>Ga0209580_10000349_pt1 | contig 26777 bp, 19 predicted proteins | sample Coa_R1_5_FD_187153 | JGI IMG/M metagenome (GOLD analysis project Ga0209580, IMG submission 187153) | Surface soil microbial communities from Centralia Pennsylvania, which are recovering from an underground coalmine fire - Coalmine... | ecosystem: Environmental > Terrestrial > Soil >... | reverse complement strand
AGCCACTGCGTCAAGATCAGGTATCCGATCAGCAATGCAATCAACCACACCCATTCAGGCATGCTTGGGTTTCTCCTGGCCGCCAACACCTAGTTTACGCAGGAACGTCATCATGGGACACCAATTCGTCAAACCCGACTGAAACAAGTTGAGCCCTACGAACGCAGTGAAGAGATACCAATACTGGTTCACCCAGTGGCCCAGGGCCAGTGAGATCAGGACGAAGAGTCCGGCCATCAAGCGAAGGATCCGTTCAATTGTCATTAGTTTGTTCTCCTCGAGGAAAGTCATCGCGTAACTTCACACAGCGGCATTTCACATTCGGCAATGTTCTCCGGCGAATGAGGATGCGCCGGCGGTGCTTGTTTTCGTTTCTGCGAGAGGTAATAGAGTACAGGCACCGCCATCCGGGACAGCATCGTTGACGCAACCTCACCAGCCATGAGCGATAGTGCCAGTCCTTGAAAAATTGGATCGAATAGAATCACGCTGGCTCCGACTACCACGGCTGCGGCGGTTAAAAGCATGGGACGGAATCGCACCGCACCTGCATCCACGACCGCCTCTTCCAGTGGCATTCCTTGTGATCGCCGCAATTCGATAAAGTCAACGAGAATGATGGAATTGCGAACGATGATGCCGGCTCCGGCGATGAACCCGATCATCGAAGTGGCTGTGAAGAAGGCGCCCATCAAGGCATGCGCCGGCAGGATTCCGACCAGAGTCAGGGGAATCGGAGCCATGATCACCAGCGGTGTGATGAACGAGCGGAACCAGCCGACTACCAGAACGTAGATCAAGACTAGAACTGCCGCGAACGCCAGGCCAAGGTCGCGAAACACTTCCACCGTGATGTGCCATTCGCCGTCCCACTTCATTGAGAAGTGATCGGTGCGCTCGGGCATGGATGTGCCCTTGTACTGCTTCACCACATAGCCCCCGGGCAGCTTGAGTTGATCAATGGAGTCGCTCATTTTCATGATCGCGTAGACAGGGCTTTCTTCGCCGCCAGCGACGTCCCCGGTGACGTAAACGACTGACTGGAGATTCTTACGATAGACACTTGTATCGATGGTCGTCGTCTGAACGTGTGTGACTTCTTGGAGCGAAATCTGGCCGCCTTGAGGCGTGGGCAACTTCAAGTTGCTTAGGTCTTCGATGGAAGACCGGTCGGCGCGGGCTAAACGAACCTCGATGGGAACATCTTCGCGCGATCGTGCATCGTGCAGGAGACCCGCGCTCACACCGCCTAGTCCGATCTGCAAAGAACGATTCACGTCGGCGGCGGAGATTCCGTGCAACGCAGCCTTGGCGAGATCGACATGCATGTCGTATTTGGTTTGCGGATCTTCGACGTACCAGTCCACGTCGACTACACCCGGCGTCTGCTGAAAGATTTTCTTGATTTGCGCCGCTAGCGCGATCTGGCCCTTGTAGTCGGGACCATACACTTCTGCCACGAGTGCTTGCAGCACGGGAGGGCCAGGAGGGACCTCAGCAACTTTGATGCGCGCTCCAAATGATTCTGCAATCTTGTCTAGTGTTGGTCGCAGCCGCCGGGCAATTTCGTGGCTCTGGGCCTTGCGAGCCTGCCTCGGCAGTAGATTCACCTGGATGTCTGCCTGATTCGGCTGGGAGCGGAGGAAGTAGTGGCGCACCAGTCCATTAAAGTTGTAGGGGCCAGACGTGCCGGCATAAATCTGATAATTGACAACATCCGGCTGTTCGCTGAGATGGCGGCCCAGTGCTTGGGCCACTCGCGTAGTCTGTTCCAACGGTGTTCCATCGGGCATGTCGATGATGACCTGGAATTCGCTCTTGTTATCGAAGGGCAGCATCTTCACCCGAACCCACTTCAAGGGAACAAACGTAATCGCCGCGAAAAGCAGTACCACGACCCCTGCGAGGAACATCCAGCGTCGGCGGGAGTCACGAACAAGCGGGTTCATCAACTTGCGATAGAGCCGCGTCGTCCAGCCTTCAGTGTCATGGTGGGAACCAGCCGTGCCGTCCGCATATTTATTGAGCAAACGTAATGCGGCCCAGGGAGAAACAACAAACGCCACAATCAGCGAGAACAACATGGCGGCGGACGCTCCAACGGGAATGGGGCGCATGTAAGGGCCCATGAGTCCCCGGACAAACGCCATCGGAAGAATGGCACCGATTACCGCGAAGGTCGCCAGGATCGTGGGATTGCCAACTTCGTCGACTGCTTCGACGGCGACTGTTGCAAGGAAGCGCCCGCGGTTCTGCGGAAGCCGGAAGTGACGGACGATATTTTCTACGACGACGATGGCGTCATCCACTAAGATGCCGATGGAAAAGATCAGAGCGAACAGTGTGACGCGATTCAGCGTGTACCCGTACAGGTAGAAGACCGTGAGGGTCAGCGCTAGAGTTACGGGGACGGCCAAAAGGACTACGCCGGATTCGCGCCACCCGAGTGCCAGCGCGATGAGCAGTGTCACCGACAGCGTTGCGATCACAAGGTGCTTGAGAAGTTCGTCGGACTTGTCTTTGGCCGTTTCGCCGTAGTTGCGCGTGACGGTGACGTTGAGATCGCGGGGAAGGACATATCCTCGAAGGCCATCGATTTGCCCCAGCACTCGTTCCGAAATGAGGGTTGCGTTCGTTCCTTTACGCTTCGAGAGACTGATGGTAATCGCGGGATAGTCAGTCCCTGAGTCTGTTGTTGCACCACGCGCACTTCCAAACAAAACGTAGTTGCTCGGTTCAGCCGCACCGTCCTCGAGTCGCTCAGCCACATCTCGTAGATAAACGGGGCGGCCCGAGTGTACGCCGATGACTACCTGACGCAGATCGTCCATGCTCGTGAAGAAGACTCCAGCATCGACCTGCAGTTCGCGATTATCGCGGGAGAAACTTCCGACTTGGGAACGGCTGTTCGCGCTCTGCAGTTGTGCGACAACAGCGGTTGGCGTCAAGCCGTAGCCGGCCAGTCGCTGTGTGTCGAGCACGACCCTAATCTGTCGCGGCTGTCCTCCGATGATTCGTGTTTCCGATACGCCATCGAGCGGCTTAAGCGAGTTCTCAAGTTCGCCGGCGATCTGTCGCAGGCGGTAGGAGTCGTAGTTCTTGCCCCATAGAGTCAGCGCCAGGATTGGCACATCGTCGATCGAACGGACCTTAATGATTGGCTGGGAAACCCCGGGCGGGATGCGATCCAGGTTCGAATACAACTTGTTGTAGGTTTGTATGATTGCGTCTTCTTCTTTGGTGCCCACGTAAAAACGTACGACCAGCATGCTGACGCCAGGATGGCTGATGGAGTAGATGTATTCGACCCCAGGCACTTCACGGAGCAGACGCTCCATCGGAAGGCTGACACGCTGCGCGACTTCGTCTGATGACGCGCCCGGCATCTGCACAAACACGTCGAGCATCGGCACTACGATCTGAGGCTCTTCCTCGCGCGGAGTTTGCAGGATGCTAAAAGCACCGAGCAGCAGGGCGGCGATGATCACCAACGGGGTAAGCTTGGAAGTGATAAAGCCGCGAGCAATACGTCCTGCAAGATGCAGGGCCGGTGAGGAGTGTTCCGGGGACTTGGGATCATCTATTGCCATCACTGGGCCTCGATCCGTTTTCCATCAAGTTCGAGGGTTCCCGGCGTGCCAACCAGCCAGTCTCCCGACTGCAGACCGGCCAATACCTCGATCTGGCTCTGTATGGGCTTTCCGACGGTTACGTAGTGCAGAGCGGCAATCTTGTTCTGATCGAGCAGGAAGACTCCCTGCATCTGTCCACGTTGGACAATAGCAGTCTGCGGCACAAGGAGTGCTCGTCGCTCCCCGCGCGCGAACTGTACGCGGCCGAAAAGACCGGGGCGCAACCGTGAGTCGGCGGGCAACTCGATCTTGACCAGGAAGCTGCGAGTGCCGGGATCGGCGGCAGGGACGATTTCTACAACCTTCCCCTTCATCACCTCGGTTCCGAATGCGTCGATCAGAACCGGGAACGGCTGACCGACTCGGACCAGGGAGAGATCGTTTTCATTGATTGGGGCCGCCAGGCGGTACCGACGTACATCCTCCACCGTGAAGATGGGCGTACCAGGCGATGCCAGCGTTCCAACGTCTGCCTTCTTTTCGCTGACTACACCATCAAACGGAGCGCGGACGAGCGTGTATTCGAGCGTTGTTTTGGCTTGCGTAAGGGCTGCCTTGGCTTGGTCCTGGTCTGCCCGCGCCATATCACGCTGCGCAAGGGCAGACTGCTGACGAGCCTGGACTTCATCGAACTCTTGCGGACTAACGGATTTTCTCTCGAAGAGAGTCTGAAACCGCTTCAGAGTTGAGTTGGCGAGGGTGAGTTCGGAATCCGCCGCTGCAAGCTTTCGCTGGCTTGCGGTTTCAGCAGCAGTGGCGCGGTCGACTGCCGCATGCGGCTGGCTGTCATCGATCACGGCGAGGACTTGACCGCGCCGCACGCGATCCCCTTCGTGAACCCGGATCTCTACGATGTTTCCCATCATCTGGCTGGCCAGGATACTGGTCTGCGCGGCCTGCACAGTGCCCACCGCTTCGAAAACATCGCGCATGTTTTTCTCCTGAGCTTCGACCAGCGAAACATTCCTGACCGTTTCTGGAACTAGTGCCGACTGTTTGGCTTGATTCGCGCAGGAGGCGACGAACAACGTGGGAACAAGAACGAAAAAAAGAGGGAGCGTTCGATTCATGGCATCACCGCCGGAGATTGTGAAGTTAAGGTTCCAGTCGCCAGTTCCAGGCCGGCATAGCTTGTACGCAGCCGGTAGACGGCGTCCCAGTAATCGGTTTGGCTGCGGCGTGCACCTTCTTCTGCGCTCAGCAGGTCAGTGATCGTAATCAACCCCGTCTCATAGCGGTCCTGATTGATACGCAAACTGTCCTGGGCCTGTGCGATCGAGGTCTGTGCGACTTCCACCTGCTGACGGCTCGCGTCTAAGTCGTAGTAGGCACGGCGCACTTCGAGCCGGACGTTATCGACGGCTGCCTGCTTCATCGCAGTGGTCTTCTCTTGCAGAGCGCGCTGTCGCGACAACTCGGCACGGTTTGCGCCACCTTGAAAAAGATTGATCTTCAATTCCATACCACCCACCCAGTTATTTCCGCCGCCACCGGCCAGCAATGTCGGATTGTCCATTTCCCAGCTTGCAAAAGCATTGAGTTGGGGACCGAACGCGGACTTTGCTATCGACACCGTTTCGCGTTGAGCACCTTGCTCTGCGATGATGCGTTTCAGATCTGGGCGACTGGTTAACGCCAAAGACTCCAAGTCATGGAGAACAAGCGGAAGGAACTTGGGCTCGGACAATGGCTGAATCAAATCGAATAACGATTCAATCGGGAGTCCCATTGCCACGTTCAATTGGGAGAGCGCCAGAGCCTGGTTATTTCTTGCGCGGATCAATTCCTGCTGCCGAGATGCCAGCCTCACCTTCGCCGTCAATAGATCGGATTCAACGACTAAGCCGCTTTCAAAGCGTCCCTGGCTGCGCTCGACAATTGCCTGCGCGGTCTTGACGGACTGCTCGGCGACTTCCAACTGTTTTGCATCCAGCAGAGCCTCGTAATAACTTCGGGTAACCTGAAAAACAACTTCTTGTTCCGTGCGGCCCAGGTCGTGTTTGGCAGCCTCGTCCGTAAGTCGTGCCCGCGTCAGGCCGTGCCAACTCGCGAAGGAATCGAAAAGATTCCAGGTCCCACCGAAACGCGTGGAAAAATTTCCGAACGGTAGAGGGTTGTTCAAGCGATTCAACGCAAAGTCAGCTTGCGTGAAACGTTGTTGTCGCAGATGGCTCCCAAATACATAGACAGGATCATCTCCTCGCATGGCTGTTTCCGAAAAAGCCAAGTGTGGAAGCAGGAATGATCGTGCGGTTTTGATGTCCGCTGATGCGGCGCGTGTATCTGCAAGTGCCGCCTTATGCAGTGGATTCTTTTCGAAGGCGATCCTTACCGCATCCTGTAGCGTTAGCGGAGCAGAGGGGCTTTGTGCGGAGGCCGCGCCGAGAAGCGCGGTCCCGACGACAAGGCAAAAAGCGAAATGGCGACGAAGACTCAATGCCCCACTCCTGCGGCCTCAGCCGCATGGATCCATGACGTCGTGTCCTCGACGATTTCGTGGGTGGTCTGAAAAGTAGCGGCCTTTTGCAGCATCGCACCCACCGAGCAGTACTTGTCTTCGGACAGCCGGATAGCCTCTTGCAACGCCACTTCGTCGATTCCAACCCCGGTGACTACGTGATGGATTCGAACCGTGGTGAACACCTGTGGTGGACGTTCCGCCTGGTCGGCCTCCACGCGCACCTGATAACCGGTGATCTTTTGGTGGTATTTTTGCCGCAGAATGGTGATGACATCGAAGGCGGTGCAACCAGCGAGTCCAACCGCAATCATCTCGATGGGCTTGGCGCCTGTTCCGCCTGCCGTGTCGTCCAGGATCAGATGATGGCCGCTTCCCGTTCTTGCCACGAACTGCCGCTGCTGTCTAAATGCTTGAGTAAGCTCAACTTCCGCTGCAATCATGAATCCCCTCCTGCAAATTCATCGGCTAGGAACATGAATAAATGCAGAAAGTCGAAATTTGTTACAGGAAATTTCGAAACAATTTTCGAGATGAAGGCAGGTTCTAGGAACTGGATCCCAGTAGCTCGGTAACTCGTCGATAGTTTTGCATCAGCTCTTTACGAAGCTTGGAGGTGTTTTCGGGCAGTGGGCAGTCCGCGGCCGGTTTGCGCAGTTGATCGATTGTGGCTTCCAATGTCGCCAGAAATGCCTGGCATGGACCGCAGTCGCTCATGTGGCGCTCAAGCTCTTCGCAAAGGGAATCGTCCAGTTGTTCGTCAAGGTAATCCGACAGTTCTGCGAACATCGCTTTGCAACGCGCTGGTCGAAACTCATCACCCGTGTGTGTCTGCTTAGGAGCCTTCTTTTCGCCTCGTGGTGTCAGCATCCGCACCAATTCTTTTCTCACGAACAAGCGAGCGTGGTGTAACCGTACGCGCACGGTGCCTGAGCGAACTCCGGTGATCTCGGCCACCTCTTCATCGGTGAGGCCCTCCATGTCGCGAAGAACCAGCACAATGCGATACTGCGGCGGCAACTTCTGAACTGCATCGCGCAGCCGCGACGCTTCCTCGCTACGAATCGCGAATGCCTCCGGATTAATTCTTCCATCAGCTGTGAGGTGTTCCAGTTCATGGCGGTCCGGCATGAGTTGGTCGAGTGAAAGTTCTTGAGTAGGAGCAAATTTGCTTTTGCGACGAGTCATCAGACAGCGATTCTTCGCAACTTTGTAGAGCCAGACCAGGAGCGCTTTTGGACTCTGGAACTTGGGCAATTGCGGTACGGATTTCAGCAAAACCTCCTGCATGGTATCTTCCGCATCTTCGCGCTGCCCGCAGACGCGCATGCTGAAAGAGAAGACGGTATTTTGCAGCAATGCGAGTGCATGTTCTACACTCGCGTCATCCCCACGCTGCAGGAGTTGCACAGCTTCTTCAATTTCCGCGCGCATGACCTAAATCTATCACGCATGATTCCTGCCTGGCGCAGCGTGCTTGCCAAGCATAAGAGATTAGGGCCATCCCAGTTGTGCAGCCCAACTCCCCTTCGCCGGCATCGTCAACGCATCTGGCTGGAAACTCGACTCGTCGTTCAGGTAAGCGTAGGGATGGTAGCTCCGGATCTGGTCAGCACCACCTGGGATTCCGATGATGCTACCGCCGTTCGCGAAGTGCAGTACCAGCCGGTTGCTCCTCGATGCTCTTTGTTAACGGAAAAGCAGCTTGGAGTTCGGCGCTCTGTCCGGCGATAGAGACACTTGCCATAATCCACGAGTTGAAAATCTACTTCGCGCGGCACTCTTTCGAGCGGCGGAAGAAGATGCCTACCGCTGGGGCGCGAAGCGTCAGGTTTGGACATTGTGTAACTCACGACGGGGGTATTGGACAGTCTGATGGGGGCGATAAGAAATATGAATTGGACCCGATTCACGCCTGCCTTTACTGTCTGCGCAATGTTCGCACACGCTCCAAGTGCTTAGGAACACACGGATTAATTCTGACGCTGCAATGCCGTATAGAAGTCCTGGGTCGTGGAGCGGCCATGGTGCAGTTTCCATGGCAACGGAAGCGACACAGTCGGGCGCGTGATTAGAGGGTTAGGATCGCAAGAAAGCTAGTGGCGAAAACACGAACAGCGCATGAGACAAATCCGCAAAATCTGGCCTTCCGTCACTCGCACTATGCTTGGCTGTCTTCTGATAGGGTTGGCCACTTTCGTCTGCTATCGCCTTCAACTGACTCTCAATGTCACTGGCTTCATCTACCAAATTGTAATTGGGCTGCAGTCCCTGGCAGGGAGTTTCGCTTCATCTGCCGTGGTTTCCGTGGTTGCCGTTCTGTGTCTGGATTTTCTCTTCACACCTCCTCTGTTTTCCTTCGAAGTAACGAACCCTCTGGACATTCTGGCGCTGATTTCGTTCTTGACTACTGGGCTGGTCATTACCCGGCTCACTACCCGAGTGCGCAAGGAGGCAGCGATCTCGGATGGTCAGCGGCGTCAGGTGGATCGACTGTACCAGCTAGCGGAAAAACTCCTCGCCCTGAATCCCGAAACGACGACCTACTCTACGTCGACCAAGCTGTTTCAGGATGTTTTTGGTCTTCAGGCAGTTTGCCTGTTCGACGCTGCCACGGGGGAAGTCCACTGCGCGGGCGATCAACCCAATGGTCTCGCTGAGCAGACCAGGGCCGCATATTCTTCCGGCGAAGATAGCGAGGATGGAAGCTCCAGGACACTAATTCGATGCTTACATGCCGGCGGAAACACAATTGGAGCGATTAGCTTCGACGGTCTGCGCGAACCGGGAGTAACGGCCGGGCCGCTTTCAGCGTTGGCCGCTGCCATGCTGGAGAGGACGCGCACGTTCCGCCACGCAAGCCAAGCCGCAGCAGCCGCCCAGGCAGAGTTATTTCGTGGGGCCGTCCTCGATGCTCTCGCCCACGAGTTCAAGACGCCACTCGCGACGATTATCACGGCCGCCGGGGGGCTTCGCGAACTTGGTTCTTTGGGTGTGGAACAACTGGAACTGACGGATATTGTGGAGACGGAGGCTTCACGGCTAAGTCTGCTGACCTCCCGATTGCTGCGCGCCGCACGCATAGATCGCGAGGACATTAAGCCGCGCCTGGAATTCACGAACATGACGGACCTCGTTACGGTCGTTGCAGACCAGTTCTCAAGACAAGGAACCGACAGAAGACTCTTCGTTTGCAAAGAGGGATCGGATGCCGGGGTTATGGCAGACCGTGAATTACTACAATTGGCTTTGCGGCAACTGCTTGACAATGCGTGCAAATATTCGGTCCCGGGTTCAGCAGTTACGGTCAACGTTGACTCACAGGATGAGTGGGTTGCCATTCGGATGTCAAACACTGGAAGTCCGATTCGATCGAGTGAGCGGTCTCGTATTTTCGAGCGGTTCTACCGGGGGGAAGAAGCGCGACATAAGACGCCGGGCTCAGGTCTGGGTTTATATGTCGCGCGGAAAATCGCTCACGCACACGGAGGGGTTCTGGATCTGGAAATAGCGACGAAGACCCAGGAAGAGACTGCTTTCCGGTTGGCTCTGCCACGGTCGAGAGACGCTGAGAATTGTGCCGTCGCTCATCCGGCGATGTTACAAACTGAAAAGGACTCAAGCCTAATATGACCAACGACCGGATCAACGCATTAGTCGTCGACGACGAGCCCGTTTTTCGCCGAGTGTTGCGGACCTCATTGGCCGCCAGCGGATTTGCAATTGAAGAGGCACGAAGCGGGGAAGAGGCGCTCGCGATTCTTGCCCGATCTGACTTCGACCTCGTCTTGCTTGACGTGAATATGCCCGGGATGGGCGGCGTAGCCGCCTGCCGCGAGATTCGCACGCACATGGCAACGATCGGCATCGTGATGGTGACAGTGCAAGACGGCGAGGGTGAAGTGGTAAGGGCCCTGGAAGCCGGTGCGGACGACTACATTACAAAGCCCATCCGCCTTCGCGAACTGGTTGCTCGGCTGAGGGCCGTGTCTCGAAGGTTACAGACCGAGGATGCTATCGAGCCTACAACGTTGCAAGCTGGCGAGTTGGAACTTGATCTGAATCGACATCTGCTTTACCGGCGGGGAGAGGTCGTCCACCTCACGCCGACGGAGTTCGAACTGCTGGCGTTGCTGATGCGGAATCAGGGGGCTCCGGTTACACACACGAAACTATTACGCTCCATCTGGGGGCCGGAATACGGCACTGAGCTGGACTACCTGCGTTCTTTCGTCAAGACTCTGCGTCAGAAAATTGAAGAGGAACCTGCCAAACCAAAATACATTGTGACCGAGCCATGGCTGGGGTACCGGTTCTGCAACCCTGTCGATGGGCATTCAACCGGATCACAAAACGCTTTCCTCTAAAACAGCCCGCTGATCGAGATCAGGCAACATACAAATCCTCCTTCATTTTTCTGATCAAGGAATTTTATCCAGGTTAGTTGAATTATTAATTCCCATCTTCACGGCTTCTTCATGTCGCACCGTCTAGGCTTCTCACCACATTCGGGTCTTCAGGCTCGCTTCTGTGAAAACAAAGGCAGCCCGTGACGCAAATCACTTTACTAGTTATTTATAAAGTTTTTACTCGCTCTTTATGAGTTTTCAGATGTGATGGTGATCTGATGTGAAAAGTGACCGGCCAAGTTTGCCTCTTAGTCAGTTTGGATGAACGCTGTTCGCAGGAAAGGAACCGGACTTCGGACCGGAAAGGATTCTAGCTTGACAATCATGAAAGCTTTATCGTGTAGACGCGCAACGGCTCCAGCCTTCCTCCCGATGCTTATGTTGGCTCTCGGTGTTGGTCAGAGTGCACGCTGTTATGCGCAGACTCAAGCGGGCGCTCAGACGAAAGTGGCAGTCTTGCGCGAACCGCAACCCAATGACACGGGCACTTCCAATGGTGCGGCGCCGGCGGCGGCGCGACCCGCAGCCAAGCCCGAACTGGAGGTCTCCCTTGATATCGCCAAAGAACTGGCGGTCATGAAGGCGCGCATCGAGCAACTCGAAACGGAGCTGAAGAGTCGCAACGTTGCTGAACCCGCACCGGTGCCTGCCACAGACCCGGCGACGAAAGTATCGGATAGCGCTCCGATCGCCGCTCCTGCCAACCCGGCGGCCCCGGTAGCCCAGCAGGTAGCCGCTACGCCCGCCAAGCCCGAAAAGCCAGCGCCGGCAGAGCCTTTTGCTTACGCCGACTGGACGTGGCTGAACGGCAACCCGCGCAACAAAGATGTGGTGTGGGACTCAAAGTTCTTCACTCCGGAGATACGCATGGACATCCATTATGTGATGGATCTCAATCATCCGAAGGACGATACCATGGGCGGTTCCACTGAAATTTTCCGCTCGAACGAGATCCAGGTGGAGCAAATCAGTTTTGGCGGCAACTTTCACTGGCAGAATGTGAACGCCCGCATCCTGACCATGAATGGGATGTTTGGCGTCACCACGCCACGCAACGACGCCAGCGCTGGACGCGGCCAGTGGGACCTTCGCGGCGCCTACAAATACGTTTCAGAGGCCAATGCCGGTTATCACTTCGAGGTAAACCACGGCCTCAACATTGACGCGGGAATTTTCGTTTCCTACATCGGTCTCTTCAGTTACTACAATTTCGATAACTGGACCTACCAACCGTCCTACGTGTCATCCAACACCCCGTGGTTCTTCAACGGATTGCGAATCCAGTGGTTCCCGACGGACAAATTGAAGATCGAGCCCTGGATCATCAACGGATGGCAGTCCTACGGAAGATTGGGCAGCAAACCCGGTCTGGGCGGACAAATCTTATATCGCCCGCTTCCGTGGCTGTCGCTCGTCTTCAACAACTACGGCATGGGTGAAGATACCCTGGGTAACGGTGACGGCCACTTTGGCCGCACGCGCATTCACACCGACGACAGTGTCGAAGTCAAGTATTACGATCATCCGGAAAAGTTCCTGGACAAGATGGCCTTTTCCGTTACCGGCGATCTGGGTTGCGAATACGGCGGAAGTGGATCGTTCGTCAGCGCGCAAGGTCGAACGATCAATAACAACGTGAATTGCCACCACAACACGGCCACGAGCAGCAAACAGACCTTCGCCGGATGGATGCTCTACAACCGGTGGTGGTTCAAGAAGGACTTGTATGGCATCACTCTCGGCGGCGGTGCAATGGCCAATCCGGGCCGGTATCTGACGCTGCTTCCGCCGATCAACGGAGCTGACGCGATTACAGGATCGCCTTACTTCACGCAAAACCCAGGCGATCCCTACAAAGCATGGGATGCCTCGCTCACCTTTGACTGGATGCCGAAACAGTACATCACTTTCCGTGCGGAATACGGGTATCGTCACGCCAACGTGCCGTACTGGACTGGCCGCGGCGGCATCACGCCCGGCGACAACGTGACTCCGAGCACGGTTCCGAACTCGGGTGCCGGATCTGTGGTGGGAAACACTACCTTCGCGCCGGGTCCCTTTCTCTCCGCCACTCCGGGCTTCACATGTGTGGCTAGAAGCTCGGGTTTCTGCCCCGATCTGCGCAAAGACGAACCCAGCATGAGGTACGCGATCATGGTGAAGTTCTAGTCCAGGCGCCGAAGGAGACCACGATGCCTGATATGAACCGGAGCAGCGCGCGACATTTATTTCCGCCTGCGGCGTTGCTCCGTTTTCTATTTGCTCTGGCTTTTGCTTCGCTCGTGGTGCTGGTGGGCTGCGCAGCACACGCCGACCCAGCGGCGGAGGCGCCACCGCCCGCGAACGTTGTACCTGGAGCGGACCCCAGCCTGTTCGCGGTGGATCATCCTGAACAATTTCCCCTCACCGCTGCCGTAGAACGACCAGCCGCTTCCGAGTTGGTAGTCACGGGAGCAGTGACGCCTGATGTTGCTCGCAACGTTCCCGTAGTCTCGCTCGCCTCTGGACGCGTCGTAGCGATTCATGCGCCAGCCCGATCGTATTGCCGAACTCGCGCGCAGGTTCCTGGAGTCGGTGAGCAACGCTCGTGACCGCTGAGCGGAGCAAAACGAGAGATGGAGCCCTTTGTGGATCGCCATCTGGGGATGCTGTCGAGCGTAGCGACCTTCGCTGCCACGAACATTGATGACGTCTTTCTCCTGACCCTCTTCTTTGCTCGACGGCTTCCAACGCGACGCATCGTAGCAGGTCAGTACGTCGGGTTTTCGGCCACGATTGGCCTCAGCCTGATCGGCGTCTGGTGCGCTTTGGCAATACCACTTACCTGTAATCTTCCAACCGGACCTGAGATCCCCGACATTCTTCAGCGTACAATGACGGGTTCCAAAATAATCCCGATGAAACACAATCGCATTGCTCGAGCGGGATCTTCAATGGTGGTCACCTTTGCGGTTGCGCTAATCATATTGGCATCGACGAAAGCGCCAATGCGGAACACTGTCACGCAGCAACGTCCTGCGTTCGCGCATCCTGGCCAGCCTGAAATTCACCAGCCTAGATTCTTTCCCGTTGCCGTGTGGTACGGCGGGGGCAAAGCGCGCGCACCGATGCTGGAGGCTATTACTCCGGATTCACCCAGATTGTGGAAAGAAGACTTATTGACGATCAAGAGTCTCGGATTCAATTCGGTCCGCACTTGGGTGGAATGGAATGTCGGCGAACCGCGAGAAGGCGAGTACCACCTTGAAAATCTGGATCTATTGCTGCGCTTGGCAGATGAAGCCGGCTTAAAGGTGCTGGTGCAGGTTTATGTCGATTCAGCTCCGGAATGGGTCGGCCAGAAATATCCCGACGGACGTTATGCGGCACAAGACGGACAGCCCATCGTTTCTCAGGCAGCGCCCGGATATTGCTTTGACCATCGCGGTGTGCGGCAAGCTGTTCTCGACTTCTTTCAGGAAGTGGCAAAACATGTTGCTGGAAGTCCTGCGTTTTATGGATGGGATCTTTGGAGTGAGCCAGCTTCGCTGAATTGGGCGCGCATTGGCTACAAGTCGGAACCCATGTTTTGCTATTGCGCCAGCAGTTTAGAACGATTCCGCCAATGGCTGAAGGCAAAGTACGGAACACTCGATCGACTCAACGCAGCTTGGCATCGCACGTTTACTGATTGGATCCAAGTTGAGCCTCCCCGCTACGGAACGATTCTCACGTATACGGATTTCATGGACTGGCGGATTTACTACGGCTACAAGCTCTCCCAAGACTTGAAGATGCGCAACGAGGCTGTTAAAGCGGTCGATCCGAGCCACGTCACAACCAGCCATGCGCCGAATCCTTCCCCGTTGGTACGTACCTTGGCCGATCCGTATGATCCGACCGACGACTACGTCATGAAGGGCTCGGTTGATTTCTTCGGAACCAGTTTCTATCCCAAGCTCACCTCGCCTGACCACAATTGGACACTCGAACGGCGAGTTTTGGCCATGGATCTGACCAATAGCATGACCGCCGGACGCGGCTTTTATGTCGGCGAATTGCAGAGCGGGTACGGAGTGCATGGCACGGTCATCGGTTCACCCGTTACAAGCAGTGATTTGGAGTTGTGGACATGGGGTATGGTGTCACGTGGTGCGCGCGCGATTAGTTACTACGCCTTTTATCCAATGAACGCAGGATACGAGTCAGGCGGGTACGGAATGATTGGCTTGGATGGCACCTTGACCGATCGCAGTCGGCATGCGGGAAAACTTGCGCGCCGCATTCAGGAAAATGCTGATCTCCTCTTACAGTCGCATGCAGAACATGCGGAAGTGGCAATCGTCTTCAGTCCGCTCACTCCATTGCTGGGAGGTTACGACGAGGAAGGCAACAGGAATGCTATGCACGAGGCGGTGGCCGGATACCACAGAATGTTTTTCGAACGGAATTTGCCAGTCGATGTGCTCAGTTCGCGCGAGTTGGCCCAAGACGATCTTCCACGATACAAGTTGGTGATTGTGCCTTATCCTCTGATGCTGACCGATGAGGAAGCTACGCTTCTGAAGGAGTATGTTTCCAACGGTGGGCACCTTTTTGTTGAAGCGCGGCCGGGCTGGGTCGATGAACGGGGACATGCCGAGCCCAAAGTCCCAGGTTTCGGTTGGGACGAAATGTTGGGCGTTCGCGAGGAGCAACTGATTCCCGTCAAAGAGTTCACAGCGACGTGGGGAGACGCGGAATTCAAAGGCATGAAAGTTCAAGAGCAGTTCGCGGTGGATAAGGATTCTGCACATGCGATCGCCTTTTCAGCAGACGGGACCGCGATTGCCTACGCGAACGACTACAAGAAAGGCCATGCGATCATCTTCGGTAGCTTCGCTGGACAGGAAAACTACGAACATCCGGTTGCGAGGCATCCGTTGGCCGGAATTCTCGGCAAGTGGGCGGGGTTATCCGAGCCCAAGCTTCACGCACCGGCATTACTGGAACTTCGACAAATGTCCGCGCCCAAAGGGCGCTGGGTCTTCTTCTTCAATCATGCAAACAGATCAGCGTCGGTCGAATTTAGCCGCGATCTGGAGAAACCCGCGTCCAGAATTCGCGAAATCATCACGGAACAAAACTTACCGGCGAAAGGAACGATTCTTTCCTTGAGGGCGGATGTTCCGGCGGAGAGTGTGCGCATTTATAGAGTCGATTTTTGAGTGGAAGTCTTCGCTTTCCTTCCTATTGCTATCTCGGAGGCATACTGTGAGCGCTGTACAGTACCGCGAACGCATTACTGAGGCCCTCAATCGGATCTGGGAAACCCAAACTGTAAACATCGAACAAGTCGCGGCAGTCATGGCCGACTGTATTGCGCGCGGTGGTCTCGTGCATTTATTCGGCAGCGGACATTCCGTCTTGCCCGTGCAAGACATGTTCCCGCGCTACGGCGCTTTCCCAGGATTCCGTCCTCTCATGGATATGCGACTCATGTGGACCAATGTAATTGGCTCCGGAGGTGCAAAAGGCCTCCTCTGGCTGGAACGCCGAGAAGGCTATGCCGCAGTCCTCTTCGAAAACGAGCCCGTTCGTAGCGGCGACGTAATGCTCGTCTTCTCTCATGGCGGATTGAACGCCGCCGGGATTGAAGTGCTTACGGAGGCGAAGAAACGTGGCCTGAGAACCGTCGCCATCACATCCATGGACAACTACCGCAAACGTGAGGCCACGCATTCCTCCAAAAAGAAACTGGCCGATGTTGCTGATTATGTAATCGACAACTGTATTTCCGCAGAAGATGCCTTGGTCACCATCAAGGGGTGGAAGGCTCCGGTCGCTGCGGGATCGACCGTTTCCACCGTAACCATTGCCATGGCAATTGTCGCTCAGGTCGCCGCAAACCTCGCGGCCAAGGGTCACAATCCGCCGGTGTTTGTCTCACCCAATGTTCCCGGTATTCCGGCGGATAACAACAATCAGGTTTACGAAGCTTACGAACGCTCGCTGAAACGATAACCGTGACTGAAGCTGTTCGTCCTCGAACCCTTTTCATCGGCGCATGTGCGGGAATTTTTGTCTTTGGTATCGTGCTTGCCATTCTAGGGACAGTGTTTGGACTTCCAGCCACCCGATCCCGTCTGGGCATCGACTTGGCTCAACAAGGCAACTTATTCCTTCTTCTCTATGCTGGAATTTTCTTCGCATCCCTGATCGTCGGACCTCTCATCGATCACCTTGGAACCAAAGCCAACCTCTGTGTTTCGTCCGCTATCGTCGCCGTCGCAATGCTTATGTTCTCGGTTGTGCATTCCTTATTGGGTGCAAGCGCGGCCGCACTCTTACTCGGGCTCGGCGGAGGCGGCCTCAATACCTGCACCAATGTCCTCGTCTCCGATCTCTACGGCGATCGCCGTGGCCCTATGCTGAACTTGCTCGGAATCTTCTTTGGGATCGGCGCTCTCTGTATCCCCCTGCTGGCGGCCAACATCGAAGGGCATTTCACGATTCCACAACTTTTCTTGTTTTGCGCTTTTCTTCCGGCTTGTTGTGCTCTCGCCTATGCGCTGATTCCGTTTCCCTCCGCAAGCGCCAACCAGGCCTTCTCCTTGCGTGAGGTTTTTGCCGTGGCGAGATACGAGGGGCTCTTGTTGCTAGCCTTTATCTTGTTCATCGAATCCGGGAATGAAGCCTGCATAGGAGGTTGGACCTCGACCTACGTCAATAGCACTGGCAAATCTCCAAAGATTGCAACCATGGTCTTAGCCGTCTACTGGGCTTTCCTCATGCTGAGTCGCCTTCTCGCCGCGCAGCTGCTCCAACGAACACGGAAGTCCCACCTAGTGACGGCCAGCGCATTGATCTCCGTGGCGGGCTGCGCCATTCTGCTCTCCGGACGATCAGTTCTGTCCCTGGTTGCGGGCACGGCGATCATCGGCCTGTCCTACGGTCCCATTTTCCCGACAACTCTCGGCATCGCGGGCGATCGATATGCAAAAACAGCCGGAACTATTTTTGGTTTCCTGTTTTCTATTGCTCTCATCGGAGGCATGCTGTTCCCGTGGGCCGTCGGACAGCTTTCACAAAGAGAGACTGTCCGCGCAGGAATGATCGTGCCCTGTGTCGGAGCCGCAGGCATCAGCCTGCTCGCAGCGATAGTTATGATTCGTGAACGCCCGCCCTCACATGTCGAGGTCAGGTGACCCATGCTTGCGAAAGCGTAATTGATCCGCGAAACTATGTCGGACTCGAGAAAACCTAAACGCCACGTATTCGCGGTTGATCTCGGTGGCACAAAGTGTTCCGCAGCCGTGGTTGATCGCAACGGCCGCATCCTCCGCAACCGTACGCAACCTGTCGATCTCACCTCGCCTTCAGCTCCGGTTCTGCAAATTCGTCGACTAGCGAACGATCTCGCTACGCCCAAGAAGCCAGAGGATTTCTTCGCGGCTGCCGCCATTGCTGTCCCCGGATTGGTCCGTGCGAACGGTACAGTCTGGGCGCCGAACCTGCCGGGCTGGGATCACATGCCGCTCGCCAGCCGCCTCAAGCGTTTCTTCGCATTTCCTATCGTCGTAGAAAGCGATCGAAACTGCGCCGTGCTAGGAGAGTGTTGGCGCGGGGTAGCGAAAGGTAAATCAGATGTCGTTGTGCTCATGATCGGCACAGGGATCGGCGCCGGAATTCTCAGTGGCGGACGCATCATTCGAGGTGCCCACGAACTTTCCGGTTGTGCCGGATGGCTCACGATTACTCGTGACGAGCTGCCAAACTCCGCAAACATTGGAGAGCTGGAATCCCTTGTGGCTGGGCCAGCAATTGCTCTCGCCGCGCAGAAGCGATTACAGAGTGGACAGAAAAGCAGTCTCTCTAAGTGCGAGCCATCCAAGCTGACCTCCCCTGAGGTTGCGGCTGCCGCTCGCGAAGGGGACCCGCTCGCCCGAGAAATCTTCACTACGGTAGGTCGTCTGCTCGGCTTCGGGATCGCTAACATCGTCAGCCTCTTCGACCCGCAGATCGTAGTGCTCGGGGGAGGAATAGGAAGCGTTGCTGACCTGTATCTCGATTCTCTCCGCAGCGCAATGCTCGAAAGAGCGCAACCACTTGCGGCCAGGAAGGTAACAATTGTCGCGAGCAGGCTTGGCGACAAGGTGAATCTCCTCGGTTGCGCCCGCTTAGCGTGGGAGTCCGTTGGAGTGCGCATGTAAGTTAAGCGCACGAGCTTTGTGAAATCAATTTCTCACGGGGATATCTGTCGACTTGGAGGAGTAATGATGAACCGACGTTCCTTTGTTCAGTCTGTGGGAAGTACGGCTGTGCTGTCGGCGTTAACCGGATCAACCACTTGGGCGCACGCATCTGCATCCGCCCCGCCGGGCAAAATCATGGCCATCGCCGCCCATCCCGGAGACGGTCTGTTCACGATGGGCGCTGTACTGGCGCAGCAGATCGAGCGTGGAGGAGCAGGCGTTCTGCTCAGCCTCTCGCTCGGAGAAAAGGGCGCTTCGAAAGATATTCCGGTTGACAAATACGGCGAGATGCAGCGCACGGCCACGCAGAAAGCAGCTCAACTCCTGAGGACAGAGGCTATCCTTCTTTCCTATCCCGACGCTGAAATTCTATTCAATGAAGAAAGCGCCCTGCGGATCTGCGACGCAATTCGGGAGCATAAACCCGAAATAGTCGTAACACACTGGAGCGGAAGCTGGCACAAAGACCATCGAAATTGCTATCTGATTGTTCGGGATGCGGTGTTCTATGCGGGACTAGAAACGTTGGCGCGAAAGCATCCGGCACATGCAGTCTCTAAAGTCTTCTATGCCGAAAACTGGGAGGATGCCGATAAATTTGTCCCGGACACCTATGTCAACATCGAAGACGTCTACGAAAAGTGGCTTCAGGCATGCGATTTCTATCCTATGTGGCGGGGCCAGACCGGCTTTTTCCGCTACAACGATTACTACAGCAGCCTCGCAGTGATGCGAGGTTGCCTCTCAGGTTTTAAACACGCCGCCGCACTGATGTCAGATTCCAGCCAGCGCACGCAACGTTCGCAGTCGCTATGATCGTCGCTCGCAAAAATGTCGAGGCGCCGGGGCCTCGAGAAAGGTCATCGACAGGAGCCTGCTCGTCCAACGTCAGCAAGAAGGTCGGCGCGATCAGCGTGGCTACGCCCCTGATCTGCTTCAGCAGCGCCAACTGCGGATAACTCTGTTGCGCCCGTTCTTCGATGCGCTCGTTGTATTCCACGAACCGGCTCGCTCAGCGACTCCATTGCGTTCAAATTACTGCGGTTTCTCAAGTTTTAACTGTATCGTCTTGTGGTCGTTCTCAGAAACTGCGATGGCTTGCGGTTCCGCTTTGTAGGCCGCGGTTTCGGAGGACGCCATGAGTGTTGCAGTTAGCTTGTATTTTCCGGGCGGTATATCAGTCAGCGAGAAATGAGCCAGTTGATCTGTAGTAGTACGTTGGATGCGGAGATGGTTGTAAGACGTCAACGGATCAGGGACAAGCCGCACGCGTGCCCCGATGGCAGGTCCTTCCTCATCTGTAACAGAGCCGTCCAGTTGAGCTCCATCAGAACCGATGATCACCTCGATTTTCCCAGGGGAGCCTCCTTCGACCTGCAGACCTTTTTCCAAGAGATCATCCGGACCGCGCCGTAGTGACTTCACGTATGCGTCGCGGTCGAGCCCCCACACATGGACTGCGTAATTGCCGTCGTGGACCGATTTGATTTCGAAGCTTCCGTCTTTCTTCACATCGCCATGTCCGCCCATTTGCCCATCTTCGTCGACGGACGTCAGCGCCAATCCGACGCGGTCCAGCGTCACGGAACTTGCGGCGTCGACCCTGAACCTCCCTTGTATTGTCGCCCCGGCATTGAGAGAGATGGTCAGGGAGTCGATGTTCTCGCCCATCACCTCAACCTTCTGGCGCGCCCGCGCTTCGAAAACCCGCGCGTTCTCCTGCCTCTGGAATGCAACGACGTAGTATGTGCCCTCCGGCACACTCCGAATCAGAAAGTTACCTTTTTCGTCGGTGGTGTCGCCGCGATCGAAATCCGAATCGCTTGCGTCGGCTTGTTCCAAGTGGACCATGGTGTTCGCGACCGGCCCGCCCGTGCCGATGACTCGTCCCGCGACATTGACTGTTTTCACTCGATGCATTGCAATATCCGCTTGCGCTTCTTCCCCGGCTTTGATCGGCGTCACTTGCGCCTGAGAGACCTGTGTTACGCCGGGGTAGTAAACGGAAGCGTATTCGCTGCCGAGTGATCGGTTGAGCCAGAAACTCTCGTCGACCACCATCGTGCCTTGCGGACGAAACTTATCCTCAGCTCTGAGGTAGTATTCGCCCGGCTTCAGCCCGAAAATGCGGTATTGCCCACGATCATCAGACTCGGCCGATGCGACACGCTGCGTCCGAATCTTTCGCGGTCGCACGTCCTCATCCTCATCCTCGACCTCCTCTTCGCTCGGCCGGCGGAGGGCTACGACTTCGACGCGCTGCATGGGGTCGCCTTCTTCGTTGCTCACCCGCCCCGTGATTACGGCAGCGGCCACAAGTCGAAAGAGAGCATCACTGACTTTCTCGCCGGGACTAAGGGAGAAGATCGGCCCAGCCTCACCGGGCGCTGCCTTGTAGTGCTGCTCCACAAACCCGGAGTGCGCTGCTAAGAATCGATACCGCCCGGGAGGAACATCTTTGATCGTGAAATGGCCATCGCTGTCAGAAGTAGCTGCGTAGATCTGGTTGTGCGAGCGCTCATGTTCCGGCATAAGCGCAATGCGGGCCGACTTCAGTGGATTGCCTTCAGCTGCCGTGACCACTCGACCTGTGACCGTGCAGGGTGCAGATGTCGGATCTTCGGTTGGCTTGTTATCGGAAGGAACAGAACTCTGGGCGAGTAACGCTGCCGTGATACAGAGAACTGCAGGGACAAACAAAAAGCGCCGCATCTGGACCTCTTGATGCTTGGGTGAGACTTCAGCGTAAAATTATAGCTCCGCAAGGGGCAGAGCGGGCCGACCGCTCGAACGGAGGTGCTCCCATGCGCCGCGTCCCTCGACTCAGAACGAGGAGCAAGACGCGCCCGGCGAGGAGCACGAAAGAGGGAGGCAAACCGCACGACGCGAAGACCTCGTTGTCGGCGGGAGTGCACCTGCTGATTCACAAACCAGCGTCGGCCGTCCAGATTGAGCGCTGCCTGCGCGCGGCGTACTCGGCAAGGGTGGCCCGACGGCGCAAGCACCATCGGGAGCCGGTGGCAATTCTGGCTTCCGTCAGCGCTCGTGCGGAGCCGTTCGGGGAAGCCACGGTAGTCAATCTTAGCGAGGGCGGCGCGAAGCTGCGCACCAGCGTGCAGGATTTTGTTGCCGGGGTCTGGTTGAGCGCAGGCGATGACGTGGAGTTGAGGTTTTCGCCTTGCCGGGTACTGAGGAAATGCTCAACATCGCCGGCACGGTCGTGTGGGCGACAGCGGATACTTGTGGAGTTCGGTTTGGTTACGTTCCGGAGTCCCAGAAGGCTGCGCTGCAGCAATGGCTCACGGAATGCGTCGAGCGGTCAATTTCGCGGGTGTGCGAGCGGATCCGGGAAGCCTGCGCCTAATTTCCGTAGAGACGTTGCTTGCAACGTCTCTGCCTGCACCATTTCAGCGGTATGCTCTCACCAACACTGCCGGCAGAGACGTAGCAAGCTACGTCTCTACTGATGGGCTGTGGAACTGTCTGAGGTGGTCGAGGTTAACGGCGGTGCGATCGGCTGCGTGACTTCTTCCTCGATCGTTGGCAGCGGCCCCTCCAAGGCGATTTGCAGCACCTGGTCCATGGTATCGACGAAGTGCAACTTCATCGCGGTGCGCAGATTTTCGGGGACTTCTGCCAGATCTTTCTCATTGTCCTTAGGCAGGATTACCTCGAACAGTCCCGCTCGGTGAGCGGCCAGTAGTTTCTCTTTGAGCCCGCCGATCGGAAGGACTTTACCGCGCAGCGTGATTTCACCCGTCATGGCGAGGTCGCGGCGTACGGGAATCTTGCTTAAAGCGCTGGAGATGGCCGTTGCAATGGTGATGCCGGCCGAGGGCCCGTCTTTCGGAATCGCGCCTTCCGGCACGTGCACGTGCAAGTCGAGGTTGCGATAGAAATCGCGGCTGAGCCCAAGCCGGCTTGCGCGCGAGCGCACGTACGACATGGCGGCCTGCGCCGATTCCTGCATGACGTCGCCGAGTTTGCCGGTCAGAGTGAGCTTGCCCTTGCCATCGACAACCGTGGCTTCGGTGCTCAGGATCGAGCCGCCAACTTCGGTCCAAGCGAGGCCGGTGACCAAGCCAACTTCGGATTTCTCGTGTGCCAACGTATCGCGGAACTTGATCACGCCCAGGAAGTCGTTAACGTTTGCACCAGTAATTGCGATCGAGTAAGTCTCGCCTTCCTTCACGACCTTGCGCGCGACCTTGCGGCAGACGTTGCCAATCTCGCGTTCCAGGTTGCGAACACCCGCTTCCCGCGTGTAAGACCGGATCAGCGCCGTAATCGCGTCGTCGTTGAACTTGATGTTCTTTTCCGACAGGCCCGCGGCGAGCATCTGCTTCTTCACCAGGAATTGCTTGGCGATTTCCACCTTTTCCTGCTCGGTGTAGCCATGGAGCCGCAGCACCTCCATGCGGTCCTGCAGCGCCGGAGGAATGGTGTGCATCACGTTGGCCGTGGCTACGAAGAAGACCTGCGACAGGTCGTATTCGACGTCGAGGTAGTGATCGACGAACATGAAGTTCTGCTCGGGGTCGAGCACCTCGAGCAGCGCGGCCGACGGATCGCCGCGGAAGTCCATCGACATCTTGTCGACTTCGTCGAGCATGAAGACCGGATTCTTGGTGCCGGCCTTCTTCATCATCTGGATGATCTGTCCGGGCAGGGCGCCAATGTAGGTGCGCCGGTGTCCGCGGATTTCAGCTTCATCGCGCACGCCGCCGAGCGACATGCGGACGAACTTGCGTCCGGTGGCCTTGGCGATCGACATTCCCAGAGAAGTCTTGCCGACGCCCGGAGGTCCGACAAAGCAGAGAATCGATCCTTTGGGATTCTTCACCAACTGGCGGACGGCGAGGAATTCCAGGATGCGTTCCTTGATCTTCTCCAGCCCATAGTGATCTTCGTTGAGAACTTTCTCGGCGCGGGCGATGTTGCGGATTTCCTTCGACCGCTTCTTCCACGGCACAGCTAGCAGCCAGTCCAGATAGTTGCGCGATACGGTGGACTCGGCGGACATTGGCGGCATGGCTTCGAGCTTCTTGAGTTCCTGCAGCGCCTTGTCTTTCACTTCCTTCGGCATGCCGGCGGACTCGATCTTCTTCTTCAGTTCGTCGAATTCGCTCTTCTCGCCGCGGCCCAGTTCCTTCTGGATGGCTTTGATCTTTTCGTTGAGGTAGTACTCTTTTTGCGCCTTCTCCATCTGGCGCTTCACGCGCGACTGGATGGTGCGATCGACGTTGAGTTTTTCGATTTCAATGTCGAGCACGTCGGCAATGCGAGTCAGCCGTTCCGCCGGATCGAAGATCTCCAGCAGTTCCTGCTTCTCTTCAATCGAGAGCTGCAGGTTGGCGGAGATGACGTCGGTCAGCTTGGCCGGATCTTCCATCCTCACGGCCGAAATCATGGTCTCGTAATTGAGCGCCTGGCAAAGCTTCACGTACTGCTCGAACAGCGACGTGACGCGCTGCATGCTGGCTTCAATGGCCTGATTGGTTTCGGTGGCGAACCGCGCGACTCGCACCGTGGCCTGCATGTAGCCGTCAGCATCGGTGACCTGCAGGATCTTGCCACGCTCGATGCCTTCAACCAGAACTTTGATATTACCGTCAGGCAGCTTCAGACTCTGCACGATGTTGACGATGGTGCCGACCTGGTAGATCTCGTTGGCCTTGGGCTCGTCGATGGAGGCGTCGTGCTGCGTCGCCAGGAAAATCTTCTTATCCGCTGCCAGGGCTTCTTCGAGAGCGTGTACGCTCGATTCGCGGCCCACCACGAACGGGGTCATCATGAACGGGAAAATGACCACGTCCCGAATGGGCATCATCGGCAGTTTCTTGGACTCGTACTTTTCCTTGGATGTCGTCACTGATTCTCCTGAGGCGCCGGCCAAACGAACACTCTATTGGGATTTTACCCTGAGCCTAGGGTCGTGGGAAATGGCATTTACGTTGTAAGGTTCTCAAACTAGCAGATGTCTCAAAAGCAACAACCACGAAGGACACGAAGGTTCACGAAGGAAATCCTGGAAATCTTCGTGTCCCTTCGCTGCCCCGAGCGTAGCCGAAGGGTGTCCTTTGGGGTAAAAGGTTCTGCAAACTATCCCGCTTTTTCCATCACGGTCGCGAACGAGGCGGTGCGCTTTTCCACCATCTCGCGGGTCACCTCGAATTCCTTTAACTTCTTCTGGCTTGGGAGGTTAAACATCAAGTCGAGCATGAGCTCTTCGAGGATCATGCGCAGCCCGCGGGCGCCCACCTTGCGCGCCATTGCCTGCCGGGCGATCGCCCGCAAAGCCTCGTCGGCGAACTTTAGGCGAACATTCTCGAACTCAAACAGCCGCTGGTACTGCTTGACGATGGCATTCTTGGGTCGCGTCAGGATCTCAATCAGCGCATATTCGTCCAAGTCTTCCAGCATGCCTACCACGGGCAGGCGGCCAACGAATTCAGGGATGAGCCCGAACTTGATAAGGTCTTCCGGCTGAACTTCCTGCAAGAGTTCCTGAGACTTCTTCTTGGAGGTGAATGCGTCTTCTTTTTCGGCGTCCTCGCCGGTCCGGAAACCAAGCGATTTCTTGCCAATCCTGCGGGAGATGATCTTGTCGAGTCCGACAAAAGCCCCGCCGCAGATGAAAAGAATATTGGTCGTGTCGACCGGTGTGAATTCCTGGTGGGGATGCTTGCGTCCGCCCTGGGGAGGAACGTTGGCAATCGTCCCTTCCAGAATCTTCAGCAGAGCCTGCTGCACACCTTCACCGGAAACGTCGCGGGTGATCGAGGGATTCTCGTCCTTGCGGCCGATCTTGTCGACCTCATCGATATAGATGATGCCGGTCTGGGTACGGCTCACGTCGCCGTCAGCGGCCTGCAGCAGCTTTAGGATGATGTTCTCGACGTCTTCGCCGACGTAGCCCGCCTCGGTCAGCGTAGTGGCGTCGACAATGGCGAAAGGCACATCGAGCATGCGAGCCAGCGTCTGGGCGAGCAGCGTCTTGCCGGTGCCCGTCGGGCCGATCAGCATGATGTTCGACTTCGAGAGCTCAATCCCATCGCCAGCCTTCTGGCGATTCATAAAGATGCGCTTGTAATGGTTATAGACCGCGACCGCCAGCTTCTTCTTGGTTTGCTCCTGCCCGATGACGTATTCATCCAGAAATGTTTTCACTTCCTGGGGCTTGGGCAGTTGATTGGGCGTCGTGCTGGGAGGGGTAGCTGTGCGGTCGTCTTCGAGGATTGAATTGCAGACCGCAACACACTCGTCACAGATATAGGCACGGGGATAATCGCTGGGCGAGGAGATCAGTTTAGCTACGGCGTCCTGCGATTTGTGGCAGAACGAACAGCGTAGTATCTCTTCGGTTCCCGACTTATTTTTCACTCGGCTTTACTCCTTTAATCAGGGGTCAGGGACTAGGGGTTAGAAATCACTCTTCGTCCCATCTTGGCCCCCGCCGCTGATCCTTGACCGCTGATCCCTACAAGCGAAGGCCGATCATACTGCTTTTGCCGTCTTATAGATGATATCGTCTATGATTCCGTATTCCTTAGCCTGTTGCGCGTTCATAATGAAGTCGCGCTCTACATCTTTTTCTACCTTGTCGAGCTTTTGGCCGCTGTGCTTGGAAAGCAACTGGTTTGTGATCTCACGCATACGCAGAATCTCGCGCGCATGAATATCAATATCAGTAGCTTGGCCCGACAAACCTCCCATGGAGGGCTGATGTATTAGAATCCGCGAATTTGGCAATGCCAATCTCTTTTTGGGTTCGCCTGATGCCAAAAGTAACGCGGCCATAGATGCCGCTTGGCCAACACATAGTGTCATTACATCGTTTTTCACGTATTGCATGGTGTCGTAAATCGCCATGCCAGCCGTAATTGAGCCGCCCGGAGAGTTGATGTACAGCTGTATGTCTTTCTCCGGATCTTCCTGAGCCAGAAACAACATCTGGGCGATCACCAGGTTGGCGATGTTGTCGTCAATCGGCGTGCCAATGAAGATGATGTTGTCGCGGAGCAGTCGGGAATAGATGTCGTAGGCGCGTTCGCCTCGCCCGGTC
>Ga0209580_10000347_pt1 | contig 26877 bp, 23 predicted proteins | sample Coa_R1_5_FD_187153 | JGI IMG/M metagenome (GOLD analysis project Ga0209580, IMG submission 187153) | Surface soil microbial communities from Centralia Pennsylvania, which are recovering from an underground coalmine fire - Coalmine... | ecosystem: Environmental > Terrestrial > Soil >... | reverse complement strand
TCGTGCCGTACGAATCTTGAACGAGACGATCGGAGCGATTCAGAGCTCATGCACGAGAACTGCATCGCCGTGCAATCCGTGCAAGAGATTAAGCGATGCGCCAGCCCCGAAGGGGCGACCGAGCCTAGCCCAGCGCTTCAGCGCTGGGAATGCCGGGAGGGTTGATTTAGTCCCGGAGGGACGACCAAGTTTAAAGGCTGAGGGCACGACCAGAATCCTAGAATTCACCCTAACGGTTGTCGTTTTGACGCTGCTCCTGTCAACCGTAGCATCAGCCACCACCCTCACAGGCACCGTCACCAACGGGACCACCAGCAAGCCCTCTGCCGGAGACGAAGTGATCCTGATCAAACTGGGCGCGGGCATGGAAGAGGTCGGCCACGCCAAAACTGATGCCCAGGGAAAATTCACCTTTACCTTTGACGACGACAGCGCGCCGCACCTGGTGCGCGCCATCCATCAAGGCGTCACTTATCACACGCCAGCGCCTCCGGGTACGAGTTCGGTCCAGGTGCAGGTCTATGACGTGAGCTCGAAGCTCGACGATGTCCGCGAAGTTGCCGATGTCATGTACATCCAAGCCAAGCAGGGAAGCATGGGCGTGACGCGGATTTTTGCCGTGGACAATACCTCCAAGCCGCCGCGCACGCAGATGAATGACGCCAATTTCGAGTTCTATCTTCCTGAAGGGGCGGAGATTGACGAAGCACAGGCGCAAACCGCCGGCGGACAGGGCATCAATGTGCAGCCCACGCCTCAAGCGCAAAAGGGCCGCTATGCGTTCGTATTTCCGTTGCGGCCGGGGCAGACCCAGTTTCAAGTTACCTACCACCTGCCATATTCCGGCAAAACTACAGTAGATCCAAAGCTCATCTATCCGCTGCAGCATTTTGTAGCGATCCTGCCCAAGTCAATGACCTTTTCTCCGTCGCAGAGTGGCATCTACGAAGGCCATGAACCGCCTGACCAGCCGGATGGTGTTGCGGAAATTGCAAACAACGCTGGCCCGGCGCAGAAATTGGCGTTCGAAATTTCTGGCAGCGGGGTCTTTCAGAGCCAGGAGCAAGCGTCGAACGGCACTGCCGGCCAAGATAATCGTCCCGGCGGCGGGCTCGGCGCACCGATCGAAGCGCCCGATCCGCTGGACAAATATCGAACCTTCATCCTGGCCGGGTTGGGAGTGGTACTGGTGGCGGGCGCGGTTTACACAGTGAATCGTGCCCGTACGGGACAAGCGGTGCCAGCGCATTCGGACGCGGTCCGCACAAACGGTACAATTCCGACTGCTCCAACCACACCCACTACCACGCCCCTGCTCGCAGCGCTGAAGGACGAACTCTTCCAACTGGAACTCGAACACAAACAGGGCCAGATTTCCGACCAGGAATACGCCAAGACGAAAGCCGCTCTTGACGAAACGCTTGCCCGGGCCATCAAACGCAGCCGGTGATTGACGGAAGTGCGCCAGAGAAAAGATCATTCCAGGAACGGCTTGAAGCTGAAAACCAAGCTTTCCGTAACATCAATCAACTGATGCAAGGATGGGAGAATCGCATCACGGCCAGAAGCCTGAGGCTCGTTCAAAGATTTCTCGATCTCGAACTGCATATCTTGCTCCACTTGCGGGTCATAAAGTCCGGCAAGTGCTGGGGCATCTTGCTTGAAAAGGAAATCCCCATCGAACCAGTCTGCAGAGAAAATAAAGTCGCTCGCACATGGGGCGAGAGCACGATGCTTATCAATGCGGTCGAGCTCATGAATTCTCCATAGATCAACATTCCCACCTTTGTATGGTTTGAGGAGATCGAGAGCTTCTACGGCATTTGGCCGGATACGATTCACAAGTCCAGCTTTACGGGATTCGTATCGAGTGAGGCTCTCCGAAATGGGGAATGCATCCCTGCTGGTGACTACGCTTCCGGCAACAAGGAGCATGTGGCACGTCAAGTGATCGAGGGCGGTACGCAGGTTGTGGGCGATGTCGCCGACTCCAGCCGGAACATCGGGCGAGCAAACAATTGTGTTCAAGAATCTGTCGGTGCTCGGAAGTCCTTGAGAGAGTCTCACGTTGACACCATCAGGCGCTGTATTTCTTACTTCTCTCTCGCCCTTTCGGATAACCACTGTTCGGCGCTCTATGGCCAAGATGTCGGCTGCCAAATCACGGATGTGCCTTTTGGCCCGCTCAATTTTTATGCGGATAAGAATGATTCTTTCATCGGCAGAAAGCAAAAAGAACTCCTATGCAGCACCGCAGTAGCCGCCTACGCGATGTCAAGGGATACTTACCATCTCCCCTTGACTTCGCTTTATTTTCGCCTACAATTCTAGCATGGCAATCACCAAACGTCAGCGGCAGGTGTACGACTTCATCGCAGACTTCGTGCAGCGCAACAACTTCACTCCGTCGTTTCAGGAAATCGGCGACGGTTTGGGGCTGAGCTCGCTTGCCACCGTGCACAAGCACATTACGAACCTTGAAAAAAAGGGCCTGCTCAATCGCGACTACAACCGCAGCCGCTCGATTGACCTGCTGCCTCCGAAAGGCCGCATGAAACAAGCCATGGCGGTCAACACCGGCATGGTGCTGCCTCTGATGGGAAGAATTGCCGCCGGCCAGCCGATTGAGGCGGTCGAGCGTCCGGAGACCATTTCGCTCGCAGACTTCGTGCGCTCCAAAGAAGTGTTTGTGCTCGAAGTCAGCGGCGACTCCATGCAGGACGAAGCCATCCTAAGCGGCGACTACGTTCTGGTCGAGAAAACCAAGATCGCGCACAACGGCGACATTGTCGTCGCGCTGGTCGAGGGCACCGACGCCACGCTCAAGCGCTTCTATCGCGAAGGCGACAAGATCCGCCTGCAGCCTTCTAATGCAAAGATGAAGCCGATCATGGTCCACGCCAGGGACCTGGACATTCAGGGGCGGGTGATTGGGGTGCTCAGAAAGTACTGATCTGAATCGGGTGGTCTGGTGATCGGGTCATCAGGTGATCTGATTATCGGCGAATCGTGTTCCGATCGTCAGCATTGCGCTTAGTGAGTTACCTGAGACCAGCCCCGAAGTGGCGACCGATCTTAGCCCAGGGCGGCAGCCCTGGGTGGGCGAGGCAGCAGAGGAACGCGCAGGGCGACAGCCCGAGCACGGTTTTCGAAAGAAGCAGATTCCTCACCGCTGAAGCGGTTCGAAATGACAGATCAAAGGGGCCGCTTAGAACCAGTCACTCCGATATGCAATCCACCAGCTTAAAACGCCAATGGGAATTGTGGCTGCCAGCGCCCACCACAGCGGCAGCACGAAATCCGCGATCAAGCCAAGCAGGGCAAAGATGATCCAAAATATCTTCCGTTCCACCTGCTCATTGTAAGCTTAGCTTTTTGCGGCTCTCTGTGTACCTCTGTGATTCTCAGTGTTCTCTGTGGTTAAGATTTTTGAACTGTCGTTCTCCGGCTCCACGCTGGATCTGCATCATAGGCCCGCTTTCTTTTCCCGCCGCAAACGTATAAAACAGGTGCCATGAAGCGAAAGGTCGAGGAAGTGGCTGTGGCAATCGGGGCGCGCGTTTTGGGCGATGACCAAGTTGAGATAAACGGCGTGGCGGGCATTGCGAACGCGACGACCAGCGATCTGATTTTTGTCGAAACGGAGGAACATCTCAATGCTGCTCTCCAAAGCGCTGCGGCAGCCGTAATCACAGGCACTTTTGCGGACAAGTCCCAAACCACGAAACCCTTGATGATCGCTTCCCATCCGCGGCTCGCATTTGCACAAGCGGCGAAGTTACTTTACGGGGCGAACGACCGCAAGCCCGGAATCCATCCCAGCGCGGTGGTGCACGAGTCCGCAGACCTGGGCCAAGATGTATCACTCGACGCGCGTGTCGTACTTGAAGAAGACATCAGCATTGGCGACCGAACGTGGATCGGCGCGGGATGTGTGCTAGGCGCGGGCGTGACCGTCGGAGAGGATTGCGAGATCTATCCCAATGTGACGATTTATCCCGGTGCGCGCTTGGGGAATCGCGTGATCGTCCACGCAGGCGCCGTTCTTGGCAGCCATGGCTTCGGCTATGTTCGCGATCCGAAGAGTGGGCAGCATCAAAAGTTCCCGCAAGTCGGAAAACTGGAGATCGAAGATGACGTGGAAATCGGCGCGAACACGACCATCGATCGCGGAGCGCTGGAGACCACGCGCATCGGCTGTGGAACAAAGATCGACAATCTTGTCCATATCGGCCACAACTGCCAGGTTGGCGAGAACGTGATCATCGCGGCGCAGGCTGGATTTTCCGGAAGCATAACGATAGAAGACAATGTGGTGATCGGCGGGCAGGTGGGCGTAGGCGAGCATGCGCGCATCAAAGAGGGAGTATTGCTCGGCGGGCAAGCGGGTGTTTTGCCCAAGAAAGTTCTTCGCGGCAAAGGCGTTGCATTTTGGGGGACGCCCGCGAAGCCGCTGCGAGAGTATTTGAAGAGCTTGGCAGCGTTGACGGAGCTGGGAAAGAAGAAGTGATTTTGTAGGCCCGGATGCCTGAGTAGGCGAGCTTTGCTCTCGCTTACTGTTGCCGCGACGCGAGGGCGCGGTCGCATTGTGACGTTCGCTTCACCGTGGAAGAGAGGCGCTTCAGCGCCGCGTTAGTCCACGAGGCGGTTTAACGGCACGGCTGAAAGCCGTGCCCTGATACGTACCAAGTGGGCTTAGGAATCATGGCCATCATCGTCATCGGCGGACACTCCCGAAACATCGGCAAGACCAGTGTGGTAGCCGGCCTGATCGCAGCTCTGCCATCGCACAATTGGACCGCGTTCAAAGTCACGCAGTTTGGCCACGGACGATGTTCGCTGAACGGCAAGCCTTGCCACTGCGCGACCGCAGACCACACCTGGGCGATTTCGGAAGACAAAGACCGCAGCGGAAAATCCGACAGTTCGCGTTTTCTCACCGCCGGTGCGAAGCGCTCGTTTTGGGTGCGCACCGAGCAAGGCCGCTTGGCAGAAGCCATTCCCACAATCGCGCGCCGTCTCGCCGAATCCGAAAATGCCATTCTCGAATCGAACAGCATTCTCAAATTCATCCAGACGGATCTTTACATCAGCGTTCTCGATCCGGGCGTCGAAGACTTCAAAGCTTCAGCGCTTGCCGCTCTCGGCCGGGCCGACGCGCTGATCGTGAACGCGAGTCAAAACGGAAACCCGCACTGGCAGCTTCCTGACAGTAATACCACGCCTATCTTTCGCATTCACCCGCCGGAATATGTCACTGCGGAAATCGTAAAGTTCGTCGAGTCCAAGCTCAGGCTCGTCCCAGCCCGACCTCGCTCCTCCTGATATGCTTTTCGAGCGATGCTCCGAATTGAAAGAAGAGCGTGGGTGCTGGCGATTGTTTCTGCAATTCTTCAGATCGTCATTTTCCCACTGCCCAATCTCTATCTCTTGAGCTGGATTGCAGTCGCGCCGCTGCTTGTAGCTCTTCTACACGCGCGCAGACCGGAGACTTTGCAACTCGAGGGCAACGTAAAACTCCTGCCGGCGCGGCCCATGCAAGGCTTTCTTCTTGGCTATGCGTGCGGAATCCTTTGGTACGGCGGCAGTTGCTACTGGGTTTACAGCACAATGAAACAATATGGCGGGATCAACGGTGCGGGTGCCGCCGGCCTGCTGCTGCTGTTCTGCCTTTATCTGGGTCTCTATCACGGTCTCTTCGGGCTGATCACTAGCCTGTTGGCTAGACACTCACTACGCACGGCTCTGGTCTCGGCGCCGTTTCTCTGGGTCGCGGTGGAGCTGGCGCGTACCCGCATCAGCGGCTTTCCCTGGGACCTGCTCGGCATCGCACAGGTCGACAACGTTCCTTTGGCCCGAATCGCGCGTATCACCGGCGTCTATGGACTCTCACTCGAAATTATGATCGTGAATGCAGCGTTCGCCGCCGCATTCCTGGTCCGCCGAAATCGCCGCAACTCGCTTCTATTAGCCGCCGTAGCAGCGGCGTTCGTGCTACAGATCGCCCGCTGGATGCCGGTTCCAGAAGCTCCCGCCGCTCGCACCGCGGTGCTGGTTCAGGAAAATGTTCCCGTCCTCGACAACACTGATTGGACGCGCCAATATTTTCAGGACACGCTGGCAGATCTGATCCAGGTCAGCCAGCAACTCCCAGCAGGAGAGCCGTTGCGCCACCCCGATCTCATCGTCTGGCCAGAGTCACCAGCTCCGTTCTACAGCGGCGATCCTTTGTTTCGGAATGAATTGAGCGATCTCGCAAGGAGCGCGCACAGCTGGGTGCTCGCTGGGAACGTCGGCGTGTTGAACGCCGGCATTTCTTCGCAGAACCCCAGCGCCACTTCCCAGAATGCCAGTGAAATTTTCAATACAGCTTCGCTGGTCAGCCCCGAAGGTGATTGGGGCGCCCACTACGACAAGGTCCATCTCGTGCCATTCGGCGAATATGTGCCCTTCAAACAGTGGCTTTCATTCGCAGGAGGCCTGACCAAAGAAGTAGGGGACTTCTCGCGTGGAATGTCGCGAGCACCGCTGCAAGCCGGAGACGAGAAGCTTGGGGTATTCATCTGCTACGAATCGATCTTTCCTGATGAGGTCCGCCGGTTTGCCAAGGAAGGCGCGCAAGTTTTTGTGAATATATCCAACGATGGCTGGTACGGCGACAGTGGCGCGTTCGCTCAACATCTGAAGCAGGCCCGCATGCGGGCAATCGAAAACGACCGCTGGGTGTTGCGTGACACAAACACCGGCGTGACTGCGTCTATCGATCCGCACGGCCGAGTCATACAGAGCGTACCGCGCAAGGTGCGCACCGCACTCCTGGCTGGCTACGCATTGATCAGTAGTACCACTTTCTACACGCGTCATGGCGACTGGCTGGCATACGCGTGTGCGATAATTTCTATCGGAGCGATCCTCATCTCGTTGGTCCCGGTCTCGCTCACTCCCGTGAGAGGCAAAAGCACAGTATGATTCAGGAATTCGAGCAGGAATACTCAGGATTGCAGCAGAAGGTCCGCGAACTCCGGGAGTACCTTTGACGCTGGCAAACTCCGCCAGCAACTTGCCGAAATAGATAAGCAAGCCTCCGACCCGAATCTGTGGTCGAATCCGCAAAAATCTCAGCAGGTCATGCGCGAGAAGAAGCGCCTAGAAAACATGCTCGCCACCGAAGCTGACCTTTTGCGTCGCACCGAGGATATTTCCGCCTACTTCGACCTTGCGCGCGAAGGCGAGAACGTGGGAGCCGACCTTCGCCGTGAAATGGATTCCTTACGTGAACGGGTCGACCGTCTGGAAACGGAGACTTTGCTTTCAGGAGATAACGACGCTCGCAATGCACTGGTAACGATTCATCCAGGTGCCGGTGGAACGGAATCCCAGGACTGGGCCGAGATGCTGATGCGCATGTATCTGCGGTGGGCCGAGCGGCAGGGGTTTCAAACTGTTCTCTACGACTATCAGCCCGGCGAAGAAGCGGGGATCAAATCAGCGACGTTTGGCGTGAACGGCGAATACGCGTTCGGCCTATTAACTAGCGAAATCGGCGTGCATAGGCTGGTGCGCATATCGCCATTTGACCAAGCCAAGCGGCGCCACACGTCCTTCGCCAGCGTGTTCGTTTCCCCAGAGATTGATGAATCTATCGAGGTGGTGATCAAGCCGGAAGACCTTCGGATCGACACTTATCGTTCCAGTGGTAAGGGCGGCCAGCACGTAAACACCACCGATTCCGCCGTGCGCATTACACACATCCCGACCGGAATTGTTGCCGCCTGCCAGAACGAGCGTTCACAGCACAAGAACAAAGATCGCGCCATGAGCATGTTACGTTCGAAGCTCTACGAGTTCGAGATGGAGAAGAAACGCGAGGCCACGAAGAAGATTGAAGATTCCAAGCTCGACATTGATTTCGGTTCGCAGATCCGCTCCTACGTTCTCCAGCCATACCGGATGATTAAGGACCACCGCACTAAGACCGAGGTCGGCGACGTTGACCGTGTGCTCGACGGCGACCTGCAACCTTTTATTCGGTCCTATTTGCGAATGCGGCGCGATGGGAACGCAAGCGGCACGCCTGAAAAGTGACCCCAGGGTCATCACCGGTAGTTTCTTCCGTAACGTTACCTCGCTTGAAATCACTGGAAAACCGATTGATTAATGCGAGACTCTGTATATCTCAGGAGTCTCATCGATTCATGCCGCGAATGTTGGAATTAGTCCGTGCGTCAGCTCTGCCCTTTCATCAGATGATGTCTGCTTCCAAGGGTGCTCTTCACGTGCCTTCGGAGGAGATGGTTGAGATTCTGGTCCATCTCGCCGAGCACAATAAGATTTTTGGCGAAGCCGCCCGGCTGACACTTGCGGGGTGGGACGAGAAAGTTTGCAAGGCAATTGCCGCCGATCCGAAGGCTCCAAAAGAAGTTGTGGATTATTGGCTCGCGATTAATAACATTCGTCCTGCATTATTTCCAACCTTGATCGAGAACCCTTCTGTTTCCGTAGGCAAACTGTCGGAACTGGCGGCAACTTTGAAAGGCGAATTCATCGATGTAGTGATTGCCAGCCCACGGGTGCGGAATTCTCCGCAGCTCCTGCAGGACCTGAGCACGAACCACTACCTAAGTGGAGCGCAGAGTGCGCGAGTACAAGCGCTCATCACGGGCCATGCTGAGCCGGTCGAGATCAAGGAACAAATAGCAATCACCGAAGCGCCCACCGAACCGAGATCCGAACCGGAAATTCCAAGTGCCGAAACAGATCCCGTTCACACGGTACCAATTTCGCCAGAACAGTTGAAGACCACACCGGATGAGGCTGATCCTCAAGCTGACAGCGCCCTGGTCGCGTTCTTTAAAGAGCACGCAAGTGAGATCGCTGCGGAAGCCGACAAGCCGTTTCAGCCGATCGGTGGGATTCATGAAGAACTGCCGACTGAAAGCCAATCCAAGGCTGTGGCTGCTGCCGCGTCGGCGGCTATGGCGCCCACCTCACCTGCAGCAGCTCCAGCACACCCTGTCGTTCACAAGAAACTTGTCAATCCTCTGGACGAGCAACGTGGAAGCGTGTTGCAAAAAATAGCCAGGCTCGACGTTAAGGGACGCATTCAACTGGCAATGAAAGGAACGAAAGAAGAGCGCTCGATCCTGGTTCGCGACGGCACCAAAATCGTCGCCCTTGCCGTGCTCGATTCTCCCAAGATTACCGACGGCGAAGTCGAAAAATTTGCAACCCAAAAAAATGTGCTGGAAGCGCTGCTGCGCGCCATCCCCATGAAACGCCGTTTCGCCAAGAATTATGCAGTCGTCCGCAACCTTGTATTCAATCCGCGCACTCCGCTGGATGTGTCCCTCGGCCTTATGAAAAACCTGCTGACCGCGGACCTGCGTAACCTTTCCGGCAACAAAGAAGTCTCTGAGACCGTCCGCAAACTCGCCCTACGCATGTTCAAGCAGAAGAGCGAGAGCGCGAGCAAGAACTAGTTGCGCGCAAAGCCACTCGTACCTGCACCAACACTTCCGATCACCAGGTGTAATGCGCCGCGTAGGTCAGCGTCTTCTCACCTCCCGCCGGAATGCGCACGCGAAACTCAGCGGTACGGCTATCAGTCTTGATGAAATCGTCGGATTTCTGTGCCATTTCCCAGTTCAGGCAGCGGTACAGGTGTTCCACCACGCGCACGTTGGCCGCTTCTTTCTTGTGATTGCGAATCTTGATCTCGAACGATTCATCGAGCTTGTGTGCGTTGTAGTCCACTTGGAAATTCGTTTGACGACGCTCGCCAACCAGGTCGAACGCATCACCAGTAAAGATGCGCAACGTTTCATCCGTAGGCGTGTGCTTGATTTCGTTTTCGCCAATGAATTCCAAAGCGCCATCGGTGTCGCGACGGTAGAACCGCACACGTCCTTTGGGAAGTGGCATGCCCAGATTGTTGGATTTGGAATTAACGATCTCCTGCATGACCCAAACGTCAGGATTCATTTCCGTCCCGTACTCACGGTTTTGGCGAATCTGCTCGTATCCCCAATACTGATATTGCTGGCCTATCTTCGCACCGTCGTACACGTAAACCCGATCTGCTTGAACGTTGGCAGCGCGAATGAACTCCACCTGCTTGGTTTCGCGGTCATGCAACGTGACCGGACGCTGCAAGGTGTAAAGGTGATACTCGTCGAACGCTTTCTCTATGACTTGTGGCTCGTTGATCGAACGTGCGTCCAGAAAAGCGCTGCTCACGGCGTAGGCCATGCCATTCGCCGGCTGGATCTTGTTCACTTCGCCAGCCATTAACTTAATGTGAGCCTGATCGAAGGTCTTGCCGGACTGGTTGTCCATCGTGACCCAGCCAGTGATGTCCAGTTTGTCGCCGTTTTCGGGCGCGACCGCGTTGTAATCCGCCGCCCAGGTCATGCCGCCAGTGACATAGCTAAGTTCCGCATCCACTTTGCCCGCCGCATCGGAGTGCAGCAGCCAGTCGAGCGTCGGCTTCATCAGCGAGTCATTCGTTAGGCTGGGGAAAATAGGCCTGCCGGGAAGACCGAACTGAATCTGCCCATCGACTTCCACGATCGGCGAGCCCTCGCCTGCTTCGGTGGCCACTGCCATCTGCTGATATTGATATTGCGCCCCATAATGCTGAAAAGCGTTGTAATGCGGCACGTATCCGCTGCGAATAATTTTGGCCTTGATGATTTGCGGCTTGCCGTCGCGGGTGACCTCGAATTCGATCTCTTTGCCCTCGTAGGCGGACAGCAACCTCGCCTCCGTGACCGGATCATTACGATAATTCTGTTCGAGAATCTTTAGCTGGTGTTCGCCGCTTGGATCGCGGAGCATCACCGAATCCGGTTCGAGGTGGGCGGTGGTTTCCGCGTACCGGACATTATTCATGCCTTGCTGCAAATTCAACTCAATCGGCTGCCGCACGACCGCAAACTCCTGGTTATAGATGGTGAGCGCCAGCCCGGAATACGAGCTTCGTACGTCGCTCTTGGCCGCGTGAATCCTGGCAATCACCAAAAGCCCTAGCAGCAACGTCGCCACACTAACAACCCAAACATATCTCTTCCTCATGTTTCCTCCCCTTGGATATGGACACAGAGACCAATGGTGTTGTTCCAATCCTAAGAACGCTCGAGAGGGGGTTTGTTGCAGGAATTATTAGGCCGTGATCTTCGGCTAAAATAGCGGCCATGGCTGCGTCTGACCCGATTCGCGACCTTTTGGCGCGAGCAAAAACTATCGCCGTTGTGGGGCTGTCCGACAGCCCTTTGCGCCCTAGCCATGGTGTCTCCGCCTATATGCAGACCCATGGATACAAAATCATTCCCGTAAACCCCACGATTTCAGAAGCTCTCGGCGAGAAATGCTATCCGTCCTTGCTCGATGTGCCCGACAAGATCGACATCGTAAACATCTTCCGCCGGCCGGAGTTCGTTGAAGAGATTGTCGATCAGGCGATTCAGCTGAAGATTCCTGCCGTATGGATGCAGGAGGAGGTTATCAACCAACGTGCAGCAGACAAAGCGCGCCAGGCGGGGATGTTCGTCGCTATGGATCTGTGCATTCTGAAGGAGCACAAGGCACGGTTCGGTTAAGCGACCACGACCTCACGCTTTCACAAAGATTACAGTCGCGTCGTCCTGAAGTCCGGCGCCATTCACGTAGCGGCGGACATCGGCGAGGATGCTGTCGCTTGAAGCGTAAGGCTGTACTACATGATCGCTTAGTCGAGGCAGGCCGTATTCTTCCTCATTCAGCCCGGCTGCCTCGGTTATGCCATCGCTGTAAAGCACCAGGCGCGAGCCCTCAGGTAAATGCACCTCGGTATCCGAAAACTCACTTTTTGCGAGTCCGAGCGGCGTTCCAGATTCAACTTCCAGAAATCGTGCTCCATCGCTCGTAACAAGCAATGGCGGCAGATGGCCTGCACTGGCGAATTTCAGGGTACGATTCGCGGGATCAAGCACTGCGTAAATCAGTGTTACAAAGCGGCCAGAAGGGAAATCTTCAACCATTCGCTGATTCAATTTGCTCAAAGTTTCAGCCGGCGAGCTACACGTTTCCGTGAGGGAACGAAGCATAGCGCGCGTGGCAGACATCAGCAGTGCGGCCGCGGTGCCTTTGCCCGAAACATCGGCAAGAACCAGGCCCCAGCAACCATCTTCAAAGGGAATAAAGTCGTACCAGTCGCCACCAATGTCGCCGGCCGGAACCGAGAGCCCTGAGATGGCAAATCCGGGAATGTACGGAGAAGCTTTTGGCAGCAACGCTTGCTGGATAATTCGAGCTTCCTCGGCCTCGCGCGACATGCGCTGCCGTTCCTGCTGCTCCCGCTGAAAGCGCATGCAATTGTTCACAGCGACCGCAATATGACCACAAAGGGCTTGCAGGAGCTGCAGTTGTTCGTGAGGGAAAGCATCCAGTTCGGAGTGAGACGCAGTGAACACACCGACGAGTTTCCCTTCGAATATCAAAGGGATGGCCACCTCGGAGAGCGTAGATTCCTCACAGTGAATGTAGTAGGGGTCGATGCGGACGTCCGGGGCATAGTGCAGCTTGCCCGTCGCAGCCACGTGCCCAGCCATTCCCTCTACACCCACTTTTAGACGATGCCCTTTGCCGTGCAGGGTGCAACCGCAGACGCAAGCCAGTTCCAGTTCGCCCCGTTCCTCGTCGTGCAAGTACAGGTTGGCCTCAACACAACCAAAGGCGCACGAGACATGATTCACGATTTGGTCAATCAGAATGTCGAGGTCGAGAATCGAAGTGATCTTGTGGATCCACTCCTGCAGCTTGACTAAATCGTCAACCTGCCCGCTGCGAACCGAACGATCTATGAGGGAATTGACCTGAGCTACGTTGGGAGTAGCAGCCATGGTGTTTGCCTACCAGAAACCCCAAAGTAGGAGATGCCCGCAGCTATTGCTCGGATTCTGTTTTACTTTCGGAAGAGTGAGCTTCGGACCGCTTGCGGCGAATTTCATCCAGCCGTTCGCGGATTCGCTTTTCCACTCCCTCGCTGGTCGGTCGATAATATCTCCGGTCTTTCAAATTGTCCGGCAAGCATTGCATGTCTGCCACCTTGCCCTCGAGTTCATGCGCGTATTGATAGCCTTTTCCGTAGCCGAGATGCTTCATCAGCCCAGTTGGGGCATTGCGGAGATGCAAGGGAACGGGTTCGGCGGCAGTGCGCTCGACATCAGCTTGGACGTCCGCATATGCTGTATAAAGCGCGTTTGATTTTGGCGCCAGCGCGAGATACACGACTGCCTGTGCCAGAGCCAGATTGCCTTCAGGCATGCCGATGAAATCCACTGCGTCGCGAGCAGCCATGCACAGCGACAACGCATTCGGTTCTGCGAGTCCGATGTCTTCTACCGCCATACGCACTACACGGCGCGCGATGTACAGCGGATCTTCTCCGGCTTCGAGCATGCGCCCGAGCCAATACAACGATGCATCGGGATCACTGTTGCGCACCGATTTGTGCAGCGCCGAAATCAGGTTGTAGTGTTCCTCGCCAGCCTTGTCGTAGAGCAAGACCCGTTTCTGTAGGGCGTCTTTGACGATGTCGGTCGTGATTTCGGCCGTCGCGGAGATACTTTCTGCGGTTCCCCCACCCTTGCCCGTAGGGTGAGCGATTTCAACTTCCAAGGGTGCCCCACCCCTCCCCGCTTTTTGGGGAGGGTGGGGTCTTTGATCTTCAGAGGTCCGGTTCAACGCCAGCGCCGCCGCAACTTCCAGCACGTTGTACGCACTCCGGGCATCTCCGCTGGAGTATGCCGCGATCTGGCCCAACGCTTCGTCCTTCGTAGAGAGACCCATATTCCCCAGCCCGCGTTCGTTGTCCTCCAGCGCGCGCCGCAGTAGAAGGACAATCTGCTCTTCGGTCAGCGGATTCAGCACGTACACGCGGCTGCGGGAAAGCAGCGCCGAGATAATTTCAAATGACGGATTCTCCGTTGTCGCGCCGATCAGGCGGATATTACCCTTTTCAACGTGCGGCAGAAACGCGTCCTGTTGGGCTTTGTTGAAGCGATGAATCTCGTCGATGAAGACAATGGTGCGAGTACCGTACTGCCGGGCACGTTCGGCGTCGGCCATGACCTGCTTAATCTCCTTGATCCCGGAGAGCACAGCGCTGAATTCGATGAAGTCCGCTCGGGTCATGCGCGCGATGATTTTTGCCAGGGTCGTTTTCCCGGTGCCGGGAGGTCCCCAGAAGATCATCGATCCCACATCATCGCGCTCAAGCTGTGTGCGCAAAGGCTTGCCAGGCGCGATCAGATGCTCCTGTCCGACAAACTCATCTAGCGAGCGCGGACGCATGCGGTCGGCCAGCGGACGCGTGCGATCGGTCGAAGTGTCGCCACTCGGGACGGGCTGAAACAGGCTCATAAATCTACGATACAAATCGGGTCATCTGGTGATCGGGTCATCTGGCGATTTGAGATCGCCTGATCAAGAGATCATAAAATCCTCTCCGTGCCGGAGCTTGCCCTGAGGGGAGCCAAAGGGTGTCTCCGTGGTAAAAAGAATTAATGTCGTTGCCTCGCGGCCTCATACAATATGATGCTGGCCGCGATTCCCGCATTTAGCGATTCGACCTTCGCCGAATGCGGAATCATTACCAATTCATCCATTTTTCCGAGTAGCTTTTTGTCGATTCCGGCGCCTTCATTGCCGACGAAGATTGCAGTCGCGCCGCTCAAGTCCGCCTCTTGTAACGGAATGCCCTTGTGCGATGAGGTCGCAATCAGCCGAATGCCGCGCTCTCGCAGAGTCTGAGGCAGTGATTCCAACTGAACCTTTGCAATCGGAACCCTGAATACCGACCCTGCCGACGCCCGCACGACTTTGCTGTTGTAGCCGCTCACGGTCCCTTCAGCAAGAAGCACGGACTTGGCACCGAAAGCCTCGGCGGAACGAATGATCGTTCCCAGATTTCCCGGGTCTTGTACGCCGGCGATCACCAGCACCGGCCCTGGCGCTGAGGTGCTTAGCACATCTTCCAGAGAAAATGTCTTTAGGTGCACCAGGGCAGCGACTCCCTGCGGACTCTGGCTCGGGACTGCACTGGCGAACAGCTTGTCCGGAAGCAGCAGCGTTTCCACGTGCGCGCCAATCTGCGGCAGCAGGCGCGCGGCGCGGGGTTCGGCTGACTCGCTAAAAAAAACAGCGCGGCACTTCAATCCACTGCGGAATGCCTCCTCGACGATGCGAAATCCCTCAACCGCGCACTCACCGGACGGCGTGAGTTCTCCCCGCCCGAAGGCCTGGCGCAGCTCCTTGACCAGAGTATTATGGCGTCCTTCAATCCGCCGCAGCCGCGCTGAATCGGAAACAGGCGTCACCCTTACTGACTCCTTTCGCCAAGAATCATACGCGAGCCGGTTAGCAAACGTTCGGCGGTCAGCAGGCGATCATGGTATCTTAGCTTTCGCAATCACAAACATCATGGAGTACTCTTGTGCGCGTTGAAATGCTGAAGATCAACAGCGAAACGCCGGAGCCGTCACTGATCCGGTACGCTGCCGACCAGATCCGCGCCGGGCAGGTCCTGGGGATGCCCACCGACACCTTCTACGGACTCGCCGCCGACCCTTTCAATTTGCGGGCGGTTGAGCGCGTGTACGAGATCAAGTCCCGCTCCCGCCACAAGCCGCTTTCCTTGCTGATCGAGGATGTGGAGCAGGCGGAGGACCTCGCCAATTCATTGCCCGATGAGTTTCGGGCGCTGGCAAAGAAGTTCTGGCCGGGGCCACTGACCATTATCGTGAAAGCCGCGTCCCGGCTGCCGCTCAAAGTCACGGCCAACACCGGCAATGTAGCGCTTCGCGTACCCAGCGCTAAGATCCCGCTCGCAGTGGTGCAGGCAGCAGGCATTCCGATCACCGCCACTTCGGCCAATCTCAGTGGGGAGTCCGAGTGTACAACTGCCGAGGCCGTCCGTGACCAGCTCGGAGTTCGAATTCCTATCATTGTGGATGGTGGAGCTTCGCCGCGTGAAATCGCATCCACTATTGTCGATCTCACGGATGAAGAAGCGCGATGGAAGATCTTGCGCGAGGGGGCAATCTCATCGCAGGAGATTTCGAAATTCTTCGCGGAGGGCTGATCGAAACGGCGACTGTTAAACGTCGTGTCCAGCTGTTCTGGACGGTAATCCCTCTCGCGGCTTGCGTGGCGGTTTTTGCCTTCCTGGCCCACTCTATAGTCCACGACTCGCACCAGCAGGAACTGCGCCGTGCCGATGCGATCATTGTCTTCGGGGCCGCTGAGTATGATGGACGTCCGTCACCGGTTTACCGCGCTCGCCTCGACCACGCTGACGACTTGTTCCGCCAGGGCCTAGCGTACCTTGTAATCACCACGGGGGGCGCGGCGGCTGACCCGAATTTCAGCGAAGGCGGAGTTGGGCACGATTACCTGATGCGTCGCGGCGTGCCGGAATCGGCGCTGATCGCCGAAACTCAGGCGTCAGATACTGCGGAATCGGCTGAACGTGTTGCGGTAATCATGCGCGCCAATCGCATGAAGACTTGTCTTGCGGTCAGCGACGCATACCACGTCTTTCGTATTCGCAAGATGCTGGAGCATGAAGGATTGCAAGTGTATCTCGCGCCGCGGCTGGACTCACGGCCAAAATCTGTTTTCCTACGTGCAATCACAATAACCAAGGAGATCGCGAGCTATCTGCTGTGGCGCATCGGGATTCGCGGTTGACACATGAACCTGCTATCCAAGATATTCGGGCTTCGCCCCAATGAATTTCAGGACCGAAACTTTAAAGTTCGCATTGAATCCATTTTTCGCGAAAATGTTTTGATCATCCACACACGCGACGGCAAGACCGTAAATTTCGATGGCGAACGATACGGCAAGAAATGGGACGGAATTCAGGTCCACGTTCCGGAAGACGTCGAACCTACTCAAGTGCAACAAATCGTTCGCGATCTTGAAACCGCTTTCAAAGCTATGCAATACGAATACGTGATTCTGCGCAAGGCCGGCGTCGAGATAGTCCCAGAAGAGGAGCAGCAGACAGCATTGGCGGAACTGCACCAAATGGGTTTCCAGGTCGAGGTATCACCCGACCGAAAGCAGATTCGTCAGACTCGCAGAGCCGATGCGCCTTTGCAGGACAAAGCGGCATTGCGCAAGATGGCGCCACGCATGATGTCGCTGATCCAGAGCGTCAAGGGGACGCGTCAATGTTTCGAAGTTTTGGCCAAATCGCCAGAATCAACGAAGTAAAGGAATCAACTGTGTAAAAAGTGGAATGCGGCACATGGTTTCGGGGGGGGCTCATCACGCCGTAGGGGGCTTAGTGGTAGAACCTAGCAAGTGGTGCAATCACTGTGACGGTCAGTCACGTCCGTACCAGAGTCGGGCCGAATTATCTTCCAACAAAAGGCACAGCTAGGGAACGATTACCGCCGCGCCATCGATGGAATCATTTTTCACCGCCATAAGCGCCTCATTGGCTTTCTCGAGTGGAAAAGAAGTGACCTTTGGTTTCAGCTTGATTTCACCGGCAAGCTGCAAGAAATCCCGAGCGTCGGCGCGGGTCATGTTGGTGACGCTGCGAATCTGGCGTTCACCCCAAAGCAAGTGGTCGTAATCGAATTGCGGAATTCGATCGAGATGAATGGCGTTAATCGCTAGCACGCCGCCTTTGCGTAGGCTGGACAGCGCGGCGATGACAACGTCGCCACTCGGTGCGAAGGTGATTGCCCGATCAAGTTCCTGCGGCGGCTTTTCATTTTCTGTTCCGACCCAAGTCGCGCCTAATGAAGCTGCCAGGTTGCGATGCGATTCGCCACGTGTAGAAACGTGCACTTCACAGTTCCAGGCCTGCAGCACACGAATTGCGAGATGAGCGGAGGCGCCGAAGCCGAACAGTCCCACGCGCTCTCCTTTTTCGACTCCGGCAACGCGAATGGCGCGAAAGCCGATAATGCCGGCGCAGAGCAGAGGCGCCGCATGAAGGTTATCCAGTTGTGGGGGAATCGAAAAACAAAAATCTGCGCGGGCAAGCGCGTATTCGGCATAGCCGCCGTCAACGGTGTAGCCGGTGAATGTGGGAAAGTCACACAGGTTTTCCATGTTGCGCCGGCAGTAAGTGCAGGTGCCGTCGACGCCGCCGATCCAGGAAACACCAACCCGGCCGCCTTCCTTTATTCCTTCTCCTGCGATAACTTCACCCACAATCTGGTGTCCGGGAATAATGCGCGGATGGCGCGGCGGAAGTTCACCTTCGACAATGTGCAGATCGGTGCGACAGACTCCGCAGGCGAGCACACGCAGCAGAACGTGACCTGGTTTCGGCTCGGGAGTGGGGACGTCTTCGATCTTGAGAGGCGCTTGTGAGATCGAGGACGGAGTCGTAAGAACTGCGGCTTTCATAAAATAAAGTTTATGCCGAAAGTGGAGGCTACAGGCATCGCCACGACACAGACGGGGGCAAGAGTGTCAGACCTCATAGCCATGGCGTATGCTCACCGGAAGTTGCTGAACATCATCAGATCAGAGTCAGCGTCACGGGCGCGCGCGACAGCGATTTTCTTACCATCCTGCGAGAAACCGAATGACTGAATGGCCATCGGCTCGGAGTCGAAGCGCAGGATCTGAATCGCGGGCGATCCATCCAGCGGCTGATAGAAGAGAGCAGGGCCTTCGGTAGCTTCGCGCGCGTATACGATCCCTTTCCCATCAGGCGCCCACCGCGCTGAGCCGCTGGTCTCAGGGCACGGCAACGTCTTCAGCGGTACTTCCCCATCCACGCTCTGAATGACGAATTGGTATTTCTGATTCGCTCCTTCACCAACCAATTGCGTGTAAACCAACAGCTTTCCATCCGGAGAAATGCCGGGGTAACTCACCAGCGTTCCTTCTGTACCGTTGATTTTCGCCGGTGCTGCTGAGTCCGCAGAGGTTTTCATCAGATTTCCGCCGTGGTCCCAGCGAGTGAAAAATATCGTTTTGCCGTCGGGTGTGCAGGAACCTCCCTCGTCGTCCGGACCTTGTGTAAGCTCCTTGAGTTCTCCCGTCGAAGGCGTGTACTTCGCGATGCTGACGTAGTCTTTGCCATGCAGCAGGGAGAGCAAAATCGAATCGCGTCCGCACGCCGCAGGCTCCAGCACCAGCGATTCGCGCTCCAGCAGGGGGGCGCGAGATTTCCCATCGGCGCTGAGAACAACGGAGCGGAAATTGGAATCCATGGAAAGTATTCTTCCATCCGGCAACCAATCTACAGTGAAGCCTTCCGCTTGTCCGGATGTAATGGGAGAATTTGCCAGCTTAATTTCGGCCGGCATTTTCGTGGGAACGTCTCCCAGATAAATCGCCGAGTGGTATTGAGTCTGTATGCTGACCAGCGACTTCCCATCTGCAGTAATCCCGAGCGTGTAGTACTCGTTGAGGTCATTCACCACGTTTTGCAGCGGGCCGGCAGGGTAAGGCTGAAACTTGATCTGGCGACGGAAGCGCGTTTCCGATGCTCGTCCAATCAAGAACAGCCCGCTTCCATCAGGAAGCCAAGCCAGTGATTCCACCAGCATCGCCGGATACTTGAGTTGCTTTACCTTCTTTCCATTCGGATAAAAAACCGCGATCCCCCCGACGATGCTTTTACTCACGTCCACAGTTGCAACGGCGATTAGCTTGCCGTCAGCCGTCCATGAGGAAGGTGCGTTTGCAAGGCTTTCATCGGACCCATTGCCTGGCTTTAATTTGACGAAGACGCGCTCACCTGTCCCGGCAGAATCCGCCAGGATCAGTTCGTCTGTCTTTGAGCCGATATCGTAGCGTTTAACCAATATTTCTTTTCCGTCGGGCGAAACGCTGGGGGGACCCCAGATATCCGAGAGAACACGCTGCGGTGAGCCCCCAAGACTCGGCACGGAGTATAGGTTTGTGACCGCCGCGTTTTGCGGATCGGTGTGGCCGTAATAAATGTAGTTGCCATCAGGCGAGAACACGATGCCGGTATTGAACCGTCCGGCCTGGGCAGGCACGACCTGAACTTCGCTGCCGGTGGCGATCTGCTTGACCCAGAGGCTGCGATGGGCCTCGTGCAGAAAATACGCTGCATAGCGGCCGTCGGGCGAGATGGCCGCAGCGACGTCTACTTTGCCGTTCTCGGTAATCTTGCTGATCTGAATGTTCGCCGGATTGATGGCCGGCGCATTCGTCAAGAAATGTTTGTAGAGCGCGAAGGCGACGATCACCAGCGTGATAGCGATCGGCGACAGGATCAATCGCCACTTATGGCGCTTGGCTTCGGCCAGCACTGCAGCGCTGGATGAGTTCGTGGACTGCCGGGCGTCTCGCCCGTCCTGCGCCGACGGCACACCCGTTGCTGACACGCGCGCGTGCGCGCTGCTGAGAGTGACCCCCGCCGCGCTCATTGTAGCTCGTCCCACTCGCTCTGAAGAACCCGAGCCGCGCTTGATTCGTTTCAAATCTGCGCGCAATTCCGCAGCCGATTGGCAGCGGAGGTCCCGATCTTTCTCAAGGCACTTGGAAATGACTTCATCCAACTGCGGCGGCAACAGCGGATTCAGTTGGGCCGCAGGCGCCGGGTTCTTCTCAAGAATCGCATGGAAGATGACGGCTGAGGTCGGCCCATCGAACGGCAGCCGTCCCGTCGCCATCTGATACAGCACTGCTCCGAAGCTGAACAGATCGGTGCGAGCATCCACTTCTTCGCCGCGCGCCTGCTCAGGCGACATAAAAGCAACTGTGCCTACGGTCGAGCCAGGGCTAGTCAGCATCGGGCTATCTATCGTTGCCCCCGCGGCAACGCTGGCTTGCTCATGCTCGCGGCTCAACTTGGCCAGACCAAAATCCAAAACTTTCGCCCGGCCGCGGCTGGTGATGAAAATGTTTGCCGGCTTGATGTCGCGATGAATAATGCCTTTGCGGTGCGCGGCATCGAGGGCGTCCGCCACTTGAATCCCGATATCGAGCAGTTGGTCGTTAGTAAAGGGCCGCGCGAGCAGACGCTCCGCCAGAGATTCGCCTTCCAGCAACTCCATTGCTATGAAAGGCTGCCCGTCGTGTTCATTAACCTCGTAAATTGTGCAGATGTTCTCGTGGTTCAGCGCCGAAGCCGTGCGCGCCTCTTGCCGGAAGCGATCGAGCGCCTGGGGAGTTTGCGCGACATCGCGGGGCAAGAACTTTAATGCGACCCTGCGGCCCAGAGTGACGTCCTCGGCTTCATAGACGACGCCCATGCCGCCGGTGCCGATTTCACGGACGATCTTGAAATGCGAAACGGTTGTACCGATCAATGTTACTCACCGGAGATAGTATGGAGCCCGAACTTGGAGGTCAAATGCCGGGCGCTTAGTTGCAGGCTGATTTCGCGGACTGCCAAATCTCAGTGATCAGCACTATTTTTCCATGAACTCGCCGAACGCCCCCGTCTTCTGGTAATAGACCCGCAAGCTGCATTCCTTCGCCGACATGTGCGCGAACGAAAGCTGTAAGTTCTTCGTAGGGTCGGGAATCTCACCAATTTCCATGGGGCCGCGAGCCACGTCGCCTGCTGAGTTATAAGCTGCGCCGGCGGTAACGCCCTTATTCACGATCAGAGTCCAGCTTTTCTTATCGGGGATGAGATGGATGGAATAAGCCCCCAGCCCGATTTGGGAACCTCCCAAAGTGATCGGCGTCTGAACAAACATGGTGATCCCCGGCGACCACACGTGGCCGTTGTGCGGCTGCTCTTTCACGACCGGGTTGTACTGAACGCTGATTTGATTGCCGTCCTCGAAGTTGCAGTACGTAGTTTGCGCGTCCTGGGCGCGACTCTTCGCGACAAAAGCGAACATTAACGCCAACAACGAAGTGAGTGTGCGCATTTCCCCCTCTTTTCTCCCGAAATAATTTAACACCTTCGGACGGGCTTGCCGCCATTTTTCGAAAACTTGCACCCTCGGGCGTGGCCTTCAGTTACGTTTTCAACCTGCCAAGCGGTTGCTAAGGTTTGGGTGGAGAGAGGCCCAGAATGTCGAAATCGAAGGTCCTTTATGGTGAAGGGAACGAGCAAGTTTTGGCCGCCGAAACTGCGCTGCTGCAGAAGGCTGGCTACGACGTGCAAATGGCGATCGGGCGCAAAGGTGTGCAAGAGGCGCTCAAACAGGCCACTTTCGACCTGGTTATCCTCGGAGCCACACTGACTCGCGACGACCGGCATCACCTACCGTTCATGGTCAAGAAGGCAAGTTCTGGCACTCTCGTTGCCGTCATGCATACCGACGGTTCACGTCATCATTACGTCGATATCAACACCGACTCCGGAAGCAACATGGAAGAAATGCTGCGCAAGCTCAGTGCCTTAAAGCCCAAGGCAGCAGCAGCAGCGGCCGGCAAATAAACTTCCACAGTCCCTTGCTCTTGTCCCTGCGGCGGGGCTGGCTCTCCATTCGGGTTCCCTCTCTTTTCCAATCAGCCCTTGCGTCGTAAAATCCATTTTCCACCTTTTCTGGGAGACGCTTTGGAATGAGCGAAACGAAAACATCAGGCCGGCGAGTTTACGTCACCATCACCGGCCTTCCTCTGCTAATTGATCTGAAGTATCCATTTCACAAATCCGGCTCGGGCGCCGACTTCTGGGTGTTACACGGCAACGTTACCCTGGGGAACTCGGATGGGCTGCATGCGCCTGTCGCAGTCAATCTATCTGCAACCGTGCGCGAGGTGCTTCCATCCCTTGGTCCCACCGATACGGAAGCGCCGGTGATCAATTCACTTCGCAAGGAAGTTGACCGGAGACAGTTGGAGTTCGTGAAATCGGGCAAGCTGGTGCCAGTGCAATTTTCCAGCCGGTATTACGATTTCAAACGCAACAAATGGGTCTTCGGTCATGCCAGCGATGCGGACATCGCACAACTACTCAGCCGAAAACTTTTCTGGCAGACGCGCCTTGTGGGCGGAAACGTCTGGGTCGGCGATCCAACCGAGGCCCTTTATGTTGAAAGCGCCGTGGCACACATTTTGGAAATCGCCCGCGGGCTGGCCGAATCTGGACTCATGACCATTGAAGGCGAGTGGGCCTCGGCGAATGCAGCGCTGATGGCGCAGGCGGAAAAGTTCGAAGCGGATATGAAAAACGCGCTGACGGAACTCGAGAAAAAGCACGCATTCGAAGACGCGAGAAGGGCAGGCTAATTTGATCGCGCGCCTCAGGGGTCGCTCGTGTTCCTTTGTGGTTCATGCTTCTTTGGTCTCATGCGCGCTAGCATTTCTCGTGCTTGCAGGAGTTGCCAAGTGCCAGATTTCCTCTCCGGATGACCGTTACAAGGCTGACATTCTGCTGGTAGTCGCGCATCCTGACGACGACACGCTGGTCACGAGCTACCTGGCGCGCGCGATTTTTGACCAACACAAACGCATTGCGGTCGTTTACTGCACTCGTGGGGATTCGGGATCAAACTCCGAGGGTCGCGAGCACGCGCGGGCGCTCGGCTTGGTGCGCGAAATTGAAGGCCGCCGCGCGATGAACATGTTGGGCATCACGAATGTGTGGTTCCTGGACGGACGTGATACTGCCAGCCAGAATGTGCTGATCTCGCTCGCCGCGTGGCCGAGCGGTTCGGTGCTTGAGCAGATAGTGCGTATTTTTCGGCTCACGCGTCCCGAGGTTGTTTTCACTTGGCTGCCGAGCAGCGTTGCAGGCGAAAACCACGGAGATCATCAAGCATCGGGCGTGATCGCAACCGAGGCATTCGATATGGCGGGCGATCCGACGGTGTTTCCGTCGCAAGTGGCTGCGCCAATCCGGCAATTTGAAAATGCGCTTGAGGGATTGACGCCGTGGCAGCCAAAGAAGCTCTACTACTTCACCGACGCGTTCGATACCGGATTTTTCCAGGGTCGCGGACCAGAATATTCCGGCAAAGAAATTTCGCCGTCGCACAGAGTTTCGTACTTGCAAATTGCCGCGCAGGCGTATGCACCTTATTACACGCAGTCTGCAGACCCAAAATTAAATCGGGCGGTAGACGCTGGCGAAAACTTCGACGCGCTCATCACTAAGCTCATGCAAACCGGCGACCTCTCCGATCCGGTGCGGCTGTGGCTTGGTAAGTCACACGTGAAGGGAATTACGACAGGAGAGGTTTTTGAAGGCATCAATTCGAATCCAATCGCCTTCGCGCCTCCAAAGAAGGACGTTGCCGCCGCATCGTCGGAGACCCAAGTAGAACTCGGCGGGCCCTGGGGATTCTACCGGGAATTCTGGCGCGCGCACGAGCTCGACTCGCTCCGGTCCTTGCGTCCTGAAATCGCCGTTCAGCCCAATGACACGCTGACCATCCCGTTGCAAGTGCGGAACAATTCCTCGCGGCCGGAGAAGCTCAAGGTATCTATGGTGCTGCCGGAGGGCTGGAAGCAGAGACGCGATGTCAGAGAAGTCGACGTGCCTGCAGCCGGCCAGTTGACCGTCGGCGTGCCAGTGGTTGCTCCTGCTCAGGAGAACAATCAGTTTGCGGAGATTCGCATCAGCGTGCTTTCCGGAGGAAGGTTTGCATTCCAGGGAAGCGTCTTTGTGAAGGTGAGCCCCTATGTGGCGGAACAGTTAAAGTAGGTGTATTGACCCGGAAGTTCGCATCACCTTCGTGTGCCTGAACAGATCGTATGAAATCATGGAAAGTTGTTTTCCTATCGCTCCTGGCACTTGGAATTTGAAACTACAAGCATGAATTGGCCAGAACGGCCAGCTTATGCTTGTAAGTAGTAGTAGTAGTGGTAGTGGTTAGTTCCGTTATTTAGCAGTAGTAGCGCCTTCTCTCTTGGCTCAGCGTGAAATGGAGCAGCGACGTCCTCCGTTAGAGCAGATTTCGCCCCCGCGGAGCGGGGATGGATTCTTGGCCCTGACATCCTCAACCGGCCAGCCGTCAGGACGCGGCTGGCCATGAACGGGGCCGGCGCTGCATTCGGCTCATTGCTTCTTAATCGCCTAGACGAACAACCAGCCTCCGCCGGTCACGATCTTATAAACCTTCTGCAATATGGGCACGCCGCGCAGTCTTCTGGAGCGTTCCCGAGACGACTGTGCCAGGAACGGACCAGATCTCCTGAACTTCCCGGAATGTGCCCGAACCGGTAATCGTCCCCACGTCGTTAATGACAACGCCCGTGTTGGTCTTGAGTTCAGCCGAGTAGCTGCAATTAGAGTTAACGGTATACGTACCTGTGAATGTCCCCCTGATGATCGCACCACCAAGATGCGCCGTGTTCTCACCTGTAAAGTGCCCTTCTCCGTCGTAAATATGCGTCGTGATTTCTGCCCAAGGCAGCGGTGGAGGAGGAAAACCCGGAAATTGCCCAACAAAGGTGCCCTGTAGGCCGCCACTGTACGTGCCTTTGAGTGTTTCCAACGAACATTCGCTTGACGGAGTCTTCTTAAGCGTTAGAACGTTGATAAACCATGGATCTATATCGATGATGTGAATTTCCTGGAATATCCCCTGGCCAGTGATTGTCCCAGCCTCGTGGAAGACAGGGCCGCCGGGGACAGTGAGTTCATCCGAATAGGTGCAATCAGAGTTCACGGTATACGTACCCGTGGCCGGCTCCGTCGAGGTCGAAATCGCACCGTTGATATTCTGCGTGCCTTCGACCGACAAATTTCCATTGCCGTCAAAGGTGGCAATCCCGCTTCCGGCAGTCAGGGCGGGCGGTGGGGGAAGACCCGGAAGCTGCGCAAGGATCGTGCCGTGTCCGACAAAACCATACGTGCCTTTGAGGGTCCCCAGCGAGCAATCTGATGAAGCGTTAGCAGTTCCCAGTGCGATGAGAAGTGGGAACAGCAACGCAACCAGGAGCAATGTCCAACCTGTTTTTCTTGTAGCCATGCTAATCTCCTTTCAATGAAGTTCCGCTTTTTGCTGTGCACCGGCCAGGACCTGTAATATGGACGCGCACGGGAAGTCGTGACAGAGCGGCAAGATTCCTGTGAGTTTTCTGTGACTCGGAGGTGACCCCCGCCCTCGGCACGGATTGAGATGAACGATGCGCCCGAGGGTCCCCATCCCCGGCGCCGGCGATTCGACAACGTCAAGCCAGAATTCGCTGCTGCGAAGGATAGTCCCCCGCATCGTCAACAAAACGCCAAATCAACAAACAAGATAGCAGTGTGGAATCGAGCGTGTCAGTGATTGCAGTCACGCAGAAGCGCGATGTCAGAGAAGTCGACGTGCCTGCGGCTGGCCAGCTGACCGTCGGCGTGCCAGTGGTTGCTCCTGCTCAAGAGAACAACAACTTCCAAGAGATTCGAATAAACGTCCTTTCCGGTAGAAGTTTTGCATTTCAGGGCAGCGTCTTCGTGAAGGTTAGCTCCTATGTGGCGGAACAGTTAAAGTAGAACTAATGGCGGGAAGGGGTTCTCCGCCAGCAACTTCGTGCCTGAACTGATCGCATGAAATCCTGGAAAGTTGTTCTTCTATTATGCCTCGCGCTTGCAATCATTCTCGTCGCCTATGTAGCTTCTCTGATTCATCGCGGATTTAGCGCCCGAGAGCAGCCCTCCTCACTGGAACGGGCAGTAGCTCGCACCGTACGGAACATTTCCATCCCACGGGCCGCGCGAAGAGAAAAAAATCCGCTGCAGCCGAATCCGGATACCTTAAAAGACGCACGCGACGACTTCGTTGCCCGTTGTGCCAGCTGCCATGGCGTGGATGGCAGTGGATCGACGAAGATCGGCCAAAACCTCTATCCCAAAGTTCCGGACTTGCGCTCACCACAGACTCAAGACCTCAGCGACGGTCAAATCCACTACATCATCGAAAATGGAATTCGGCTTACGGGGATGCCCGGCTGGGGCAATCCTCACGAGGAGCATGGACTCGCAAGCTGGAGGCT
>Ga0209580_10000346_pt1 | contig 26966 bp, 32 predicted proteins | sample Coa_R1_5_FD_187153 | JGI IMG/M metagenome (GOLD analysis project Ga0209580, IMG submission 187153) | Surface soil microbial communities from Centralia Pennsylvania, which are recovering from an underground coalmine fire - Coalmine... | ecosystem: Environmental > Terrestrial > Soil >... | reverse complement strand
AGACGCGGCGGATGGGTGATCGTGCGAAACAACACTCGCTCCACGATCGGCGCGAGAACTCTCGTATTGCCGCTGGCGTCACGGCCGACAAGACCATCGAAGAACCGAGTGGGATGGCTCTCGGTGACCGGCTCGCCCTGCGGGACATCACGATACCACGACACTTCATCGTTTCTCCGTACCGGTTGCCCGTCTTCTTCGAACCAGCCTATCCCGCCCGGAAGATAGCCGCCGTCGTATTCTCGTTCGTTCACCTCCTCGGGCTGCGAGCGCAGATCGCGCTCGAGATCAGGCAGCGCTTCCGGGGGCAGTAGGCGCTCGGTGGTGCATTGGAGCGCTTCGAGCTTGTCTCTGGCGATTGCGGTGTGATCCGTGATGCCGCAAGAGCACCGCGGACGTACGCCGAGCTGAATGACCTCTTTGAACAGAACCTCGGTGCCGTCGGGACTGAGCACGCGCCTACGACACCACGATCGGTCAGGTGAGAACTGGTAGTGCGCGACCCGGCTCGGGCTCGCCGGCCGGGCGACCGTGTAGCTGAGAGAGCCGTCAGGCCTCCGAAAGTACACTGCTCGAGGCCGTGATCCTGGAATCAGGTCTGGGGCTGTTCTGCTGGCCATCTCCTCCCTCCAGATGGAGGAAGGGAACTCGCATCCGCGACCATTCCCCTGGGGAGGGGAGGCCGCTTTGCGGCTCCCCTCCCGGATAAAGCTATGTAGCTGTCAAGGAGCGTGCACGGACCTGGGACCGGCGCCGTGCTTCGGAGAGAAAGGTACGCCTGGCGACCGCGATACAATAAGCAACCGGCACGCTGCGAGGCGACTTGCAACCCCAAGGTGGTCAGCCGGCTCGGCGCTGCGCTACCGGTGGTCACTCGGAGAATCAAGCAGGCAGTCTATGCGAATTCTTATCGGTTCATTTCTGGTCGTTACTCTCGGCGCTGTTCAGGTCTTCGCTGGCGCAGCGCCGGATACAGCTCCTCCACCTGGTGCGATCAACCCGAACGTCACGCAATCTAACATCGCCCAGACGATCTGCCGGCCCGGCTGGACCGCGACGGTGCGGCCACCAGAGTCCTATACTTACGAACTGAAACGCCAGCAGATGGCAGCGCGGCATCTTCCGGGGCGGCCGCGAGACTACCAAGAGGACCACTACGTGCCGTTGGAGATCGGCGGCCATCCAAGCGATCCGCGCAATCTGTGGCCACAACCGATCCAGGAGGCGTATCTCAAGGACATGTTAGAAAGGGCCCTTAACAGAGCCGTGTGCGGGGGCAAGATGACCCTCATGAACGCGCAGCGGTGTCTTCTCAACGAACTGTGGACTGCGTGTGCGCGCCGCATGCATACGCCCCTTCCCTAACTCTCGCAGGGTAGCTGTCCCAACGAGATCGCCGAGCTTAGCATACCGGACGGTGGATTGCCGTGCGGATGGAGACGTGAGGAAGGTCCGGATGAGTCCCGCCACGACGAGGAACATCGACGGCGGCGCCGCTTCGCGAATTATGATGCTGCCGGCCGGGACCTCGAGACGCATGGTATTGACTGTCAAGCGGGAGAGGACATCGGCCGGAAGCGACCTCAGGTTACTCCGGCTCAGCGCATCCCGCGCAGCCAGGTCCAAATGATCCAGTATGATGGGTCATGAAGTTGGAAGAGGTTCCAGATTCTCCTTTCGAGGACGCCCCGCGCACATGTGCAATTTCTCGATCGGCGACTGGGCGGACGTCGCCTGCAACAAGGGTCAAATCGTGGTGCCGGGGGACGGAGTCGAACCGCCGAACACGGGGATTGTTCAGTTCACCGCTCTAGTCGCTCGGCCTGACCACATTACTCTTGGCGCGCGAGTCCTCCTACGTCGTGACCTCTCGTTGAAATGTGCACCGCTCGAAGCGCGCGTGTGGCGGCAGCCGTACGTGTCTTGACACCGAGCTTGTCAAAAATATGCCTCACGTGGTTGATCACGGTGTAAGGACTTGTTCCGAGGATCCCCGCGATCTCGGCGTTGGTTTTCCCTTGGGCCATCCATGTCAGGACTTCCGCTTCCCGACGCGTGACCCCCAACGGTGCGAGCGATTTCGGGGAGAACCCCGTGATCTCTTCCTCGAGGATCAGGAGACGTTCATCGCTCTCGCCGATCAGGCGCACGATGAGGTTGCGTCCATCCTGTTTCATGACAAGGGGCGCGCGTGGCATCCCTACCATCCCGGCCTCGGCGGTCACGCTGGTCTGGTGTCTCACCCATCGCGCCAACTCCTCGGGCAGGCGATCGCGATGCCGCGGGTGTCCATTCCAGTAGGCGGGCAGCAACGTCGCCGCCCGCGCAGTGATCGACTGGATGCGGCCGTCCCGAGTCAGGCCAATGACGCCGCACGACAACTCGTCGAGCGCCTGCCTAGCGTGTGCCCGCTCGATGCGCATGCGGGTGACGGATTCGGCATTCCGGTAGGCCTGGGCGAGATGAGGGCGCAGCAGATTCAGCAGTTGCTTATCCCGTTCGGCAAAATCTCTCTGGCTACGGCTCAAGGCCATCCCGACCACCAGGGGGAGCGGGGCGGGCAGCGTGACAGCCATCTGATACCTCACCCGGAGAAGCCGGAAGAACTCGTTGTAAAGGCCGAGTTGGCGGAACTGACGCTGGGAGAGGAAATCCGAAATCCTCAATGCTCGACCATCTCGAGTCTTGCGATAGTGGGTGATGAGAGGGTGATCCCCGATATGTTTTTCGAAGACCGGGGCGTACTGCGAGGGCACGACGGGCATCGCCGTATATTCATTCCGACGCACCACCGGGTTGACCTCATTGTAGGAGCAGATCTCAGACGGAACCAGCTTTGGCAACGTCGAGAGCAGGTGAGTTTGAAACTCTGACAGATCCCGGCTGACGTACAATTCCTGAAGAAACGTCAATGCGGATCTCAATTCCTTGAGACCGAGTGATTCCATGCTGTAGCCGCCGTTCCGTCTGAGATAGCAAATTCTTGCTATTGACGGGGGCGATGGTAAGTGTAAGGTGAAGTTCAGATAGAGGGCACTTTAACGCACTAGAGTGGCATTGGACGTAGCTTATATACTTGCCGGGACAGTACAAATCCTTTGTGCCGAAAGTCGTGACAGCGTGAACCTATCCCTAAAGAGCTGCTTTAACGCTGCCGGGATATTTGACAATGGAGGGAGCGAAACCGCGTAGTCAAGAGTTTAGAGGGGTGTGGTCGGTATGGGCACAGTTCGCGTCGCTTTGCTGGCCTCCATCCTGGCTTTGATAGTGACGGTCCGACCAGGAACGGCCCAACCGGCGCCAGCTACCTGGAGGGTGTCGGCAGGCGCAGAGACGCCGGACCACGCAATTCAGCTTCAGGATTATTTCCCACGAACTATTACGATCAATGCCGGGGATACCGTCACGTGGACGAAGAACACAACGTTACCGCACACAGTTCACTTCCTGTCAGGGGCCAAATCGCTCAGGGTCGCGTTACCCCAGGAAGACGGCAAGGTGCTCCTTAACCCGCTGGTGTGGAATCCGCAGGGCGGCCAGACCTATGACGGCGCAGGGATTGCAGCTTCCGGCTTTCTGGGAGAGGAGAAGGGCCTCCAGTACAAGCTGACGTTTACAAAACCCGGGACATACAAATACGAGTGCGCAATCCACCCTGGTATGTCGGGCACCGTTGTCGTGTTGGGACCAGGGGACAAAGTCCCGGCCACCCAGACCGAGTACGACGCAGCCGCTGCCGGCCAAGTGGCCCAATCGCTCGACCTGGGGAAGCGTCTTCTGGCCTCCGGAACACCCTCGGTGGGCAAGACCGCGCGCGGAACCGAGTACGGGATCTTTCTGAAGGGTTCCTCCCCTGCACGCATTTCCCTCATGCGCTTTGGGCCCAGGACAATCACCATCAAAGTCGGAGACACCGTGCGATGGGAGACAAGAGACCTGTTTGATCCCCACACCGTAACCTTCGCGGGATCCGACGTGGTGCCATCGTGGGAGATCTACGTGCCGCAATCCCAAGGTCCGCCGAAAGCCTACCTCAACCTTAAAGCCGCGGCGCCGGCCGGCGGATCCATTCATGAGGGGAATGGCTTCTATGGGTCCGGCAGGTTGGCTCCCCTCGCGGCACCCGGTCCACGCTCATATTCTTTGACCTTTACGAAACCTGGTACCTATACGTATTGGTGCGCCGTACACGTGCCGCAAGGCATGCAGGGGACGGTCGTGGTTCAGTAGATTCTTTTTGGGTCGGCCTAGCGCCGTCACTTCCCGATTGGGCTTCAACCACCCACCGTTCGCCAGTTGCATCTGACCCCGTCGGATCGATGATGCACAAGGGATTTGATCCGGCAGCAAGTGTTCAGTCATGCAGTCGCATCGCGGAAGGGCCATGAATATTGATGACTGCTGGCGCATGGGTCGTGCCCAAGTGCAGAGGGGGGAATGAGATGAGGACCACGGTTAGCATTCTGATGCTTTTCGCGTCAATGTTCCTAGCCTTTGCTGTTCCGACCTCCTCGGCCGGTCCCCGGTCCTGGAAAATCATGGCCGGAGGCTACGTCGAGGCCCAAGCGCTCCAGGCCGAAAAGTTCCTGCCGGGCTCGATCACGATCAATGAGGGCGACAGCGTTACATGGGCGCTGGGCGGCAATGCCCACACGATTTACATTCCGGGCACAGCAAAGGTCCCGGATCTCGTCGTGCCGGGAAAGAGCAAAGGGGAACTGTTGTTCAACTCCGTGTTTTACTATGCAACGGGGAAGGCGTACGACGGATCGGGGCCGTTCAGCGCCGGGGCGCTCGAGCCAGGCTTCCGGACAAGCACGACTGTGACGTTTACCAAGGCGGGGAAGTACAAGTACGTTTGCGCGTTCCATCCCGGGATGGAGGGCACTGTCGTGGTGCAGCCCGCCGGGTCGGCCTACCCGAAGACCCAGGCGCAATACGACCTTCTTGCGCAACAACAGGCGCAGAGCGCGTTCGGCGCGGGGCGCAGTCTGCTGCGAAAGAACTCAGCCGGATCCATCCGAGAGGCTAGTGGAAAGGTGCGCTACACTATCACCATCCTCGGCTCGAATGACTCTCGCTTCAACAGCCTGCGCTTTCAGCCGGACAATCTGAGGATCAAGGCGGGCGATACGGTTACATGGAAGACGGCTGATCCGACGGACATCCATACCGTTACCTTCCTTTCTGGACGCAAGACGCCCGACCTCGAGCTCTTTCAAGCGAACAAGACAGTCATCGCCAATCCGATCGTGATGAACCCTGCAGGGGGCCACGTCTACGCAGGCCAAGGCTATTTCAACTCCGGCATTCTGGACCCCACCGATCCGCAAGCCCCCCATGAATACTCGTTGACGTTCACAACGCTGGGCCGCTTCGAATACGTCTGTGTCGTTCATGACGAGTTCGGCATGAAGGGAACGATCACCGTGACCAAATAGAGCCATACGGAGAACGGATTCAGGCACTGAAGAAGCGACGCTGCTTCCTTCTCATGACAAGGAGCGGATCGCCCACGCCAGCGCCGAGCGCCTTCTTCGATGTAACCGGGTTCTTATCGCCACTCGGTCGTGACCTTGCCGCGCCGTCGGCCCTCTGATTATCGGTTTCGGTCAACCATTAAAGAGAACGTGATTGGGGGGGACCATATGGAGGTAACGCTACGGCCAGGCAAGCCAGAGGACGCGGCCGCCTGCGGAGCGATCTGCTATGAAGCGTTCAGGGCGATCGCTACCCACCACAACTTTCCGCCCGATTTCCCGTCCGGTGAGGTGGCGGTGGGGCTCCTTAGCATGCTGTTGTTGCACCCCCACTTCTACGGGGTGGTGGGCGAACTCGACGGGCGGATCGTGGGCAGCAACTTCCTGGACGAGCGCTCGACCGTCGCGGCTGTGGGACCGATCACGGTCGATCCAGAAGTTCAAAATAGGCAGATCGGCCGAGACCTAATGATCGCCGTCATGGATCGGGCGCGCGCGCGAAACTTCCCCGGCGTGCGGCTGGTGCAGGCCGCGTACCACACCCGGTCGCTTGCCCTCTACACCAAACTCGGGTTTGCACCGCGTGAGTCGCTGGTGGTGATGCAGGGGCCCGCCATTCGCGCGACGGTCCCGGGGTACGCTGTGCGACCGGCTCGTGAGGACGATCTCCCCGCCTGCAATGCCATGTGCCTCCAAGTGCACGGCGTCGACCGAAGTGGTGAGGTTCAAGATGCCGTCCACGAGGGTACGGCGATGGTCGTCGAGCACGGTGGGCGCGTGACGGGATACGCCACCGAACTCGCGTTCTTCGCCCACGCGGTGGGCGAGAGCAACAACGACATGAAGGCGCTGATCGGGGCGGCTCCAGCGTACGGCGGCCCCGGGTTTTTCGTCCCGGCTCGCAACGCGGAGTTGGTGCGATGGTGTCTAGGCCACGGCCTGCGCATCGTCCAGGTCATGACTCTGATGAGCGTCGGTCTGTACCACGAACCGCAGGGTGCGTGGCTGCCTTCGGTCCTTTACTGACGACGACCGACGTACTCGTGGCGTGAGCCTCACTGCTGTCGTTGCCGAGCGCGGCGCGCGCGGCGGCAGTACACGTCATCGGAAGAGTCTGGGTCGGCACGTCAACGGCCCGGGCGGGTCATTGGATTTCCTTCATTTCCTCCTCATTGCTACCTTACAAACCACCCGCTAGCATGGTCGACCTTGCGGCACCGGGGATTGCTTCAGGTCTTGATCGGATTGGGACAGGAGGCTTGTGGTTATGAAACTGGGAGTCCTCTTTCCACAGACCGACTTCGGCGCCGATCCAGGAGCCATTAGGGACTACTCGCAGACCGCAAAGGACCTGGGTTATGAATCTCTCGGGCTCTACGAGCACGTGTTAGGCGCCCGGCCCGAACGCCGGGCGGAGCAGTGGGTGAGCTGTATCATCAGCATTCGTTTCACGAGCCGTTCACGCTCTTCAGTTACCTGGCAGGCGTGACACACCGACTCGTGTTCGTCACGAAGGTACTGGCGCTGCCGTCGCGTCAGACGGCCTTGGTCGCCAACCTGGCCGCGGAAGTCGACGTTCTGACGGGCGGCAGACTCCGACTCGGTGTGGGCGTGGGCTGGAACTCGGTTGACTTCGTGGCGATGGGCCAGGACTTTCATATGCGCGGCCGCAGGATCGAGGAGCAGATCGCGGTCCTCCGACTGCTGTGGACATGTTCTTGCCGCACCGCGTCCCCAACGGGGACGAGTCTCAGCGGCCGACCATCTCATGGCAGTGGGCGTGAAGTGTTGTAGAGTCAATGGATTATGCAACGGGACGGCATCTCTACTTAGTTGTCGGCCCGCAGGGCTGAGGGGAGAACCAGGATGTCCGAAGAGACCAAAGCGGTGGTCCGCAAGTTTTATGCGCTCTTGGATAACGGAGATATAAATGGGGTCAGTCAGTTGCTCTCGGACACGTTCGTCTGGCATTTCGCTGGCATCCCGGCGCCGTTCGATAAGCAATCTTCTGTCGGCTTCCTCAAGGCGTTCTGTGTAGCCTTCCCCGATATGCAGCACGGCCTGGATCCCCAGATTGTCGAAGGGGACCGTGTCGTCACCGCTCTGACATTCCGCGGGACCCATCGGGGCGAACTCCAGGGCATCCCGGCCAGTGGAAAGCGGGTCGAGATCCGGGTCTTCAACATTCATCGGATCCTGGGCGGGAAAATCACCCGGGCGGAGAGCGTGGTCGACATGATGAGCCTCATGCAACAAATCGGTGCGATCCCCGCGCCGGGCGGTTCTAGAGCGCAGGCGGCGGAGTGAGGCCATGGACGTGGACTCTGCGGGTCGTGAAACGATCGAAACGCTAGTGCGCACGACTTCCGGCGCGGAGAAGGTGCTCGCCCGCCAAGACGTGGAGCGGATCGGTTCAACGCTGCTCGGCTCGATCCTGCGCCCGGCGGACTCCGGCTACGATCGATGCCGACGGATTTTCAACGCCATGATCGACCGTCGCCCTGCGATGATTGTCCGCTGCGCGACCGCGGGAGATGTCCTGCACGCCGTCCGATTCGCGCGCGAGCATGATGCTCTCGTGGCGGTTCGCGGCGGTGGACACGGCGTGGCGGGCAAGGCGGTTTGCGACGGCGGCATACTCATCGACCTCTCGCTCATGAAAGGCATCCGCGTCGATCCAGCCTCGCGGACGGTTCGCGCCGAGCCCGGCGTTCGCCTCGTCGAGTTCGACCGAGAGACCCAGGTCTTTGGTTTAGCGACACCGACCGGACTCATCTCGAACACCGGCATCGCGGGGCTCACACTCGGAGGCGGACTGGGCTGGTTGAACGGCAAGTACGGCCTGGCGTGCGACAATGTGTTGTCCGTCGACCTGGTGACGGCGGATGGGCGGTTCCTCACCGCGAGCGCGACGGAGAACTCTGACCTCTTCTGGGGCATCCGTGGAGGCAGTGGGAATTTCGGTGTGGTCACGTCCTTCGAGTACCGGCTGCACCCGGTCGGGCCGGTGCTCAGCGGGATGATCGCCTACGCCTACGAGGACGCGAGAGCATTCCTTCGGACCGCGCTCGACGTCGCGGCGGACAGTTCCGATGAACTCACCGCCAAGCCGGTACTGCTCACGCTCCCGGACAGCACTCCGGCGGCTGCCGTGAACCTTTGCTACTGCGGGTCATTGGAACGGGGAGAGCGCCTCGTCCAACGTCTGCGCTCCTTCGGCACACCGGTCTTCGACTCGGTCGAGCCACGGTCGTACGTGGGCCTCCAGTCGATGCTCGACGCCGCGGTGCCGCTCGGCCACCGCCACTACTGGAAGTCGAGTTTCGTCAAGCAACCAAGCCCCACGGCTATCGAGATCATGGTGGACTTCATGGCTCGCAAGCCCTCGCCGATGACGTTCACGTACCTTCAGCACGCGCACGGCGCGACAGTTCGGGTTGCACCCTCGGAGACGGCCTTTTCTCACCGCACTGAGTCCTACGATTTCGCGATCATCTCGCAGTGGCCGGACGCAGCCGACGACGAACGGAACGTCACGTGGACACGGGATTTCTTCGAGGCGATGCGACCGCACGTTGAGCAGGGCGTCTACGTGAACAATCTGGGCGATGAAGGTGAAGAGCGGGTGCGGGCAGCCTACGGGCCTAACTACGATCGCCTGGTGGCGCTCAAGGTCAAATACGACCCGACGAACTTCTTTTGCCTCAACCAGAACATCCGACCTTTGCCATGAGCACAAACGAATAGCCCATTGATTGTGTCATGCTTCTATTTTGGGGGTGAAGGTAATGGCCACGCGACGGGACCCCGTCGAAGTCGCTCCGCACATCTACAAGGTCTTGATGGAAAACGAACGGGTTCGCGTGATGGACGTGCGGATGAAACCGGGTGCAATGAGTCCGCTTCACTCACATCCGGCTGTGGTCGGTATCACCTTGGCTGGCGGGAAACTCAAGGTGATGTACGCTGACAGAGAGCCCATGGTTGTCGACTCGCAACCCGGGAGTGTGTTGTGGCTGGACCCTCAGACGCATTCAGTGGAGAACGTGGGCGCCACGGAGACCCATGATGTGGTCGTCGAACTGAAAGGTTCAACCGCGAAGCAAGCCAAGCGAAGGGAACGCCCAAAGTCCCGCCGGACAAGGCGTTCAGCTTCCACACGACGAGCGCGGGGGCGGTAGTGGTTCCCCGGGACGAGTCGTGAGTCAATGTCTCAGACGGCTTCATGCTGGCCGCAACCCGCCAGAGGGCCAGGAAGGACACCGGCGGCCTGCTGAGCACAGCAGATCGAACGGCATCGAGCAGTGAGGAAAGTTTAGGCATGCGAGCTTATCCCTGCGCGACCGCCTTCAAAGAAGATTCGCGAGTTGCTCTGGCGTCAGGTTTCCAGGTCCTCTCGGCAGCCTGCCCGTCACGCCGGCACGCACACTTCCTCGATTCGCACCTCCGCGTCGTCCGGGACGGGCAGCTTTCGAGCGCGCAGCGACTCCAGGTACAGCTTGATGGCGTCGGTCACGTTGGCCAAGGCGTCATCCCGGGTGTCGCCCTCCGTCACGATGGCCGGGAAGGCGGGCATGGTGACCGTAAAGCCCCCGCGATCGTTGCGCTCAAGGACCACTTTGTAACGTCTGACTCCGTTCACGCTATCACCTGACCTGGTGTAAATGCCAACTCCTTGTTCCCTCAAGGTCAACTCACGAGATCTTCAACGCCCGTTCCACGGCCCTGGGCTCCCGGTCGATGACCCGCAAGAGAATCCGGGCGGGTCCCTCCGGCTGAGCGCGGCCTTGCTCCCACTCCTGAATCGTTCGCTCACGCAAACCAAAGCGACGCGCGAACTCTGCCTGGGTAAAGCCTAAGCGCTCACGCACCCGCCGCACGTAAGCTGGCGACACGGCGAGGGTACCGCCCTTGAACGTTGCCTCCTCGCCTCCATCCTCTTGAATATGACGACGGATGTCGGATTCTGTGGTGGTACCCACCTTTGTCCAGTTGATGCGCCCTTTACGGTTATGGCGCTGATTCGAGGATCTGCCGATACGCATGTCGCTCCCTCCTTGATGCGCGACGCGCTGAGATGATACGGCGTCGCTTCCCGCGCGGGGTCCAGACTACGGTAACCAGGAGTTCGTCCACGCGGCCGACGGCGATAAACCGCGGTTCCCGATGCCGCTGCTGGGACGGCTCTTCCCAATACTCGGACTCGTCGAAGAGCCGCGCGGCAAACGCGAAATCAAAGCCCCGCTCGGCAAAGCAGCGCTCACTTTTGATTGCATCCCATTCACAACCCTCGAAGGTCATCGCGCACCGCGATCCACGTCTAGACTACTACGTTCTGAACGGACTCGGCAAGTATCATCAGGCTCCGTACTCCGAGAATATAATAGGAAAGGCCTCGGGGTGGTTGACCGCCGATGAACTTGCTGATCGTCTGCTTCGGCAACACGTGCAGGAGCCCGATGGCGAGCGGCTTGGCCCAAAAAATCGCCGCGGCCAAAGGAACCAACCTGGCGGTGCGAACGGCTGGGGTAGCCGCTCATGCTCGTCGTCCAGTGGCGCAACTCGCCGTGGAGGCGATGAAGGAAGTCGGCGTCGACATTTCGCAGGATTATTCCAAGCCCGTCGGCCGCGATTTGCTGAGATGGGCCGATCTGGCAGTCACGGTAGAGAAGGATCTGGCCCTCGAACTTCGGCACCGCCATCCGGACATGGCGGGCAAGATTCGTCACCTCGATGCGGATGTGCCGGATCCACTCCGGGCTGACGCCGCGTTGGCCGACTACGTGAATTGTCGAAGTCTTCTCGAGGAGCTGTTATTGAAACTACCGATTTGGCGGACGTAACGCTGTTCACGTAGGTGATGTAGTAGAGTTCATGTAAAAGTTGAAGGCCTGGGTTGCCCTAATGGTGTCGCCAAACACCAGCTCCTTGCGGAGCAGAAAAAGGGAGCCCAGACCCGTGCCCGGGATAGCATCGAGCACTAAGATTCGGGAAGAGATCACCCGGTTGCTCCGAGACGGCGTGCCAAAGGACCAGGACGTGGTCGGGATGTTGCTGCGCTTGGGGCCCAGCGATTGACGCAGGAACTGCTCGAGGAGGAAGCCACTGATTTTCTCGGCTGCGATTGGGCGGATGGTGGCTTGAGAGGTGAATGTCTCCGTCGAAGCCAGCTGTGGTGCGCGACGATGATCGGGGAGGCGGCCACTCAATGAGTAAAACAGCGCAGATAGCGTATCGCCGGGCATGTGAGGACGATCTACAAGCCGAACATAAAGTGTTCGGCGCGGCACACGACGAATTGCACAAACGTCACGCCGTCGCGTGGACGACTCCGCCGTTTGAGAGGTGGAGTGCCGGTCATCGCTATCTTCTCCGTCACGATGGCTCGCGTTCCTTTGTAGCGGAAGCCAACGGCCGGATCGTAGGGTTCAGCGCTGCTCTGGTCCGCGAGGATCTGTGGTTTTTTTCCGCGCTTCACATTCACCCTGATTTCCAAGGCCGAGGGATCGGCAGAAGGCTGTTCGATTTATCCCGCGACGGCACGTACGGACGCCAAGCTACCATCAGCGAATCCATTCAGCTGGTTTCGGTGGGCCTCTACGCGCAAAAGGGCTTGATCCCGGTTACGCCGATCCTCCACTTTGGAGGGGAACCGGCGATCGACCCGCCGCCGGACGTCGAAGCCGCGGCGTTTAAGTCCGAAGCCGTCGCGGCACTCGATGAGGTGGCGTACGGCTGTGACCGCGTGCTCGATCACGGTTTCTGGTCCGAACGGGCTCGATGCACGCACTGGTCCCGAGGCGGAGTGCCGGTTGCCTACTCGTATGTCTGGGCCACCGGGCTTGTCGGCCCCGTAGCTGGGCAAGACCCCTCGGCGGCGGCTGCCGCACTGCGGGCCGAACTCGCGCGGCGCCGTGGTCAGCAGACGAGGGTCATAATCCCCGGCAGCGCGCGCGAGCTGACGGAGGTGGCCGTCGCAGCCGGCTTAAGGTTTTACACACAGCCGGGACTCTTGCAGCTCTCCTCTGGAGTTCGGGCGCCTCGTAACCTCGCGATATCAGGTTACCTGCTTTTCTGACTCCAACTACTCGTGAACGGTGTGCCCAGGCCATTCACTTTTACAGGGACTCAGGCACTTAACCGTCCACGTACCGTTGAAAGTCTAGGACATCACCCTTCAGCCAATCTCTCTCCGCCCGACCGGTCTTTCGGCCATGGCACACTGGACAAAGGCTCACGAACGCCTTAGCCCCGAACCTCAAGTAGACGTCGATCGCGCGCTTGAACGCCCGCCGCGGGTAGACGTGATCGACCGCGAGTTCGCGACCCAATTCGCGCTCGGAAACCCCGCACAAAACGCATCGGAAACCGTCTCGGGCCCGAACGTAGGCCCGTAGGTGACGCCACCATGTCGTTGAGTGCTGTGGTGCTGGTTCTTTCGGGTTGCTCAGTCGCTCGCGCTCGCGAAAGCGACAGGCGCAACGCCCACAGCAGAACGCTTTCTTTCCACGCCGCCTGCGACGTACGAATCGGCGGAACTTCACACCACAGTAGTCGCACCTGAGTTCAATGAGCCCACGGTGCCGCGCGAGAGGGACGCGCCTTCGGAGCGCGCTGCGCGTCCGCAGGGGCACCTTGCGCCGTAACGGCGTCCGGTTCATCGCAAAGCTAGATGCTGTGAATGAGGCTACGTGGCGCTCGGATGCCCCTGCGGGCGGTGCAGAAGTTCGATGCTGCCGTCAGGAAGTAGGCAGGCGATGGTGCGGACGGTACCTTCGCGGTCGTGCCTGTTCTCAATCGTGAGACGGCCTTTCATCAGGATCTCGTCCCCCTTGCGGAAGAACGCAGCGAACTGCTCGGCCCGTTCGGCGAACAGCACCGCCTCGATCGCCTGAACACCGGGCTGCCCGTTTCGGTCCGGCTGGTCCTGCAGGCAGCGAATTCGCACGAAACGCGTCCCGTTCGGGGACGTGATCATCAGCGGATCAGTCGCCAGCCGGCCGCGCCAGATCAGGACGTTGAAACCACGGGTCGCACGCCGCTGGGCGGGTGCTGGCGTCGCAGTCTGTGCCGGCGTCGTAACCGAAGATCTCTGGATGGGATCACCGTTCCCGGCCCCGTTTCCTGCGGTGAGAGGGACCGGGCCAGGTTTGTATTGACCCAAAGGCGGAATGTGAACTGCGAGCGGGTCGCTCATGGGTGCGCCTCTGTAACAGTAGGACGTTGTGGCAAAATCCGCGTCCCGCGGGACGCGCGTACAAAGCCTTGTTTTAGGCCTCGCTCCTCGCAGTCGGTATACTACAGACCAAGATGGACACCCGAGACCCGCTGGAAGTTCGCTGGGAGGAGATCCAGGAACCGGAGGCCGGGATCACACTCGATGCCGAGATCCAACCGTGGGCGGATCATACGGCCCGGCACCGCGCGATTCACTATTACCTGGAATACCGGCGAGCCGCGAATTATGAGCTTCTGCGCGACGTCGATCGCGACGTCTTCCTCGAAGAACTTCAGGAATGCGCCGCACCCTCAAACGAACTGCTCCAAGCCGCGGTTCAAGCCTTTCTCTCCGCGGCCCTCCGGCTTGGCACAGCTCAGACACACGAAGGGTGGCACAAGACCGTGGCCACCTTTTCGGCAATGCTCGACACCGCGCTATCGCTAGGCTATACCGAAGCCCGCCCGGTCGTGGCCGGAAAGGGACCGGTGCCTCGCGTGCCGGCAACTCCGCCCCTGCCGCCGTGGGCCATCATGGGATATGAATTGCGGCGGCCAACTCCGAAAGAGACTGAAGCAAACGTGGTCTATTGGAAGGGCCTTCCAATCTGACTCGTCGAGGTCCTCATCAGGGCCTACCTCAACGCGCGGTACCGCACTCGTGAGGGCGCGACGCCTGAGGGACGGAGTCGGATCATGGCGGGTGTGCGCGAAGCCATCTGGGACGGTGTCCTGGAAGCGGTTAAGTGCCATCCCTGCCCCCAGGCGGTGCAACCCACGCCGCCACCGGCTCTGAACTCGGGGCTTCCGAAGCGACGGGCTCCGTAGAACGGAACAACACGGGGGGCGGCGCCGGGACCGCCGCCTGCTCGGGCGCACCACCATTGGAAGAGACGGCCAGACCGCGAAGCCATGCGCGCAAAGCACGCAGTCCTCGAGTCAGGCGCGACCGCGGTAGTAGCGTCGGCACAGGACCGCCGAGTTGGTGGCGGACCAAGAGCGTCACGAGATCCTCCACGAGTACCGGAACGTCCCAAGCGCCGTTGAACGCCAGCACGATAGCGCGACCGATCTGGAAGACCATCCGCTGTTCGCGTCGCGCTTGCGCGGCCAGTGCGGTGACCTGCCCAGGATCTGCGATAGCAAACGCGCTCGGGCTCGTGAGCACCAGGAACCCCGGCTGCGAGCTGCCGATCGTCAGCAGGTAGTCCGTCTCTGTCTCGACCAGCTCGGGACAGGATTTCATGACGAGCCTGGCGATCCAAGTACGCTCCTTGCGCCGCAGGGTCTGCTCCATGTCCCGGTCTCTCTGAACTGCCCCGAATCACAAGGGCACGTCCGCGTCGCTGCCGCCGACGCCGGCGGGCGCCGTCTCAGGCTCCGGCGCCGGAGTCTCCTCGTGGGTGGCAGCCGAGGCGTCCGCCTCGGCAGTTGGCTTGCGGCCGTCGAGGAATCGGACGGTGTTGGCCACCACCTCGGCTGCCTTACGCTTCACGCCGTTGCGATCTTCGTAGCTCCGAGTCTGAAGCCGGCCGTCAACCGCGACGAGCCGGCCCTTGCTGAGATACTGGCCGACCTGCTCGGCGACTTTGCGCCAGGTCACGATGTCGATGAAGTCGGTCTGCTGTTCGCCGTTCTCTGTCTTGAACGGGCGATTGACAGCGAGCGTAAAGCTGCCTACCGCGTGTGCGTTCGGAGTGTACCGAAGTTCGGGATCGCGGGTCAGCCGGCCGATCAGGATCACCTTGTTGAACATCACGAACCTCCCGTACGGGAAGACCGCTCGCGCTTCACGCGCGCACAGAGACGCGGCAGCAGCTCGACCGTTACGCACGCGATCCGCCGGCCAAACGGACCAACGTCCTCGTACTCGGCGAACACAGGATAGACGCCATCGCCGAGGCCAGCGACGAACACGACACCCAGCCCGTCATGGTCCGCAGGATACTTGAGCTGGCCGACCAGGAGCGGTGGAGGCGTCAGATCCCAGCACCGGTCGACAAGTTCGGACGTCCAGTGAATGGGAAATGGACTGTCCAGTGAATATGAAGCAGGGCCGGTGCCCGGGAAAGCGACTTGTATCGCTCCTTACCCGACGACTCGGTTCGCGGAGGGGGTCGCGAACACAGGTCGGATTGCGTCGGCACCGCCCTGCCTCACGGAAGCGCTCCGCACGCAACGCGTGCGCAGGCGAACGCTGCAGTTATCTGGATCTTAGCACCTGAGATAACAAACGGATCCGAATCCCGTTTCACTCCGAGGCCGCCCGAGGTACAATTAACGTTGGCCGCGTTCTCCGGCGAGTTCTACGAAAACGATTCTGCCCCGCCGCTAAGAACGTCCCGCTCTCGTAGGCTGATGTGATTGGTCTCTCCGATAATGACGTGGTCCAACACCGGGATACCAAGCAGGTCGCCCGCCTTCACTAACCGTCTCGTTAGATGCAGATCGGCTGCGCTCGGTGTGGGATCGTCGGAGGGATGATTGTGTCCGAAAATGACAGCCTTCGCGCCAGCCAGGATCGCGGCCCGAAACACCTCTCGCGGGCCCGTCGGCGCACTGTCCAGAGTGCCGATTCCGGCTATGTGGACGCCGATAATGCGGTGTTTCGTATTTAAAAGCAGGACGACAAATGCTTCCCGATCGTAGTCCCCGATGGTCTCCCTGACTACCGAGGCGGCATCGCTAGGAGCTCGAACGGTCCGCGTCTCAGAACTTACGGTACCCTCGCGGACGAGTGCGACTCGAACGATCGGGATGCGGTACACGGATCGGTGCTCCCACAACAACATCGGCGGCAGCAGAGGTGATCGCCGGACACATCCCACGCGACGTTGCACCGTTTAAATCGCGGCCACAGGAACGACGGAGATCGTCGTAAATTGTGACTGGCGCGTTGATCGTGAAGCTACAAGACTCGGATCACTCGTATCTGGCCTTCCGGCGCGGTGACGAAGCCACCGAGCTCCGGCGCCAAGTTCGCGATGCCTCTGTAGCGTTCACGTACGCTTTGGCGGTCCACGGCGCTATCGCGAAGGATCACAATGTTGCCCGGATCGCTGGACGGACGCTCCAGGCCAGGTAGACCTTCGATGACGGGTAAGTCATCTTGGTGGCGCGCCCATGCGGCTGATGGTACGAGAAGACCATCGAGGTCGTTGGCAGCCGCCAGTGTTGCGATAGACGCCGGCAAACGTTGATCCATGTCGACCAGATCGAGCGGAGTCAACGCTGGTCCTCCCGGGGTCGCTAGAGTCCTGAGCAATCCGGGGACTCTGAGGTCGGCGACTCTTTGAAGCGCAACATTGAAGGCATAAACGATTAGATCGTCTGTGCCAGTGGAATGGTTGTCGAGTACTTCCAGACTGGCGACCCAAGGATCGAGTGAACAATAGAGCGCGCTAAACAACCCTTTCGGATTGTAGCGACCTCCGTGATCGAGACTACCTTGCGAGTCCAACGGATCCGGAAACTCCGCCGTCCGAGCCCGAAAAATAGTCTCATGAAACGACCGAAGCGCTCCTCGGAGCGCTTCGGTTCGTGGAGGAGACGTACGCACCTATCGATACGTACCGGCTTCGGGCCCCACAACGACATCGCGGACGGGCATGGGGCCGGACGCGACGAGCACCTCAAACGGGGGGTTACCACGGAGAGCTCGGTTGGGCTGCGTCAGCCATTCCTTCGCCCGGCGTTCGCCAAACCGTTTGATGAGACGACCGCGAAGATCCTCAAGAAGGTCGAGGCTGCGCTGCGCCAGCAGCATAGGCGTGACCTGACCCTGTTCCCAGCGAATCACCGCCCGCTCGCTAACGCCGATCACGCGGGCGAAGGCTGGCTGAGAAAGCCCATACCATTCACGCAAGTCTCGAATGTCGGATTTCGCCCGTACCTGCGGCATGAAGGCCTCCAGGAAAACCATGGATGACATCTGTCACCCATAATAATGCCCCATTTAACTGTGTCCGTCAAGAATCTGAATTGCGGGCCTGAGATCCAACAACGGCCGTCTCGCGCGCGCGTCGCTCGCAATTCGAGTCTGAGCTGGCTATCGGAAGTTAACTCGCCACGAAATCCTGCTGCGAAGCTAGATGCCGCCGGATCGTGTTAAGACCCAAGAAGCTCGACTTAACGAAGTCGCTTGGGGACTTGCCGCGTCCGCGTAGAGGTCGGCCAGCCCATTCACGGGCTTCGCGGTAGGTCATCGTGCCGACTTGTTCCATCAGCGCGCGGATCACGGCAATGCGTTTGGCCACTCCGGGGCGATGGCTAATCTCCAACCCCTGCTCGATGCGGGCCCAAGTAGCTCGGGAAATGCCCTGAGCCTCCACGTCGTCGAGTGTGAGGCCAAAGAGATCTCGAAAATCGCGCAGCACCCGCGCATCGGTGTAGGTGGATACGGCCATCGCCAGCAACTCCTCAGGCACCAGCATATCGCCCTTGCCGGCGAAATGTCAATGAGACGAACCGTATCATTTATCGTAGTCTGCCGCACGAGCGGGCCGAGGGTTCAGTGCAACTGTGAGCGTGGGCTGACCCTCAGTTGCTTCGCAACTTGCGCCAATCGGGTCCGTATCGCCTGGTGCAGTCTGTCAATCTGGGTCAAGATCAGCGTCGGGTCCTCGCCGTGGTCGGCGAGACACTCCATCATGGAGCAGAAGAGGGCCTGCGGGAGACGAGTTGCCACATCGAGGGCTTCTTCCACAGTAAGCTCGCCGCTCTGTTCGGCTCGCTTGACGACGTCCCAGCATCTTTCGAAAAGGTGAATACTCACGGCATCCGACTCCGCCGAAATCGATTCTGATTGTCGCAATGGGCATGAGAAAGAAGAAAGAACAGCAGCAATCTCCGCGCGAAAGCGCGCGCGCTTAGTAGATAGGGTACGGACTCGGATCAGCCAGCAGGAGTCTCTTCGTCAGGCACCACGGATACGATGTGCGCCTGTTCACCATACTCTATCTGCTCAAACGCCTCCAACGTGGCGGCCCTGTCCTTTGCCATGATGACTTGTTCCATGGGCGGTTCTAGGTAGAACTTAATCCGCCAACGCTCCGTGGGCGACGTTTGCACCGCTTCATCTAACACGTCTGCTAAGTGCGAGGTGACCGGCGCATAGGCACTGTCCGTGTCCAGAAAGGCGTCGATGTCCTTGGCGATCTCGTCGGCGATCGCCTCAGGCATAGGACCGCCAGGCTGACTTTCGAATTCGACGTGGATGACTGCAGTGTGACAGCTCATCTTTTACTGGCTCCTCGGGTGAATAACGATTTCTATGGGTCACTCTTGCTCAATGACTGTCTCCTGAGGCTCGCATCGTAGCAACCCGGGCGCCCACCCCAACGCGCCGGCCGTCGTCCTTGCCGCGATTCGACCGGAATGCCGCAGGGCACGGAGATCTCTCCGAGGGAAGGGAGTACAGGGACAAGAAGAAAATTTCAGCGTAGAAGATGTCGGTCGCGGCGAATTCAGGTGACGCCCAATGGCATGCGCGAACAACCGAGGTGTCCGTATCCACTACGAACTCGAAGGCAAGGGGGCACCACTGGTGCTCCAACATGGTTTTACCGACAGCATCCAAAGCTGGTACGACCTTGGCTATGTGGACGGGCTGAGTCATAGGCATCAACTCATCCTGGTCGACGCTCGTGGGCACGGGGCGAGCGACAAACCGCATGAGACCACCGCTTATGGGGCGGAGCACCACGTCGCAGACATCGTTGCCGTGCTGGACGACCTCGAGATCCAGCGGGCGCATTTCTTCGGCTATTCAATGGGCGGCTTCATCGGCTTCGCCATGGCAAAGCATGCGCCGAACCGGATCAATAGCCTCATCATTGGCGGGGCAATTGGCGCGTCGCGCCAACGGGATGGCAGTCTATTCTTACAGGCGCTGGAGAGAGGCGCGGAAGCTATCCCCACCTTGTGGGGCGCTCCTCTGCCGTCGCCGTTACGTGCGCGACTGCTAGCGAACGACGTAGAGGCGCTCAAGGCCTGCGTGACCGACCGCCCCAGCTTCGCTGATATCCTCTCGACCATGGTTATGCCTTGCCTGATGTACGCTGGCGAGGCCGATGACATTTACCCTGCAGTAAGATCGGTCGTCGCCCGCATGCCGAACGCCACTTTTTTCTCCTTGCCAGATCTCGGCCATGCGGAAAGCTTTTTGCGCAGCGATCTGGTGTTACCGCATATTATCAAGTTCTTGGACAAATCACCTTGACTCGTTTCTTGAAAACCTTCGGCGTGGTCAAGGGAATCGCATAAAAACGTGGGAGTCTACCGTCGACATCACGGTCGGCGGTTGCTCTTCGGCCGGACGGCACAGCCAACGAATCTGCGACGTCCTCATTCCTCTAGAAATCAACGTCCTCCGCGCTGGGCACAGGCTCCGCGGTATCGCTCTCCGCGCTGCCTGCAGACATAACCGACCGTTCCGGCACGTCGACGGCCGTGTCGTTCCCGTTCCGCGGTGCCCCGAGGAACCTCACCGTATCCGCCACAACCTCAGCCACTTTCCGCTTCTGGCCGTCCTGAGTGTCGTACGAACGGATCTGGAGTCGGCCTCGGACGGCGACCAGGTGGCCCTTGCCCGTGTACTTGGCCGTGTTCTCCGCGAGCTTGCGCCAGGCTACGATGTCGATGAAGTCGACCTCTCGTTCGCCCTCCGCGTTCCGATAGGCCCGCTCGACGGCGAGCGCAAAGTTCGCGACCGGATCGCCGCTTGCCACGTAGCGGAGCTCCGGGTCCCGTGTGAGCCGGCCAACCAAGACGATGCTGTTCATCCGCGCACCCCCAAGAAGCTGAGTATGCCTTCAGCTCCGCGCGTGAGCGCGCAAAGGAAGGAGAGGGGCACCGCGAAGGCTGACCGCAGAGAACGAACAGATGTACCTCGTCAGAGTGGCTCGCTCCGCCCCTCCGCGCGCGGAGGGCGCGACCGTGCAGCACCGTCCCACCATTAAATAGCAGCGGCCTACCGGTGTGGCTAGAGCCTCGGAAATCCACCGGAAACGGGCCCGGAGGGCCATTTTAGTACCGGCGCAACGCGTTGCCGGCTGTTTCCACTTCTTGTAGCCGGCTACACCGTTGCCGGCTACAAGCGCAATGGGTTTCGAGGGAGCCGTGCAGGGCGACGACGTCGCGGAAACTTGCAGAGTCTTGCTTGTGTCCAACGAGGTAAGCTGCCGCTACGCGGCCCGGGCCCTCGGCATCGTCGACAGTACGCTCTGGCGGCTCCTGCCGGCTGAAGAGGCACCAGAGAGTAGTCCGGTGCCCTGTGACCCGGTGGGCGGTACAGCGGCCCGGTCTGGGCCGCACCAAAGGGTGGTGCAAAGCCGCCCCTGCAATGTCGGGACAAATTCGCGGTTCTGCACGGGATCGTGTGCGCCAAAAGAGTTCTTTTGGCGCACACTTCAGGGGAGTAGGGCCGGGCCGTTCGTTTACTTTGCCTTCAAGCGTGCTCACCCCCCATCGGACTGCTGACTGGGCTTTGAAAAGGATTCGGGCACACGAAATCGGGTTAGAACACCCGTGCGGTCAAGAGGGCCAGTAGGTATCCGGCGTCGGCTACTACTGTTGCCACTTTGAACCAGAAGAACCAGTCACGCGCTCGATAAAGCAGTGCGTCGTAATCATAAGTTACTTCGGCCTCGTTCCTTTGCTCTGCGCCGACGCGAGCAGCATCGACGTAGACCAGTCCGGCACATCACGCATCGTTGCGACTGCTGACCGACGGGAGAAGCGGCTGGGTACAGCACCGTGACCGCCGTGAAATTGCAGGATGTCCGAACCTCGTTCATCACATGCGGCGGCGTGACAAAGACGGGAGGTGTTCTGGAACCCACAGCGGAAACGTCCGCCGAGACTGTTATTGTTTCGTAGACAAACCGCGGTTTAGGCTGGACTTCAGTCGCAGGCGGGAATCGTAGTTAGCTTGCTACGCCGCGAGCGTTTGAGGAGTCGGCCGTGAGCGACACGGGCATCAGGCAGCGACTGGCAGCGATTATGGCGGCGGATGTGGTAGGTTACTCGCGCCTGATGGGAGCCGACGAGGAGAGAACCGTGGCGCTGCTCGATTCCGCGCGGGCCATCTTCAAAGCGCGGATCGAGGCGCACCAAGGTCGCATCGCCGACATGGCGGGAGATTCCGTGCTTGCGGTATTCGAGACGGCGACCGGTGCGGTCATGGCCGCGCTCGACATCCAGAAGAAGATCGGAGCTCTTGGCGCCGGAGCGCCGCAGGACCGGCGAATGGTCTTTCGCATCGGCGTCCATCTCGGGGACGTGATCGAAAAGGCCGATGGCACGGTCTACGGCGATGGGGTGAACATTGCAGCGCGCCTACAAGGGCTCGCCGAGCCGGGAGGCGTCACAGTCTCGGACGTTGTGCGCGGGGCAGTGCGCGACCGAGCGTCGACGATTTTCGAGGATCAAGGCGAGCACAGCGTCAAGAACATCGCACGGCCGATACGGGCGTTTCGACTCCCGGTGGAACCTTCAGCAAGTGGGCCCAAGGCTTTGTCAGAGCCTGAACTGGCGCGTAAGCCCTCGGTTGCCGTCCTGCCATTCGACAACATGAGCGGCGATCCGAGCCAAGAGTATTTCGCGGACGGGATCACCGAGGACATCATCATGGCGTTGTCAAGAAACCGCTGGCTGTCCGTCGTCGCGCGCAACTCAACATTCGCGCTCAAGGGCCGATCAATCGACGTAAGACGCGTGGCGCAGGAGTTAGCGGCGAATTACGTTGTCGAAGGCAGCGTCCGCAGGACAGGCAATCGCTTACGCATCGCAGCCCAGCTGATCGATGGTGCGTCCGGAAGCCACATCTGGGCCGAACGTTACGATCGGGACCTCGCGGACATTTTCGCGGTGCAGGACGAAGTCACGGGAGCCATCGCCGGGAGAATCGAGCCGGAACTCGGTGCCGTTGAGCGCCAGCGCGCGGAGCGCAAGCCGACACAAAATTGGAACGCCTGGGACTGCTATCATCTCGGGCTGTCCCACATGTATCGGTTCGACAAGGGCGCTAACCTGGAAGCACAGCGACTATTCCGGCGCGCTATTGCTTTCGACCCGAAATTCGCAGCCGCACACGCCCGACTGGCGTACTGCATCGTGCTGCAAATGGTTTACTACGACGCCCCACCGACGCGCGACACGCTGGACGAGGCGCTGTCACTTGCGAGGGCAGCGGCATCGCTCGACGACAAGGACGCATTCTGTCACCTCGCCGTCGGTCGGGTGCACTTAGCGCGGCGTGAATACGAAGAGGCGTTGGCCCAATGCAGAACATCGCTCGATCTCAATCCTTCATTCGCACAGGCGCACTGCGCCATGGGCAACACGCTTACCCACACCGGGCGCGTGGAGGAAGCAATTCCCTCGCTCCAGGAGGCCATTCGGCTGAGTCCACAAGATCCGTGGAGGTGGGCGTTTCTCTCCTACGCAGCCATGGCGCACATTTCCCTGGGCCAGTACGACAAGGCGGTAGAATTGGCCCGAGCCGCGCTACGTGTTCCCAATTGCCAGTACTGGGCAAACGCACATCTCGTGGCTGCGCTGGGGCATCTGGGCAAGAGAGACGAAACCCGCGAAGCCGTCGCTGAGTTGTTAAGTCGTAAAGCGGACTTCTCGTGTCGTTATGCCGAGGAGCACTTGTTCCACCTCGCGAACCGGGTGCAGCTCGAGCATTACCTCGAGGGTCTGCGAAAAGCCGGTGTGCCTGCATAGCAGCCGAGGCGGCCTCCTCGGTTCCAGCCAACCTTGATCCCGCCGAAGATCTTATATTTCAGACGATAGATTTCTGCCAAATCGATAAATCCGCAGCGTCAAGATCGCGCCCCGGTTCCGCACCGACTACCCGCCAGTGGACGTCGGCGGCGGTGCACGCGGCAATCACACCCGGACGCGCCAACGGGGCGTCGATCTCGGCACGCGGACCACGACAGTCGACGTTGAGATAGACGCGATCGGCTTGGCGGTCGGCCACGGCTACGATCTTGCCCTGCAGCGTGCGCTGCTCACCGCGTGGTGGGGCTGGCGTAGTCGGTGGAGCCAGGACCGCGCCGCCATTGCGTCATTGTAGGAGGGTTTACGCTCCGGGCAAGAAATAGGTCGCTGCCAAAGTCATCGTCCTCATCATTGACTTCCGCCTTGTCCCCTGATGTTGATGCTGGCAGCGTGCCATTGTGCGGGGGAGGTGTTTTCCGATGCAAAGGACGCCCGTGCATCCCGCGTTGGTGCTGTTCACCCTCGTTGCGCTCACAGGCACCAGCCAGGCCCAGATGCAAATGGGGCCAACGACGGGTCACGACGTGCTGCTGTTCTCCTCGGTCTTCCGTGGGGTGGCAACCCCGGGACCTTACTTCTACCTCGACCAGGCCATCGTGGATTACGGGCCGGGCGCCTTTTCGGCGGCTGGCTCGGAGCGGTCCAACCGTTTCTTCACGGTCATGGAAGGGACATTGAAGTTCACAGTCGGGCATGAAACGAACGCGTACGGACCTGGCAAGTTCTTCTCGGTGCCGCCCGGGACCATCGTAAGGGGGTTTAACGAGAGCCAGACGGCCAAGGCCCGCGCGTTCATCTCCTCGCTCGTGCCAGCAAGCGGAGCGGCGGCCGCCGCGGTACCGGGCACTAGGGAATCCTTGCCGCCGCCGGTCCGCGCTTACGCATCACGCCTTGCCGTGGGACCGTTACCGAAGATCATCGACGTGTACCAGAACGGCCACAGATACGAACCAGGCTTCGTCACAATGCCGCACGTGATGAACGAGACCCACGACATTCTCCAACTGGAAGGCACGAATATCTACGAATATCTGGATGGTGGCGTTGAGACATACGGCCCCGGTCGGGCGTCCCCCATGTGGGTGGGGCGGCCGGGGACGATGGGCAACAAGACTTCGGCACCGTCCCTTTGGGTCATTACGTATGTGGCCACCCCGGGCAAGCCCCTGACCTCGCCGTTGCACTGACGCTCGCCGGACCATCCGTGGTGGACACGGTCGTGCCAATGCATGTCTCCATCACCCCGATGACGCGACTGTGCGACGTCGCAACCGGTTCGATGTCACCACAAGCCGTGTGGTCACCGGCGTCCGATCGGTAAGGACCTGCGCCGTTGAACTCCGGGGCCAGGACGTGCTCGTCGATGTTCCCGACGCCGTCCCCGTGCTGAGGCGGAACTAGGACGCACGCGAGACTGATTGGCCCCGCGTGTTGTGTATGGGTGACTTAGTCGTCGCTTTACCAGAGAGGCGAAATGACGACCGTGTGTCGCTTCGTGTTATAGTGAAGGTGGACGAAGACCCTCGCTCCTCACGAGGGGACATTCCTCGCGCTGTTCACAACCGCATAGAATCCAGTAGCAGATGGGAGACACAAGGCGCTCGCGCTTACGGCACTCGCGTTCCCAAACGTCCCCCAGGGGGAATGTTTGCTCACCGGTAGGAGGTGACAGGATTGGCGTACGACCCAGAGACGCTTTCACGGCCTCGCCCCAGCCCGATCGTCGAATACCGGGACGTCGCCTACTCGCTTCGCACGATCATTGAGAAACTGCGGCGCGAGGGCGTTCCGCTTCCGCAATCGGGTTCAGAGACGGACGCGAGACGGCTTGAGGCGCAGCCGTGGCTGCGCGCGATAATAAGCGAGGGGCCCTGCGTCTGCTGCCACACCGCTGTGGCGGAGTGTCGACCGGACAGCGAGTGGCCGTGGGTCTACCTCATTACCACGAGCGTCAGGATAATGCTGACCGGCTTCACGCGGCCAGCAGTTTTTGTAGTCAGTCAGGTCCTCCGGCCAGCGCATACTCGATAGCCTGCTCCAGCGTCATCGTCCGGCCTTCGGCCCAGGCGGCGGCAAAGGCGGCGTCTCCAACTGCGGCGCGCACGGCATTCACCCGGTTCTCAAATTCGACCTGGTCGGGATGTTCAAACCGAGCACCAATCGTGCCCAGCAAAACGTCCGCCGCTCCCAGCAATCGGGCCGCTCGCTCTGGCTGGCCCGCCGCAACAGCCACTCCTGCAAATCCCGCCAAACTCTCGGTGACGCCTTGCTTACTGCCAACTTCCCGGTACATGTTCAGCGACTCATTTAAGAAGACCGCTGCGTTCCGATAATCACCTTGAGCAATTCCCACAAATCCCAGATTAGCGAGGGCGGCAGCGATGCCCCTCTTGTCACCCATTGCCCGTTTGATAACCAAACTCTCTTCATAAAGTGAATGCGCTGCCTCATAATCGCCACGACTCCGTGCCAGTTCGCCTAACTGGTTAAGTGCAATTGCTGTCCACGTATCGTCTCCCGCTTCGCGGCAATGCGTGAGACTCTCCGAAAAGAGTCCCTTCGCCCTGTCGAAGTCTCGTTGAGTCAGTGCCATCAACCCTAGCGTCCAAAGTGATTGTCCGATGCCCCGCTCGTCCCCGAGTTGTCGAGACAGAGCGAAGCCCTGCTCAGCCCATGCGGCCGCGCGTTCTTTCTGACCTTGAAAGCCAAGCAGGTAGGCTACAGCACGAACCGCCTTCGCCCGAACGGATACAGACACACCGCTATCGTGCGAGAGTGCACGCTCCAGCCACCCACTGCCCTCGCTGAAGTAGTCGCGCGTTCGCCAAAAATATGCTAGGGCTGCCGACAGGCGCATAACTGCTTCCATATCTCTTGCGTCGGTCAGACTCCACTCTAGCGCCGCCCGGAGGTTATCGTGTTCCATCTCCAGTCGTCGAAGCCAAAATACTTGTTCGCGGCCCCGAAGTTTCGTCTCAGCCTGTTCGGCCAACTCCAAGTACCAGTCTCGATGCTGTCGCCGCACCTCCGTGGCCTCTCCCGTTTCTACAAGCCTATCTCGGCCATACCGGCGGACGGTCTCAAGTAGCCGATAGCGGGCTTCACCATGACGGGTTTCCACAAGGACCAGTGACTTGTCCACCAGTGACATTAGGAGGTCCAGGATGCTCGTCGCGGCGATCTTGGCTCCAGCGCAGACTGCCTCTGCGGCCTCCAGGTTCCATCCCCCGGCAAACACTGACAACCTCCGCAGAACCACCCGTTCTGCTTCTGAGAGCAGGTTGTAACTCCAGTCGATTGCTGTCCGTAACGTTTGGTGCCGGGGCAGGACCATCCGGCTGCCCCCGGTCAGGTGAGGTGGCCCCGGTTTGGTGGAGTGTGAAGCTCTGGAGTCTCTGTTCCCCACCCCCTTCCATATAGGTAGTTGTTCTTCGCTCTCCCGAGCCGACGCGCCCACGCACGTCGTCGAGTCCGGGGGTA
>Ga0209580_10000345_pt1 | contig 27065 bp, 23 predicted proteins | sample Coa_R1_5_FD_187153 | JGI IMG/M metagenome (GOLD analysis project Ga0209580, IMG submission 187153) | Surface soil microbial communities from Centralia Pennsylvania, which are recovering from an underground coalmine fire - Coalmine... | ecosystem: Environmental > Terrestrial > Soil >... | reverse complement strand
AGTTGGTGCAATCACTCACTTTGATTGACTTGTCCATGACGCTGTGGCAACATCTTCCGCAACTGGCAACTAACACCCCTGGCAACTTTTATGACTAACTGGAAACGAAAGAAAGGCATTCACAAGAGCGGCGATTCCAATGACGTTGTGGTTACTCGGTACACCGTGACCGTGAACACAGCCAAGGCAATTAAGAAAGCCGCACCGACCTATGGATCACAAGGACGAGCCTTACAAGTGGCAACCGAGATGCTAATCCGCATGGAAGATCCGCCGGCGCCGGAATCAGATACGGAGGACGAACCCGTGGTGCGAGTCAGCATACGGCTCCTTAAGCGTACCTACCAGTTGATCCGCGAGCTTTCGGATGTGAAGTACGACCGCCGTCCTGGTCATGTCATCGCCGCTTGCGTCAAGGTGCTCAATATGAAGAGAATCAAACTCTGAACAATTCATCCTGGGCCACTTTCACCGGTGCACCCCGTTGGCGATCCGTATCTGAAGAATCTTATTGTTGGTACGATGACCTTCTGGACGACTCAGCAATAACTCGACTGACTTAGAACGCTTTCTTGACTTGAAAGAGATCAACCTCTGCGCGGTGTCATGACACCCGGCTTTATTAAAACGTCTTAACCATTACCACCACTGAGCGTGCTCGTTTCTCGGCGTCTGGGGACCTTCTAATTCACAGTTCTGCCGCAAGAAATAAATAAAAAGTGAATTGGGAAATTCTGTCCTTTTTCTGCGTATTTGCCTATTAGGGAGGAAGCTCACGAGGTTATCCGAGCGAAGCCCGAAGCCTGGACGCGATGATCAGGTCCATCGTCCGAAAGGACACGTTGGGAGAAGAAAAAGCAGCCAGCGATCATCGCTCCGATGCGTAGCATGCATGGACCAAAAAATATGACGAACCAAGTGAGGAAAATGGGGCGTTTCTTCCGAATGTATTAGTAGAGGGGAATAACCAAGTAAGTTTCCCCGAGTAAGTTATCCAATCGGTGGTGCAGTATGACGACGGTTCGTAATTCATCTGGCAGATTAAACGATTCCGATCCCCTCTCAAAACCGGCATTTACGCCGGAGAAGCCTGTCCTTTATGTTTCTGAGTTCACGGATTGCGCTATTGTATGCGATCCCCATCACGACCTTTTATTGCGCCTCAATTCCACCGCGATCGCCATGTGGAAACTGCTAGCCGGCGGACATGGCAAAGATGAAGTTATTCAAGCAATAACCAAGAAATACAGTGTGTCCCAGACACAAGTCGAGCAGGATCTTCACAGTTTGTCAGACCGACTGACCGAACTCGGCTTGTCCTTGGGCGCGGGCTGGTTATTGACCAATCCAGATAACACTGAAACCCAACAGAGGCAAGACGAGCCGTCTCGCTTTGGCAGGGCGAGCGTCACCGCTACGCTGTCGCATCCGCTTGACGTTCTCGTGGCATTTTGCGGCTTGATTATGTTCGACATCATTCTTTCGGTCGCGTCCATTGAAAAGCTGCTTTCAGTGATTCGGAAACAGGCGGCCAGAGAGCAATCGGCACGACCGGCGAGTGAGATCGCTTTAGAAGTGTGCTCCGCCGTTGAACGCGCGTGTGTTTGGTATCCCAAACGGGCTCTTTGTTTGCAACGTGCAGCAGTAACGACATACCTGCTGCGCAAAAAGGGTGTCCGTGCCCGACTGGTAATCGGAGTGCATTCGATGCCACTTCTCGCCCATGCGTGGGTCGAGATTGCTGGAACTGTAGTGAACGACTTTGCTCAGCTGAGAAGTTTTTACCAGGTCGTTACGACATGCTGAACACGCCAAATGACGAACCCTCAAGGAAGTAGGGATGTATGCCAGTGCAGGCAGGACTAGTCTATTGCAACCACTACAGTGCCACATCTCTTGATTGTCAAGCCTTGCTCGATGATTTTAGCGATTGGAACGTTGACAGATCAGGCTGCATCCTGCAAGGCCCCTTAGCAATAGCGTTTCGAGGAGACTTCCTCACCTGGGAAGATCGGGAGAACCCGCAGCCTCTTCAGCATGGACCATACATCGTAACTTTCGATGGCCGGCTCGATAATTTGAAGTACCTGGCCTCACAAATCGGCCTAACACCGCGCAGTTCTCTTTCTGATTCGGAGATCATTGCGAGACTCTATGAAAACGCCGGCGAAGCAGGTCTTCATCAGCTAATCGGAGAATTTGCTCTGACGCTTTGGTCTGGCATGGATCAAACTGCCATTTTCCTTCGCTCCGAATGCGGTTCCAGACCTCTTTATTACACTCGGTTTGGCGATCGCTTGTTCTGGTCTAGCGACTTTCGCCATCTTGTACTCACGAGTGGGGCGGCCCTGACGGTCAACGGCGAGTACGTTCTGGATTATTTAGTATCCTTGCCGGCAGCCGACGCCACTCCCTTTCAAGGCATTCATGCTGTGCCACCCGGCACGATTCTACGCTTCAGAAATGGCCATTTCCTGCCGCCCATCCGTTGCTGGCAACCGCAACGCATTCGGGAAATTCATCTTCCTTCTGATTCCCATTACCAACAACAACTCCGGCAATTGATGCGGGACGCCGTGCAGGCGCGGCTGCGCGCTAGGGGGACTGTGTTTGCAGAACTCAGCGGCGGCTTGGATTCCTCTTCTGTTGTTTTAATCGCTGACGAAATTCTCCGCCAGGGCAATGCCTCAGCCCAGGAGTTGGCGACCGTGTCCTGCGTTTATGAAGAGTCAGCCGACACCGCCGACGAGCGCTTTTTCATAAACCTCGTCGAAGCCAAACGAGGGATCAAGACTCACTGTGTGTCGGAAAAAGACCAGCAAATCACTTTGGGCCTGGACGCCGATGAATTCACGGGCGTGCCGAATCCAATGCACTGCTTTCCTGGCCGTTATCCCGCATTTGCCGGATACATGAAACAGTTGAATGCACGTGTGCTGCTCACCGGGCTAGGCGGTGACAACCTCTTCTGGGCCGATGCGGAGCCCGCCCCACTTATCGCGGATTATTTATGGAAACTGCGCTGGGCGAGAGCAAACCGTGAGTGTCAATTGTGGAGTCGCTGCACCGGCATCCCCTATTTCCAACTCCTCTTCATGCATGCCTTGCCCCTGGTCATGGCAGGATTCCAGCCGTTGCAATGCAGAAAACCAGAGATTCCTTTCTGGATCTCACCAGAATGTCGTAAGCAGGTTCACGCCAAATTCTCAGATTTCACTTGCCCTCGACAACCCGGTGTCCGTGCCAAGCTCCGTTTTCTTGAAATATTGTTCGGCTTGCTTCGAACCGGGTACATCAACGAGTACCGGGACATCTACATTTCACATCCGTGGACTTACAGGCCACTTGTGGAATTTTGTCTTGCGTTGCCCCTTTCCCAACTTCTCTGCGGGGGCGAGACTCGCTTCATCCTGAGACAAACGATGAGAGATATTTTGCCGCCTAAGATTCTCCATCGCCGAAGCAAAGGTTTGGTAAGCGAACCTCTGGCGCGGGCGATACGCCGGGAATGGCCGGGTGTCGATCCATTGCCGCAATGGGAGCTGTGCCGCCGAGGACTGATCAATTCCGAAGCGGTATTGGAAAGGATCAACAGTATTCGAATCGGCCTTGCGCACGGAGCCGGCGATTTAATCCGCATGTTCTCGCTTGAACGATGGTTCAGGTCGTTGAGCCGGATTCCGGTGCGAAAGACGACGCAGTTCGGCCCCGCCGTGCGCTGCCAACAATTTCTCCCTTCCGGCGATCCACTAGTCGCCGCAAAAGGGAGAAGCACCTAGTGGAGAAAGGACAACCCGTTATGAAATACGAATCACCCGAACTGCTCGTTGCCGGGAAGATGAGTGACATCGTCCAGGCACAGGTAGTCGGCGGCGACGACGGACATCCGCCGCTGAAAAACCAGATTCCAGTCATCACCAAACTGGAAGAAGAATAATCACCCTTCAACCGGAGCGCCCGTTCAGGGCGCTCCGCCTCTGACTTCTGCCTGAATGCTAAACAGAGCTTGACCGGGATCTGTCATTTCGAACCTCCAGCTCACGGCCTCGGTCTCCTGACCGGCCTTCAGAACTGGAAAATCGCCGGTCGCCTGCGAATAATCAAACACAGCCCCTTTTCCCGGCTTACCATTTACAGCATTCACGATTCTCGGTGGCGCGAAACCCGCAGCTGCCAGGGGAGGAAAGCCCAGCTCCAGAGATTTCACCGCTACTGTGATTGGCTGTAGCAAATCACGTCCCGAGATATTTCTTAGCCGAACAGGAATTACCAGTTCATGCTTGTCACTATCGTAGCGAATAGGATCCAACACAAAGCTTACGTCCTTCCCACCGAGATGATGGTCACTTGCGGCCCTGGTGCTCTGGGTTGGCTTCCAGGGCAATCTGGAAACTTCAATTCTCGCGGTCATCATTTGAAATGAGCCGTACCTGCTGTCCGCCCAGACTGAATGGAATGCCCCGGCGCTATCAGCCGTTAAGCCCATGTAATCTCCCATACCTCTTGTGCTTTCGATGCTCCCAAATAGCAACTGAAACCTGTCTTGCCGGAACGCATTGTCCTCCAAGTTCGGCGTGATGTGCGGGACCAGCGATCCCAGAGACGACTGCGACGTGACTCGCTTCGCAGTTAAGAACGACGCACCACCATCAAGCGATGCCGCAAAATATAGATCGTAGGCATCACGTTCACGTGAATTGCGGGAGTCGAACCACTCGACGCCCACTACTCCATCATCATTGACGCTTACCATGGGCTGAAATTGATAGTTGGAATGAGACGCGACCACACTGATTGGAGCGGGTTTTGACCAGGTATTGCCGTGGTCCACGGAATAGGAAAATAATATTTGTTCGCTCTCGGCTTCCGTGTCGCTCCATACCGTATAAATCCGATCGCGAAAGGTCTTGCTGCGCGGATTACTTGCGAACTGAGGAATCGTCGGCCAATCGAATGTTGCGCCACCAAGGTGAGGAATGCGAGCCTTTGATGACCGCGCTGCCAGACGTTCCCTAAAATCTTCGACCAGGGTTCCTCCCGGTACTTTCTGCGCCGCAATCTGACGAGGAGCAGAAAAAGTCTGACCGCCATCATTGGAAGTGACTACCTTGAGGATGTGCTGCGACTCAAAAGTTGAACCGCGCTCCATTTCCCATTCCACGTACGGGAACACCACCGTCCCATCACCTAACACGAGTGGGGGCGATACCTGCGCCCCGGATGCGCGCACGACATCAACCGGGCCAATAAAACTTCGTCCATCATCGTCCGAATAGAACAGGCCCAAAGTCTGCTGATGATCTTTCGTATAGAGGGCAGAAATATAAATGCGCCCCCTGAACTTGCCGGTGCTTAAGTCCACTGTCATCGAGGGCCGATCACAAGTGGAAAGACGGGCTGGTGACAGCCACGTTTTTCCGCCGTCCTCGGAGCGATACACGTAGAGCCGTTGTGGTACTTCGTGCCCTTCAGCATCAAACTCGTCAGTCAGAACGGAGAAATATGCCGTGCCCGCCGGGCCGAAAGCTATTTGCGGATCGCCGCTGCCACTGCCTATACCACGCTCCAACTCCGGGAAATGATGAAAATTCCAACGATTCCCCCCGTCGTCGCTACGGTAAATTCGTACCCCGATGCTTCTTCCGGGACCGGAAAGGGTCATGGCAGCAGCAACAAAATTGTTGGCCTTTGCCGGGTCACTGGCAATTGTGTATTCGAGGTGTGGGAAGTCTCCGTCGCGACTCACCAGGATGTTCTGCCCTACCAGAATTTGCACCGGCTCGTTCCCTCCCGCCGCGAGGGCTGTACCGACCGATACAATCCACAGAACTGCGACGAATCGTAACGTAGGACGCACGCCGCTCCACCTTTGGGCTTCGTTCTCACGATGAAAAGGGCCCCGATCATCCTGCAATCAGAAGTCCGCCTTCAGAGCCAATTGCAATGAGCGTGGCCCCCCGATCTGGTACAGAGGACTGAAACCGCTCCCGAAGGACCCGGTTTGCAGCCCCTGGTTTAACATGCTCTGGGATATTCCAAATCCGGGATTCACGGCTACTTGTCCGGGTGCAACCTCATTCCCCCAGAAACCCGAAGGAGGAGCAAAGTTTGGATGGTTGAGGACATTAAATGCCTCGATTCGCGCTTGCAGTCCGAGCCGCTCCGTCAGTCTGAAACGTCGCCGTAAAGAAAAGTCCATCTGGAACAACGGGAATCCGCGAAACGTGTTACGTGGCAGAGTTCCTTGCCGCGACGCCAGCGGATCGGCTAGTGCTGAAGCGTTGAAACGACGACCTCCCGGCGCAGCCGGATCGTCAACATAAAGCGGCATCCCTGGGACCTGATCTGGGCGAACAGTGTAAAGACCAAAGCTAAGAAATCGCTGTACTCCTATATCGACAGGCGGCGCAGTGCGTCCCGTGAGCAGCACATTTGCAGCCCAGTCCCTCAATATTGGTGAAAGACCCCGCCGACCTGAGAATGGAACCTGGTAGTCGAGAGCAGCGCTCACGGTATGGCGGATATCAAAGTTGGATGACGCGTAATCCAACCCCGGCTTCGCAAACTGGCCCGGAACATTGAGGGCTTGGTCCGAAGACCCGTTGTCCAGGGAATGGGCTAAGGTATAGGAGCCAAGAATTTCCAGTCCAGCCGTCATGTGCCGCCGGAACACCGTCTGCAAGGCGTTGTAATTGGAGTAACCGCTGTTCGTCACTACCTGAACTTCAGTAAAGGACGGCGGTAACGGCGGGCTCGCCGTGTAATCGTCTTCTCGCAACAAACTATTCCCGGCAGAACCGAGATAGTTGACCGTTAGAGTCTGATACGACCCCAGCGACTGCTCATAGCCGAAGTTCCAATGATAGACATACGGTGCCTTCAAGACCCGCGGAAACGCTACCACCACCGGGAAAATGCCATTGAAAGTCGGGGGTTTCGCATCATCCGACGTTAGAGGAAACGGATGCGGCGTGAAATTAAAGCTGCTGCTGACAAACGGGTAACTCGAAAAAGCGTTCCCTACAGGTCCGTCTCCCAAATCGTAGAAAATTCCGAATCCCGCCCTCACTACAGCACTTGTGTTTGGCTGCTTGCGAACTGCATAAGCAATACCGAGTCGTGGAGCAAGATTGTCGCGTGTCGCGCTGTACAAAGGTGTTCCGCGAGGAGCCAAGGTCAGGGCATCAATGTTTCCGACATTCAGAAATGCCGGTAGAGCCTGTCCGTTCGCAGCACGACCGGTCGCCGCAGGGTTGTAATCCCAACGAAGCCCATAGCTGATGTTGACGCGCGCATTTGGTCTCCACGAATCCTCGGCATACAGAGAATAGTTATCAAAAGCTCCCCGAACTGGTCCATTGACTGTTTCAAGAAAAGTGAAAAAGCTCGACATATTCAGCGCCGAAGTCACATCGAGAAAAAACGAATCCTGCTCATAGCTGGGCCCGTCGAAAGTCGGGTTCAAGCGCCTGTAGTCGAACCCGAATTTCAGCAGGTGAGCACGCGCTTGCCAGGAAAAATTGTCAACAACATTCAGTTGCCTTTGCCCATTGCTTACTAACTTGCCGGTTTCGAGGAGCGCATTTTGTCCACTGACTATTCCGAATAAGAAATCAGCGGTGTTGGTGTTGATGCCGGCAGGGAAAATGGCCGTCTTCTGAAGAGGCACCGCCCCACCCAGGTTGTCTTCGACAAGGAATGTGTCCGCTGTCGATCTGCTCCAGTTGAAACGAAACTCGTCGAACGAATGCGGTGTGATCGAATAAGTTCCGCCGAGCGTCAACGTCTCAACAGAGAAACTCGTTTTCGTAATCGTATTCAACGCGCTGCCAATCGCCCTTACTCCAGCATTTGACGGAGCATTGTTATAACGACCAAAGACTGAAATCCGATCACTGAAATGATGGTCGAGCCGGATACTTCCGGCATCCAGTCGCGTTGGATTCGAGAACGCATAATTCGCCGGTGCCAATCCGTTTTCCTCATCTGCGCCAGTCGGGAGTGGATATGCCCTCAGGTACGGCTGTATTGCTGCGGGGGCAGCGTCCCTACTGGCCACGCTAGGTACATCGCTAATGCCCGCAGAGGGTTGCCGCAACCGCAGCCCTTCATAAGAAAGAAAATAGAAGGTTTTGTTTTTGAGTATCGGACCACCAATGGTTACGCCGAAATCATTTTGCCTCAATGGAGCACGCTTCAACAGGTGCTCCTTGGCTATCCAATCATTTGCGTCAAAAACGTCGTTGCGCAGGTAGTCAAAGGCGCTTCCATGAACCTCGTTCGTTCCCGAGCGGGTCACAACCGACACCTGCGCTCCCGGCGTTCGACCGAATTCTGCCGCATAGCCGGACGTTGCAATCGCGAATTCCTGCACCGCGTCGGCTGATACCAGGCTGTTGGTCCCCCCCGAGGCAGTCATCGCCGGGAGCGAACCTCCAAAAGATTGTCCCGGCGCAAACCCTGCGGCCACGCCAACGTTGGCGCTGGCCCCGTCAATCGTGAAGTAATTTGCGTTCGTGCGCTGTCCATTCACGCTGAATTGGCCTTGGTCGTTAAAGCTTGTTTGGGTGATGACAACGCCAGGAGTCAGTTGAAACAGAGTCTGAAACGACCTGCCGTTCAGCGGCAGTTCTTGCACCAACTGTTGGTCCACAACCGTGGCGACAGAGGGCGACAACTCTGCTCCGTTGCCGTTGGCTGAAACAGAAATTGATTCCGATGTCGCGCCGATTTCGAGAGTGAAGTTGTGGCTCACCAGATCCTGCACATTCAAAACCACGTCAGTGAGCATCACCTGCTTAAATCCCAATTTCATCACCACAATTCGATAGCGGCCCGGCCTAAGACCCGGTGCGACATATACTCCAGCCCCGCTCGTAGTTGTTGCTAGAGTCGAGTTCGTATCTGTGTTCGTTATTTCAATCCTCGCCCCCTCGATGACCGCCCCGCTTTTGTCCATGACAACCCCTGAAAGCGTCGCCGTTTCCATTTGCGCCCAACTCACCATGGATAACGAGAGGATGCCCGCAAGGACCAACAACGCGAATCGGCTTTGCATGACTTGATTCTCCTGTCGAGTATCCCCAAAGGACATGGCAATGTTCCCAATACAAATTCACGAATCCGAAACACGTTTGTCGGAAATAATTGGCTAAGGACGGTTGACGACTACGGATGGTTGGCAGGAATTCCGAGGAAGGCACTTAACAAAGGCTTGCCGGTAGGTTTACCCGCGCCATTTCCCGCAGGCTCAAGCGTGACGAATACAGAATCAATCTCGGCTAGGATATTCGGATCAGTGATGGTCAGCGCCCACCGCTTCTGTTGTTGGTCGTCTTTGTTCAATTCGCCGAGGACCTTGACGTACTGCGGCGCTTCATCCCGCTTGCCCCATAAGTAGAACCCGAATTTCGCGGTGGCGGCATGATGCGGAGCGAGATCGTAGGCGTAGAAGACCAGTGACTTTCCTTCGGTATAGAACACCCGGCCAAACGCTTTGCTGGTTTTCCCTTCTGCATTGGTGTCATACACATCAATGATGTGCAGGTTGCGCGCCGCAATCAGATCACGAATCTCACGGCCCGCCGAAAGCATCTCCCGTTCCCGTTCCAGGCTGGCCGTTTTTGCTGCCGCCTCAGAGTGGAGGCGCTCAATCTCGCGCTGCTCCGCCATCGCCACCGCGTCACTGGTGCTCGCATTCACTTTCGCCTTTTCAACTTCTGACTCACGCTGCGCCAAATCCATCCGCGCTGATTCCAATTGCTTCTCTAGCTCCGCAACTCTGTTTTCGGCCGCGCTGTTGTCCTCGGTGATTTCACGCAAGGCCCGCTGAGCTTCCTGTAGCTGCTTTCGCAATCGTTCGGCTTCCACGCGGGAGCTATTCAGCAGCAGGTCCGCCTTGGCGACTTCTTCCTGCGCCTGGGACAATTCCTCATGACCATGGTTGCTTGCGCCTGCCTTCGCTGCCGCCGGTTGCGCCGGAGTCAGAGAAACGCTACCGTTCGCCGTCGTCCATGCAGCTTTGAAGCGCACCACTGATATCAGAAGCGCCGCCAGCAACACCAACGCACTCACCGCGCTGAACCTGAAATAGAAATTTCCCAGCGGCTTCGCTTTCGTCTCTGTTCCCGCCATCGCCCCTTCTGAAAAGTGCGCTCCCTCTTGCCGCGCTCGCCGGAGGATCGCCTGCCGCAATCGCCCTCCACTCCGCGAATCCGGCAAAGAAGCGAAAGCAGGGTGCACGGGAAGCCATTGCGCATGGATCTCCCCGAAATCCTCCAGCAGACTCCGGCACGCCCCACATTCTTCCAGATGCCCGGCCAGCAATGCGGCGTCCTGCCCGTCTATCTCTCCGGCAGCGGCCAGGGCGCAAAGCTGCTCAAACTGCTCGTGAACTGCCATCTCTTGCTCCGATCGCAACGGAACACTCCCAGTGCGACACAACAAATTCCAACCATTGTTCATGTACTTACCGATGTGACTTTGACCACTGCGTCCATAGCTTTCCCAGGATTCAATTGCGTCTGCCTTACGGCCTTGCCCGCGATGACAAATTCCCGCAATCTGGCCAGACCGCGATAATAGTGGTGTCGCATGGCCGCTGCCGTCTCGCCTGCCTGTCGTGCCGCCTCTTCCAAGGTCAGACCCTCGAAATAAACCAGCTCAAGCGCCCTTTCCTGTTTGGCATCCAGCGCCCCTACCGCCTGGCGAATCAACCGCGAGCTTTCACCTGCGGACAGACGATTGGGCGGAACACATACGACGGCCTCTGGCCCAATCGCTCCGAGTTCCACTTTGGAATAAAACCGCTGCCGTTCTAAATGGGCACGGCGGTTGAGGCTGCGGCTGTAGGCAAATTGCAGGAGCCACATCTTGAGTGTCCCGCGCCGCGAATCAAATTGTGCCGGATTCTTGAAAATCTCCAGGAATACGATCTGGGCTACTTCTTCGGCTTCGCAGCAATCTTTCACAATACGTCGGGCCACGCTCAATACAAGACGCTGATAACGATCCACAATCACCGCTAAGGCATCGTGATTGCCGCAGGCCAACTGCTCGACTAGCTCTGGATCGCTCGATTTCCGGAGTTCTTTCCAGGAGAGCATTCGCCCCTGCCCATCACCCATCGGGATCACCTGTCGCACAGCACGAGCGGCCAACCACTTCAAATCCGCACGAGCATCTATCAAAGTCTAGCTCACTTTCAAGCAGTATTTTTCGCTCCACGCCTGGGAAGAATCTCGGGTTTTACGTGGAACCTGGCCTAACCCCGTTCGGTTGTCTGCGCGTCTTTTCCCACTTCGCCCGGTTTGGGTGGACGCCGCTCGGCCGCGGCTCAGCCGGCCATAAGGTCTAAGCGCGAACTCGCGCCAAAACAAAAACCAGAAACGTTTTGTCACGTTTCGCGCCGACGCTTACGCCCTGCCACCCTGCGCCGGTCTGCGTTTTCTCCTTTCGTCGCCGTGCCGGTCGTTTTGTTCCCGCTTCGCGGGCCTGGGTGAAGAACAAAACGCCAACCCGGCGGACGAAAGGAAAAAAATGTTAGGGACTATCAACAACAGCAAAACCTCTTGGCAACTCACCCGCGCCAGCGTGGACGGATTAGCCAAATCTATCGAGTCCGGCCAGACCGAAGCTCTTGCTTCCTATCTCGGAGTCATGGCCCGCTTTCACACTTACAGCGCCCGCAATGCTCTCTTGATTGCCGCACAACGCCCGACCGCTACCCATCTTGAAGGTATCCGCAGTTGGAGAGAGCTAGGCAGGTTTGTCCGCCCCGGAGAAAAGGGCATCTTCATTTTTGCGCCTACCGTCGCGGTCAAGAACAACCACCAAAGAGCAGACGAAGAGACAAACGGCGCTCAGCCAGAAACCCAGTTGCTGGGTTTTCGCGGCGTGTACGTTTTCGATATTGAGCAAACTGGAGGCGACGAACTAAGCCAGCCGCGCCCCATTGTCAGCCTCAAAGACACGCTTTCCTTGCTCGTTCACTTCGCGGAATCCGAGCAGATGAAAATCGAATATTCGGAAAAGATTGCACCCGCAAAAGCAATCTCCTATCGCGGCACGATTCGCCTGCTGCCCAAGCTGAAACCCGCAGAAGCCTTCCCCGCACTGCTCAGGGAAATAGCCAACCAGATGTTATTCACCACTCGCCGCCGCACCTTTGTCACCCGCGCGATTCACCAGCAGGAAGCAAAGGCCGTTGCTTACGTGGTCTTGGAAGCTCTGGGACTTGAGAGCAAGGCGGACTTTCGTGATAGCCAGCTTTATTACGGGGATTCGCACCTGTTGGCCGAGAGTCTTCAGATTGTTCACCGCATCGCCGCACGCATCCTTGGGGCAATCAGCCCTGAGAGCGCCCCGGCGAAATTTGCGCAGGGGGTGAACTAATGAACGCCCCTGTATTCCTGCCGTCCGTACTGGAAACGATTAATGAGATGCTGACCACCAAGAAAATCCCCGCACTCAGCGGAGATGAGATGGAAGCTTTGTCCAGTCATCTCTATACCCTTCGCGACCGCGACCAGCGCATTGCCATTGCTGAAATCGCGTACCTCAACCACGATGACCCGCAGGCATTGAACATCTTTCTAGCCTGTACTTTACCAATGGCCCAAAGAATGGCGGAACGCAAGGCAGAGCGGGTATTTACGCATCCCACCGACTGGCAACTGGAAGCCATGTACGGCGGAGCGGTTTCCAATCTCATCAACATGTTTGAAGTCCACCGTCCGCTGCAACCTTTTGTTTCCAACCCGTTCCAGCGTTATCTCATGATGACCATCATTCATGGTGCGATGAATCCGTTTCGTATTCGGGACGAACATTGGAACATCAAAAGTGTCGAAGATGTCACCAAGTTTGACCGCATCGGCGCCCGATACCGAAATCCCGCTGAGCGAGACGTGATTAACCGCGAACTGCTGGAGCAGATAACTACCTTCCCGCACCTCATGGAAGAACAGGCCCGGATGCTCAAAACCATTGCCACCCTTGGGCCGGAGAAAGCCTTGAGGCAAACGAATTACTTGCACAAAGGTACTTGCATCGCACACCGCAAGCATATTCAGAAAAGGAGGTCTATCCTCGACCTGGCAGGCATCGCACACGCGATGGGTGTCAAGAAGCAGAAGGTGAAAAACCTGTTGAAAGACACCAGACAAATACTGCGCGATGTCTTTAACCGCGACGGCAAATTGTTCGCGGCTTAAACTCTTATCGGGGGACACGCTGCTCAAGTGTGTCCCTGGTTTTTCTCTCTGCTGCGAGAAATCGCTGTCCGATCAGCGCCTGGAAGTGTGCGCCGATCTTGTAAAAATTTTCGCGCACGGCGTGGTGCCGTGCGCGAAAATTTCTCCCCTTGCGCGACCAGGCCGTTCGCCCGCTCGCGCCACTTCCAGCATTTGAGATTTCAACGGTTCAGCTGGGTTCCAGAGACAACCATGATGGCTTCTGTCAGTATTCCAGTTCCCTGGTAGCACTCGGCAAGCCGCCGCCGCTCACCGAAGCGGTACAGCCAGACTGCGCGGATGGATGGCTTGAATGTCGGAATAGCGGGTGAAGTCAGCATCGTTGAACGTCAAAATATGCGGCACATTGTGCACGAGCATGGCGGCCACCAGGCGCGCATCATGGACCTGAACACCGCGTACATTCTGCATCACGATTAGCCTCCGCCATTGCTGATGCACGGCCAAACCGTCCGGCAGAAGACGCAGTTGACTCTCGAACAGGCGCGCACGTCGGTCCGTCTCCTGGGGTGACAATCCATATCCGTTTTGCCCTAAAGGACGGGTACAAGCATTCCAGAATTCCGCCACGTTTTGCGACGTGTAGCACAACACCGCACCTCCCTTCAACAGCCGGTCAACCGCCGCGGTCACCAGCTTATAGTCGCGGTCGTCGGGTTTAACCCAGCGCAAAAGGATGTTGGTGTCGATCAGATAGGCAAGACCCGACATGTTGGCTTATGGGCGGTCCTGATAAAAACTATCGCGGGTAAAACTCTCGGTTGGCAGGTTGGGAAGTTTCTCCGACCCTTCCGCCAACGCCACCAACATAGAATGAAACGCTTCCGGCGTGAGCTGGCCCTGCGGACCGGATTGGAGAATCAAACCTTGCTCCAGAAGCCGCTCCGCTACTTTCTCCAGCGGTAGACCCTGCGCTTGGGCTTCGGCCATCAGCCGCGCCTCGACTTCCGGTTTTAATTCCACCTGAATCGTCATTTGAGCGACTCCTGTTCCTCAATAGCTTAACCGTATTTGCGGGGGAATTGCATTTATCTATGGAATTCATTTCCTGACGGCTCGCTCGTCCGTCCAGGACCGTGCCCGCCCATCCCCGTACGGCCCTCCGCCTTGGCGATGGTTGTGAGAATTTCGGTTCTCTCTGTTTCGCGCCATGGATTGACTTTTGCCGCCAGCTTACGACTGTTCTCTCGCGTCGTTTCTCCCACATTGCCTCTCAAGTTTCTGGGCAGGATGAGAATTCGTGAACCACCAATATCGGTCCGCCCATACCAATCATCGTTTCTTCAAGTTCGACCGCACCACATCTTCAATCTCCCTGGAGCCATGGTCTGCCGTAAGGTCTGAGACGTAGTACGTTTGGGGAGTGTTGGCCCCCTTCACGAGGGCCCGGATCTTTATCAGTCTCTCGTCCTGATAGCAGTCACGGTCAGCTCGAACGGAATCTTTGATAATCTCTTTACCGTGTTTGGTATAGATCGCCATGGTCGCAATCACCTAACCGATCGTCGTTTACCAGACTCTCGCACAACCGAGATCGCTTCTAGTTCCCACACTCGAAAAACAACGCCCACGGTTACTGAAGCGTTGCCAGCCATTCCTCGACACCTCCAATGACACAGGAGAGTCGTCGCTGGACGACTGTTGATCCGGGTAGTGATTTGAGTTTGATCATCCGAGGGGAAGGGACTCTCACCAGGTTCGGCCACGGTGCAGTGCAGTGGTAGCTTTTTAACGGTCTTGAGGCAGTATGCGAGATTCTTCGCTTGCTGTTCAATGGTAGGAGGCTGCTGGCTAAGAAGCCACAGCACCATAATCAAGCCGCGCATCGATGAGCCGTTGGCTCCCTCGAACCCGTCCAAGCCGAAGAGAGATCCTGTGCCATGCGAGTCACGCGCATAGTAGTTCCTGCGCGTAACTCGCCACACCAATTCAGCAGTGCGCCCAATAGAACCGGATGGGATGTAGTCATCGAAAAGCCGCGTGCGAGCGGGTAATGAAAGTTTGGCAAGAGACGCCAGCGGCAAATGGCAATCTCCTGGCTATGAGAAATCCATGCCCGGATCTCTCGACGGGAAGAGAAAATGTTTATTGTCACCGCACTAAACTCATGACGCGCCCGGACCGCCCTAGCCTTATTCGGCGCCAGGGCAGTCTGGTAGGTGCTGCTAACTCATGCAGCTCACGGCACGTTACATTTCTGATTCGTTTTCCGACTTAAATGAACTTTTACTGCAAAACTGGGGGCCGCACCCCCTTGGAAATCTTCTTTCGGCGGCCCCTTTACAACCGGTGGAAATTCAAGCTCATTATTGTTTTTATAACATACAGTGCTACGATATTCAATAACTGATATTAACTATATTTGTGATTCGCAAACCAGACGCGAATTGTCTTTGCGGGGTCAAATAGTGCCGGGAGAAGGCGACCGCGCCGATTCACCAAGCCAGGGGAACATCGGATGGGTAGTACAATTGGGCTTGTTTTTTGCGAAGCTTTTCTCGACAATTCAATCTTCCAGTGCAGCCTAGGGAAACATAGGAAATAGCCATGGCGTCTAAGGTGCGTCCCAGAATTCTGCAAGCCGCGATTGCCCTGTTCGCGGACTTTGGGTATTACGGAGTGACCACCAGAGACTTGGCGAAAGGGGCCAAAACCACCGAAGGCTCGCTTTATCGGCTGTTCACGAATAAAGAAAAGCTCTTTCAGGAAGCATTAATCACGGTGGTCGAGCGATCCCTGGATCCGGCCCAATTTTTGCTGCTGCTCTTTGAGAATGAGCAGATCAGGCAGAACACCGGTTCGGTGATGGCGAAGGTGATCAAACGCTGGTACGAGTCACTGCCACAAAGCTCCGCGCGGCTGCTGACTCAAGCCTACTTCGTCGCGCCGAAGCTGCGCCATCTTACGGTTTCTCCATACGCTCCGATCGACAAAATGATTGACATATTGGCGACTACGATTTCGCGCGATCCCAAGGTCCAGGTAAAAAAGCTGGACGCGGAATATTCGGCAACTGCTTTGATCCTGGCTCTCCTGCATTTCAAGATTACCTATGCAGCAGCCAGCGCCGCTACAAACGAAGCAGATGCCGTCGATTCATTTATTCGCGTTTGGCTGGAGGGAATTTTTGCTGCCTCTGCATAGCATGTCACAAGGGCTTAGGGCTTCCTTCCCAAAACGTGGTCGAGTAATGCGTCCATCGAGGGAAACAGGATCGCCAGTTCACTCTCGGACAGATTCATGGCTTGAGCAATATCCGCAAGCGTGACCTGCCCCAAGCCCCGCTGGCCGACCAGCTTTCGTGTCAGTTCCGTAACCTTCTCATAGGTGTCCCGCAGGACACACTCATTCAAAAGACCTCTGCTCCCGAACAGGCGATATATAGAGCCTTCGGTGACTTGGGCAAGCTGGGCAATGCTTTTCAGCGTCGTTTGGGGATAAGCCTGCTTCAAGAATAGCTGACGAACGGTGTCGACGATTCTGGTTCGAATTGTCGCCGGCACGCTGTTCCAGACCTCACGATTCTGAAGCCACTGCCTGATCAGCCGATCACAACAGACCGATATCCGGTCAATGAAAGACATACTGTTGCTTGGTGCGATAGTTTGTACTTCTGAACGCATCGCAAACCTCTCCGAAGGTCCTGTTTGCGGCAAATCCATCTTCTCGGATGGGTTGCAGCGCACAAGAAACGATTTTGGTTTGGGATTGGGGCAGGTGAACCCTGGGTGGCCCACCTGCCTGTCACCTTCTCCGCGGGGGAGGTTTTACCAGCTTGCTGCTGTGTCTTACCGATCCAGCTCAACCTTTATACAACACAACGCTATGATATTCAATTATAAGTATGCATTATTACAAAAACTTTCGTCACCTTGATCGATTGGGCTGCCGTCTTACTGGTCGTCTACCCGTGCCCATACAATTTTATCGGCCTAGCCAAGTAGCCTGAGAACCCTCTAAGGTACAATCATTCCCGATGAGCACGGCTTCAAGGATCAAAGGTCACATTACGGAGACGGCGATAACCATGTTCGCCAACCGCGGGTATCACGGAGTGAGCACCCGGGACATTGCCGCTGCGGCAAAGGTGACTGAAGGCTCGATCTTCAGGCTGTATAAAACCAAGGATGGCCTCTTCAAGGAGGCGATTGCCGCTGTGCTCAAGCAAGCCCTCGATCCGGCCCAGTTCCTGCTTATGATTTACGAGAATGAGCGTAAGCAGGAGATGCCGGCTCTTCTCATCTCGGCCGTTTTACGGTGGTATGAGTCCTTAAATCAATCATCCGCGCGCCTGCTGACACAGGCTTACCTGCTTACAGAGTGGCGCGATGAGGCGTATGGTCCTGTCGAAAAGATCATCGACATCCTTGCAAATCACCTGGGCGGCATTGAACGGCCAAAGAGTACAAAGCAGACAGACGCCAAGATTGCGGCGCGAGGTTCAATTCTTGCGCTACTACAATTCAAGATTACCTATGCGAGTTCCTGCTCGGCCAAAGAGGAGACAGCCGCAGTTACGGCCATCCTCCAACAATGGTTACGAGGGGGCCGGTCAGCGTAGCGAAGCTTTCCGGGAGTTTTACTCAATGGGTACGCTCTTGAGCCATAGCATACCCGGCGGCAAAGCCGTTTGGATGCGCATTGGTATGTAGCAAAGATCACTGCTGGAACATGTAAGCGTTATATGATATTAATATTTTCATACGATGACGTGGTAAGCGTTGTCGAAATCGACTCTCCTTTATTCAGGTCTCATCCGGGAGCGCACAAAGCTCCCGGATAAGAGACTTTTGAGAGTAGTCGCTGCCGCGCTCAGTTTGTCCCACCTGCTCTCTCGCTAAGAGATAAGAAAAGATCAGGGCTCGCCTGCGAGTATCAGCTCAGGCCAGGTGGCGTATGAATCATCAGTCTGCGATCGAAAGCCGAGCTGCGGAACGCTATGTGCTCGGGAAGATGAATCACACCGAACGGGACGCCTACGAAGAGCATTTCTTTAGCTGTGCAGTATGCGCAAGAGAAGTGAAACTTGCAGATGCTTTCTTAAGGGCTGTGCGGCGTTCAATCCGGCAAAGTGCGACTGTTCGAGTGCCGTCTCGCCGGGCTCCTGGAGTCCTTCGAAGCTTATTGCGTCGATTGTGGCTGTTCTGGTTAAGCCGAGAAACCCATCGTTAGGAATCGCTACCGTAAACTCTTGACTCCAGAGGTTCATGGCTCCTAAGTAAACAGCAGTGCCGCCAGATCGCAAGTTTTCCCAGTCGTCTCCGTCGATAAACAAGGGACTTACTCGGTTTAGTGCCGTCCCAACACTCTCAGGAATATCCTTACACCCGACGCCTTCCGTCTATTTGTCTGCAGTCGAAAGGCGCACCAAGCAAACACAAAGAAAAGGAGAGTTGATTCATGAAGAGAATTATGCTTCAAGCGCTGTTCGCTGCTCTGTTCGTGCTCGCTTTTAGCTCAACAACGGTGTTGGCAGATGGCGGGGGACCGGAGCCGACCTGTATTCCGCCCTTCAATTGCCCAGGCAATTGATCGGCTTGTTACTGGTGAGCGGTTAGTTTAAGCTGACCGCTCACCAAATGATTGGCATTCTAAATGCCGTATGGTTTTTGTTGCCAGCAGCAATGCAACTGACACTGCTGATCGTAATGATCCGCCGACGTCTTTATCGCAGAGGACTGTTTACTTGGTTCTTCACTTACAGTCTTTATTCCGTGTTGGTAACTCTTCCTCGACTCATCCTGCTGTACCGGTCACACCACTACACGACCTTTTATTGGATTACCGACATGGTTTATGGCCTGCTGGCGCTACTGTCTTTGAACGAAGTGTTTGGTCGCATTTTCTTTCTGGATTACGAAGAGCACTCCTGGGTCCGTTTGGTGTTTCCTACTGTCGTCTTAGGAATCGTCTCAGGGCTGTTTGTTTGGTGGAGATTCATTCAGCAAGCTCCATCTGGAGGCCACTTTGACTCTTGGTCGGCCGCACGCCTTGCCTTCAACTTCGGCGTACACTCGATTGAGGGAATACTGATGGGTTTGTTTTTGTTGCTATGGTGGGCTCTCGTGCCTGGATGGAACCGCTATGACTACGGTGTTCTCGTAGGCTTTGGCGTTTCGGCAGCCGTAACGATGGCCGCACGGATCGCGCGTTTGTACAGCGGTCCTAGTCCAGTCGGCTGGTATAAGTTTGCGCCTGGAATCGGATATGTATTGGCGACCCTGATTTGGCTGCATGCCTTTTGGAAGGCTCCCGAGCTCCGGGTGACACCTCGACTGCGATTTCAGGAAATACTCGAACATGCACAACAGAACAACGCAATGATCAGACTCGTCCACCAATGGCTTCATCGTCGGCGAGTGTAACAAGCAGCCACTTGTTCTGTGGGTTGTTCGTTTGTGGCCAACGCGATGTTGTGTCATTAGAGCTTTCTAATGTTCTACTTTCCCGATAGTTTTTCTGATCACTATTGCTACTTCCCGGCCATTGTCTAGCTGTTCATAGCTACAGTTCGCGGGTCTCCGCAGCGGGCGTCTCGTTAGTTTTCAAAAACAGAACAAATGGATGTCACTTTGTCAGCTGCACTAGCTTGCATGCGACACTTACATTTCCGATGCCTTGTGTCTCAGATAATTCACATCTGCTATGAAGATTGCACTGACAGCGCTCACGTCCACCGTAGCAACGCTTACGCTCATCTTAGTGTTACTGTATTCGTCTCGTCTCAGGAGAAGAACATGGGATGAGGTGGCGCCCTATTTGCGTGAATTTGATTGGGCTGAAGCTAAGCTGCTGTTCGACCATGAACAAGAGGATCGAGACAAAGTCCTCTCTCCTACTTTTCGGCGAGATCAACGAGCACGTCTAGAATGCGTAAAGGAGTATGTCGGCAGGGCGCACCACAATTGCCGAATCGTGCTCGAATGGGCCGTCACCGAACATCGGGACATGGTTGACCATCATCTCGACTATGAACCGCCTGTCGTGGAGGCAATCAGAACGCTACGCAAGGAGGCGCGCAGATACCGGTGGATTGCTTTGATTGATTTAACGTTTATGTGGCTGCTGAGCTTGTCTCATTTCGATCGGTGGCGCTTCATGCCTATCCCAAGCGTGGCAGCCAGGCGGAAGGTCTTCAGTGCGGACGTCCTACAGTCCTACGAGAGAGTCAGGCAAGCCGCCGCAACCCTGGCGAGAGTTGCTTACGCCGAAGATCAGACAGAGCTGATTCTGGCCAAGATGTAATCGCCTTTTGCCAATCTCAGGCCGGATTCCTTGGGCAACTGAGATCCGCCTCTTGTTAAGATCAAATCCATGGGATCAAGCAATGGAATGTAACTCGTGCCGATCGACAGATTTGCAAAGGTTATCGCTCGTTTACAACGCGGGGTTGTTTAACGTAAAGGCCCACTCCATCGGCGTTCGTGGTTTCTCCTTACACCACGGTGCCGACCAGAGCCGCCTTTCTCAAATGGCAGCACCTCCGCGAAAAAGGTCGTATGTCAAAGTCGCACTGCTTTGGCTTCTTGGCTTCTGGCTTGCGGGAGCAGCGATTTCCTTGATGAGACCGCAACTGCTCGGCCCAAGGCACCAGAAGGATTATGGTTCAGCCCGGATTGAGCAAGACACCGTTATTAGCGGACCAGTTCACGCTACTATCGACACTGTGATCGGAAATGTGATCCTCGCTGGTCTTTTTGCATTGCTCGCGATGCTGCTCTGGCGAGTTCATCGTTACAACCGGCAAGTACATCCGGAAGCCATACGGCGATGGAACTCCTCGTTCATGTGCCAGCGATGCGGCGCCATCACTCAAATGAAGGTGAGCGCAGGCGCGGCCTGAAGCCAGATTCTATTCAGAGCGGCCAGCGAAATTCCCCCCCCCATCGGCCATTTCGTTGAATGGGCAACAATGAATCATGGCCGAGTCGCCGGTACCGGGCGTCTGCATTCTGTTTACCCCCGTAGGGATGGACTCGCGCCACATAGACCATTCCGCAAACGATGCAGAGGGAATTATCCGAAGTCACGAGAGAAATGCTTCCGTCCGTTTCCCGTCTGATTTTGATCGGAGTGCGCTCCTTGGGATTCCAAGCGGATACGCAGAGGCTCTTAACATCGAGGAGCTGCATTTCAAGTATCGTGTTATTTGGCTTACTCCATCACGCCGGGCTTCTATTAGTGTGCTCGCGTCGCGGGAGCTTTTGCTTCCTCATCTGTTGGCTCGGCAATTTCGAAAAGAACCTGGTTTGATTCCAGATTTCCTGTGAACACGTCCTTCCTAGGCTCGGAGCCATAGGTTCCGGAAAACATCACCGTCACGGTGTAAATACCAGGCGAAAAAAATTCCGGGTCGAGGTCTAATTTCATGATCCGTCGATAAGTTCCTCCGGGGGGTATCGAAATGATTTTGCCCCGAAATTCCGGCCAGGGATCCCTAGAAGTGATTTGGGTCCGAGAAGGCTCGGTCAGGGAGCAGGCTCTGTTACTAAAACCTATTTGCGCTCCCATGCCGGATGGGGACAAACGTACCACATGTCGCGTCGTGTTCAGTAGCTCAACGTCAAGAGTTACAAACTTGGCTCCACTCGCGATAGTGCTATCCTGCGGGATTATTCGAAATACCAGAGGCTCCTGAGGCATGCCCGCTTTGGTGTGCTGTGGTGCGGCGAGGGATGAGGTCGCTACTATGAAACCCATTATTAGTGGCAAGACTATCGATGTCATGTTTCTGCTTCTCCCTCAATTTGAGTCTTTCTTTTTCCAGTTCTCCTGATGTCTTCCGTGATCTGTTTGTTGGTCATAATCTGCATTTCTTTGAATTAGTTGTTGCTTAGTATTATCCGCCTTTTTCTGGATGGCTGCACCCAGCTTCTTGTTGGCTGCGGCCTGAGCCTGAGCCCCAGTGCTTCCGTTTCCCAGCGCTTTTGTTCCTGGAAGGGACTTATCAAGTCTTTGCGCTTCCTCACGGTCGATTTCAACATGGCCGTTTTCATGCTCTTTCAGGCTGTCCATTTCCGTTTTCCATGCAGCCTGATCTTCGGCGCTGGCTTGATCGGCATCGACCCAGTTTGGCAGTGTCACAGTCTGGTTCAGCTGCACGTCGGCACTCTTTAAGGTCAGGGTATCTGACACCGCGACCCCCTCATATCCCTGTTCATTCTCGCTGAATGTCTTATTGATGATGCTTATGGTTGGATGTGTTTCCCCCATGAAAGTTTCTCCCCCCTCCCTGATGGTCGACACTGTTAGCGCGTTGGCATGCGCTTCTGCTGCTGTCTGGCCGTGTACGTCGTAAGTCTTATAGGTAACCTTCTCCTTAACCTCTCTGCCATCAGTATCAATCAAACTCGTGGGCCTGTTGGCCGCGTACATGTACAGATTCCAGCTTTGCGGGTTTTCGGGATGCTGATCGGCAAATGGGGCGTCAGGAGTTGTCCATCTGCCGAACGAGTAGCCATAGTAACGTTTTCCGAAGTAATCAAGGCCAGTCTCAGCGTCTCTCTCTTTGCCGGTGAATTTGTAGTGATTGGAATCATCGTTGAGGAACTGAAGCTCTCCGCCCCATGGATAGAAGTCGGAGTCAGACTTGATGTTTCCTGCTGAGTCGGTTATGACTGCCGCCGTCCTCAGATGGTCAGAGAAGTAGTATGAAACCGCGCCGCCGGGAAAATCCTTGCGGGCGGCGCGCTCGCCATCAAAAAACACATATTCTGACTGCAGGTTCCCGCTGAGATCACTTTCGGCGACGATGCCGGGCGCCATGTACCAGTAAATCGTCCCGGTGCTGCCATTCGATTTCTCGACACGATTTCCGTCTGCGTCGTAAGTATATGTGTATCCAGCCGCTCCGGTGATGCGGTTTTCGGCGTCGAAGCTGTAATTGTTGCCGGTGGTGGCGTCGTGAGTCATGTTCCCGGCGGAATCGTAAGAATAACCAGAAAGTTGGTTGTTGGCCAACGCAGTTATGCTCAGGTTTTCCGCGCCGCACTTGGTCACGGTTTTCTGAAGAAGGTTGCCCCAGGCGTCGTAGCCGTAACTATTGCCCCAGTATTCGGTGAGTCCGTTCACGGTTTTCTGGGTGCAATCTGTCCCGGAGTTCTGGGCAGAAATCAGGCGATTCAGGGAATCGTAAGCAAACGTTTGATTGCGGCTGCTGTCGCGGTAATTGGTAATCCCAAAAACATTCCCGTTGTCGCCATTGCCCAGATGGAAATCATAGTCAATGCTGAAAACAGTCGCGCTGGGTGCTGTGGCTGACATGGTCACCGGCTGCAATCGCTTGTTATAACTGAAGCTGTTGGTAATGCCTGCAAAGCTGCCGCTTGCGCCGCTGACAAATCCGGTGAGCCCACTATCCGGACCGTAAGTTGCGCCAGTCACATAGCGGATGTTGCTGCCCGAATCTATCGCTGACAGCGTTCTGCCGGCAGAATCTGGCGTGTACGTAACAACCGCGCCGCTGGGGTAGGTGAGAGTTGCCACCGAGCCGCCCAGGTTGTAAGCATAGGCGAGGCTCTTTTGGATTCCTGCGATCGTCCTCTGCTCAGTCGTGATCCGGCCCAGGGCATCAAAAATGTAACTGCCTGTGCCTGCCTGATCACTCAGGCTGGTGAGATGGCCGATTCCATTTGTACCCGCGTCGTAGCTGTAGGTCACAACCGGCGAACTTAAGGGACAGCTCTGCATCGAGTACGCTTTGCCGGTCACCCGATTCAATGCGTCATAGCAAAAGCTGACGGCTTGGGTGGCTGTCCCGGTCTGATTCGGCGCAGGCGAGGTTTTTTGCAACAGGTTGCCGTCAGCATCATAGGTGTTGCTGAGGGTGCCGGATTCGGGGTTCGTGGCGGTGAGCAGACGCGAGAGTGAGTCGTAAGAGAACGTCCGCACCCGCCACAAGCTGGAACCGGTCACGGCGGGATCGCCCTTTTGCGTGACGCTCAACATATTTCCCAGAGCGTCGTAACTGTACTGCGTGACAAAGTAATTGAAATCGAGTGACGCGCCTTCCGGATTGTAACCGCCACTCAAGGCAGTTGTGGCTGGGCAGGTGAAAGATGGACTGGAGAAATACGCTCCCTGGCTGGTCGAGGATTTGCAACCCAGGGAAACATTGCCCGCCGTGCCTACTGTCGCGTAATTGATGGCGAGGGTCGAGCCCGAAACGCTGGCTGTGACCGGGGAGCCGGAGCGATTGAGATTATTGGGATTACTGGAACTGACCAAAGCCTGCGCGACCTGTGCTGCCGTGGTGTTCCCGCCCTGGCTAAAGGGAGCGCTGGCGGTGAAGGAGCCAATGGTCACCGTGACCGTGCCGCTATCGTAGACCGTGGTCGGCGAAGTCCCGTTCGTTCCTCCCCCCAGGCCCGAGGTGCTGGTAGCGAATGACGCCGCGCTGAAATCGGCCGTATCGTAGGTGGTGCTGGCCGAGAGCGAATAATTCCCGGCGGTTCCGCTGTTCCTAGCTTGCAGGTAGAGGGTCGCCGTCGGCGGACTGGCAAATACGTTCGAGCTGACGCTGGTGACTTGTACGTACGGAGAGTTGTTGTTAATGGTGGTTTGGAGATTGTTGGCGATCGTGCTGACGTTGTCTACTGTCCCGCCGACTCCGTAGTTGTATTGATACGAAATTCCGTTCACAGTTACCTTGACCGAGCCGGAATCGTAGGTGGTGCTGCTGTCGATTTCCCAATCCAGGCAGCTGCCCCGGCTGCTGTATTGCGCGCAAACGCGAGTGCTGCTGATCTTCGACTGCTCTATACCATTGATGGTCACGCTGCCGGTTGCGTAGGTCGCGTTGGTTCCGGGAATGGTGTAGGTCTGGAGGCCGCTGCCACCAAGATTGAATGAACCCTGTGCTTGTGAACCGTTGAAGTTATCGCCGGGTTCGTGCACCTCAATGAGCCTGTTCAGGGAGTCCGCGCATGTCAGCCGCTGCTTGCCCGCTTCGTCTGCCATCTTGGTGCAATCGCCGGGAGCCGCCTGAATGGGAACATAGTCATACGCGACTGTGCTGACGCTGCCATCCTGTTTCGTCACTTGGGTAGCTCTTCCAAGGGCGTCATACTGCGTCTGGATCACGCCATAAGTCGGGTCGCTGGTGGAGTAATAAGGATTCGTCATTTGGACGACATGATCCAGACCGTCATAGGTCGTGTCCACGGTGGAGTTGCCGTCGGGCGTGGTGTGCTGGGTGCGGTAGCTCCGGCCCAGGCCGTCAAAATAGCTTGTGGCCACATCGTTAAGAGTGTTGGTGACACTCCTGGTCCGCTGAACGCTCAAGGGGAAGGTGCCCGGTGTGGAATAAGTGAAACTGGTCTGGGCTCTGGCCCCACCATTGCCGGGATCCGGCGGCGCCTGGGCCAGGGTCAGCCGCGACATCAGATCATAGCTGTAATTGCTGGTGTGGGCCGCATCGCCGGGAGTGTTGCCGCTGGCCTGAGAGTTGGCATTAGCATCCGTGAAGCTGGTGAGCAGGCCGCTCGTAAAATCATACGTGCCACTCACACACTGGTTGAGCGCGTTACACGTTTTAGTCGAATAAGCGCCTGCATAATAGGAATCGTAACTGTGCGTGGTCGTATGCCCGAGTGGATCGATGGCCTGGTAGACCTCGCCGGTGTCATACCAATTCGTATGGCTCACAACCGGGCTCGTGCTAGTGTTCAGCCATCTGCTGGCGGTGGTCAGGTTGCCACGGACCGGATTGGGCGCGGAACCATGTTGCGTGCTGATGTTCGATGCGGTCAGGTAAGCAGACTCGTCGTACACGTAGTCGGTCTCTGCCATCTTTGTACCGCTGGCGGTCTTCACTACGACCGAGGCCGGAAGGTCGAGCAGGTTCGCGGTCAAATACCTGCTGTCCACCTGCCACTGGTAGGTTGTGTCCGTTTCCCGCAGCAGTGGCCCCGGACTGCCCTGGCCCCAATCGTAGTCCAGCTCTTTGGTCACGTTGCCAAAGATGGGAGCATTCGTTCCCAGGCCACTGTCATAACTCTTGGTCACCAGGCTGACCTTCCCACTCGGGTAGACCGTGGTCTGGACGCTGGTTGGCACTACGTTGCCGACGGCTGAAATCGCCGAGGTAGCCACGGTGAACAACATGCTCGAATAGGTTGTGTCCACCTGCTTGAGCAGTTGACGCCCTGTGCCCGTGCCTTGGTAGTCTTGTGTCCGCGTCTCGTAAAAGAAACATCCGTTACCCGAGCCTTCGTTGCTGAGCGCGGTAAAGGTATGCACACTATCATTGCTCAGAGCATCGGTGACCGTGTTGACCAGCGTGCCATTGGAAGGCGTGCCCCAGGTGTAGTTCCAGGTGTAGGAATGGCCGTTGTTGTCGTTCAATGTGCGCGAAGCCACCGCCCGGCTGAGATATGTTGGATCGGGAGGAGCGCAGTTGGCAAAATTGATGGTGGTCCAGGTCAGATTGATCGAACCGCCCGTCGGCATTCCTACTGAAGTGACCTCCAGATAGCTGTCATAGTCAAAGGTCCACTTGCTGCCATCGGCCAGAACCAGCGTCACCAGTTGCAGCACCATGTAGCCGCCCAGGGTCGAATTGTAGTTGGAGCTGACGTTCTGGGCTTCGAGGACCGAGACGCCAGCGGTAGTTGCATTGAAGGCGGTCTGAAACGGAACCGCTGCATAGCAGCTCTTCACCTGCTGGCTCGCGCCTCCGGGTCCGGTGTAATAGTTGATGAACGCGTAGCTGACGGTGAAGCGGCTAACGCAGCCGCTGTAGTCGCTAGTGGGAGCGCCGGACTCCAGCGGCTGGGAACGCCCTGCCGTGTCCTGCCCGGCAACCTGATTCTG
>Ga0209580_10000344_pt1 | contig 27154 bp, 22 predicted proteins | sample Coa_R1_5_FD_187153 | JGI IMG/M metagenome (GOLD analysis project Ga0209580, IMG submission 187153) | Surface soil microbial communities from Centralia Pennsylvania, which are recovering from an underground coalmine fire - Coalmine... | ecosystem: Environmental > Terrestrial > Soil >... | reverse complement strand
TCCGGGGGGAACGAATGGGTCAGTTCTATACGGATGGCGTCTACGTCAGCAATGTGTCGGCTGACATTTCCAATAAGCCCGATGGGCTCTTTATTTCACGAGCCACTATCCGATCCAAACGAGTTCGATTTACCGAGGGTGTGCGCGGTGGCTATATCGAATTAGAAGGAAGCCCGGACATGGTGCTCGAAATTGTAAGTGATAGTTCGGTGAAGAAAGACAAGATCCGATTGCGCGAGAAATACTGGAAAGCGAGAGTCAAGGAATACTGGCTCGTTGACGCGCGCGGGGAAAACCTTCAATTCGAGGTGTACCGCCGCACGCCGCGCGGTTACCGACCACAACGACATCGAGATGGATGGGTGGAATCTAAGGTGTACGGCAAATCCTTCCGATTAGTCCGCGCTTTGGATGAAGATGGTCATCCGGAATTCACCCTTGAAATGAAATAACCTTCTCACGCTCTCGAATTCTCTCCAAAGCCCATGCCGCGGCTTCGCGAATCATCGGCTCCGGATCTGCAAGGGCCCGCTGCAAAGCCGGTAGCGCAGAGGCATCTCCTTGTTCGCCGAGCAGCAATGCCGCGTTGCGAAGCAAGCCACGGCGCTTGGTTCGCATCAATGCAGTTCCGCGAAAGTGCTCGCGAAAGTCTTCCTCATCCAAACTCAATAGCTCGATAAGATTCACCGACTCCGGGTCGCTCCGATCACGGCGATTCCAGGGGCAGACTTCCTGGCAGACATCGCAGCCGAAGAGCCAGCCATCAAGTTCAGAGCGAAACTCCTCTGGGATCGATAAGCGCAATTCGATGGTCAGATAACTAATGCACTTTCGAGAATCAAGCCAGCCCGGGCCGGCGAACGCTTGCGTGGGGCATGCGTCGAGGCACGCGGTGCAGGTGCCGCAATGCTGCGCTTCGTGCGGCCCGTCTGCTTCCAATTCCAAGTCCACAAGCAAAGCTGCCAGAAAAAAGTAGCTGCCCCGGTGCTTGTTGATGAGCATCGTGTTCTTGCCGATCCAGCCGAGCCCGGCTCGGCGGGCAAAGTCGCGCTCGAGTAGCGGAGCCGAGTCCACCACGCCGCGGCCTTTGCAACTGGGTACTTCCGTTTCGAGCCAGGAAAGCAGCTTGTTCAGTTGCCGTCGGATATTATCGTGGTAGTCTTCGCCGGCGGCGTAACGGGCGATCTTGCCGAGGATCGAAGAACCTAACGCCTCCGGCTGAACTTCGCTCTTAGGGAAGGGGGCAGGGGGATTAGGTTTTTCGAATTCTCGCTTATCCCCGTACTCCATTCCCAGCATCACCACGCTGCGAACCTCCGGCAAAATACTCGACGGGCTCTTTCGCGCTTCAGTATGCCGGCGCATGTAGTCCATTTCTCCCGCGTAACCACGGCCGAGCCACTCCGTCAGCCGTTCGAATTGGTCGGCCGCGGAAGCGCGGGCGATTCCCGACAGGGGAAAGCCAAGATCGCGGGCAAATTGCTTGATCGACTCTTCCAGTTTTGCCATATGTTCATTATCATTACCGCGACTCGTTTGCTCCAGTGAATAAAGCATGTCGCGGCGACGTCCGATCCAAGGAATGATCCGTTCCCACGGTGGGCACGGTTGTTGTAATGGAGTTATTGGAAAAGGGGTTCTCTTGATGCGGAATCTGTTGCGGTGCGCGGTGGCCGTTGGCGCCATGGTTGCGTTTTTGGTGGTCGCCCGGGGTGATGAATCATCGAAGAGCATTAAGGAAGTAATGAGGAGTGCCAATGCTCCGCCGGAAAAAGGCAAGCCATCACTGTGGGACAAGTTCTCCAAGGGAAAAGCCAGCGACGATGAAAAAAAGGAACTGGCTTCCCTCTATAAGGAACTGGCCGGTAGCAAGTGCCCCAAGGGCGATGAGAAAGACTGGACCAGACGGATTGATGCGCTGGTGAAAGCCGCCGAGGCCGTAAGCAATGGCGACAAGGGCGCCGACGCCAAGTTGAAAAAAGCCAACGACTGCATGGGCTGCCATACAATGCACAAGGGCAGGTAATCCGCATCTAGAAAGAATTCGAGCCGGCCTGTGGCCGGCTCGCTTTATTTTGGGACAAGCATGATCGATGGCAATCAGGTTGTCGAGGTGGTCCGAGCTTTAGGCTTTACCCATGTGCTCTGGATTCCCGATAGCGAACTTGGCAAATGGAATGACGCTTTAAGCGTGGCGGGCACGCCGCGCCTGATCCGGCCTTGTCGTGAAGGCGAAGCGACTGCGATTGCCGGCGGGCTCTGCCTTGGCGGCGCGCGGCCGCTAACGATCCTTCAATGCACCGGCTTCTTCGAGGCCGGTGACTCGTTTCGCAATTTCGTGCATGACATGAAGCTGCCGCTGATCTTCCTGATCGGCATCCGCAGCTATCGGGCACACCAGGAAGGTCGGTCCGCCGATACCTGCCCGGTCTTCACCGAGCCGATTATCAAGGCCTGGGACCTGCCCTATGCGTTATTGCCGGGCGATTTCAACGCAACAGACCTGGAGCAAGCCCTGAAGCGCTTCGTCAAAGGCCGCCGCGCGGGGGCGGTCTTGCTGGGAGAATAAAATCATGCCGATGACACTTGACGAAGCCCTGCCAATCGTGGCGACACAGCGCGGCGACCGCATTGTGATTACAACGATGAGCTCGGCCGGCGTCTGGCCGAAACTTTCGGACGCGCCGCTCGACTTTACGTATATCCCATCGAGCATGGGGCAGGGGCCTTCGCTCGGCCTGGGGCTGGCGACGGCGCAACCGGAGCGCGGCGTCATTGTCCTTTGCGGTGACGGCAGCCTGCTCATGAATCTGGGTTGCCTGGTGACGATTTCTCAACATCCGGCCAACTTGTGGTTACTGCTTATAGACAACGGCCTGTACGAAGTCACCGGCGGCCAGCCGGTTGCCGGAGCGCGGCGCACCGACTACGCGGCCCTGGCTCGCGCTGCCGGAATCAGCCGCGTTTACACAGTCTCTGAAAAGGCGGACTTGGAAAAAGCAGCGACGGAAATCTTCGCTGGCGCCGGTCCGGTGTTCGTTTGGCTGAGAGTGGAAGGCCGGCTCGGCCAGAAGACGCCTGCCGCGCCGCGACCGATGGCCGAGCAGATTCGGCGCTTGCGAGAGGCAATAAACGGGGTAAAAAGTGAGTGGTGAATGGTCGATGGCGACACCCTTATTCGGAGGACAGACATGTCACGTCTTTGCACCATCGTTGTTAGCCTGATCGTTTTCGCGGCAAGTCCCGCGCTGGCTGGCCCGGAGCCCGCGCAGCCCAAAGTTCCCAGAGAACTCTTGGAGAAGCGATTGGCAGCCGCGCAGAAAGTGTTTCAAGAAAATCTGTTCCGTTTCAAGAATAGGGAAGGACTTTCGTCCGAATTGTTTGGCTGGCCCGAGCGATGCCTCGAAGCAAGGCTGGCTCTAGCAGACAAGCAATCCGACCGGGTGAACGCATTCAAAACATATCTGTCGGAGACGCGCGAAGTCGAGCGGATTGCCACTAGCTATGCCCGCACGGGGCAAGGCCGCGAATCCGACGCTCAAGCCGCAACCTACTACCGCCTCGAAGCAGAGATCCGGTTAATAAAAGAAGGCATCGAAATTCCGCCCGAAGACAAGAAGGGCGCACCTGGAAAACCGTAAGGAATTCCGTTTACAGCAGACGATCCACAGAATCATGGAACGCCTTAACAAATACTTGGCCCACGCCGGCGTCGGCTCGCGACGCCATTGCGACGAACTCATCGCCGCGGGGCGCGTCAGCATCGATGGCCAGCGCGTGCGGGAACTCGGCACCCAGGTCGATCCGGCGAGCCAAAAGATCTTTGTCGATGATGTTCCCGTGCATGGCGAAAAGCTTGTGTACTGGCTCGTCAACAAACCGCGCGGCTATTTGTGCACGAATGACGATCCCGGCGGCCGGCCGAAGGCGGTCGATCTCATTCCGCATGTCGAGCAACGCGTCTACACCGTCGGCCGACTCGACGAGAATAGCGAAGGCTTATTGCTGCTGACAAACGATGGGGACTTAGCGTTCCAGCTCATGCACCCGCGTTTTGGCGTCGAAAAGACCTACTTGGTGCAAGTCGCGGGCTTTCCAACGAAAGAGGATTTGGAGAAGCTCCTCCGCGGTGTGTTCCTTGCCGAGGGTAAAGTTCGGGCGCATCACGTCAAGCGTTTGAAAACGCAGGGCCATAGCACCTGGCTTCGAATCGTCCTGGCGGAAGGCAAGAATCGCGAAATCCGGCGTATGCTAGCCAAGCTCGGCCACAAAGTCGTGCGCCTGCAGCGAGTGGCCATTGGCCCTGTGCAACTTGACCGGTTGCCGAAGGGGAAAGCGAGACGACTCAAGGGAGGAGAACTCGACGCTCTGCGGGCGGCCTGTCGGCCCATGAAAGCAAAATAGGTATTTTGGTTTGCATTTCCTCTACGGGATCGTAATCTCTTCACGACGGATCGTTCGCGGCCAGCGCTCGCCGTTTTGGCGGGTAACGGAGGTGTCGCGTATTGTCACCCCATGTCGCATTAGCAAAAGATGCTTTTTTTTGGGCACCGGAGCCGCTGGAAGCGCAACCGAATCATGAGAACATTATTTTTTTTAGCTAGCTTCTTGCAACTGTGCGACCGGCGCATTAGAATCGCCGTCGCTTCTTCGGCTTTCACTATCTACGAGGAGCAGCCATGAGCGAACCATTGGAAAACGCGCGCTCCGGCATCTCGCGCCGTGCCTTTCTCAAGGGCGGCAGCGTGGCCGCGGCCGCCACCGCATTAGGCACCGCCCCCCCGCAACTCTTGGCCGACGACCCGCCGAGCGCCCAACCGGCCGGTAACATAGTCGCCGTCGGCCCCGGCCCGGTGCAAATTGAACTCACGGTCAACGGCATGAAGATGACGACCAAGGTCGAGCCGCGCGTCACGCTGCTCGACGCACTTCGCAATCATCTCGACGTCACCGGCTGCAAGCGCGTGTGCGATCGCGGCACGTGCGGCTCCTGCACAGTGATGATTGATGGCCACACGGTTTATGCCTGCTCGATGCTTGCTCTGGAAGCGCGCGGCAAAGATATTCGCACCGCTGAATCGCTAAATGCCGACGGTAAGCTGGATGCCGTCCCGGCTGCGTTCGCCAAGTTCGACGCCCAGCAATGCGGCTTCTGCACCCCCGGCTTCGTGGTCTCGTTGCGGGCGGCCCTCGACAAGAACCCGAAAGCCACACCGGCCGAGCTGGAACACGCCGTTTCCGGCAATATCTGCCGTTGCGGCACCTACGAGCAGATGCGGCACGCCATCGCGTCGCTCTGCGAACAGAAGAAGGGAGGCTGAGCCATGGCAGCTAGTTGGCCCAAAAAGCGCCGTTTGATTGGTACCAAGATTCCTCGCATTGACGGACCGGCCAAAGCCACCGGTATTGCGAAGTATTCGTACGACATGAACCTGCCGAAAATGCTCCACGCCGCCGTGCTGCGCTGCCCCTACGCGCATGCCAAGATCAAGTCGCTCGATTGCTCAGCGGCCATGAAGATGCCCGGCGTGAAGGCCGTGTACGTGTACAACGTGCGCACCGACGGGGAATTCGTGACGGCTGACGCTGGCGCGAACGTGCTTCAGCTAAGAATCGGCGCGACGGAAGACGCCTATAACCAGGCGCTTAAGAAATGGGAAGAAGCCGCTGCGAAAGCGAAGGCCGATAAAAAGGATCCTCCGGCTAAGCCGAAGGAACCCGAGATTCGCAGGATTCAGCTTGGGCCCAACGACTACGTCTTTCGCGGTATCGCGGTCGTGAAACTTGCCGACCTCAAACCCAAGGACAAGGTAACCGTCGATGTGGAACGGGACGCAGTTGGCCGCGAGCTGTTCTATGCCGGTGAAGAAATAGTCGCGATCGCGGCGGATACCGAAGAGCGCGCGTACGACGCAATTCGCGCGGTAAAGATCGACTACGACCCCTTGCCGTTTCTCGTGCGTGAAGAGGATGTGCTCAAAAATCCGAACCTGAAAACGGTGGCCGGGGGGGGGACTGGCAACGCCATTCCGAGTGGGAATTCGACCAAGGGGAATGTCACTGCCGGATTTACCAGTTCCGATGCGGTTGTGGAAGGAACCTACGGCGTCAACGTCGTTTGCCATCAGTGTCTGGAAACTCACGGTCTCGTTGCGGAATGGACGCCCGAGGGCGGCATTCGCGTATTCTCTTCGACGCAGGCAACAGTGGGCACGGCCGGGGCCATCGCCAACCGCTTTCAGATACCTGCAACCAAGGTCAAGTGCGTTACTCAATACATGGGCGGAGGCTTTGGCAGCAAATTCGGCGGTGATTCCCAAGATTTCGCGGCCGTCGATTTGTCCCGTCGAGCCGGGGCGCCGGTCAAGATCATGTTTACCCGGGCCGATGAAATCACGACGGCGGGCAACCGCCCCTCGGCCTTTGGCAAAGTAAACATTGGCGGGACCAAAGACGGTAAGATCACTGCCTTCGAGATTGATGTTTACGGTACGACCGGCTCCGGCGGCGGCAACACCGTCAACCTCAACTTGTTTCCGTATGTTTATGTCGATTCGGTTCCGAATATTCGCCGCATTCACACCGTCACGCGCACGAATGCGGGCGGTGCGCGGGCCATGCGTGCGCCGAACCACCCGCAGACCTGCACGCTCACCGAGTTCGCGATCGACGACCTGGCCGCCAAGCTTGGGATCGATCCGTTGCAAATCCGCCTGGCCGGTCTTCCCGACAGCGATCCGAATGCGATGAAGAAAGCGCCTCAATCCTGGCCAGCGCTTCGCAACAGCATCTATAAGGAGGAAATTCGCCGGGCCGTTGAACTCTCGAAATGGAAGGAGAAATGGCATCCGCCCGGACAAGGGCCAGACACCGGGCCAATCAAACGCGGCATCGGCATGGCGCTCCACACATGGGGCGGCTTTGCGGCTGGGCCTAATGAGGCCAAGATCACGATCTCGCGCGATGGTTCCGTCACGGTCGAATCTTCGACCCAGGACCTCGGCACGGGCCAGCGAACCGTATCCGCCATTATGGCTGCCGAAGTGCTGGGCTTAGAGGTGAAAGACATTTTCGTCAAGATCGGTGACAGCAATCTGGGCATGTCTGGTGGTTCGGGAGGCAGCACCACCCTGCCGAGTCAGGGGCCGGCAACCTACCTGGGCGCCATCGCTGCTCGCGACGACTTGTTCTCGAAAGTAGCGCCCATGCTCGGCGCCGACCCGAAGAACTTGGAGATCGAACCTGGCAAGGTAGTGGATAAGACCAACAAGAAGAGTTGGACATGGAGAGAGTTCTGCGCCAAACTCGGCATGAACGAGGCCAAAGGCACAGGCGAATGGAGTCAAGCGAAAGCCAACGAGGACCCAAACAATAGCCTGAGCAATGGCCAGGTAGGCGGCGTGCAAGTGGCCGAGGTTTCGGTCGATTCCGAAACGGGCGTGGTCAAAGTCGTCCACCTCGTGGCGGTGCAGGATTGCGGTATGATTGTTGATTTGCTCACGACTCAGTCGCAGGTTGCCGGCGGAGTCGTGATGGGGGTGAACTACGCTCTGTTCGAAGAACGGATCATGGACCGCCAGACCGGCCGGCAAGTGAACCCCGACATGGAGTTCTACAAGCTCGGCGGGCTGGTCGATATGCCGAAGATCACCGTCGAAATGGTAGACATGCCGGAACGTGGCGTGATCGGCATCGGCGAACCGCCGACGATTTCGACCGCGGCCGCCATCGGCAACGCCGTGTTCAACGCCTTGGGCGTGCGCGTGCCGATCATCCCACTGACGCCCGAACGCGTGCTCGACGCCATTGCGAAAGGAGGGAAAGTATGAAAAACTTCACTTACTACCGGCCAACCACGGCCGAACAAGCGGTGGCGCTGCTCGATGGCACTTGGGGTCGAACGGAATTGCTCGCCGGCGGCACGGATCTGCATGACTTGCAGAAGGAATATGTTGCGCAGCCGGAAAAGGTTGTCAGCCTGAATGGCTTGGGGAAGGAATTTCGGCGGATCGGGGCGATCAATCCACCGGGCGCGTTTTCACCATCCATAACGATTGGGGGCGGAGTTACACTGGCGGAAATCGCGGCCAGCAAGGATTTGGCTGCCTATCCGGCGCTCACGACTGCGGCCGGACTGATCGGCGGGCCCCAAATTCGCAATATGGGGACGCTTGGTGGCAATCTCTGCCAGCGCAACCGCTGCTGGTACTTCCGCGACGAGCACGTGCAATGCCTGCTGAAAGGTGGCCGCAAGTGTTACGCTACCGAGGGGGAGAATCGCTATCACGCGATCTTCACCACTGGGCACCCGTGCGTGATCGTACATCCTTCCACGCTTGCCCCGGTTTTAATCGCCTACGGCGCCAAGGCAGACGTCCTGGGACCGAAAGGCAAACGCACGATTGAAGTCGAAAAGCTATTCCAGGCGCCGAAATCGGAAGCGCAACGGGAGCACACGCTAGCGTCGAATGAGGTTCTGCTGTCCGTTCAGTTTGGCTCCGATTCGCCGCAGTTCGGAAATTTCTTTAACGCCAGTTACGAAGTGCGACACAAGCAAGCGTACGACTGGCCGGCGGTGCAAGCCGCTGTCGCGTTCCACTTCAAACAAGGTTCGAAAACAGCCGAAGGAGTGCGCATCGTGCTTGGCCACGTTGCGCCCACGCCGCTAGTGGCCGAATCCGCCGCGAAGGCGCTGGAGGGCAAGGAAGTGACGGAAGCGACCGCCGCCGCGGCCGGCAAAGCTGCCACCGAGGGCGCAGCGCCACTTTCGCAGAATGCCTACAAACTGAAACTCGTGGAGGTGGCCGTGAAGCGCGCCATCCTGACCGCCGCCGGGGCCAAGCGATACTGGGAGGTGTAATTATGCCCGAACTACCGCAAGTCCGCCCGCAGCGTTGCATGAACTTCTGCACGAAAGCGATGATCGTGCATGGCGAAGGCTTCGGGGAAGCCGCCGACTTCGAAGCCGGGGCTTCCACCACCTGGTGCCTAAGTACCAGCAAGCCGCTCGGCCCCGATTACGGAGACGTAAGCCTGGAAGCTTGCTCCGACCCGCAGCGGAGCTGCTATCGGGAGTATTGATTAGAACAATTCAGTTACGCTAAATCCGGATGCGTTTCGCGCCGGCCGACAGTTGACGGCGGGCGCGAAACGCATCCGGTTTTTTTAATAGACCAATCTCTCAATTATTCCATTTCGTCTCATTCCGGGAACCGTGCGGCATGCTATAACATCGAATAGATAGGCACGCCTGTCCCAGGGGCTAGTGCGCGGTTCTATTGCAGAGGAACAGCGGAATGGCGGCAAAGAAGCTGGCGGTGTGTCCAGGCTGCAAAAAGGTCGTGAAGGTGCCGGTGGATGCCGGCGCCATGGCGGTGAAATGTAAGCATTGCGGCATGGTGTCGCAAGTCAAGCGCCCGGAAAAGCTGGCCGAACCGGCGGGGGGTAGCAGTCAACCCGCCGCCGTTGCGACCCAGCCTGCGAAAACTGCTGCAACGGTTCAATCGGCCTTGCCCGAGGTGACGGTCACCCGTCCCCAGCCAGTCCACGAGACTCCGGTGCCGCGGATCACCTCCACGTTTCCGGTCCCGGTGCCGCCGCCCATGCCGGCTTCGGCCAGCGGCTGGGAATCATTGCAAGATGACCCCACCGGCGAAGCGGATGCCCCGACCGTCGGCTCGGTGGGCCGGCGCAATTATCGCCGCAATCGTAGCCATACACCAATCATTGTTGCGGTCGCGATCCTGATGTTGTGCATCGGCGGCGCTTTGGCCGCCGCGCTACTCGCGCCCAAGATAAAGAAAGAAATCCGCGAGCAGGAAGCAAACAAAGAGAAGAACTTGCAACCTGCCGGCCCGACAGTCGTATTTAACCAGCCGGCGCCATTGAACACCCCAATCTCGGCCGCCACAGGCCCCAAAAAGACCGAGCAGCCCGAAATACCCGAGGTGCACAGCAAGTACCCACGGCGCTTGCTGGGGATTTGCGTTTCCAATTATCTCTACGCGAACCCCATCGCGTACGGAGGCCGAACGTCGCGCACTTCGCATGATTTCGGTGCGGTCCTCAAGCGGCTTTCCGAAAAGCTGCACATCGACAAGAGTCAGGTTTATGAACTTAGCGACGGCGCCAAGCCGATCCGCCAGCCAATCAAGAAAGTAATCGAGCTGAGTATCCAACAGTTCATGGAGACCTGCCGGCCGCAGGATCGCATCATCTTCATCCTCACGGCGCACGCGCTCGAAATCGACGGCAAGCCGTACATTGTGCCTATCGAAGGCGACCTCGAAGACCCGCGCGGGCTAATTGAACTCAAGTGGGTGATGGACCAGCTGGCTACATGCAAGGCCCAGCAAAAGATCTTTCTAGCCGACTTCAACCGCTACCAGAGCGTGGCCGGCGAGACGCGGCCGAGCGGCGGCAAGATGTCACCCAAGATCGAGGAAATGCTCAAGCACCCGCCAGCGGGCGTGCAGGTCTGGAGCGCGTGTTCGGCCGGACAATACTCCTACGAATACGACGACGCGACTTACAACCGCATGGCCCTCAACGGCGGGCTGTTGCTGAACGAGTTCTTCTACGCGTTCCAAACGGGCGGCGAAGGAATTCAGAAACCGGAAGATCCGCTGCCCATCGAACGGCTTGCCAAGAAGGTCGATGAAGACGTGTCGAAGGCCGTGCAAGAGATCGAGCACGCCGACCAGACGCCGTTCCTGGCCGGCGAGCCCAAGGCCGAGGCGGTCGCCTACAACGCCGAAGAACCGCTGCCGAAAATGTTCGAGATTCCCACACCCGAAAAGGCCTTCGAGAAGGGCGTGGTCTCGGCCAACGAAATACGCGACATTCTGCGCGAGATCGAGATCCCACCGATCAAAGTCGAGAAGGACAAAGGAGACATCGGCTTCCAGTTCGATCGCGTGCTGCCGTTCTCCGGCGACGTGATGGACAAGTTCAAGCTCGACAAATCCATTGAAGAGATCAAGAAGGAAGTCGAAGGCAAGCCGGAAAAATATCCGCTGCGCATGGCGGTGATCAACGCCGTCGAGGGACTGCGCGAACTGCGCGGCTCGGAAGCCGGTGAGAAGGATTTGCCCGACACCTTCGACAAAGCGCAAGACACCGATGCCCGGAAGGCCGCTTTCAAAAAGCTGCAGGAAAGCCCGGCCCGCGTGATGGCCAAGCTGCGCGATCTGCATGATGATCTGGAGAAGGCGGGTGAGGATCGTAAGGACGAAAAATCGAAGCGCTGGCAAGCGCACTACGACTACATCTTCGCCCAGGTGAAATTCCGCTTAGCCTACATGAACGAATTCAGCCTGATGGTAGGCAAGATTCGCAAGAGCGAATTGCCGGAGCTGGCCGAAGGGCAAACCGGCTGGAAGATTTCCGCCAGCGACAACATGTCAAGCTCCACCGAGTTCAAAGACATGGTGCGCGACGCAAAGAAGCTCCTGCAGAAGATTATCAAAGATTACCCCGGCACGCCGTGGGAAGTGCTGGCCAAACGTGACAAGAAGATTTCGCTCGGTCTGAAATGGGTGCCCATCGGCGGCGGCGACGGCGACGAAATGCCGGCGATGAAGAAGGAAAAGAAGTAGATTTGTACAACGCCGCAATCGGCAATTGTCGTTTGCGGCTCATTTCTCTTGACGTTCCATGCCGAACCGCAAACAATAGACGCAGTATCCAACCGACTATTCCGCTCCTGCTCCTCTGGAGGTGCTTGTTTATGCGCTATGCATTCCTGTTTGCCGCTGTTGCGGCGATTGTGGCCGTTTCCGCATCCGTCGCCGGCGAGATCACCGGTCAATACGTGGAAGCCCGAACCTGCGATGTCTACACCGGCCCGTGCTTTGCAAATGCCGATACCGGTCTCACCGGCCGGAATGCCGTCATGGCCTGGAAGATTGACAAGGGCTCGCTGGGCGATGTAAAACTCGACGGGCTATCCGTGGTGGCAGTCATCGCCGCGGGCGACACGCTGGGAACACGGCAAGTCCGCGCTGGCAAGGCCATCGTGATTGTGGATGAAAAAGCGTCCGCCGCGCAAAAAGAAGCGCTGGTTCAGCTGGTCCACAAGCAGGCCGGCGAGTTGGCCGACAATATCATCTCCGTGCGCTCCGCCCCGGTGGAATTCACGATCAAGGTTTGTCACGGCAATGGCTGTGCCGTCGTGGAAGCGGGAGATGCCAAGGTTGAGACGCGCTGCATTGACATGAAACACGACAAGGGTTGCGGAAACGAAACCGCCTTTTACCCCCCGCTGGCACGCGGGGTTAAAGCCACGCCGGCCGTCAGCACGGAACATAGTTTCACGGGCAAGGCCTTCAACGAAACCTGGCAAGACTCCGAACGCCGCGGAGCATACGTGGGCACATTTACGATACGCTAAGTTCGCCAGGCTTTGATTTTTCCGTACATAGGGCTTATAGGACTCTGGGGTCGTATAGGCCCTATTTGCTTTTCCGGAGCTAAACCATGCTCAAGCGCATGCTTGCCGTGCTGGCAGTATTCACCGTGTGCACGTCGGCCGCTTTCGCCGACGACGCGCCTTACAAGCTCAAGAGCGAAAAAGTCCCGCCGCCGAAAGAGCTTAGCGAGCCCATCCGCAAGCTGCTGTCCGACGACGCGCTGCAACTAACCGAGGCCAGCGGCGAAACCGCGATCACCTTCTGGTTTCGCACCGCAATTCCGGCCCAGGCTGCCGAGGAGCAGATCAAGAACGGCCTCACCTACAGGGAGGTGCCCGTGACCACGGTTATCGGCGCAGTGCAATTCGCCAAGCCCTGGACCGATTACCGCAAGCAGAAGATTCCGGCCGGCGTGTACACGCTGCGGTTGGCAATACAGCCAATGGACGGCGATCACATGGGCACAGCGCCCTATGGTGATTTTTGTTTGCTAAGCCCCGCTGCCAAAGATCAATCGGCTGACACCATGGAACCGAAAGCGCTTTTCGAAATGAGCGCCGGGGCGCCGGGCGGGACACATCCGGGCGTGATGTTGCTGTACCCCAACAGCAAGCCGGAAGCCGAACCAAAGTTGACCGCTAAGCCAAACGGTTCGGCGGTGCTGTACGTGAAACGCGCCGTCGATGCGGGCGGCAAGCAAGCAGCGCTGGGCTTTGGGTTTACCGTGGCGGGGACGACGACTGCGGAATGATTCCTGGTGGGGCACGATTTCATCGTGCCCGACGATAAACGGCACGATGAAATTGTGCCCCACGGGGCATTACTGCGGCGGAACGCCGGCCGGGCCGCCGGGCACGGTGGCCGCCTTCGAGTCCCTGGAGTAGCGCAGGAATTGATCGGAATTCGGATCGGACGAGGTCAAAATCACATCGGCCTCTGGAGCACCAATCGGAGCGTTGCCCTCGTGGCTGTCCTTCGAGCGACCGTTTCCCTTCACTGCAAGATTCGGCGGCAGCTTCCCATCGGGCGCCGACATGATAGCTGCGCATTTCACGAACAGGTTTTGCGTGATCGCGACTTGATTATCGATCCCGTCCGCATTCTTCGCCGGCCATGGCGCTTCCACAAAGAACGCGCTTCCTTTCACGTCGAAAAACGTGTTCGACTGCAATTTCATCTGCAAGTAAGTCTTCGGCGCCGGCTTTTGGAACACGACCGCATTCTGCGCCTGAAAAATCCGATTGCGCTGGAAAGTCACGTCCTGGGCCGAGCCTTTCACCATCAGAGCAGTCTTGCCGCTTCCGTCAACCACGCAGTCTTGAATCACGACATCCTCATTCGCTGGGATCGAGTAGGTCGTGCTGGCAAATAGATAGATCGTCGCTTCGCTGCTGGCAGTGCCGGAAGCCCGGACCCTGGTGAAGGTGATAGGGCGATCCTTTTCGCCCTTCGCATTGCTGAGCTTGATGGCAGACAGCTTGCAGTTGACGATCCGAACATCCTCAAAAGTGAGGCCTGGACAATGCGAATAAAGATAGATCCCGTTTTCGGCTCGGTTCTGGCCATCAAACGAAAAGCCCTTGATATGCACGCCTTCCACGTCGTTGAGTTGCAGCACAGCCTTGGTGCCGGTCTTAGGGTCCACGTTTGGCGGCAAGCGCCAGCTTATGTAAGTCCCCGGTGCTACATCGGCCTCAATGGAAATGCCTTTCGGCAAGCGGACGTTTTCCCAGCGTTCCTCGATGTCGCTGCGCACGAGAATCCGGCTTCCGGGCTTCGCTTTCGTAATGGCTTCCCACAGGTAGCGGTAGGCGCTGCCTCTTGCATTGGCGTCCACAATCAATAACGCCCCGTCGCCTTGCTCGGTCGTGTTGGTAGATGGTGTGTTCCTGGGTTTGCCGCCGAACACGCCAAGTGCGAACGCGGCCGCCACCGTCGCCACGCCAAGCAGCACCCCTGCCAGCGCCAACAACGCCCACTTCGGCACGCCCTTGAGGGCTGCCGGCATGGGAGCGGCCACTTTTTTAGCCGACTTGGGTGCCTGCAGGGTGGCGCTGGGCGGCTTGTAGGTGGGCTGCTTGCGATCGGTGTCGCCCTGGGCGCGGGGATTCGGCGTCTCCGCGGTGAAAGCTGCCCAATCCTGATTCGGCTCATCGTGACTCGGCGGGAAGGCCGGAACGGTTTGCGGTGGCGGCGTTACGGCAATGGCGGGTTTGGAATTCGGGCGGGGAGCATCGCGCCGAATCGGGGCCGCTTCGGTCGGGCTCAGCTGTTTGGGCGCCTGAGCGTTGAGGCCTGGCACTGTAGGGCGGGATGAACCCAGTGTGGTTGCCGGCGGCGCCAAACCAATCTCCGCTTTGCTCGAAGCGGGGTGCGGAGCAGAAGGAGTGGATGGAATGGCTGGTCGCGGCGGCGGTGTGGCCGGGGCCGATATGCTGGGGCTCGCCATGGCCGCGGGACTGAGCTTCGGCATCTCGTCTTCCGGCGGCGGGGGAATCGGCGTGGTGATGAGCGGCGCGAGCGCCTCGGCTACTGCCGCTGGCGACTGGTAGCGCAGGCTCACATCCTTCGTCATCATCTTTTCGACGACTGCCACCACCTCCGCCGGTACCTCTGGCCGAATTTGGGGTATCGGCTTCGGATCGCGCGTCTGGTGCCAGATGAGCTTTTGCGCCACCGTGCCTTCGGTGAACGGCGGGCTGCCGGTGAGGAGGAAGTAAAAGGTAGCGCCCAGGCTGTAAATATCAGCACGAATATCCACGTTGTGGCTGTCGATGGCTTGTTCCGGGGCCAGATAATCGGCCGTGCCGAGCACACTTTCATCGTACTTGCGAGTCAGCAGGTCATCTTCGTCGTGGAAGAAGCGGGCCAAACCCATGTCCAGAATCTTCACTAGCCCGTAACGATCCACCAGAATATTGCCTGGCTTGATGTCGCGGTGAACGAGCCCGGCCGTGTCGAATGCATGCTGCAGTCCCTTGGCCGAATCGTACATGTAGTGGCAGGCGCGCAACGGGCTCATCGGCCCCGTTTTCTTGATGATCTCCTGAAAGTTGCTGCCGTCGACATACTCCATCACCAGGAAGTGCAGATTGTCATCCTGGTCAATGTCATAGGCGCGAACGATATTCGGATGGTCGAGTGCCGCCACGGCACGGGCTTCGCGATAGAAGCGTTCGAGCGAAGACGGGTCGTCAGCCTTCGCGGCCGGCAGCACCTTGACTGCGACACGCCGTCGCATCATCGTATGTTCGCAGAGAAACACCTGGCCCATGCCGCCGGAGCCGAGGCGCTCGAGAACTTTGTAGCGGCCGATCTTGAATCGCTTCCATTTTCCCAACAAGAGCTGCTCGGCCTGGAAAAAAGTCAGAAAGCCATCGCGAATCATCAATCCGGCGAGTTTATTCGGTTCACTTGGAAGCTGATTGGCGGATTGGAGCTGCTGAACATAAGCGGTCAGGCGCTTGTCGTCTTCGACAATGCCGCTACGGCGTGTCAATTCCAGGAACTCGGTCACGGATGAGGGCGCTGGCATCGGCCTTCCTTCTCGAAGCGTCTCAAGGTTCTCAATCTGCTGCGGGGCGACTTCTGCGGCCCGGCATCGTTTGCCAGGTGGGCTTCCCGCATTTTGGTCTCCGGACCGAAGGCGACGGCTTCCAGAACGCTTTTCTCAACATATGAGCGAATCGAGCGCGAGGATGGGAAATTATGAGATTTCGTCTCTTCTACAGTATAGTTCACTCATTGGCTTTGTCAGTCCCAAACCGGCTTTTCCGCTGGAGTCTGACAAGCCGCGCCAGCGAATGCAAGTCGGGGGCGCGAATTTTGCGGTTGCCGGCACAAACAGTTCGCAAAATCGAATGGCGAGCTTAGAATTTGCTTGACGCAGAAATGAAAGTGTCTCCAAGATTCTCATATTTCGCAGGTCAGGCTTTCCAGCCTGACCGTGCGGTTGAATGGTCAGGCTGGAAGGCCTGACCTACGGAGTGAGTGCCCATGATTGCTCTGCCAATCCAAACGGTGCGCGCGGTCTGCCCGCATGATTGTCCGGACACCTGCAGCATGGTGGTACAGGTGCAGGACGGCAAGGCGATCGACCTGCGTGGCGATAAGGAACACCCCTTCACCCGCGGCTTTTTATGCCAAAAGGTCTCGCGCTACCTGGAGCGCGTGTACCACGCCGACCGACTCAAATATCCGATGAAGAGAATTGGGCCTAAAGGGCAGGGGAGCTTCACGCGCATTTCCTGGGACGAAGCGGTTGCTACCATCGCGGAACGCTTTCGTCAGATAACGGATTCTTCCGACGGGCCGCAAGCAATTCTGCCTTACAGTTACGCCGGCACGATGGGCAAATTGCAAGGTTCCAGCCTGGACCGACGTTTTTTCCATCGGCTCGGTGCGTCGCTGCTCGACCGCACGATCTGTGCTACGGCCGGGGCAGCGGGCTGCGACATTACGCTGGGGACCCGAGCCGCCGTCGATCCTGAAGCAGTGATTCACTCGCGCTACATCATCAACTGGGGCTCGAATACGAGCGTCACGAATATTCATTTGTGGTCGATCATGCATCAGGCCCGCAAGCGCGGGGCGAAGCTTGTCACCATTGATCCGTACCGCAGCCCCACGGCGGCCCGTTCCGACTCGTGGCTGCCGATCCGACCGGGCACGGACGGCGCATTGGCGCTGGCGATAATGCATATCATTTGGCGGGAAGGTTGGCAGGATGACGATTATCTGGCCCGCTATTGCCTGGGCGGCGAGCAGCTGCGTCGGCGCGTCTTGAGCGAATATCCGCCCGACAAGGTTTCTGCGATCACGGGATTGTCCGTCACGGACATTGAAACCTTGACGCGCGAATACGCGCTGTCGCGCCAATCCCGTGGCGGTCCCTCGCTGATTCGCTTCAACTACGGTTTGCAACGGCACCGAGGCGGCGGCATGGCCGTCCGCACTATCTCATGCTTGCCGGCCATCCTGGGCGAATGGCGCTATCCCGGCGGCGGGGCGTTGCTTAGTACCAGCAAGCTTTATCCCTTCGACAATGCGGCACTGGAACGGCCGGATCTGATTCGACCCGGAACCCGCACGATCAACATGGTGCAGTTGGCTGAAGCGCTGCACGGCGAATTGCCGGGACCGCCGGTGAAGGCGCTTTATGTCTACAACTCGAATCCCGCGGCGGTTTGCCCCGATCAGTCGCGCGTCCTGACCGGCTTGCGCCGGGAAGACATGTTCACTGTGGTGCACGAACAATTTCAGACCGACACCGCCGACTATGCCGACATCCTGCTCCCCGCCACGACTCAGTTGGAACACTTCGATATTCACAGCTCCTATGGGCATCTGTACGTGCAGGCAAACGAGCCAGCCATCGAGCCGCTTTTTGAAGCGAAAAGCAATAACAATGTCTTTCGGCTGCTGGCCCGCGCGATGAATATGGAAGCTGAGTTGTTCGAGATTTCGGATGAGGAATTGGCCCGACTGGCGCTTGGCGAGACAAGGCAAGACGCCCTTCGCCCGCAAGACGATCCACGGTCTCGCTTCTATCAGATCGATTTGGATCGGCTCACAGAAGAAGGTCCCGTGCGCATGAATCTGCCGCAGGATTACGCGCCATTTGCCGACGGCGGCTTCGGCAACCCTTCCGGCAAATGCGAATTGTATTCACCGCAATTAGCGAAGATGGGTCTCGATCCGCTGCCGAATTACACGCCGCCGGCCGAGGATCCACAGACCGCGACCGACCTCGCGGCCTGCTACCCGCTTCAAATGCTCAGCCCGCCGCATCCGGAATTCCTGAATTCGACCTTCGTCAACATCGAGGCGCTGCGGAAATCCGCGGGGGAGCCGACGCTGGAGATTCACCCCGACGATGCAGCAGCGCGCGGAATCGCCGACGGCCAAAAGGTGCGCATCTTCAACGACCGCGGCTCATTCCTGGCCCGAGCTAAAGTTGGTCAGTCGGTGAAGCCTGGCGTTGTGGTCACGCTCGGCATTTGGTGGAACAAGTTCTTGCCCGAAGGCTCCAATTGCAACGCGACCGCAAGCACTCGCCTCACCGATTTCGGCGGCGGCGCGACGTTCTTCGATAACCTAGTGGAGGTTCAACCGGCGCCATGATAAAGTTGCCGTGGCGGAGCTTTTCATCTGGCCAACCGGGGCCAGGGACGGACGGCGAGCATCTTCGATAAAGTCGAAATCGTCCCTGACCGCTAAACATCTCAAACTCAGGCGGCGAGGCTTCGCTTTCCAAAAGTATTAGCCAATACACAAGTTCGGGCATTGGTTCGCCGGATCGAACTTGCCCAACCGGCCGGTCCAGGAGCCACGCCAGGATCAAGCCGGCGTCGGGTGCCGTGGTGCTCGCGGCCACCGGATGAGCGTCTTCTCGGATTAGCGCCGCCAAATTCCCCAGGGACGGCAGATCGCGCCGATTCTCCAACCCACGCGGCAACTCGCGCACACCCCAAAAGCCAAGCGACACTGTCAGGTGCAACAACAACAATATCTGAAACAACCGTAGACGCCGGTTGCCCAAGAAGTCGAGCCCGTGCCACAGGCACACGAACAGCGCCGGCAACAGAGGTGCAAAATAGCGGCCGGCCTGGTCCCAGGGCCAATAGACATGAAGCGCGAAATAAAGCGGTAGACTGAATGCCAATACGTCGGCGCGTTCGTGCAGCCATTTCCACCAACCCCGGCAAATTAGCCCGAAAACCGGAACGTAGACAAGCAGATTCCAGTCGCGCCAGTTCCCGTGGCTCACGAAAGCGCCAAACATTCCCGGCACTGTCAGCCGGCCGACTTCACTGATACGCACCCGCAGGCCTTCCAGCAGGCGCTGCGGCAAGCTTTGCTTTGCCTCCACCAACCGGTGGTTTAGCAGCATATCGAAATTGCTGATTTGCCCAGAACGGCTGGCGGTCATTTGCTCGTAGAGCAACAACGCGCCGAGCGCAAGCACAGCCGGAGTCACAATGATTGAGAGAATGGCAATTGCCTTTCCCGGGCCCGCTGCCCTACGCCGTACTGCGATCAAAAGCGATAGGGCCAATCCGGCGACGAACAGGAACCCGGTCGGCCGCACGGTCACGACTAAGAGAAGCAGCAATCCTGCAAATAGCAGCGGACGCCGGCCAACATTCGGCAATTGGTCGCGAATGACGCGGAAAGAATTCGCCAACGCAAACAACAACGGCATGAACGCAACTTCACTCAAATCGCGCCGAAAAAGCGCCAGGACCACGACGTTGACGAGGGTCAGATTCGCAATCAAGTCGGCCGGGACGTCGAGAAGGCCGTTCGCCCATTTCCGGATGCCGAAAAGAAAAGCACCAGCGAACAGCGCGCGCAAGATCGACAAAAGCAGGAACGGATTGGCCACATGTAGCCGCAGAATGGGCGCCATCAGCACCGGATAGCCCACGCTATACATGGGATGCGGCGAGCCAAGATTATGTGCCTCGGCATCGCACGCCAGACTACGACCAATCGAAAGATAGCAAACGGAATCGGGCGTGGGATACCAGAGGGGGCTGATGAGCAGCAGGCTCACTCCGGCTACGGCTAACCAGGTGCGATTTGGCCATCGAAAAACTGGAGTCGTGAAAAGCTTGTTCAGGAATGGTGAATGAACCGTAATTGCAATCACGATCAGCTCCGGCATCCATGCCAGGGCTTGCGGCGCTGCCTGCTGCAACGCCGCAAGCGGCGAAGGAATCTATTCTTTTTCCAGGGGCGTGATCCAAAGGTAAATCGTATGTTCCCGCTCCGCGTCACCCGGCGGAGTAACATGAACGACCTTCTTTGGTTTCACGCCCTTCATGTCGAAATCGTGCGACACAATCCGCGAGCCGGGTTTCAACTTCTCCAACTGCGGAATCAGCTTCACGTTGAGGTCGGGCAGCAGGTACAGCGTGATCACCGAAGCCTTACTGAGATCCAGTTTGAAGATGTCTTCCTGCTTGATCTGCACCAGGTCCTCGACCTTGTTCTTCTTCACGTTTTCATTCGAGTCCTTGATCCGCGCCGGATCGATGTCGAAGCCGGTCGCCTTGCAGCCATATTTCTTGGCCGCGGTAACGACGATGCGGCCATCGCCGCAGCCCAGATCGTACACCACGTCGCCTTTCTTGACATCCGCCATTTTCAGCATCTCGTCCACCACCGCCTGCGGCGTGGGAACGTAAATCACATCTGGTTCCGTCTTGGGTTTATCGTCCGCCTGAACGCCCTCGCGCGTGGCAAGCCCAATCGCCACCGTCATCCCGAGTAGAACAAACCCCAACCGTACACTGGTGCGACGCATGGTAGTTCCTCAACGATAGGATGGTGATTGCAAAGCGAAGATGATTTCATCCAGAAACGGCTGCAGTGTCAAGAAGAAGCGGGAGTTTTTTGGCGAACGGCGGCCGCCGGAGGTACCGACCAACGTCGGATCAAGCTGGCGACTTCCATTGAAAACACGCGCTGCGGTTCCATTGCAACGATCCAATAGCGGCATTCGCCAGAATTCCGCTGTCGCTAACTCGGAATTCTGACGAGTTCCGCTGCGCGGCAGTTGCAAGTACCGCTCGCTAGTTTTCAAATGGGTGGAATGGCGGCATAGAGCCGGTCGGCAGAGTATTTGACTGCCATACTGCCGTGATTTTCACCGGGATAAAATCGGAGTTCCGCATTGGGCAGAAGCGCGGCCAATTTTTCCACGGTGCTGGGCGGCATGAACGTGTCCGTCGTGCCGTGCATGATTTTGACCTTGGTGCGCACGTCCGGCAACCAGCGCGACCAGGGACCGCCTAACTCGACAATGTAATGGACCACCGGCCCCGTCCCTTGCTGCACGGCATTGCGTGTGTGTTCCATATTGTCGCGTGTTAGTGCACGTTCCTGGGGAGAAGGAAAAAGATAATGGATCGGGTGTTTCAAAGCGTGGTTTAACGCACCGCGCTCGGGGTGGTGCAGATAACCGTCGGCATATTTTCGGATCAGGAGTCGCGCGACTAGTGGGTCGTGTTCAGCAAGATGGGCACCTAATTGAGGGATACTATGCTTCGAGTCAAAAAGCTCGAGCGGGCATACCGGCGCCGTCAACGATACCACGGCCACGCGCTCGGGCATGGCTCGGGCAACCGCCAGCGCGAACGGAGCACCGTCGGAAATGCCGGAGAGGCTGAAGGTCTCGATGCCCAGCGCGCCAGTCAGTGCTGCTATGTAGTTGGGCCAGGTGAGAAAGGTGCAATTGGGATCGGGATCGGATTCGCCGATGCCGGGCCGGTCCGGCGTAATCAAGCGGACCCCAGGAAGGCAACGCAAGGGCGCAATGAAATTCCGCGAGTCGATCCGCCCGCTCATCAAACCGTGATGATTGATCACGAACCAGGTGGCATTCGCATCGCCGACTTCGCTGTAGGCCAGCCGCCGCTCGCACGGCAGGCGCAGGTAACAGAGGTCGTGGTAAACGAAATTGAAGGCACAAGGCCCGTAGCGTTCTTCCGACAACACCGTGGACTTAGGCAGGGCAGAGACGGCGGCCGCGGCCAGCGTGCCTTTCAAGAATTGCCGCCGTGAAAAAACACTGGGGGCGTTGGAACTATCGTCCGAGCTTCCATGCACGGGAGCCCCTCCAGTATGCTGCGCAACGACGGTTGAGCGCGTTGAGCGATTCCTTCCAGAGCTGTTCGGCTCTGAAACGGCGGAGACTTCAACCAAGCTGGGGGAAGTTTATCGGACTTCGTCTGACCGGCCGAAAGCGTAAGGAATCTCGCGACGAGACTGGGATTGCCCGGAACGCGGCGCGCGCCGGCATTTCCGAAAATGCCGATTATGACCTCTTTGCTTGTCACGACGCAGCGACGAGTGCCGTTCGCAGGTCCTCTTGCAGATCGCCGGCGTCTTCAATGCCCACGCTGAGCCGAATCAAGCCATCGTCAATGCCGCGGGCGGTGCGAATTTCAGCCGGAATGCTGGCATGCGTCATAGTGGCCGGGTAGCAAACCAGTGATTCCACGCCACCCAGACTTTCCGCGAGGCTGAACAAGCGGGTGTGCGTAAGGAATCTTCGTGCTGCCGGACCGCCGCCGCGAATGCGAAAAGAGATCATGCCGCCGAAATCGCGCATCTGCCGCCTGGCCACATCGTGGCCGGGGTGCGTGGAGAGGCCCGGGAAGAAAACGCGCTCAACCTGCGATTGCTTCACCAGCCAATCGGCAAGGACCCGAGCATTGGCGCAATGCTTTTGCATGCGCACGGCCAAGGTCTTGAGACCTCGGAGGGTGAGGTACGCGTCAAACGGCCCCGGCACGCCGCCAGCTGCGTTCTGATAGAACTTGATTGGTTCTAACAAGTCATGCCGGCCGATCACGGCGCCGCCGATGACGTCGGAATGTCCGCCCAGGTACTTGGTAGTACTATGCACGACGATGTCGGCCCCGAGATGCAATGGCTGCTGAAGATAAGGCGAAGCAAACGTGTTATCCACGGCCAAAATCGCGCCGTGCTTGTGAGTCAGTTCCGCAATCGCCGCGATATCGAGGATCTGCAGCAGGGGATTAGTCGGCGATTCAATCCACACCAGTTTCGTCGCTTTTGTCGTGATGGCGGAAAAGCCCTGGGGGGAGGGATCATCGGTATAGCGGGCCACTAAGCCCCAGGGCTTGAACACCCGTTCGAGCAAACGAAAGGTGCCGCCATAAAGGTCGGCCGCAGCCGCCACCTCGTCGCCGGGGCGAAGCATCGAAAGCACGGCTGTACTGGCTGCCAGCCCGGAAGCAAAGGCCAACCCGCGTTCACCGCCCTCAAGGGACGCGAGGCAGCTTTCAAGCGCGGTTCGAGTCGGGTTGCCGCTGCGGGAATATTCGTATCCCTTGTGTTGGCCCACGCTAGTTTGCGTGTAAGTGGAAGTGGCATAAATTGGCACCACCGTCGCACCGGTGGCCGGATCGGCGTCCTGGCCGGCGTGAATGGCGCGGGTGGCAAAACCCCAATTGGCATCATCATGCGGCATCGCGGTCCCTCGAATATACGGTGCAATCGGCAAAAATAACTGTCTATTCTTCGCCTGAGATTAACTCTCCGAAAACTAGCTGTTTTGACCAGTCCCGCTCGTCCCACTTAATCGTTGCAAACGGTCGCAAAACGCGGAAAATCGCGCTTTTTATCGAACTTACGCTCATGGTCGCGTTGACACTCCGCGCGCGGAAACGTAAACTTGGCCCGGAATCTGAATGTTAATCGTCCAGAACGTTGGCCCCACGGACAGCTGCGCCCGCAAAGTTCCTACGATCGTTACAACCGGTATTTATCTCAAAACAGGTTGCCGCATGCTGCAAAGTCACACCTTCTGGCAGGCGCGAGAACTCGACGAGGGGTTTTACCCATCGGTCCTGGAGAACCTGCGTGGCCTGCCCGTGCACACGTTTTTGCCGACGGGCTATGAGCCGAATTATCCGTATCCGCTCGTGGTATTCTTCCACGGCCACGGAGGCAATGAAGAACAAATCTTGCGCTGGGCGCCGAACTTGAGCCGGCGCAATTACATCTGTATTTCGCTGCGCGGCCCCGAACCGCTCGGGCCGGGAGTCGATGGCGAGCCAGGCTTCAGCTGGGCGGCCGATGGCGTGGGCGACTCGTTGCTCGAAGATTACGTGTTTCGGGCCATCGAACAAACCCGCCGCAGCTACCACGTGCATTCGGAGCGCATTTACCTGGCCGGCTTCTGTGAGGGAGCAGAACTGGCTTATCGCATGGGACTCACCTATCCCGAGAAGTTCGGCGGCATCATTTCGTTGAATGGTGTCCTGCCGCGAAGGAACGGCCCGCTGTTCCGCTTACCGGAAATTCGGCAATTACGCGTTTGGATTGGCCACGGCATCGCGAATTCGATGGTCCCGCTCTCATTGGCGCGACGTGATTTTCGCTCGCTTTACATCGCTGGTGTCGATGCCCGCTTTCGGACCTATCCCACCACGCACCGCCTGCATTCCGACATGCTACGCGACGTGAATCGCTGGATTATTGATTCGATTGAATCGGAAACCTGAAAAGCGTAAGCCCACGGACGGAAGTCCGTGGGCTTTCGCATCACAAAATAAACTTGCTCAAGTCTTCGCGCTGCAAGATATTCGTCAGTTTGCCGCGCACATAAGACGCATCAATCACCAGCTTCTTCGAATCAACCTCCGGCGCTTGGTAGCTGATCTCTTCGGCCACACGCTCCAAAATCGTGTGCAAACGGCGGGCGCCAATATTCTGTTGGCTGCGGTTCACTTCGAATGCAATGTCGGCAATGGCCTCCACGCCGTCGCGAGTGAATTCGAGCTGCACGCCTTCGGTGGCCAACAACTCCGCATATTGCTTCGTGAGCGAATGCTTGGGCTCGGTGAGAATCCGCAAGAAGTCATCGCGGTTCAAATCCGTCAATTCCACTCGAATCGGAAAACGGCCCTGCAATTCTGGCATCAGATCCGATGGCTTCGACGCATGAAATGCCCCGGCGGCAATAAACAGAATATGATCGGTTCGCACCGGTCCGTGCCGCGTGTTCACCGTCGTGCCCTCCACCACCGGTAGCAGATCGCGCTGCACCCCCTGGCGCGAAACATCGGGGCCGGCCGTCGAAGCCGGTCCGCAAATCTTGTCAATTTCATCCAAAAAAATGATCCCTTGATTCTCGACCAGCTCAACCGCTTTTTCCGTCACGACAGCGCGATCGATGAGGGCCTCCGTTTCCTGCTCTAAGAGGACTCTTCGCGCTTCCCGCACCTTGAGTTGCCGTGACTGCGCGCCACGTGGCATGATCTTCTCGAACATCGATTGCAGATCCACATCCATCTGCTCCATACCGAGGTTGGAAAAGATTTGCACGGGAACATTTTTTTGCTCCAAATTCAATTCGATCATTCGATCTTCGAGTTCCCCGGCTTCCAGGCGAGCCTTCATTTTGTCGCGCGTGCGCTGCCGCCGTTCGTTTTCGTCCGGGTTTTCATCGGGCTCCCAGGTGCTTTTGCCGGGAAGCAAGAGATCGAGCAGTCGTTCCTGCACGCGCTCTTTCGCCTGTGCCTCCACCAGGCGCCGCTGTTCTTGCTTGATCATGCCGATGGCGATTTCCATGAGGTCGCGAATCATGCTCTCGACATCACGGCCGACGTAGCCGACCTCGGTATACTTTGTGGCTTCGATTTTCAGGAATGGCGCACCGACCAATTGAGCAAGCCGGCGAGCGATCTCGGTTTTCCCGACGCCGGTCGGGCCCATCATGATGATGTTCTTCGGTGTCACATCTTTGCGCAATTCCGGTGGCAGTTGTTGCCGCCGCCAACGATTACGGATAGCCACTGCTACCGCGCGCTTAGCGGCGTCCTGGCCGACAATATACCGGTCCAGCTCGGCGACAATCCGCTTGGGAGTAAGGTCTGCCATTATGTTTCTCGTGAGTGGTGAGTGGTGAGTGGTGAATGGTAGTTTCAGAACTCACCACTCACCACGCACCACTCACTCCTTATATTTCCTGCACCTCAATGCTTCGGTTCGTGTAGATGCAAATATCTCCGGTAATCTCCAGCGCTGCTTTCACAATTTGCGCTGCATTCAAATTCGAATGGGTCGCCAAGGCTCGGGCCGCCGCTAGCGCATAGGCGCCGCCGGAGCCGATCGCCGCAATGCCATCGGAAGGCTGAATCACGTCCCCGGTGCCACCCACAATGAGCAGGCTTTCTTTATCGATGGCCACGAGCATCGCCTCCAGCCGGCGAAGCAAGCGATCGGTGCGCCAGTCTTTGGCCAGCTCCGTCGCGGCCCGCGGCACGCTGCCCTGATAATCGCGCAGCTTGGCTTCGAACCGCTCCAGCAGCGCAAACGCATCGGCTGCAGCGCCGGCAAAGCCCACCAAAACTCGCCCATCGTACAGCGGCCGAATCTTGCGGGCATCGTTTTTCATCACGATGTTGCCCAGCGTCACCTGCCCGTCGCCGCCGATGGCGCCTTGGCCTTTATGGCGCACCGCAAGAATTGTGGTTGCATGCATTGGAGTCAATTCAAGCTTCCTCCCATCAACCATCGGACGCGCTTGGGCGCACGTCTCGTGCTTTGAATGCCGCTGTCTATCCGATATAATACACCAGTAATCGCAACTGGCTCTCGACTTTGGCAGGCAACCATATCCGGCAATCATTAATGAAGCCCATTCGCATTGGCACCCGCGGCAGTGCGCTGGCGCTCTGGCAGGCCAAACATGTTCAGCAGCGCTTGCAGCAAATCGCAAACGCGCGAACGGTCGAGATTGTGATCATCGAGACCCAAGGCGACCGCGATGCGAACACGTCGCTGGCGCGAATCGGCGGCGAGGGCGTCTTCACCAAGGCAATCCAAGACGCCGTTCTGGCCGGGACCGCCGATATTGCCGTCCACTCGATGAAAGACCTGCCGACCGCGGCGGTACCCGGCTTAATGCTGGCCGCGGTCCCGGTGCGCGCTTCGGTCTACGATGCCTTGGTGTCGAAGAAATATCGTCGCTTCGACGACTTGCCAAAAGGCGCCCGGGTCGCCACCGGCAGTATTCGTCGTCGTGCCCAGCTCTTGCACCGTCGGCCCGACCTTTGCCTGGTCGATATTCGTGGCAACCTCGATACGCGCCTAAGAAAGTTGGCGGAACAAGATCTGGACGGGCTGATCCTTGCTGAAGCAGGTTTGGACCGGCTTGGTTTGCAAACGCACATATCCGAGCGATTGAACGTAGAATGGATGTT
>Ga0209580_10000343_pt1 | contig 27171 bp, 15 predicted proteins | sample Coa_R1_5_FD_187153 | JGI IMG/M metagenome (GOLD analysis project Ga0209580, IMG submission 187153) | Surface soil microbial communities from Centralia Pennsylvania, which are recovering from an underground coalmine fire - Coalmine... | ecosystem: Environmental > Terrestrial > Soil >... | reverse complement strand
ATCCAGGAGTCCGCTCTGAGGAGCTTTCTTCTCCTCATTCATCGCCGCTGCCGGAGTTGCTGGCAATGGCTCCATCTGACTCTTGGCTTTCTCGATATCCTGCGCCCGCGATGAGTCGTACGAAGCGACCGTCTCTGGATGCGAGGTGGCGCGATAGCGCAAGACCCCGAACAAACCAACGACGATGACCCCTGCCGCGACCAATCCCCATCGAAGCCGGGGCCAAGTAAGCCATCTGCCTCGGACCGGATGGATCGCCGGAGCGGTCGGTTCCTCAGCAGGGAGCGAAAGGGCGATAACATCCCGGCACTCGCCGCAACGAGCCAAATGCTCCAGAACCGCGATTTTTTCGAGGTCCGGCAGCGAGCTCTCCGAGAACGCAGTCAGTACATCCGCGTCGGGATGGTCGACTGCGACCGCCGCAGCCTTCAGCCGCTCTCCTACGATTTTGGGTACTTTCTCCATCTCACTCAATCGCGCTTCGTCCCGCCGTCTGTTGGCAGGCAACTTACCGCGCGTGCCGGGCACACCCCAACCGCCCTGGTTTCACCTAACCTTCGCCTTCCGGAACCCGAGCTTCCACTCTCTTCTCTGAGAACGCGGGAGGCGGGGTTTCTTGCGCCAGACTACGCCGAATATCCACCTGCAGGTCACGAACATCGACTTCCAAGGCTTCGTCTGCCTGCCGCCGCGACATTCCACCTTTGATCAACGCAGCAACGATTTGTTTCCGCAGCGATTTCGCCAACTTATCCAGCTTGCGGCTGATGGTCGACTCGTGGACGCCCAACATGCGGGCAATCTCAGCCAAGGTCCGGCCATCCAGATAATACGCGCTCACGACCATGCGGTCTTCAGCCGGCAGATCAGCCAGAACCGCGTCGGTCGCTCGGGCGAGCCGGTTGTCGGAGGTGGTCACTGGCTCTGGGTCAGGAGCACGAAATTGGACGCCCTCTTCCGACTCTTCATCAAGGCTTACCAGTCGCTTGGTGCGGCGGTAACGGTTCACATATTCCTGCGCCAGAACCGTGCGGAGCCATCCTTCCAGCGATCCTCGGCCGGTATACGAAGCGAGCTTCGAGACGCGCTGGCCCTCACGGGTCGTCGTGCCGTAAAGATCAGCGTATAGGGTATCGGCCAATTCCCGAGCAGCCGAGTCTTCGCGTGCAATGCGCAGGGCTGAGAGATACAGCTTTTCCCGATACCTCGTCAGGAAGATCTCCCAGGCGTAGTTGTCTCCAGCGGCACAGGCCCGGGCCAAGGCCAATTCATCGACTCGCAGGCTCAGGAAGAAGGTGCGTGCTTCCGCCTCTGACGAGGCACCGTACTTGGTTCCAACTTCGCACAAGATGGTTGAGAAGGATTCGCGGGTCAGGCCAATTCGTTCGCAGCCGGCCTTGGCATGCAGTTCCGCCAGCATCTCGGTCGCGACCGCCTGCACAGCCGGGTTGGACTTTGACGAACTCATGGCGCCACTAAGGACTTAGACACCTTCCGTGCCAGCGTTCGACCAAACTGGGTGCCGCCTAAACGACAGCTCGTGACTTCTTGCACTCTTCGCAGGGACAGACTTCGCGCAGAAACTTCCACGAGTAAATCCCCAGGTCGTGGTTGTCGTTCCATGAGAACTTGATGGCATACTTTCCCACGCCCTCGGCCGAGAGCGGCTTGGCGGTCGGCTTGAAGATCAGCAGCGCCCCCGGCTTTGCCGTTGCCGGATCGCCCGGACGCCGTCCCGTCTTGCCCCGCTCTTCCTCGCACATCGCGCACGGACAGGCATCCCGCAGATAGACAAAGCCGTAATGCGACACATGCCCGTCCCCCCACTCGATGTCCACTCCGGCCCCGGTAGTGAGATGCACCTTAACGGACTTAGGATCGGTAGCTGCTGTAGGTGATTGAAGCGGGGACTGCATGGGATAAGTATCGCATAGGGCGCTAGCCGGAATGGCTGGAATTGGTCCGGCGGTGTGCCTATTCATTCTGCGTTGAAGTTCTCAAACCACTGATAACAAGTCGGCGCCCTTGAGCGAATTGTGCCTAGACGCCATGCAGCAGCTATGACGCAGCCGCGAAGCGGCGGCATGTGAAAGCCCGGCACGGAAGTGCCGGGTAGGCACATCCCGTGCCTTCAGCACTGCCTTGATGAAGGGGACGAACTTCTTAGCTTCACCGAAGAGTAAGTGCCAGGTCAGTGACTGATCTCACGAACTCAAAGTCCAGTTTCATATCGGGAAAACGGTCTGGTGAACTTATGCCCGACATCCGGGCCCAACACGCTCAACCGTAAGCCTTGTGCGTTTAGTCCTGCCCATTAGCCCTCGCCGTTGCCGAATCCGTTCATCTTCCTGTAAAATCTAGGTTTGCCCTACACCATCTGAAACTTTCTGGGAGCAGCAGTCCAATGGCACAACAATGTGATATCTGCGGCAAAAAGCCGCAAGCGGGAAACCGCATCAGCCACGCCCATAACGTCACCAAGCGGCGCTGGAACGTCAACTTGCGTCCGGTGCACGCTAAGGTCAATGGCCAGGGAAAGCGGATCCGCGTCTGCACGTCCTGCCTGCGCAGCGGTAAAGTCGTGAAAGCCTAAAAGCTCGAACTCCACCGCAAAGCTGATCGGAATTCATCAAGCCATGGCTAGGGAAGAGTGCGTCTGGGAAGTCTCCGTGGCCTCGGCGTTAGTTATTCCTTGGCGGCGCTGGAGTTGCAGCGGCTGGCGTGACGGCCAACAATTGCACGTCAAAGATCAGCGTGGCATTGGGCGGGACAATGCCCTTGTATCCGTTCTCTCCATAGGCCAGTTCGGGAGGGATGCGCAACTGCCGCTTGCCGCCCACCTTCATTCCCGCCACTCCTTCGTCCCATCCTTTGATGACATTGCCTGCGCCAAGCGTGAAGCTGTAGGGCTGGTGGGCGTCGACGGAGCTGTCAAACTTCTTTCCGGTTGTAAACCACCCGGTGTAGTGCACCTTCACGTGGTCGCCGCTCTTCGCCTCTTCTCCGGTGCCGACCTTGATATCCCAATATTGCAGTCCGGAATCAGTCTTGGAGCCGTCGCCCGTGACCTTGGTAGGGGCATTTGTGTTGGGAACGCGTACCGGAGTCGTCCTGTGATTCGGAGTCTGCGCAGATAGGAAGCCGGCTGCAAGGAGAATTGCAACAGAACTGATCCCAATCTTCATCATGAATCCCTTTTTTCGGAGGGAACCAAAACCGCAGTGGACGGTGGGGAGAATGTTAGACATATATTGCAAAATCCATTATTTCCTCTGCGTCCTCCAAGTCCCCTGCGGTTTTCATTTCCTACTCCAGTGCGATTACATCAATTTCGATGAGCACGTCTTTGGGCAAACGCGAGACCTCAACGGTTGACCGCGCTGGTGGCGCAGAACTGAAGTACTTTCCGTAGACCTGGTTCATTGCGGTGAAATCGTTCATGCTTGTCAGGAAGACGCCGCAACGAACGACCTTTCCGAGTCCACTTCCGGCGGCTTCCAGAATCTCAGAAAGATTGCGCAAGACGCGATCCGTCTGCGCCGCGACATCGCCCGTAATGACCTGCTGGTTTGCCGGATCAATGGCTACTTGTCCGGAGACGAAAACAAATCCATTGGCTTTGATGGCCTGGGAGTACGGCCCGATGGCTTGCGGAGCGTCTTTGGTGGAGATGATTTCGCGCATGAAAACAATTCTCAGTTCCCAGTTGTCAGTTCTCAGCAAAAACAAATCGCTGCGGGCTTAGGTTAACATACGAACGATCACCGGATTTTTGGGTTCCGACTGAGAACTGGGAACTGGCAACTGAGAACTGCTTAGATTTTCTGCAGCCTCTGTACTTCGTGTACGCCGGGAATTTTTCTTAGCCCCACGATGATCTGCTCCAGGTGCTTCAAATCTGAGATGTCGAGGACAACTTCGACGCTCGCCTGGCTGTTCGCCGTATGGGCGGCGATGTTGCGGATATTGCTCTTCGCGTCCCCAATCACACCCGTGATGTTTTTGAGCATGCCAAATTTGTCGTCGCAAAAAACCGTGAGCTTCACCGGATAGGCGGTCGGAGTACTGTCGTCTCTCGCCCACTCAACATCGATCTTCCGTTCGGGCTCGTAGAGAAGATTCGTTACATTCGGGCAATTGACCGAATGCACCGCCACGCCCTTGCCTCGCGTGATGTATCCGACAATGCCTTCGCCGCGGATCGGATTACAACATCGCGCCCGATACACCAGCATGTCGCCCTGGCCACGCACAGTGATGGCATTGTGATCTCCGAAAACTCGCCGCACAACGCTGGTAAGGCCGCCGGGCTGCGACGTTAACCCCTCGGACTCGATATCGCCGGCGATCGAAGGGGTCGCGCCCGCCGGCAATAGCCTCGCCAGCACCTGTCGCGCCGAATATTTACCGTAGCCGATCCCGGACATCAGGTCGTCGGCCTTGCCCAGCCCATAGCCGGAAGCGACCTTCAGCAGGTCTTCGTCTTTGATCTCCTTCAGCGCAATTCGATATTTCCGCGCTTCCTTCTCGATCAGCTTGCGCCCAATTTCAATCGCCCGCTCGCGCTGGTGAACGTTCAGCCAGTGCTTGATCTTGTTGCGTGACCGCGAAGACTTGACCAGCCCCAGCCAGTCGCGGCTCGGCTTATGTCCCGGCTGGGTGAGAATCTCGACGATGTCTCCCGAGTGCAGCTTGTAGCGCAACGGCACCATGCGGCCATTCACTTTGGCGCCAATACAAGTATGTCCAACTTCTGTGTGAATCGTGTACGCAAAATCAATCGGGGTCGCATCGCGCGGCAGCACTACCACCTTCCCCTTCGGCGTGAAGGTGTAAACCTCTTCCGGATACAAATCGACTTTCAGCGTCGACAAGAATTCATTGGGATCGCTGACGTCCCGTTGCCACTCCACCACTTGCCGCAACCATGCGAGGCGCTGCTCGTCCTGGGCCGACACCGGGCCATCTTTATATTTCCAGTGCGCTGCGATGCCCTCCTCCGCCATCTTGTGCATCTCTTCGGTGCGGATCTGGATTTCGAACGGCGTGCCGTCCTCAGTGATCACCGATGTATGGAGCGATTGGTAAAAATTCGGCCGCGGCATCGCGATGAAGTCTTTGATACGTCCCGGCACCGGCCGCCAGAGGTTGTGAATGATCCCGAGCACTGCGTAACAGTCTGGCAGTGATCGCGTGACCACGCGCATCGCGCACAGATCGTAAACCTGATCAACCGAAATCCGCTGGCGTTGTAATTTCTTGTGAATGCTGAACACGCGTTTGATGCGGCTCTCGACCCGTGCCTGAATCCCAGCCTCTTTCAGCTTGTCGGTGATGATCCCCTGCATTTTGGCGAGGAAGGCCTCGCCCTGCTTGCGCCGCGCATTCACCGACTTCTCCACCTGCTCATAGCCAAGCGGATCGAGGAAACGGAAGCCCAAGTCCTCCAGTTCTCCGCGGATCTTGCCCATGCCAAGCCGGTGCGCGATCGGCGCGTAAATCTCCAGCGTTTCTTCGGCGATTTTGTGCTGGCGGTCGGGCTGGAGGTGCTCGAGCGTCCTCATGTTGTGCAGCCGGTCGGCGAGCTTGATCAACACCACCCGGATGTCATCCACCATCGCGAGCATCATCTTGCGCAGGTTTTCCGCCTGCTGCTCCTCGCGGGTGGCGAAATCAATTTTGCTGATCTTGGTGACGCCCTCGACGATGTGCGCGACCTGCTCGCCGAACTCTTTGCGGATGTCGGCAATCGTGACGGACGTGTCTTCGACCGAGTCGTGCAGCAACCCGGCAGCGACCGCCACCGGGTCCATCTTCATTTCAGCGAGTACCAGCGCGACTTCGAGTGGATGAACCAGGTAAGGTTCTCCCGAAGCGCGGGTCTGTCCATCATGGTGTTTCAGGGAGTAATCGTAGGCCTTCTTGACGATGGTGAGATCGTCTTGCGGACGGCTCTCCTGCATGCGCTTCATCAAGTCGCGAAACTTGGTCAGCGTGAGAGCTGTCGTTGCAATTTGTTGGCGTAAGCTCGCCATGATGGATTATACCCGCCAGGGAAGAGGGCTCCGCAGAAGGCGGTTGGGACGCTACCTCAATTATAAACGCGAATTGCAGCCACTTCGTTCAGACGGCCGTCCCGCAGTCGATTCATCCGAATATGACCAGAGTAATTTGTCCGCCCGAACGGCGCGCCCTAGGCTCAATTGGGCGTTCCCCGAGGTAAGCCATGGTGCAACTTTCTGACCGTAACTGCTCGAAGGCGGGATTCCTGCTCGTGATCGCCGCCATCGCTCTCGCGGGAGCAAGCGCCGCGCAGAACACTCCGCCGGTCGCCTCCGGCAAGCAGATTCCCGTCCCCGGGCACCCAGTCCCGGCGGACTACGGGCAGCTTTCCGAACACAACCGCGAGTGGGTCATGACCCAACCTCCGCAGGTACAGGCAGAGTTCCTGCTCGGAGCTGCCATCAATCACGACCGCGGTGCCACCGACATGATCAACAAGATGGTCGACGACTGGCATGGCAAGCTGCACTTCACCAACAAAATTGATGACCTGCAGCTGACGGCGCTCTACTCCAATGACCTGCGAGTAAGAGCCACGGCCATCGAGATTAACCTCGCCGTTTACAAACTCTCAAAGACGGATGAGGCCGCTGATCACCTGATGGCGGAGGCAGAGAAGTCTCCAAGCTGGCGCCCCTTTGCCATGTGGGAGCTAGGCATGTTGGCCAATCGCGGAGTAGAACTGGAGAAGATCCACGAATTTCTTCGCGGATACCTCCACGACACCAACGAGAAGACGCGGCATTGGGCCGTCGAGGGCATTGCTCATCTGGGCACCGACGACACCATCAAAGACTTCCTCGACGTTTTCCGCAATGATCCTTCCCTCGAAGTGCGCGAGCGCGCCGGATGCAGCCTCGCCAAGTCTGGCATGCTGACCCGCGAGCAGCGCATGCTGGCCGTACCAGGGCTGATCGATTTGGCCTATGATCCCTCGCTCGACAACACCACGCGCTCATGGGTTTATCAGGCATTGAGGGAGATCACCAACGAGCACCTTGGGAACGATCCCGCCGCATGGAAGAACTGGTTCGCAAGCGAAGGGACCAAACGCCGCCAGGAGTTCAGACAGGGTGAACACTGGTCTGTCCTGGGGAATAACTAGGGCGTATCTTCCGCCCGGAACTTTTCCTCGATTTCACGCTTTTCGAAGGTTTCAAATCTGTTCAGGTTTGTTGGGACGCTTCGCAAACTGATAGAGTGACAGTCTCTCTGTCATGATTTCCCGAATTCTCGTCAGCGGTGTTTCGGGCCCCATCGGGGCCGCCCTTCTTCCTTCCCTCGACACGCTAGGATACAAGGTGGTCCGCCTGGTGCGTGGTTCAGCGACGAACGGTGGCCAAATCCACTGGGATCCGGCTCAACCTGTCTCTCCCGAATCCGTTTCCGGCTTCGATGCCGTCATCCACCTCGCGGGTGAAAGCATCGTGGGGCGCTGGACCGCCGCCAAGAAGCAAGCGATTCGTGACAGCCGCGTTAAGGGCACTAGCCATCTCGCGGCAGCTCTGGCGAAGGCGCACCCCAAGCCGCTGGTTTTCCTCTGCAGTTCCGCCATCGGATACTACGGCGACCGCGGCGACGAAATGCTGAACGAGCAAAGCGCCCCCGGCAACGGATTCCTTCCGGAAGTGTGCCGCGAGTGGGAAGCCGCAACTCGGCCGGCAGTCGATGCCGGCATCCGCACCATAAGGATGCGAACCGGCGTGGTGCTAAGCCCGAAAGGTGGCGCTTTGGGAAAGATGCTCACGCCCTTCAAAATGGGCATAGGCGGACGCGTCGGCGACGGCCGCCAATGGATGAGTTGGATTGCCGTCGGAGACATGGTGGGAGCCATTCATCACATGTTGAAGACTGATCTTGTCCAAGGCCCGGTGAACATGGTCGCTCCCAAACCCGTGACCAATGCGGAATTCACTCGGGTCCTGGCCAGTGTGCTTTCCCGTCCTGCGATTTTTCCTGTGCCTGCCCTTGCCGTGAAGTTAGCCTTCGGCGAAATGGGAGAGACTGTCTTGCTGGGCAGTCAGAGGGTTGAGCCCGGCCAATTGATCACCAGCGGATATCCCTTCCGCTTCCCAACGCTGCGGTCAGCTCTCCAGTCGCTAGGTCTTTAACTGGCAAGAACCATGTAGGGACAGCCGCCCCGGCTGTCCGGCGGACCAGGTGTATCGGGCCGCAGCGCTTTTGAGCCGTTGTGGACAAGAGCTGAAACTTTTCTGCCATGAGGCGACTCCAATCCAGCAGGTTCATAGTTTCGTACTGAAGATGGAGGCTCCATGCAATCTTCCACTCACCTCGTCCTTGTTCTGTTGGGATCACTCTTAGGTGTCACAGCCTGCAACGCAAAAGCAAATCCAGCCGCAGCGGCGGTACCGGCGCCGGCTGTCGATGCTCCACGTGCGTCCAGCGCGGGTCAGCAGACAGCTGTGCTTTCCGGAGGATGCTTTTGGGGCGTGCAGGCCGTGTTCCAGCACGTTAAGGGAGTGATTACCGCGACATCCGGCTACTCCGGCGGAAAAGCTAAGACTGCCGAATACGAGCTTGTGAGTACCGGCGACACCGGGCACGCCGAGTCGGTCCAGGTTGTCTACGATCCCTCGCAGATCACCTATGGTGAGTTGCTGCGCGTATTCTTTTCGGTTGCGCACGATCCCACTCAGCTGAACCGTCAAGGCCCCGATGAAGGTACTCAATACAGGTCATCGATCTTTTATGCGAATGACGAACAGAAGCGCATCGCGCAGGCCTACATCGCGCAACTCGATCAGGCGAAGGTATTTTCCAGCCCGATCGTAACCCAGGTCGTTCCGCTCGAAGGTTTCTATCCGGCCGAGGCCTATCACCAGAATTATGCGGCCCTGCATCCCAATCAGCCGTATATCGTTTTCAACGACGCTCCAAAAGTGGCGCACTTACGCCAGTTGTTTCCTGATATCTATGTGGGAAAGTGAAAGTCGGTAGGACAGTGGAGTACTAGCGCACATTCACAGAGTCGTGAGTCTCAGCAGGGACGTACTTCACAGCCGCCGTACGTTCCAGCTTATCCCAGGCGAACTTGCGCCCTTCCAAAGCGCGCTTCAGCGTCTTGAAAAGCACAATCGAAAACAGCTGGCGGTAGGCGAAGCGCTGCAGCCAGACCTGGCTGAGTAGCCAGGGGTCTTCCTTGTCATCCGGACGACGGCGCTCAAGTGCAAAAGCAATCGCCGAGGTAAAGAAATCAATCACCAGGAATGCAAAGAAGAACAGCACTAGTTTGTGGAAGCTGGCTGGATCGGTGGAATCCGGGTGGAAGTGTTTCTGGATGAAGTACCAGATGGTGCCGACCGCGAACATAATATCGATGAGCGGCGATACAAGCGGCAAAAGAATCTGGAAGATGACGATATTAGGCAGCGCTACCCAACCCAGCGCACCCTTGCGCGCGAACACGCCGCGATGCTTGTACACAGCCTGGAGAATTCCAAACGACCAGCGGAACCGCTGGCGCATCAAGCCATTCGCATTCGTCGGCGCCTCGGTGTAGGCGAGCGCCATGTCTTCGTATTCGACGCGGTAACCCCGGCGCAGCAGCGCCATCGTCAGGTCGGCGTCTTCGGCGACTGTGTCAATGTGATAGCCACCAGCTTCGCGCACGGCCGACACACGCCATGCCCCGATTGCACCCGGGACGACGCTGACCGCTCCCAGGACGTCGAGCGCGCGCCGTTCGAAATTCTGGCTGGTGATATATTCCAGCGCTTGCCACCTCGTCCAGACGTTGACTCGATTGCCCACCTTGGCATTCCCCGCGATCGCTCCAACTTTCGGATTGATGAAGTGCGGGACCAGTCTCGAAATCGCGTCAGGAGCGATGATCGTATCGGCGTCGATACCCACGAATAGCTCGGCGTCGCCAATGTGCTCGATGCCGTAATTCAGTGCCTCGGCCTTCCCGGAATTCCGCTTGCCGAGGATCAGCACCTTGCCCGATGCCGCTTCCGCTTTGAAGGCATTACGTGCCACTTCCAAAGTCCGATCCTTCGAGCCATCATCGATAACGATCACTCGCAGGTTCGGGTAATTCGAATTCAGGGCACCGCGCACCGTGCGCTCAATAACCTTCTCTTCGTTGTATGCAGGAATCAGCACCGCGACCTTCGGTTTGTAGGACGCGACCTCAGCGGGCCTGCCAAAGATCTTTTCGTGGACCCGGTCGTACACTGCTGCGGCGCCAATAAAGATCAGCCGCCCAGTCATCAGCAGGTCGCCGATCAGGAATATCCACGTGATCCCGATGACGCCGACGTCGAACAGCCAGAAGCCCAGCCGATCCAGCCGCGCCGCCCATCTCTCGCCACGAGGCAGCGGAGCCATCACGTCAGTGATCTTCATGTTCAGGAGTTCGTAGACGGGCGCGACCTCGTACCCCCGGGCGCGCACACCGTCAATGATCATGGGCAGAGCGCGCACCGTCTCCGAGCGATCACCGCCTCCATCGTGCAGCAGCACGATATTGCCGCAGCGCAGGTCCTCCACGCGGCAAGGCGGCAGGTGCGAAAGCACATAATCAGTGATCTGCTCGGCGGTATGGCGCGGATTCTCGCTCCAGTCGTTGGGATCGATCCGGTTGCCCACCGTGATGTAGCCCATCTCCTGCGGAATTTCGAGCGGGCGAACCTGGTCGGCCGTGTCCGGTTCTTCGTCTATGGCGTACGGAGGCCGCATCAGCGTAGTCCGCACTCCCAACATGCTGGCGAACAGCCGCTCCGTGAGATTCAATTCCGCCTTGATGAGCGGAGTCGACATGTTCGTGACGTCAGGATGTGTGAACGTGTGATTCCCGATGGTGCTGCCTTCGTCTCTAATCCGCTTCGCCAGACCGGAGAACTTGTCGGCCTGGATTCCAATCAGAAAGAAGGTCGCAGTCGCGTGCTTCGCCTTAAGAACGTCGAGAATCTTCGGAGTCCACTCCGGATCAGGGCCATCATCAAATGTGATCACGACCTTGTTCGGCGAGTAGCCATAGCGCGCTACGCGATACGGTTCGGGCAAGGACTGAAAGACTTCATCGTCGATCATCTTGCTGTTCGCGTCCACACTGATATCGCGCGTGCCGTGAGCGGGCTTATCTTCGATGCGAAGAATCTCGCCCTGGCCTTCCATGTCGACCTCGGCGCCCGGGGGAACGTCGCGCAGTTTTTCGGGTGCCCCGTTGTCTCCCGGCATATCCCACACCCGCCACAGCGAACGGTCCTCGCTGCCCAATCGCCACAATGCGAATGTCTTGATCCCCATCGACTGCGCGGCTCGCATTTGATTCAACGCCGTCACCGCGTCGACGAACCAGATATCGTGGCGCAGGTTGCGCTCGTCGAGATAACTGAAGTGAGGATTCATCGCGTCGTCATCGAAATTGACGTCCTCGTCTGAGTCCCGCGCAGCCAGCCAGGCATCCTGCACGCTGACCGTGCTGTCGTGAATCTCAGGCGGTAAGGTCCCCTTTTTCGGCTTCTGCACCCAGTCATAACCGTAGTTTGCGATCGCGCAGATGACTTTTTCCTTCGGAATCACCCCGGTTGCGTATTTCAGATTCTGTTCGAACCAGTCCTGCGAGGCCACAGGTCCGGATGCTGCTCCCGGATAATGTTCGTCATAGTTCATCAGAATGACGCCGTCCGCTGCGGTCGCGATCGACGGGTAGTCGAATTCTTCGTTGTGCGGCGGCACGGCCACGTACAACTTCAGGCCGCGCGCGTGCAGATCCCCTGAAAGGTCTCTCAGCAAAGCGACATAGCCGGCCTGGCCGCTGGCAGGGAAGGCTTCGAAATCAATCATCAATCCCCGGAAGTGCCCGGATGACAGAAACTGTCCCACTTGCTTCCGAAAAAGCGTCCGTGAATCGGGATTGTTCAGCAATTCCGACACGTCCACCCAGTTCACGCCGTCGGAATTGTTTACCATCGGAAAGACTTCCAAACTCGCGTTGTCCGTCTTCAAGAACGGCATGACCTGATCATCAACCGGCAGTACCCTGTCACCTTGCACTACATCGAAGTATTTGTTGGTCTGCTCGTCGACTCCCTGCACCCTCCCATCTGGGGTAAATACATGCAGCCAGTCGGGAAACAGCATGTCGATCTGGTGAGCGTAGGAACGAAGGGACGAAAAACTCCCTGCATCCCATGGGACATAAAAAGCGGCGCGGATTCCTTCTTCCTGATTCAGTTTGACTTGCGAGGCGGCCAGCTTGGTTTTGCGGTGAGAACGGGCAGCAGCCTTCTTGGCGCGTTCTTTGGCTTTCTCCTTATCCGTTTCCTTGAGTGCTCTTAAAGGACGCTTCTGCGGGAAAAACAGCAGTTCGGGCAAGGGTTCGTCACGCAGGGCGCTATAGACGAAGAAAATGAGAAGCGCCGAGACCAGGACAGCCGTGACGTCAAAGAGACGGCGCAGCCGTTTCCAGCGGGCGCGGCGCGGATCATAAAAGACAGGTTGAGCCATGATAGACGGTTTTCATCGTATGCCGCTGCAGGCACACGGTCAATTCTCGGAAAGGCAGGGTGAGTAGCTGCTCTGCGTCACTAAGATGCAGTTTAACGCTGCCGGGGTAGCTCCGACGCGCTATGATTCGCAGCGGGGCGTTGATGCGTGAAATGATCCGCCAGCACGCGCGGTTCTTCCTCGGGATCACCTTGGTGGCCCTGGCTTTCCGACTCTTCCTGGTTTTCCGTGCTCCGGCCGTGGTCGATGACTCCCGTTTGTACGCCGACATCGCCAAAAACTGGCTGCAGCACGGCACCTACGCGATCACGAACTCGGGCGCGATCATGCCGACGCTCTCCCGTCTGCCCGGTTACCCCGCTTTCCTGGCCGCAATCTTCTGGATCTTCGGCAACGACAACTTTCGGGCCGTCTTGCTCGTGCAAGTCCTATTCGATCTGGCAACCTGTTTCCTGATCGCCGACATGGCGCTGCGGCTTTTCTCCGACCGCGCCGCGAGAGCCGCGTTCCTGCTCGCCGCCGTCTGCCCGTTTCTCGCCAACTATGCCGCTGCTGCCCTGACCGAGACGCTCGAAATATTCTTCACCGCCCTCGCGTTTGATCTCGCGTTTCGTGGTCTGAATATTGGGGAACCATCCGCCAGACCACGCGTGGCATGGCTTGGTTGCGGATTCGCTATCGGAGGAGCCATTCTGCTCAGACCCGACGGCGGAATTTTGCTCGCTTCGATCGGCGGATATCTCTTGTGGCTGCTGTTGAAGGCTCTGCGGCGAGCAGCGGATTCCGCGAAGCGGGGATTTACCTCGTCCGGACTCATCCTGGTCGGTATGCTCGTGGCGACCGGCGCTCTCGCACCTCTGATTCCGTGGACCCTGCGGAACCTCCACACGATCCACCGCTTTCAGCCTCTTGCGCCACGGTATGCCAACGATTCCGACGAATCTGTAATGCCGGGTTTCAACCGCTGGGTAAAAACATGGATGGCCGACTACGTTTCAGTGCAGGAGATCTACTGGCCGGTCCCCGGCTCTGACATCGATTTCAGCCGGCTTCCGCGTCGCGCTTTCGATTCTCCCGAGCAACGGAAGCAGACCGCCGACCTCTTCTCCGAATACAACGTGAGCCACGAGGTGACTCCGGAGATCGACACGCACTTCGCCGCTTTGGCGGAGGAACGCATCCACGCTGCTCCTCTCCGTTATTACGTGTGGCTCCCGGCGCTTCGCATCGCCGATATGTGGCTGCGCCCGCGAACCGAATTGTTTCCATCCGACCCCCGCTGGTGGGAGTTTAATGATGACCATCTTTGGCTCACACTCAGCCTCGCCTTTGGCGTGATCAACCTCGCCTACGTGCTGATGGGCATGGCGGGTTTCGTGGGCGTCCGCGCAACATTTGTGATCGGAGTGCTTATCGTGTTTGTTGTGCTGCGTTCTCTATTTCTCGGGAGCCTCGAAAATCCCGAGCCTCGCTACACGCTGGAGTGTTTCCCCGCCTTGATCGTTGGGGCATCGGCTTTGTTTCATCGGACGTGAATCATTGAGTCGAACATCCTCGCATGAATGTCAGTCCGCTGATGTCTAACTTCGTTTGTTATTTTGTTATGTATATGAAATAGCTAAAGCTATGATTCTTCGTATGTGAAAACCTGTATCGCGCGCAATCCGAACGAATGTAACGCGCTGAAAATTCGATCGTGCATCTTGGCCCTGCAGTTGCAGTTTCTCTCCACAACAACAAAGCAAGGTGTTCCTGCCCTCCCAGGGTGCGGGTAAACAAAATTTCAGTTGTTATGCCTTGTAAGTGAAGGAGGCTTCGATGCGCTGTCGCCAGTGTGTAGTTGCGTTTGTTGTCGGTATGTCGCTTGCATTTGCCAGCCTTTTGGCAGGCCAGACGGGATCAACGTCGTTGCGCGGAACAGTGAGTGACTCAAGCGGCGCCGCCGTTGCCCACGCCATGGTCACGTTAACGAGTTCCGATCGTGGTATCCAGCGCACTGCAACGAGCAGCGACACCGGCAGTTACGAGTTCCTGCAACTTCAACCCGGCACTTACGAGTTGACCGTCGAAATGACCGGATTCAGCAAGTACCAGCAAAAGCAATTGCAACTGCTTGTTGATACTCCCGCGACCGTTAACGTGAAGTTGGCTATTGGAACCTCAACAGAGACCGTCGAGGTAAGTGCCGAAGCCGCCGCGATTAACACGACCGACGCCTCGATCGGTAACGCATTCAATGAAATTCAGGTCAAGCAGCTTCCCATGGAAGGACGCAATGTCCCCGACCTGCTGACGTTGCAAGCCGGCGTTACCTACTTCGGACACCGCGAAAGCTTGAATGCGCAGACCAACGACACTCGCAACGGTGCCGTTAACGGCGCTCACAGCGACCAGACGAATATCACCCTTGACGGCGTGGACGTAAACGACCAGGTCAACGGATACGCCTTCTCGTCCGTTCTTCCAGTGACGTTGGACTCGATGCAGGAATTCCGCGTGACGACGACCAATTATGGGGCCGATGCGGGACGTTCTTCGGGTGCCCAGGTTTCTCTGGTTACAAAGAGCGGCACGAACAACTTCCACGGTTCGCTTTACGAATACCTTCGCAATACCTATACCAGCGCCAACGACTATTTCGTGAAGTCGGCTCAAATCCAAAGTGGCGCTGAAAATCTGCCCCCTAAGTTGATTCGCAACATATTCGGTGGATCGGTCGGCGGGCCGATTCTCAAGAATCGTTTGTACTTCTTCGCCAACTATGAAGCGGCCCGCCAGCGCGAAGAGGAAAGCGATGTTCGCATCGTTCCCAGCGACGCGTTCCGCGATGGGATTGTCCAGTACCAGTGCGCAAACGCATCGCAATGTCCGGCCGCGCAGGTCGCCGGCGTAAGTGGAGCTATGTACAACATTCCCGCCGGAATCTTTGGGCTCACTGCAAATGACCTGACAAGCATGGATCCGCACAAAATTGGCCCCGACCCCGTAATATGCTGCGGCAGTTCAAGCTATTTGCAATCCTTCCCTCACGCCAACGACAACTCGCAGGGCGACGCATTCAATTTCCTGGGTTATCGCTTCCGCGGGCCCATCCCGACGAACAAAAACTGGTACATCGCGCGTGTGGACTACAAACTCACGCAAAACGGCAACCACAACTTGTTCTGGCGCGGTGCTCTGCGCAATGATGTGCAGGCAGGCGCGCCCTATCTTCCCGGCGGCGCTCCTTTGACTAGCCTGGCGGATTACAGCAAGGGGTTCACGGTCGGCTACACCGCGACCCTCCGGCCCACGTTGCTGAACAACTTCCACTGGGGATACACACGCCAGAGTTGGGGCCAGCCCGGCAATAACGATTCGACTCCGGTGATCTTCTTCCGCGGACTGAATGACAACAGCACTCCCATCGATTCCAGCCTGGCGGTTACCCGCGGCCAGGATTTTCGCTCGATCGTCGAAAATCTTGTCGACGACCTCTCCTGGGTCAAAGGTAAACACACCTTGCAGTTCGGAACGAATCTGCGATTCATCCGTAGCCCGCGCAATAACTTCATCAACTCATTCCCGAACGGCGTCACTAACGTCTCGGCTCTTGACACCGCAGGATTCGCCAACACTCCAAGCCCCTTCGATCCCGCGAACGGCGGCTTCCCCGCGGTGAGTAACAACTTCAACAACCAGTACGACTACCCTGCCGTCGCGCTGCTCGGCATGGTCACCGAATACAACGCCTTTTTTAACTTCGACAAGACGGGTACCGCCTTACCCCAAGGTGCGCCGGTTCCCAGGCATTGGGGCGCCGACGAATACGAGTTCTACATTCAAGACTCGTACAAGATGAAGCCCAATTTCACCGTCAACTTCGGCTTGCGTTACTCGCTGTTTTCTCCACCCTGGGAAACGACCGGCACGGAGGTGACTCCGACTGTAAGTATGGCGCAATGGTTCAAGCAAAGAGAGCAGAACATGCGGAATGGGGTCGGCTCAAACCAGGATCCCCTGGTGTCCTTTAACCTGGCTGGCCCGGCGAACGGGAAGATGGGCTACTATGGTTGGGACTACCACAACTTTGCTCCAAAGATTTCTTTCGCCTACACGCCCCGCCCGGACGGTGGTTGGTTGCGCCGCCTTGTCGGTGAAGCCGACAAGACCGTCATCCGTGGTGGGCTCGGAATGGCCTACGATCATATCGGGCCCGGATTGCTCTCATCCTTCGATCAGAACGGATCCTTCGGGCTTTCCACCAATCTCACCAACTCCGTACTGCCGACCGCCAGTAACGCTCCCAGACTCACCAGCCTAACGTCCGTGCCGACGACTCTGTTCGATGGCGTGACTCCCTTTGCGCCGTCGACACCGCAGGGAGGCTTTCCTTATACTCCGCCCCCTTCGGGAACCGGCCTCGGAATCTTCTGGGGCTTGGATGACCACCTCAAGACACCCTATTCGTATACGCTTGATCTGTCGGTCGGTCGCGAGTTGGCGAATGGCTTAAGTCTGGAAGTTTCTTACGTGGGGCGGCTTTCGCACCGCTTGCTGGCTCAGGAAGACTTGGCCATGCCGCTGGATCTTGTGGACAAGAAGTCGGGGGTTAACTACTTCTCCGCGGCACGCCGACTCTCGGAGCTGTCTGAAGCTGGAACGGCGACGACCGACATCACGCCGGCTCTCGTTGGTCCAACTGCCGCTTACTGGCAGAACATGATCGCCCCGCTGCAGCCCGGAGATCAGTACAACCTGTCCTGTTCAGGCAATGTTGCCGGAGACCTGGCGGCCAATCCTGCAATGTTCACAACCGATCCCCTGCAGGCAGCCTACGATTTGTACAATTGTTACACCTTTAACGAGACCACCGCTCTCTCCGCCATTGACTATGCCGGGTCCGATTTCAACGCGTTGGGGGTAGCTGGTATCGCCGGCATGCAAGCTGGACTGGCAAACTGCACCTATTCCAATGGCAATCCGTGTTCGCTCAATCACTATGCAACAGTCCTTGGCCCGAACGCGTATTTCAACAGCCAGTTCCACTCGTTGTACGCATGGCGCTCTATTGGAAATGCGAACTACAACGCTTTGCAGGTAACACTGCGCAAGCGGATGTCGCACGGCGTGCAGTTTGACGTCAATTACACATACGGAAAGTCGATCGATCTTTCGTCTTCGGCTGAACGGGTACAGCCGTGGAACGGCGTAGGAGGCGGCATCAGCGGAAACATCATCAACTCCTGGGACCCGAACCAGCAGCGCGGCATCTCGGACTTCGACACGACTCATCAACTGAACAGCAACTTCATCATCGAGTTACCTTTCGGCAAGGGAAAGCTCCTGGCCCGGGACGCGAACGGCTTTACCAATGCCGTCATCGGCGGCTGGCAGCTTTCCGGCCTTGCCCGATGGACCAGCGGATTCCCCTTGACCATCGGCAACGGCGGCACTTGGCCTACGAACTGGCAATTGGGCGGCGCAGCCACGCAGATCGGTCCCGCGAAGACAGGGGTGACCAAGCAGAGCAGCGCATTCCCGAATCAGGTTCCGAACATGTTTCCTGATCCGAACGGCCCGGCAGGAATCGGCGCATTTCGCCATGATTTCCCCGGCGAGGCCGGAGGACGTAGCCAGGTTCGCGGACCCGGCTACGCCGGCTGGGACGCCGCTCTGAGCAAAACCTGGACCATGCCCTACTCCGAGGCGCATCTGCTGAAGTTCCGCTGGGAGGTATACAACGTGCTAAACCATCCGGAATTCGATGTGAATTCGGTGACGAACAACATCGATCAGGCCGGTTCGTTCGGAACCTTCAGCGGACTGCTCACGAATCCGCGAGTTATGCAGTTCGCGTTGCGGTACGAGTTCTAACCGCAGGGAAGGTGCGGTAGTACGCTCGATCGCGGTTGACGGAAAGCGCAATGAGCCACTGGGGCGGACAAAATCCGCCCCGTCTTTTTTTCGAATTGGACGCCGATTCGCTGCGCTGAAATTTTCCGCAGCGGCGGATTTGTTTTTTTCTGGCTCGAACGCCGCTCGCTTCGCGGCGTTAATATACCCCCGCCAATTCCACTTCCAAGATCTGTCCCGCGGTCATGTTGCCGCCGTACTGCATTTTCGGGAGCATTCAATCGTTTTACCCAACAAATACAGCTTGAACATTTCTGTGTTGCAGGAGCACAATACCGCCCCATCAGGGGTCCCCAGGGGCTCGCGGTCTCAATACCTGGGAAAACGTAATTCGAATAAGGCGCCTTTGGGGCGCAAGGGGGGATGTATGACCGTAACCGCGGTGCAGAGTCACCGTTTTCCCGGATTTATGCGAGTAGTCTGTCTGTTGCTTCTCGTGGGCAGCTTTGCGTTTGCTCAGACCAGCAATACGTCTCTTAGCGGAGTTGTAAAAGATCAACAAGGCAACGTCATTGCCAATGCAACGGTCATCCTCACGAATGCCGCGACCGCGGCTGTCCGCACGCAGAAGACCAGCCCGGAAGGCCACTACTCGTTCGACCTGCTCACTCCGGGAGACTACAAGCTGGAAGTGCAGGCTACCGGTTTCCGTAAGCAGACGATGCAAAGCATCCACGTTCTTATTGCTAAAGCGAACACGATCGACGTCACTATGGAGGTGGGGGCGATCACCGAAGAAGTCACCGTCAATGCCGAATCCAGCCAGGTGATGGTCGATACCCAGGACGGAAGTCTGGGGAACAACTTCATTTCGCAACAGATTACACAGTTGCCGCTGGAAGCCCGCAACGTGTTGTCGCTGCTTACGCTGCAGCCCGGAGTCACAAAAGAGGGCTATGTCGCCGGTGGCCGGGCTGACCAGTCGAACGTCACCCTCGACGGCGTGGACATTAACGAAGCCTACAGCAACGCGATTGGGCCGGCCCAGACCGACAGCACCGTTCCGAACGCCGAGAAAGGGCCCGTGCTCCGGTTGAACTCTGAGGCCATCGAAGAATTCCGCGTTGCGACCCTCAACTCAGGAGCCGGCGGCGGAAGGTCGTCGGGCGCGCAGATCGCGCTGGTGACCAAGTCCGGCTCGAACAACTGGCATGGCGCGGCCTTTGAATCCAACCGCAACACCATCTTTACCGCCAATGACTGGTTCAACAACCACGCCGACGTTCCTCGCCCGGCGCTGATTCGCAACACCTTCGGTGGTGCAGTTGGTGGTCCGGTGGTGAGGGATAGGATGTTCTTTTTCTACAGCTATGAAGGCCGCACCGATGCCAGCCAAACCCCCGTCCTGGCGGCGAATGGCTCCCCGGTTCCACTGCCCAGCATGGGGCAGGGCCTTTTGAAATTCCACCTTTGCGCCGACGCGGCATGCAGCAGTCCCGGTTCGATTGTGACGCTCGACGCCAATCAGTTAAGTACGATTTTCCCGGATATTCAGGGCCTCAACCAGGCCGGCCTCGACACGCTGGCGGCGGCCGCGGCAAAGTATCCTGCCAACGACAACACCATCGGGGACGGCATGAACGTCGGGGGATTCCGATTCAACGCCAGCACCCCCGTTCGCTTGCACTCGCACTCGGCCCGTCTCGACTTCAACCTCACCAGTCATCAAACCTTGTTCGCACGTACCAATGTGATCTATGACAAATGGGGCGGAGTTCCTGCCTATCCGGACACCCCGGCCCCCGACGAGTGGGATCACCCATGGGGCCTTGCGGTGGGTCACACTTGGACGATTCACAACAATCTGGTCAACAAATTCACCTATGGCTATACGCGTCAGTCGTTCACCAAGGGTGGCGATCTGTTCCACAACGACATCGATTTTCGATTCGTCTACTACCCCACAAATGAGCTGTACTCTTTGTCGCGCGTGACTCCGGTGCAGAACTGGGTTGACGATTTGAGCTGGGTCAAGGGTAACCACACCATTCAGTTCGGGGTGAACGTTTCCAAGAGCAACAACATACGCACCAGTTATTCCAATGCCTACGACCAGGCGATCACGAATCCTTCGTACTACCTCACTAACCTGCTGCGCGCACCCTTAAGCAATTACGTTTTAGCCAACGACGGGTTCGCCCTTTTCACGGGGGATGGATCGAGTGCCGAGAACGCGATGACGGCTCTGATTGGCCGGTTTACCCAGTACACGGCCGATTACACTTACGGCCACGACCTGCAGTTAACTGCTCCAGGAACGCCCACGATCCGCAACTTCGCCGGCCAGGACTACGAAGGGTACGTTCAGGACACATGGAAGGCAAAAAGGAACCTGACCATCACCTTAGGTCTTCGCTATGGCTTGGCGCGGCCGATTTATGAGGTCACCGGTTTCGAGACAAAACCGGACGTCCCTCTTGGTGCGTACCTGCAGTTGCGGGAGCAAAATGCGAAGCAGGGAATCGATTACACCAACCCCATCAACGTCAACCTGTCTGGACCAGCCAACGGGAAATCGCCGATGTACAACTGGGACAAGACGAACTTCCAGCCGCGGGTCGGTGTGTCGTGGTCGCCGAATTTCAGTTCTGGCCTACTGTCGCGGGTCTTCGGCGGAGACAACCAGTCAGTCATTCGCGGAGGTTTCGCGATCAACGGCGACTACTTCGGCCAGGCCTTGGCCACCTTCTTCGACGTACGCAACACGCTAGGCTTCGGATCGTCGTTTACAGTAGGGCCGAATACCTACGATGTGGGTTGTTCGCCCTACCAGGATTCGAGTTCAGCCTATTTTGGAAGTGCCGGGCATTGTAAGGGGGGAGTGAACCTCGGTCCGCTCTTCACCGGTATCGATCAGCCCATCCGTGGTGTAATGCCGGCTCCTCCAGTGGTGCAGTCCATTTCCTTCCCGCAGACACAGCCAGGCGACAATTCTCTGAGGATCGAGTCCTCGCTCGATCAGAATCTCGTCACTCCCAAAAGCTATTCCTGGAGCGCAACCTTCGAGCGTCAGATGGCCAAGAATACGATGATCCAGATCAGCTATCTCGGGCGTATGGGGCGTCATTTGCTGGCGCAGCGCGACATTATGCAGCCCATTGACTTAGTGGATCCCCAATCCAAAATGGATTGGTACACAGCCGGCACCATGCTGGCCAAGCAAAGAAGTCAAGGAGTGGCCACCAGTTCCATCGCGTCCATCCCTTATTTCGAGAACCTGTTTCCAGGGGCGGCTGGAAACCTTGGATATGATCCATCGCTGACATCGACTCAGGGCATTTACCAGTTGATCAATGATGTCGGTGGCGACTACACGACTACGCAGGCGATCATTGACGGCCTCTCGACTGTGGGGTTGAATGCCTTCTACCAACCCCAGTATGGAGCTCTGAGTGCATGGGGCAGCATCGGCAATTCCAACTACCATGGGCTTGCGGCTTCGTACAAGATTCGCACGAGCAGCGTGACTGCGGATTTCAATTACACGTGGTCCCATTCGCTGGATGATTCTTCCGGTTTGCAAACCGGTGGCGGATACAACGGAGAGTCTTTCATTCTCAATCCCTTCCGCCAGCATGACATGTATTCCAACTCCGACTTCGACTCAAGACACCAGATCAACGTCAATACCGTTTGGCAGCTGCCGCTTGGTGCCGGGAAGTCCCTGCTGGCAAATACTGGCAAAGTGGCCAACGGCATCATCGGTGGCTGGCAGTTGACCGGCATCTTCCGCTTCAACACCGGCATGCCGGTCGGCTTCTACAACGGCACTACCGGCGTCTTCGACGACGCCCGCTGGGCCACGAACTGGGAAGTCCAAAGCAATGCAACCCGTACCGCCGACTTCAACACGTGCCCCACCAGGGATACGATGGGTACGCCGAAGTTGTTCGGCTGCAATACGTCATTCGCGTTCCAGCATTTCCGCAACGCCTACCCTGGAGAAACCGGCGAGCGCAACGTCTTCCGCGTTCCTGGATACATTGTTCTCGACATGGGCATCGGGAAAACATTCCACCTCAACGGGCTCTCGGCCAGAATTCCTGAGAGTCACGAACTGCAGTTCCGCTGGGAAGTGTTTAACGTGACCAACACGCAGAAGATGGGCGCGTTCGATCCCAGCCGTAGCGGATTCGGGGTTCCTTTAGATCCGAACCTGAACCAGCCGCCGAGTAACTTCTCTAACTTCACCAATATTCAAGGCCAGCCGCGGGTCATGCAGATTACTGCGCGCTATTCGTTCTAGCTGGCGCGGAGTTCACTCAAGGGGGCGGAGAAATCCGCCCCCGTTCTTTTTACCAGCAACTTTGTCCCTCGGTCACATAACCGCCCAAATCGTGTTTGCCCGAATTCAATCGTTTCACTTACAAAATTCATCTTGAATGCTTCCATGCCGCAGGAGCACAATAGCGCCCCATCAAGGCTCCCCAGGGTTTCTCGTGATCTCAGTTCCTGGGCAAACGTAATTGGAATATGTGCCGCCTTTACGGCGAAGGGGGATTTCCATGCGTTCTCGCTCGTGGCAACTGGCTGGTTTGATTGGGACTGTCATCGCGCTCACTGCGCTGACCGTTGCACAATCTGCGACGACTTCCTTGCGCGGCACCGTCTCCGATTCCAAGAGTGCAGTCGTGGTCGGCGCTACGGTTACCCTCAGCGATCCAGCCACCGGCTTGTCGCACAATGCAACAACAGGCTCTCAGGGTGAGTACCAATTTCTCGAGTTGCCACCCGCGACCTATGAACTCATGGTGAAGGCGCGTGGGTTCGCAAACGTAAGAATGACGGGCATTCAGCTTTTGGTGCGCACGCCTGCCACTGTCAATGTGACGGTGGAAGTAGCGGGAGGAATAGAGACCGTCGAAGTCAACGCGACTGCCAACCTGGTCAACACCGACAATGCGTCGATGGGGCACGCCTTTGATACCCAACAGATTCAATCTCTGCCCTTCGAAGGCCGTGAGCCCACAAGCATCCTCACCCTGCAGGCTGGGGTGGTTTACACCGGCAACAGTCGCGCAATCAATAGCCAGACGCAGAGTGGATTTGATTCCGATAGCCGCAGCGGCACGGTAAATGGCGGCCGTAGCGACCAAACAAACATCACCCTCGACGGCACGGATAACAACGATCAGGCCGGCGGGAGAGCCCTGCAGGGTGCGATCCGTGTCCCCCTCGATTCGCTGCAGGAGTTTCGCGTTACCACCGCCAATTCTGATTCGGATACGGGCCGTTCCTCCGGAGGCCAGGTAGCTCTGGTCACAAAGAGCGGCAGCAACGGCATTCACGGCGGAGCTTACGAATATTATCGTCCCACCTTCGCCGCTAACGATTGGTTCAACAAGGCCGCCGAAATATCCAGCGGACTTCCCAACCGACCTGCCTTTCTTTTGCGGAATACTTATGGTGCGTTTGTCGGCGGGCCGATTAAGAAAGATCGAGCATTTTTCTTTCTGAGCTATGAGGGAATGCGGAAACGTGAAGACCAGATCGTTACGCAGACCGTTCCCAGCGGAAGTGCGACGACCAACGGACTCCGACAAGGATATATCACCTATTGCACGGATCCGGCTTGCACACCGTCGCTTCTCCAGACCTTGGCACCCACCGATTTAGCTAGCTTGGATCGAAACTGTTCTTCGATCGGCAGTTGCAACTTCAGCGGCCAGCCGGCTCCGTCGAACTCAGCCCTATGTCCGACCTTCCCCTCCTGCCCGGGACCGAACCCCTATGTGATGCAGGTGCTCCAGCAATATCCAGTTCCCAACAGCACCGCGGTCGGTGATGGGTATAACTTGCTCGGCTATACGTTTGCCTCTCCCTGGCCCGATAACCTCAACATGTTCGTGGCCAAGCTCGATTACAATCTCACAGCCAACGGCAGCCATCGGCTGTTTGTGCGCGGCGTGCAGGATGGAGATCACAACAATGCTGGAGCGGAGCAATTCCCCGGTCAGCCCAACTCCGTCATCGAGGTGGTCACCAGCAAAGGCATCACGGCCGGCTATACGGCAAGCTTCAAGACCTCGTGGATCAATAACTTCCGCTTCGGCTATACCCGTCAGGCTTTCGATGACCGGGGCCTCCAAAACTCACATTTTGTCCACTTCCGCTTCATGTCCGACATCACTGCATTTAGTTCCAGCGTCGGGCGTCATGTGCCGGTTCTGAATTTCGTCGATGATGTTTCGAAGCAGATGTCGAAGCACACCTTGCAGTTCGGTGTAAATTTGCGGAAGGTTGACAACATCAGCAATTCCAACCAAACCTCTTTTTTCAATGCCACAACCAACCAGGATTGGATGGCTCCCACCACTATCGCGGGTGCCGGCGTGAGTCTCGATCCTGCTACGGGGGGTTACCCAGCGGTCGACGGCGGCTTTATACAAAGCTACGACGTTGCGGTGACGGACTTGGCCGGTCTCATCAGTGAGGTCAGCGCGAATTACAACCTGGACAAGCATCTGAACGCCTTGCCAGAAGGCACCTCGGTTCACCGCGATTATCGCGACTGGGAGGCGGAGTGGTATGCGCAAGACTCCTGGCGGGTGCGCCCGAATCTGACGGTGACCTTCGGCCTGCGGTACTCGCTTCTGGAGCCGCCCTATGAAACATCCGGCACGCAAGTGGCTCCGAACATCAGTACCCACGATTGGTTTCTGCAGCGCGGGAAAGCAGCAGACCTGGGACAGAATTATTTTGTGACCGGGTTGGATGCGCTCGGCAATCCAATCTTCGATCCCAATCACGAGTTGCAGTTTGCTCTGAGCGGTCAGGCCAATCACGCCAAGCCTTATTGGGGATGGGACTACAAGAACCTGGCCCCGCGACTGGCCATCGCCTATTCGCCAAGCGCAGACTCGGGGCTTGGACGCAAGATCTGGGGGGCACCGGGCAAGTCGAGCATTCGCGTCGGATGGGGGATGTACTATGACCACTTCGGTCAGAGTATTTCGAGCTCGTTTGACCGCCAAAACGGATTTGGACTGAGCAGTTCGAACGGGAATGGGGCCGGCTCGATCACAGTGGACTGCGCTTCCCGTTTTACCAGTCTGACCACGATTCCGTCCAACTATTATGGGACGCCAGGAGGAGCTTGTTCCTCACCGCCGAGTGTCCCATACTATGCCAACGCACCCAGCGGGTCGTTCCCGATTGTTCCGGCTCCGAATCCAGGCAACATCACTTTCGGTCTGGACGATAAGCTCAAGACACCCTACTCACACGTGTTCGACCTTTCGATCACGCGTGACTTGGGGAAGGGCTTTGTGCTTGAGGCATCCTATGTTGGCCGTTTCGCCCACCGGTTGCTGCAGGAAATTGACTTGGCGCAACCGGCAAACTTAAGAGACCCGGTGTCCGGCACGACCTATTATCAAGCGGCGCAGGCTTTGGCGAAACAGTACCGGGCGGGGGTTCCCATTCAGAAAGTTGCCCCAATCCCTTACTGGGAAAACGTTTTTAAGATGGCTTCGAGCGCCAACGGGGGAGTTCTTTTTGGACCGACCGAGAATGCCGCGGGTTCCCCTCCTTGCGTATATGGCGAAGGGAGCCTGACGAGCTTCACCGCGACCCAAGCAATGTATGATTTGTTCGGCTGCTTCGGCATGTCGCCAAACGGCTCGGGTGGGTATAGCGTTGTAGGCAATGAGAGCTCTGCTTTGGCCGCCGCAGACCTGGCCGGATACTGGGGATACTCGACCCCAAACGGCGGCCCATGTATCCCTGCATGCGCAACGATCAATGGTCAGCAGACTCCGTACGCTTTCTTCCCTGCCCAAACGGCCTCCTTGGACGCGTGGTCGAGTATCGGCAATAGCGCGTATAACTCCGGGCAACTCAGCCTGCGCCACCACTCCGGCGGACTCAGCTTTGACGTGAATTACACCTACTCAAAGTCGATTGATATCGGCTCCAATGCAGAGCGCATCAGCGTGTTCGAAGGCCTCGGGTTCTCCAGCCAGATTATCAATGCCTGGATGCCCAACCAACTGCGTGCCCCTTCTGATTTCGACACCACGCACATGATCAACGCCAACTGGGTCTATGAACTTCCAGTCGGCAAAGGCAAGCGGTTCGGTTCAGGCATGTCCAAGATCGCGGATGCCCTTATCGGTGGCTGGCAGATCTCAGGCCTGTGGCGCTGGTCTACCGGCTTCCCGTTTGATGTCTACGCCTTTAACAACTGGTCCACCAACTGGGATCTTGAGTCGTATGGAGTTCTGACGGGCTCTAAGCCCAAGACCGGCCAATTCATCATAGGTGGTACCACTCCGAACGTTTTCCAGGATCCAGCCGCCGCGCTCAACTCGTTTCGTTACTCACTCCCTGGCGAGTCCGGGCAGCGTAACGAACTGCGCGGCCCGGGATCGTTCAATATTGACATGGGCTTGTCGAAAGAGTGGAAGATCACTGAGAGCCAGAACGTGAAATTGAGCTGGGAGGTATTCAACATCACCAACTCGGCCCGCTTCGATGTGGGATCTATGATGAACAACAATAATCTCCTTGACAGTGCCGGTTCCTTCGGCAACTTCATCAATACCCTGTCGCAACAGCGCGTGATGCAGATTGGCGGGCGATATTCGTTCTAAGTCGTCAACCTGATAAGAAAGGGCGGTGGCGCCGCCCTTTCTTTATTGGGCTCTGAACGAGAATCTGGAAAACTATGCATATTACGCGGCTTTGTGAAGAACGAGGAATTCAGTCTTCGTGGCCGCCAAGCGCTGCGCTTTGAGC
>Ga0209580_10000338_pt1 | contig 27378 bp, 21 predicted proteins | sample Coa_R1_5_FD_187153 | JGI IMG/M metagenome (GOLD analysis project Ga0209580, IMG submission 187153) | Surface soil microbial communities from Centralia Pennsylvania, which are recovering from an underground coalmine fire - Coalmine... | ecosystem: Environmental > Terrestrial > Soil >... | reverse complement strand
CAGGTGGGGCACGAAGGTGACGCGGACTTCCCCCCCCGCCTGGGCGGACAGCTCCTGTTCGATCTCCGCGGTGTGATTGTGTTCCGCGACGCCGTAGGCGTGCACGTTCTCGTTGGTGTCCGCAAACCCGTACCCGCCGGACTTCCCGCCGCGCCCGGCCCCGGACACCCCGGACTTGGCGTCGATGATGATCCCCTCGCGGCGCACCGCGCCCGCGCGCACCAGCGGGGTCAGCGCGATGAGCGCGGCGGCCGGGTAGCACCCCGGGTCGGCGACGAGGCGGGCCGTCCGGATCGCCGCGCGGTGCAGCTCGGGCAGCCCGTAGACCGCCTCGGCCAGGTAGCGCGGCGCATCGTGCGTAAACTTGTACCACACCGGATAGAGCGCCGGGTCATGAAGCCGGAAGTCCGCCGCGACGTCGATCACCTTCGCCCCGCGCTCGAGCAGCTCGGGCACGACCGCCATCGCCTTCCCGCTCGGCAGCGAGACGATGACCACGTCGGACTCCGCGCCGATCGCCGTGGGATCCAGCGCCTCCGCGGTCAGATCGACAAACCCGCGCAGGTTGGGGTAGAGATCGGCGATCGGCCGGCCCTTCTGCGTCTCGGCGGTGACGTGGACGAGCCGGATCTCCGGATGCGTCGCCAGGAGACGCACCGCCTCCGCGCCGCCGTATCCTGACGCGCCGATCACGCTGACCCGAGCCGCCATCCCAATCACCCCGCCGCCCAGTTCGAATAATTATACTGTGCGATGTATAAAGTTGCAAGCGGGTCGGGCCGGTTGAGGGCGCGCCCGGAGGTTAGAGCGGGGAGACCTCCATCGCGGCCTGCGGCGAGAGGATGTGGCCGTGCGCGAGGGCCTCGACGACGTCGAGGAACGCCCCGGCGGTGTCGAGCGACGTGAAGCACGGAAGGTGCCGCTCGAACGCGGCGCGGCGGAGGGCAAACCCGACGCGCCCCGGGATCTTCCCGCGCGTGGGGGTGTTGATCACCACGCTCACCGCCTGTTCGCGGATCAGCCGCAGTGCCGTCTGCTCGCCCCCGTTCTTGCTCACGCGGGTGGCCGCCACCCCGTGGTCGGCCAGGAACCGGGCGGTCTCGTCGGTGGCGTAGACGGCGTACCCCAACTCCGCAAACCGGCGAATGAGGACGGTCGCTCCCGGCTTGTCCCGGTCGGCGATGCTCGCCAGGATCGCCCGATGGATCGGCACCGTGACGCCCGCGGCGACGAGGGCGCGGTACAGCGCCCCGGGCAGGCTGGTGTCCTGCCCCATCACCTCCCCGGTCGAGGTCATCTCCGGCCCGAGAAGGACGTCGACCTGGCGCAGCTTCTCCATGCTGAACACGGGGGCTTTCACCGAGACCCGCCCCGGCCGGGGCAGCAGGGTCACCCCCGGGTATCCGAGGTCGGCCAATCGAGCGCCCAACATCACCCGCACCGCGATCGGCACCAGCGGCGAGCCGGCGGCCTTGCTCACAAACGGGACCGTCCGGCTGCTGCGGAGGTTCGCCTCCAGGACGTAGACCCGCCCCTCCTTGATCACGAACTGGATGTTCACAAACCCACGCACGGCCAGCGCCCGGGCGATGGCCAGGGTGTGCGCGACGATCTGCTCCTGCTCGTCCGCGGTCACCTGCGGGGCGGGAAACACCGCCAGGCTATCGCCGGAGTGCACCCCGGCCCGCTCGATGTGCTGCATCACCCCCGGCAGGTAGAGCCCCTCGCCGTCGCTCACGGCGTCGACCTCGACCTCGCACCCCTCCAGGTACGTGTCGATCAGCACGGGATGCGCGTCGTGGACGGCGAAGGCGCGCGCGAGATAGTGCAGCAACTCGTCCTCGGCGCCCACGATCTGCATCCCCCGCCCCCCCAACACGTACGAGGGACGGACGAGCAGCGGGTACCCGAGGCGGGCGGCGATCGCCGCCCCTTCCTCCACCGACCGCGCCGCGCCGCCGGCGGGGCACGGGATTCGCAGCGCGTGGAGGAGCGCGTGAAATTTCTCCCGGTCCTCCGAGATGTCGAGGGACTCCACGGCCGTCCCGAGCACCCGCACCCCGGCGCGCGCCAGCGGGCCGGCGAGGTTGAGCGCCGTCTGGCCTCCCACCTGCACCAGCACCCCCTCCGCCCGCTCGCGCTCGACGACGTGCAGCACGTCCTCCAGCGTCAGCGGCTCCAGGTACAGCCGGCTGGCGACGTCGAAGTCGGTGCTCACCGTCTCCGGGTTGTTGTTGACCAGGATGGCCTCCCGGCCCTCCGCGCGGAGCGCTTTCACCGCGTGCACGCTGGAGTAGTCGAACTCGATCCCTTGCCCGATCCGGATCGGCCCGGACCCCAGGACGAGCACCCGCCGCCCCGCCCCGTCGGGGACCTCGTCCTCGCGCGCGTAGGTCGAATAGTAGTACGGCGTCACGGCCGGGAACTCGCCGGCGCAGGTGTCCACGACCTTGTAGACGGGCCGGATCGCGAGCCGACGCCGGGCTTCCCGCACCGCGTCCTCGGTCGTCCCCCACAGATCGGCGATCGTGGTGTCGGCGAACCCCACGGCCTTGGCCTCGCGGAGGATCTCGCCCCCCCGGTCGGCCCGCAGCCGCTCCTCCATCCCGACCAGGCCGACGATCTTGTGGATGAAGAACAGGTCGATCCCGGAGAGATCGGCGATCTCCTGCGGGAGCATTCCCCGGCGCGCCCCCTCCGCCACGGCGAAGAGGCGCTCGTCGCAGGGCTCGGCGATCCGCCGCCTCACGTCCTCCGTCCCCCATCCCGAGGCCGGCGGATAACGCAGGCCGTCGGTCCGCAGGTCGAGCGACCGCAGCGCCTTGAGGAGGACCTCCTCCACCGACCGGCCGATCGCCATCGTCTCGCCGGTCGCCTTCATCTGGGTCCCCAGCCGTCGGTCGATGCCGGCAAATTTGTCGAAGGGCCAGCGGGGGATCTTGAGGACGACGTAGTCGAGCGCCGGCTCGAAGCTGGCCCGGGTCACCCCCGTCACCGCGTTGGGGATCTCGTCGAGCGTGCGCCCCAGCGCGATCTTGGCGGCGACGCGGGCGATCGGATAGCCGGTGGCCTTGCTGGCCAGCGCGCTCGACCGGCTGACGCGAGGGTTGACCTCGATGACATGGTACCGCGCGCTGTGCGGGTCGAGCGCGAATTGAATATTGCACCCGCCCTCGATGCCGAGCCCGCGGATGATCCGCAGGCTCGCGCCGCGCAGCATCTGGTACTCCCGGTCGCTCAACGTCTGGCTGGGGGCGATCACGATGCTGTCCCCGGTGTGTACACCCATCGGGTCGAGGTTCTCCATGTTGCAGACGGTGATGCAGGTATCGAGGCGATCGCGCATCACCTCGTACTCGACCTCCTTCCAGCCGATCAGCGAGCGCTCGACAAGGACCTGCCCGATCCGGCTGGCGGCCATCCCGAGCGAGGCGATCTCCGCGAGGGCGGCGCGGTCGTGCGCGATGCCGCCCCCCGTGCCCCCGAGGGTGTAGGCGGGGCGGACGACCACGGGGTACCCGATGCGGTCGGCGAACTCGCAGGCGTCGCGCACCGTCCGGACCACCACGCTCTCCGGCACCGGCTCCCCCCAGGCCGTCATCGCATCGCGAAACTGCTGCCGGTCCTCGGCCCGGCGGATCGCCTCCAGCGGCGTGCCGAGCAGGCGCACCCCCAGCCACTCGAGGACGCCGGCCTCGGCCAGCCCCACGGCGAGGTTCAGGCCGGTCTGCCCCCCCAGGGTGGCGAGCAGCCCCTGCGGGCGCTCGCGTTCCAGGATCCTGGTGAGGAACTCCACGGTGAGCGGTTCGATGTAGACGCGGTCGGCGGTGTCCACGTCGGTCATGATCGTGGCGGGGTTGCTGTTGACCAACACCACCTCCACGCCCTCTTCGGAAAGCGACCGGCACGCCTGGCTGCCGGAGTAGTCGAACTCCGCCGCCTGACCGATGATGATCGGCCCGGAGCCGATCACCATGACCTTGCGAATCTCAGCGGGCGGCATCGAGGGGGGATCCGCTGGGGACGGCCGCGGGGCGGGCGGGGGCATCGAGCAGGGTCATCCACTCATCGAACAGGTAGTCGGAGTCGAGCGGGCCGGGGCGCCCTTCGGGATGATACTGCACCGACATGATCGGCAGGCGGCGGTGCCGCAGCCCCTCGACGGTGCCGTCGTTGAGGTTCCGGTGGGTCACCACGACCTCGCTCCGATCGAGCGAGGCGTCGTCCACGGCGTACCCGTGGTTCTGGGTCGTGACGCAGACGCGGCCCCGCATCAGATCCCGCACCGGTTGATTGCTCCCCCGGTGCCCGTAGGGCAGCTTGAACGTCTCCGCCCCCGCCGCCCGGCCGATGATCTGGTGCCCGAGGCAGATCCCGAACATCGGCAGGCGCCCCCACAAGCGCCGCACCTGCGCCACCTGGTGGTCGAGGCGCTGGGGATCGCCCGGCCCGGGAGAGAGCACCAGGCCGGCCGGGCGGAAGGCCAGGATCTCCTCCGCTGTGGTCCGATGCGGCAGCACCCAGAGATCGCACCCGCGCATCCTGAGGCTCTCGGTAATCCCCCACTTCACCCCGCAGTCCAGGATCGCGACGCGGGGCCCGGAGCCCGCGGTGTGCTCGACGGAAGGGATGGATACTTGGGCGACCAGGTCGAGCGTCCCGATCTCGGGCAGCGACCGCGCGCGGGCGACCAGTGCGGCGTCCGACAGCTCTTCGGTCGACACGACCCCGCGCTGGAGCCCGTGCGTGCGCAGATGGCGGACCAGGCACCGTGTGTCCACCCCCGCGATCCCCGCGACCTTCCGCTGGATCAGCACGGAGGCGAGCGGGCTCTCCGACCGCCAGTGGTTCGGGCGCGCGGCGGCCTCCCCCACGATCAACCCCTCGAGGTGGGGGCGCCCCGACTCCCAAGCCTCCCCGCTCATCCCGTAGTTGCCGATCAGCGGGTAGGCCATGGTGACGATCTGCCCCCGGTAGGACGGATCGGACAGCACCTCTTGATAGCCGGTCATCGCCGTCGTGAAGACGACTTCGCCGCCGGCCCATCCCGGGCGGCCGAGGGCCCGCCCCTCCAGCACCAGCCCATCCGCTAAGGCGATCCTCGCGCGCACCCGATCCCCCCTCACACCGTCGTGCATAATTATACACATATCAGTAATAAAAATGCAACGGGGCGGGCGGAGGGATGGGGGCAAGCGAAAGGGAGCCCCCCGGGGGCTCCCGCGAATCGACGTCCGGCCAAGCCGATCTGGCGCACCATCGATCCCTCCCGGAGATCATTAATGGTCCGCGTTCGGGTTTATTGTACCGCGTGTCGGGAGAATTGCAAGCGCGGAACGCGGAACGCCGTCAGCCCGTCGATCCCCGACGTCGCCGCCGGTGCGGCGCGGGCGCCAGCACGACGGCGCGCCACTCCCCGGAGCCGAGGACCTCGACCGTGTCCAGGCCCGAAGCCGCCGCGGCGTCGAGGACCGCGCGCAGGCGGTCCTCGACGATCCCGGACCCGATGAAGCGCCCGCCCGCCGCCAGTCGCTGCCGCACCCTGGGGAGCATCGGGATGATCACGTCCGCGACGATGTTGGCGAGGACCAGATCGACGGGACCGCCGCCGCCGACGCCGGCCCCTCGGACCACGTGCACGGCCTTCGGCACCCCGTTGGTCCGGACGTTTGCGCGCGCGACCTCCGCGGCGACCGGGTCGACGTCTCGGGCCGCCACCTGGCTGGCGCCGAGCCGAGCGGCGGCGATGGCGAGAATCCCCGACCCGGTGCCGACATCGATCACCGTGCCCCCCGCGGGACCCCGAGGGCGGAAATGACGTAGGAGGAGACGCAGACAGAGACGCGTGCTGGGATGGGCGCCGCTGCCGAAGGCCATCCCCGGGTCGATCCGGACGACGATCTTTCCGGATCCCGCCGGCAGCCGCACCCAGGTGGGCGCCACAACCAGGCGGCCCAACCGCAGCGGCCGCACCGACGTGCGCCACGCGCGCACCCACCGGCCGGATTCGACCACCCGCGCGGTCACCGTCGCCCGGCCGGGATCGAGGCCGTACCGGACGAGACCGCGCACCCGCCGACGAAGATGCCGCAAGGTCATCGATCGAATCCGCGATGGAGGAAGGAAGCACCGAAGCCGGACCTCGCCCGGCGATGGACGGTCCTCGGCGATCCCGCCGACGCCCATCGCCCACAAGAATTCCCCGACCGCTTCGGCCGCGCTCGGGCCGGTGATCACGCGCACCTCCGCCCAGCGTCGACCGGCGGGTCGGCGGGAGGCCCGGCCCGGACGTCTTCCTGCCCTGGGACCGCTCAAGAGTGGCGGGTGCGAAACTTTCCGAGCAGGGTCTTCTTGGGAGGCTTGAGATCTTCCCCGCGCAGCGCGCTGAACCGCTGGAGCAGCTGCACCTGCTCCTTCGTCAGGTCCTGCGGAACCACGACATGGAAGTGCACGATGAGGTCGCCGCGGCCGTCGCGGAGGGTCGGCATGCCCTTCCCCCGCAGCGTCGTCGTGCTGCTCGTCTGCAGGCCGGGCGGAATGGCGAGCGGGGCCGGGCCGTCCAGCGTCGGCACCTCGATCTGATCGCCCAGCGCCGCCTGCGTGACCGAGATCGACACCTCGCAGTGGAGATCCCGTCCCTGGCGCGTGAACACGGGGTGGGACGCGATCGTCAGGTCGACGTAGAGGTCGCCCCGTTCGCCGCCGCGCATGCCCGCTTCCCCTTCGCCCTGCAGGCGAAGGCGGGTCCCGTCCTCCACCCCGGCCGGCACCTTCACCGTGATCTCGCGCCTGGCTCGGGCCCGGCCGCTCCCCCGGCACTCCGGGCAGGGGTGGCGGATGACCTTTCCCGCCCCCCCACACTGCGGGCAGGCGGTGACCTGCGCGAACGACCCGAACGCGGTCCGGCGGCTGTAGCGGACCTGGCCGACGCCGCGGCAGGTCGCGCAGGGTTCCGCCGATCCCCCCTTCTCCGCCCCCGTGCCGAAGCACACCGGGCAGGTCTCCTCGCGGGTGATCGTCATCTGTGTTTCGGTCCCGGCCGCGGCCGCCTCGACGGTCACCTCCAGCCTGACCCGAAGATCGCTGCCGCGCTCCGGCCCCGGCTCGCCGCCGGCGGAGCGCTCCCGCCCGAAGAACATATCGAAGATATCCTCGAACGGGGTGCCCCCGAAGGGACTGACTCCCCCGTCCCGACCGGCGGACCCGATCTGGCCCGTGCGGTCGTAGAGGGTTCGCCGCTCAGGATCCCCCAGCACCTGGTAGGCCTCGTTGATCTCCTTGAAGCGTTCGCTGGCCTGGGGGTCCTGGCTGACGTCGGGATGGTGCGCGCGGGCGAGCTGGCGAAACGCCCGTTTGATCTCCTCGCCGGTGGCTGAACGAGAAACGCCGAGAACCTCGTATAGGTCGCGCCGCGCCATCTCGCCCGCTTACGTCTGCTGGAGGGCTTCGCCGAGGCTATCGGCCAGGAACGTCAGCAAGCTGACGATCTTCCCGTATCGCATCCGCGTCGGGCCGATGACGCCGACCACGCCCGCCGGGCGGTCATCGACGAAGTAGGTCGCGGTAATCACGCTGCATTCCTTCATTTCTTCCCGCCTGTTCTCGGTCCCGATCGCGATCCGCACCCGTTCCCCCGTATCTCCCGGGCGGAGCAGCTCCACCACGATGTCTCTCTGCTCGAGCGCGGAGAGCACCGGCTGAGCGCGTCGGACATCCTGGAACTCCGGCTGCTTCAGGATGTTCGCCTTCCCATCGGAGTAGACGGGACCCGGCGTCCGCGCCAGAGAGTCGCGCAGGAGCCGGGCCACCTCATCGACGACCCGCTGGTAGCGCGCCGCGTCCCCGATCACGTCGGTGAGCTTCCGATCGGTGAGGTCGTTCAGCGACATGCCGGCGACCCGGCGGGAGATCTCGTGGGAGAGGCGGTCAAGATCGTCGGGCGAGATCGGCGCGGCGAACTCCATCGTCTTCCCCTCGAACACCCCCTCATCGGTGACCACCACGGCCATGGCGCGATGGGGCGAGAGGGGGATCAGGCTCAGATGCCGGATCCGCTGCGCCCCGGTGGTCACCGACGCCGCCACCGCGGCGAATTCGGTCACCGAGGCCAGGGTATGCGCGGCCTGCTCGACGGTGCGCTGGGGCTCGACGCTTGAGAGGGTACGGCGGATCTCCATGCGCTCCCAGGCGGGGATCTGCTCCTCCTTGATCATCGAATCCACGTACACCCGGTACGCCTGTTCGGTAGGAATCCTGCCGGCCGACGTGTGCGGCTGCCGGAGATACCCCATTTCCTCGAGCGCGGCCATCTCGTTTCGCACCGTGGCGGAGCTCACCCCCAGCCGGTGGCGGGTGGACACCGCCTCGCTGCCGATCGGCTCTGCGGTCAGGACGTAATCGTCAATGACCAGTTTAAGGATGTCGCGCTTTCGGCCGTCCATCTCCGGCACCGCGGCACTCCCCCGTTTAGCACTCGAGGACATAGAGTGCTAGCGTCTTGGTTCAGCCTAGCATCCACCGAAGAAAACTGTCAAGGCATCCCCGCGGATCCGTTCCTCATCCCGCGGTCGGAGCGTCCCCCCGATTTCGCCGAAACACCGTGCCGAACAGCGCCAGTTCCCGTACGCCGAGCAGCGCGCACACCCCCAGGTAGGCGGCTCCCCCCACGGCGAGGGCGGCGAGGAGCTGGAGCGCCGCGCCCGAGAACCGACCGACATCGACCACCCGCCCCACCGCCTGTAATGTACCCAGGGCGACGCCCGCCAGGACCGCGGCGGCCACCCCCGTCCGGACGGCCGTGCCGAGGACCGCCGCTCCGTCCACCCCGCCCAGGCGCCGCCTGAGGACAACCAGGAGACTCCCGACATTCGCAAACGCCACGAGCGACGTGGCCAGCGCAATCCCGGTATGGCCGAACCACCGCATCAGCACGGCATCCCCGACCGCGTTGAGCAGGATCATGTAGACGCCGATCCGGACCGGGGTCCGGGTATCGTGCAGGGCGTAGAAGGTTCGGGTCACCACGTAATAGGCGGCGTAGGGGACGCTCCCCACCGCAAACCCCACGAGCCCGAGGGCCACCGCGTGCGTGGCGCTCGGGTCGAACGCTCCGCGCTGGAAGACGACGCGGACGATGGGGCCGCTCAGCGCCAGCATCACCGCCGTCATCGGCATCATCGTGAACAGGATGCCGCGCAGGCCCAGCGAGGTCGTCTCGCGCAGCAGGGCGGCGCCTCCCCCTGCCCGACGGGCCATGGTCGGGAACAGGGCCGTGGCCAGCGAGATCGCGAAGATGCCGACGGGCGCCTGGTTGATCGTGAAGGCGTAGTCCAGCACGGCCACATAGTCCACGCCCGGCTTGGGCGGAAGGAACGACGCGAAGAACCGGGCAACGTTCGAGTTGATCTCAATCACCGCCAGCCCGAGCATCGCCGGGATGGCCAGCCGGCCCATCTCGCGGAGCACAGGATGCCCCAAGTTGAGCGTCGTCCCCCAGCGGAGCCCCAGCCTCCGCGCGGTGGGCAGCTGGACGGCGAATTGCGCCGCCCACCCCGCCAGGAAGCTGATCGCCACACCCAGGATCCCCCGGCGGGTGCCGAGGGCCAGGACAGAGGCGATGATGACGAGGTTGAACACCAACGGGGCCATCGCCGGCGCGGTGAACCGATGGTGCGCGTTGAGGAACCCGGTGACAAATCCGGACAACGCCAGGAAGACCATCGACACAAACATCACGCGCGTCAGGCTCACCGCCGTCGTCAGCACCGAGGGGTTCGTGCGGAGGTACCCGGGCGCGGCGAGCGGCACCAGGATCGGTGCCGCCAGGACGCCCAGGACGACCATGCCGAGGCCGATGATCAGGACCAGGTTGAGCGTGCTGGTGACGACCTGGCGCGTCTCCTCCGCATCGCCCTTGACCAACAACTCGCTGATCGACGGGATAAAGACGACGCTGAGGATCCCCCCCACCAGCAGTCGCTGAACGAAGAACGGGATGGAGTAGGCGATGACGAACGCGGACTTGGCGGATGTGGCACCGAAGAAGGCGGCGATGAGGACGTCGCGGATCAGGCCCAGCCCGCGGCTGCCGATGGTGCTGACCGCGATCACGCCGGCCGCCCGGGCCAGGCCTCCGGCAGCGGACGCGCGCTGATTCGTGGCCGGCTCGGATGGTCCGGTCGACATCTGGTCGTCATTATAGCACAGCCTCGATCGGTCCCCGGAGGCCCACCGAGCGGCGGACTCATCGGTGGTGACGGATTCAGCGGCCGGTCACATTTCGCGGGTGACAGAATCACTGAACAGTTACGGGGTGATAGATTCATTGAACAACCACAGGACGAGGGCCGTCGGTTGTCCGAACGACCGACGCTGTGCTACAATTGGCCTCGCCTGCCCCGGCCGGGAGATCCGCGCGCGACTCGGACCGGGGGTGTGACGGCGGAGGTGCCTGGTTGGCGAAGCGCACGAAGTCCGGCCTGAAGCGAAAGCGTCAAGCGATCAAGCGGACGGCCCGGAATCAGGCGGTGCATTCCAGGATCAAAACGTTGGTGAAGCACGCCCGGCAGGCATCCACCGCCACCGCCCCGGAGGTCCTCGCCGCGATCCGGCAGCTGGACGCCGCGGCCCGGAAGCGGATCATCCACCCGAACACCGCAGCCCGAAGCAAATCGCGGCTGATTCGACGCCTCGCCCACCAGCCCACCACCGCGCCCGCCTAATTACCCCGCCCGGGCGACGGGTTCGGCGTGCGCGCCCTAAGCGCAGAGTCCGACGATCAGGGTCTCGAGAGCGAGCCGCGGGGGCTTCTGCCCGGTCTTGATCTCGGTGTCCGTCTGCACGAGGAGCTGCAGGACGGTGGAGACATCCAGACGGCTAAAGGCCGCCACCTGTGGCTGAAGGCGGCGCTGCCTCCACAGCCAATACCGCCCCCCCAGCACCCGGCGCGCTTCAGCCTCATCCGCCCCGCGCTCCAGGAGGGCCTTGCCGCGGAGCAGCATCCGGATCTGATCCCCGAGCATGAAGAGGACTTTCACCGGCGCCTCCTCGGCCAGCACGACCTGCAGCAGCCTGAGGGCCCGTCCGGCCTGCCGGTGCCCCACGGCATCCATCAGCTCGAACACCGTGACTTCCGCCACGTGGCTGGCCACGGCACGGACATCCTCGGTGGTGATCGTCGTGCGTTCGCCCACGTACGTCGTGAGCTTATCGATCTCCGACGCCAGTTCCCGCAGCGCCCCCCCCACCAGGATCGCCAGCGTTTGGGTCGCCTCGGGGGCCATCGTCTTGCCGGCCTGTTCGACCCTCGCGCGGATCCAAGCGGGAAGTGCCTCGGGATGCAGTCGATCGCAAGGGATGACCCGTCCCACGCGCTGAAGGACCCCGAAGAGGCGACGACGCTTGTCGAGCTTCTCCGCGACGACGACCAGGACCGACGGCGGCGACCCGCGATCAAGGTAGTCGGCCAGGGCGTCCTGGTCGGGAACACGGAATGCTTCGCCGCGGCGCACCACCACCACCCGGCGGCTGCCGAAGAACGGGAGCGTCTCGCAGCGGGTGATGACGTCTTGAATCGGGGTCTCCCCGGCGTCGACGATGTCGAGGTTGAGATCGCGCTCGCCGGCCGGCAGGACGTCGTCCAGAATCCGCCCCAGCGCCGCCTCGGCCGCCCAGTCCTCCTCGCCGATCAGAAGATACACCGTCGGCGTCGCCGCCCCCGGTCGCGCGCGCGGGGCGGGTGGAGCCGGCCGGCGTGGAGGGGCGGGGCGCGTCACGTGCCGTCTCCCGCGGAGCGTGACCGGGCGGATACAGGATCCGGGTAAAGCGTAGGGTGGGATCGAGGGGAGGAGCGGACGATGCGTGTCGGATCGATGCTCATCGGCGGCCTGCTGATCACGATGCTGTTCGCGCCATCCGTCGCGGAAGGATTGGGGCTGATTCCCACCGGCACGTTCGAGATCGTGCCGGGGGACTCCTCGATCGTCTTCGCCGTCCCGGACAACCGCGGGGGGTTCTCGGGCCGGACGACGCAGGTCACCGGCCGCGTCGCGGTGGCGGCGGGTGCCGCCGGAGAGACCTACGCCGCCCGGGTGGCGGCCACGATCGACACCGGGACCATCACCACGGGGAACGCGCTCCGCGACGCGAGCATGCGGGCGACGTTCTTGCAGACCCGACAGTACCCCGTCATCACATTTGCCGGCACGGTGACGGCGACCCCCGGGCTCGGCGTCCACCCGTTCCCGGCGGCGGTCCGCGGGACGTTGACGATCCGCAACGTGACCCGCGACGTGGAGTTCGCGGCGACGGTGACGGCGCTCGCCCACGAATATCTCGCCGATGCCACGACAACGATCCGGATGGCGGACTATCAGATCCCGTACCCGCGGGCCTTCATCTTCGTCGCCCGGGATCCGGTCACCCTCACCCTGCACATCCGGTCGCGCCAGCCCGACGGCGGCGGCTTCCCCGCGCGCCGAGGGGCCGCGCGCCGCCCCTAGCGCTTCGCGGCGACCTCTCCGGCGAGTCGGTCCCCGAACGCCTGCAGGGGCTGGACCCCTTCGTCACCCGTGCCGCGACTGCGCACGGCGACCGTCCCCTGCTCTTCCTCCCGATTGCCGACCACGAGCATGTACGGTACCTTCATCAGCTGCGCCTCGCGGATCTTGTGGCCGGTCCGCTCGCTGCTGTGGTCGACTTCGGCGCGAATGCCCCTCGCCCGGAGGGCCTCCTGAACCCGCCGCGCGTAGGCGAGGTGGCGGTCCGCGATCGGCAGCACGCGGACCTGCTCCGGCGCGAGCCAGAGCGGAAACGCCCCCGCGTACGTCTCGATCAAGAACGCCATCATCCGCTCCAAGGTACTGATCACCCCCCGGTGTATCATCACCGGTTGGTGGGGCTGGCCGTCCTCGCCGATGAATTCGAGCCCGAAGCGCCCGGGCAGGTAGAAATCGATCTGCACGGTCGAGATCGTCTCGTCCTTGCCCATCACGTTCGGGACCTGCACGTCCAACTTCGGTCCGTAGAACGATGCCTCGCCCCTGGCCTCGGCGAACTTGAGTCCGAGGTTGCGCATCGCCTCGCGCAGCCGCTCTTCGGCGAGGTCCCACATCGCGTCGTTCTGGACGAACTTCACGCGGTCGGCGGGGTCGCGCATGGACAGCCGGTACCAGTAGTCCCGCAGTCCCAGATCGGTGTAGACCCGCTGGATCAGGCGCACGACCGCCACGAATTCGTCCAGCAGCTGGTCGGGGCGGCAGAAGATATGGGCGTCGTTGAGCGTCATCCCACGCACACGGGCCAACCCCGACAGCACCCCGGAGCGCTCGTAGCGGTACATGTTGCCGAGTTCGGCGATCCGAACCGGCAGGTCGCGATAGCTGCGCTGCTGATGCTTGTAGATCATGATGTGGTGCGGGCAGTTCATGGGGCGCAGGACCAACTCCTCGTTATCCACCTTCATCGGCGGGTACATGTTCTCGCGGTAGTGGTCCCAGTGCCCGCTGATCTTGTACAGCTCGATGCTGGCGAGGTCCGGGGTGCGGACGTGCTGGTAGCCGAGGCTCTCCTCAAGGTCGATGATGTACCGCTCCAGCACCCGCCGCACGGTCGCGCCGCGCGGCAGCCACAGCGGCAGACCCTGCCCCACCTCCTCGACCGAGGCGAACAGCTGCAGCTCGCGGCCCAGCTTGCGGTGATCCCGCTGCTTGGCTTCTTCCAGGCGGGCCAGGTAGGCGTCGAGCTCCTGCGAGGTGGGAAACGAGATCCCGTAGATCCGCTGAAGCATCTCCCGATGCTCGTCCCCCCGCCAGTAGGCTCCGGAAGTGCTGAGGAGCTTGACCGCCCCGATCCGTCCGGTCGACGGGAGGTGCGGGCCGCGGCACATGTCCTGGAACCCGTCCTGGCGGTAGAAGCTCACCGGATCGTCGTGGATCCCCTCGAGCAGCTCCGCCTTGTACTTCTCCCCGGCGCTCTGGAACGCGCGGAGGGCCTCGTCCCGCTTGACCGAGACGCGCTCGATCGCCTCGTCCCGCTCCGCCAGCGCGCGCATCCGCGCCTCGATCTTCCCCAGGTCCTCCGGTGTGAACGGCCGCCCGATGTCGAAATCGTAGTAGAAGCCGTCGTCGATCGGCGGCCCGATCGCGAGCTTGGCTTCGGGGAACAGTTCCCTCACGGCCTGGGCCATCAGGTGGGCCGTGCTGTGCCAGTAAACTTCCTTGCCCCCCGGGTCGGCAAAGGTGAGCCACTCCACGACGGCGTCCGCCCCGAGGGGGGTGGCCAGGTCGCGGGCGGCCCCGTCCACGCGGGCGGCCAACACGTCCCGGCGCCCCAGGTCCCGGGCGACCGCCGCAAGCGTCGTCCCGGCAGGATAGCGGCGGGCTGACCCGTCCGAAAACTTCACCATCACCTCTGCCATCGCTTCCCCTCCCGCCGCGCTCGGCCCGCCACGCGTCCCCAGGCGGCGGGCGCGTGGGGGCGGGCGCCAGAAATAACATCGCCCCCGTCCGTATGGGACGGAGGCGACCGCGGTTCCACCCATCTTCCTCCCTCAGTGGGAGGCCCTCGCCGCGCGGTCTCGGGCGCACCCGGCGGGCTTCGAGACCGCCCGCGGCTCTGGGGTGGTCTTCTGCCGGGCACCCGGGCGGGGTTCTCAGCCTGGACCCCGCCTCTCTATTCGGCTGCCGACCGGCGTACTTATCCCCTTCACAGCCGATTCCATTATAGCACAGGGAGCCCGGCCGCCCCCTCGATTTACGGCCCCACCCCTCCCCCCGCCTCAGATTGCCCGCGCCTCCCGCGTGCGTACAATATAAAGGACTACAGAACAGCCCACCCGAAATAGACGGATGCTTCATCGCCCGATGCCAAATTGCAGGGGGAAATTATGGTCAAGCACGCATGGTTCTCGAGGGGCGGGACGGTAGCCCTGGCGACGATCGGATTTCTGCTCGCGGGGCTCCTCTTCTCTCCGGCGGCCCGCCAGGGATGGGCCGCGCAATCCAACGATACCTTCATCTGGGGGAAGTCCGGGGACGCGGATACCCTGGACAACCAGGTGAGCTCCAACGGGGAGACCTCCGAGGTCACCACGCAGATCTACAACCTGCTGGTCCGGGCAAAGGCCGGACGGACCGACGTTGAGCCCGACCTCGCGGAAAGTTGGTCGGTGTCGTCGGACGGCCTGGTCTGGACGTTCAAGCTGCGCAAGGGCGTCACGTTCCAGGACGGCACCCCCTGGAACGCCGAGGCGGCGAAGTTCAACTTCGACCGGATGGCGGATCCGAAGAACCCCTTTCACACCACCGCCAAGGGACTCGACTTCGAGTACTGGAACGACTTCATGGCCGACTCCTTCAAAGAGGCCAAGGTCGCCGATCCCTACACGCTCCAGCTCGTGCTGAAGCAGCCGAACGCCCCGCTGCTGTACAACCTCTCCATCATCGCGTTCGATATGGCCAGCCCGGCGTCATTCAAGCAGTACGGCGGGGAGGGCGTGGGCCAGCACCCGGTGGGGACGGGCCCCTACAAATTCGTGGAGTGGGTGCGGGACGACCACATCACGCTGGAGGCGAACCCCACCTTCTTCCGGAAGGGGCTGCCCAAGACCAAGCGGGTGATCATGCGGGTGATGAAGGATAACGCCGCCCGCTTCCTCGCCCTCAAGGCCAACGAGATCCAGGCGATGGAGCTGCCGAACACGGAAGACGTCAAGGCGGCGCAGCAGGACCCGAACCTCAAGACGGGCTTCCGGCCGGCGTTCGACACCGGCTGGGTCCGGTTCAACATGAACAACGACATCTTTAAGGACAAGCGGATCCGCGAGGCCGTGGCGCTCTCCATCAACCGCCAGGCGATCGTCCAGGGCCTGTACGCGGGGTACGGCGAGGTGGCCCAGCAGCACATGCCGCCTCTGATGTGGGGCCGAATCCCCAACTGGAAGGGGTACAGCTACGACCCGACCAAGGCTAAACAGCTCCTGGCCGAGGCGCAGTATCCGAACGGGTTCTCGCTCGACTTCTGGTACATCCCGGTGAGCCGTCCCTACTTCCCGAACGGCAAGGAGATCGGCACGGCGATCGCGAGCGACCTCGGCAAGATCGGCATCCGGGTGCACCTGATGACCGAGGACTGGGCCGCGTACCTGAAGGACCGCAACACCAACAAGTTCCCGATCTTCATGATCGGGTGGATCGGCGACAACGGCGATCCAGACGACTGGCTCGGGTACTTCTTCCCCAAGCACGACCCGAACAACGCCTACCTCTCGTACAACAACCCGGCGGTCTTCGACCTGATCAACAAGGCGAAGGTCACCGTCAGCCAGGCGGAGCGGGCGAAGATGTACGCGCAGGCCGAACAGCTGATCGTGGACGACTACCGGGACGTCCCGATCGCGCACGCGAAGGTCCCGATCCTGATGCGCAAGAACGTCGACGGGTTGGTCGGGCAGCCGGACGCGAACGAGTACATGGAGACCGTGTCCCTCAAGTAGCGCGTCGAACGGAGAACCGGCGGGGGGCTTGGGGCCGATGCCCGAGGCCCCCCGCCGAATCGCAGAAAACGCGTGAGCCGCTACATCCTGCGCAGGACGATCGCCCTCCTCCCCATCCTCCTCGGGGTCTCCGCGGCGGCATTCCTGCTCATTCACCTCATCCCGGGCGATCCGGCGACGGTCTACCTGGGCGAGCACGCCAGCCCCGACTCGATCAAGCGCGTCCAGCATGAGTTCGGCCTGGACCGGCCGCTCCCGGTGCAGTACGGCATCTACCTGTGGCACGCCGTCCGGGGGGACATGGGGGAGTCGCTGGAGACCCACCGCCAGGTGATCGTGGAATTCTTGCCGCGATTTCCCGCGACGATCGAGCTCGCGCTGGGGGCCAGCGCCGTCGCCCTAATCGTGGGGATCCCGATCGGCATCGTGTCGGCGGCCAAGCCCAACTCCGTCTTCGATCGGCTGGGGATGGCGGTGGCCCTGGCCGGCGTGTCGCTGCCGGTCTTCTGGCTGGGGTTGATGCTCGTCTACATCTTCAGCGTCTACTTCCACGTCCTGCCCACCTCGGGGCAGTTGGGGGTCGATTTCACGCTCCGATCGATCACCCACATCGACATCCTGGACGGACTGCTCACGGGGAACTTCCCCGCCGCGGTGGACTCGTTCCGCCACCTCATCCTGCCGAGCGTCACCCTGTCCAGCTACTCCACGGCGATCATCGCGCGGATGACCCGGGCGTCGATGCAGGACGCGCTGCATCAGGACTTCATCCGCACGGCACGCGCCAAGGGCCTCGCCGGCCGCGCGGTGATCATCGGACACGGGCTGCGCAATGCCCTCCTGCCCGTCATCACCGTGATCGGCCTCTCGGTGGGGTCCCTCTTGACCGGGGCGATCCTGACGGAGACGATCTTCTCCTGGCCGGGGGTGGGGCGCTTTATGTACGACTCGATCCTCTTCCGCGACTACCCGGTGATCCTGGCGGGGATCCTGCTCTTCTCGCTGGTGTTCGTGTTCGTCAACCTCCTCGTCGACGTCCTGTATGCTTTCCTCGACCCCCGAATCCGCTACGCATAGCCTGACCGCCGCCGTCGAGCGCCGACGCCCCGGGCGGTCGGCGTTCCGGATGGGCGCCAGGCGGTTCTGGCGGAACGGCAACGCGCGGACCGGGTTCGTGCTGATCGTCCTGTTCACCGCGATCGCGATCTTCGCGCCGAAGATCGCCTCGCAGGGGATCGACGACGAGAACCTCCTGGATCGCCTGAAGCCGCCCAGCGCGCAGCATTGGCTCGGAACCGACGAACTCGGGCGCGACGTGTTGAGCCGGGTGTTCTACGGGGCGCGGATCTCGATGAGCGTCGGACTGGTGGCCGTGGCGGGGGCGCTCGTAACCGGTTCGCTGCTCGGGATCACCGCGGGGTACGTGGGGGGTGGCGCCGACGGCCTGATCATGCGGGTCATGGATGTCATGCTCGCCTTCCCGTCCGTGATCCTGGCGATCGGGATCGTCGCGATGCGCGGCCCCGGGCTCAACAACACGATCCTCGCCGTGAGCGTCGTCAACATCCCAGTGTACGCCCGGGTGGCGCGGGCGTCGACGCTCTCGATCAAGGAGCACGAATACGTCACCGCGGCGAGGGCGGCCGGTGCCCGGAGCTGGCGGATCCTGCTCCGGGCGATCCTCCCGAACGCGGCGTCCCCGCTGATCGTCCAGGCGACCCTGGGGGTGGCCGGGGCGATCCTGGACGCGGCGGCCCTCGGCTTCCTCGGGCTGGGGGCCCAACCCCCCACCCCGGAATGGGGGGCGATGCTCTCGGACAGCTACAAGTACCTCATCACGGCGTTCTGGGCGTCCCTGGCTCCCGGGGTGGCGATCGCCCTGATGATCCTGAGCTTCAACCTGGCCGGGGACGGGCTACACGACGCACTCGACCCCAGGCTCACCGGCACGCTCTAGCCCTCAGACTCCGCCGGAGAGGCCCGCGGCGAAGCCGCGTCAGGTGCACCCTCAGCGGATCGGCGACACCCTGAACGCCGGGGCCGGAGCCTTGTCGGGACGGCCGGCAGCCGCGGCCATCACCTGTTCCGCCGCCACCTCCCCCGAGTGGATGCAGTCGGGGATCCCGATCCCCTCGTAGGCATTGCCTGCCAGAGCCAAACCGGGGTAGCGGGCCGCATGCGCCCGCATCGCGGCGACGCGCTCGGCGTGGCCGACCAAATAGTGCGGCATCGCCGCCGCGTGGCGGTGCACCCGCGCGAGACGCGGGGGGGCGTGGACCCCCAGCAGCGCGGCAAACTCCTGGGCGGCCGACGCCACCAGCGACTCGTCATCGCGATCGAGCAGCCCCCGGTGGGCGGCCCCGCCCATGAACGCGCGCAGCAGCACGTGGTCGTCCGGGGCGCGCCCCGGGTACTTCACGCTCGAGAACGTGCACGCCAGAACGGGACGCCCCTCGGTCTGCGGGACCACGAACCCAAACCCGTCCAAGGGGTGCCGGAGGTCGGTCCGCCGGTACGCCAGGGTCACGGTCGCGGACGACGCGTACGGCACCGCCTCAAGGAGCCGGCCGAGCTCCGGATCGACCGACGAAACGAGGCGCGCCGTGCGGGGCGCGGGGGTGGCGAGGATCACGGCGTCAGACATAATCGCGGTTCCATCGACGAGGTCGACGCGCCACGGGTGGGGACCGGCGGATTGCCCGACCGCGGTGACCCGGCGTCTGAGCCGCAGCGACGCCGGGGGGAGCCGTCGCGCAAGGCACGTCACAAGCGCCTCCATCCCCTCCGCCGGCGTGACGAACAGGTTCCAGCGCGGACCGCTTCCGGCCGCCCCCCGGCGCCGGGCCCTCGACCGCGCAAGCGCCCACGTGATGCTGCGGTAGCGGCGCTCCATCTCCATGAACCGGGGCATCGTCGCCGCCAGGCTGACGGTCGAGGGGTCCGCCCCGTAGATCCCGCTGACCAGCGGCTGCACCACGCGGTCGAGCACCTCCCGTCCGAACCGGCGCGTCACGAACCCGCCCACGCTCTCATCGCCATCCACCCGGCCGCGCGGGAGCAGGAGTTCCATCGTCATCCGCGCCTTCCCCCGCCAGCTCAGGAGGGGGGACCGCCACGCCGGGATCAGCCGGCTCGGGCCCAGGACGAGAAACCCGTCGGGGAGCGGAACGAGACGCCCGCGGTCGACCACGAAGGTCCGCCGGTGCGTGTCGCGGGTCGGGATCAGGTGGTCCGCGATCCCGAGGCGCTCGCACAAGGCGCTCGCCCAAGGCTTCTCGGCCAGAAACGAGTCCGGGCCGCCCTCGACGAGGAAATCCTCGATCCGCTCGGTGGCGATGATTCCCCCGAGCCGATCCCGCGCCTCGAGCAGGATGAGATCCAGCGGGACCTGCTGGGCCGCGGCCAGTTCGACCAGGCGGTGGGCGGCCGCGAGCCCGGCGATCCCGCCGCCCACGACCACGATCCGGACCGCCCTCGACCGCATCGGGCGCGGGCGGACGTCCTCAGGCTGCGGCGCGGGCACGGACGAGATCCCCCAACATCCGGACGAACGCCGGATGGTCCATCACGGTGCCCGCCCGGTGAAACGCCACCCCGGCCCGGCGCGCCTCGGCGCGGGCTTCGGTATCCAGATCGTACAGCACCTCGATGTGATCGGAAACGAACCCGATCGGCACCACGACCACCACCTCGGGCCCGGCTCCCCCCAGCCCGCGGATCACCTCGGCCACATCGGGCCCCAGCCAGGGGGTCCGGGGATCGCCGCTCCGGCTCTGGTAGGCCACCGACCAGCGGGGGTGATTGAGCCTGCCCGCCACCAGCCGGGCGGAGGTGACGAGCTGCGTGACGTACGGGGACGCCGCGGCCATCGCCTCGGGGATGCTGTGCGCCGTGAAGATCAGCCGGGCCGCGGGACGCTGCGCGGCCGGGATCGCCCGAAGCGCGTCGGCGACCCGGTCGGCCTGAGCTTCGATGAACCCCGGATGGTCGAACCACGGCCCCAGGTAGTCGATCTCGGGAGCCTCGGGGCCGAGTTGGGCGCGCGCCTCCGCGACGTTCTCGTGGTACTGCTCCCAACTGGAGTAGCTGCGGTGAGCGGCCATGACGATGCCGACCGCCCGGCGGATCCCGTCCCCCCGCATCCGCGCCAGGCTCTCGTGGAGGTAGGGCGTCCAATTCCGCATCCCGACGTAGACCGGAAGCGGCGGGCCGTGGGCGTCCAGATCCGCCCGCAGGGCCTCGGCCTGCCGGACGGTGTGCTCGGCGAGCGGCGAGTGGCCGTCAAACATCTCGTAGTGGTGCACGACCTCCTCGACCCGCTCCGGGGGGACCCGGCGGCCGCGCAGGACGTTGGCGAGGAACGGCCGGACGTCGGCCATCCGATCCGGCCCGCCGAACGCGATCAGCAAGACCGCCCCGTAGGGTGTCGCCATCTCAGCGCCGGCTCTCCTCGTGCACGAATTCCACCATCGCCGCCGCGTGCTGCCAGGGCGTGTTCGGGAGGACACCGTGCCCCAGATTGAAGATGTGCCCCGGCCGCCCGGCGGCGCTGCCGAGCACCGCCCGCACGCCGCGCCGGATGTCGTCCGGGTCGGACAAGAGCAGCGCGGGATCCAGGTTCCCCTGGACTCCCACCCCCCCACCGAGGCGGCGCCACGCCGCGCCCAAGTCGACGCGCCAGTCCACCCCGATCACATCCCCCCCCGCCTCCCCCATCAGCTCGAGCAGGCCGGCCGTCCCGGTGCCGAAGTGGATCACCGGAACCCCCGGGGTCACGCCGCCGATCAGCCGGCGAACGTGCGGGAGGACGAAGCGGCGGTAGTCGTCGGGCGACAGGCATCCGATCCAGCTGTCGAAGAGTTGCACGGCGTCGGCCCCCGCCGCGATCTGCCCGTTGAGGTACCCGATGGTGAGCGAGGTGAGCGCGTCCATCAGCGCCTCCCACGTGGCCGAGTGATGATGCATCAGCGTCTTCGTGGCGAGGAAGTCGCGCGAGGAACGCCCCTCGACGAGATAGGACGCCACGGTAAACGGACCTCCGGCGAACCCGATCAGCGGGACACGACCGGCCAGCGCCCGCTGGGCCAGCCGGACCGCCTCGAACACGAAGGCAAGGCTCTCCGCGGGATCCGCCCCCCGCAGCCGACCGACATCCGCGGGGGTGCGAACCGGGTGCCGAATCACCGGGCCTTCCCCGCCGACGAACTCCAGCCCCAGGCCGAGCGGCTCGACGACGAGCAGGATATCCGCGAAGATGATCGCCGCATCGACCTTCAATCGGTCGACCGCCGTAACCGTCACCTCGGCCGCGGCCTCGGGCGTCTTGCAGAGCTCGAGCAGGCCGAGTCGCTCCCTGATCGCCCGGTACTCCGGCAGGTAGCGGCCCGCCTGCCGCATCAGCCAGACGGGAGTGTAGGCGGTGGGCTCTCGCCGGCACGCGCGAAGAAACGCCCAACCCTCGCGAGATCCGGGCCGTCCGGAAGTGCCGCCCGGATCACGGGGCACGACGGGGTCCAGCGCTTGGTGGGGCATCGTTCTCCTCGCAAACCACGGCCTCTATTTAAACACACCTTGGAGGGTTTTTCGATGGGGCGGCGCGGGGGCAGCGGTGGGGTGGGTTGCGGCGAGGGCGACCACCGCGGCGGCCGCGAGCAGGAGCTCTGCGCCGAGGCTCGGCCCGAGCGGGTACCGGTCGTGGCGGAAGCGGTGGCCCGGAAATATCCGGTCGTGGGGCGGCTTCTCGCGCAGGTTCTCCAGATCGGGAAGCACCCCCCCCACCGCCCCTGCCAGCGCCGCGGAATCGCCCGCGGTGAGGGCCGCCGCCGCGACGCCGAGCACGCCGCAGGCGTGAAGGAGGAGCACGGCGGGATGACGGGAGTCCTTGTGCGGCAGGCAGTCCAGGACCGAATGGGAGGCGATCCCGGCGAGGAGCGCCTCCCCGGGGTGCCGGACAAACCTCCCGATCGCGGCACCGACGAGCGCATGGATCGTGGGCGACACGGCTTCACCTCTCGGAGTCTTCCCTGTCCCCTATCATACCTCGATCCCATCCCGGCCGCGATCACGCCCCCCACAAGCGCGCGGGATGATGGCACGCCCCCGGAGAATTAGCCTATGTCGCCGCCTCGTGGAGGGTTCAAATGCTCGCTGCGAAACGTCCCCTGCTCATCTCCAGCGGATGGATCCAGGCCGTCCTTCTCGTGATGCTGTTCGGCTTTCTTGTGCTGAGCCTGCTCGCGTACCGGACATACACCGGCGAACCCCCCATCCCGGCTCGGGTCGTCGATCCCGCCGGGCACGTCCTCTTCACCGACGCCGACGTCATCTTGGGGCAGGAGGCCTTTCTTCGCAACGGCCTGATGGAGTACGGGTCGATCTTCGGCCACGGGGCGTACCTGGGACCGGACTACACCGCCGACTACCTGCACCGCGCCGCGCTGATCGTCCTCGATCAGTACGGAGGGGTGGCCTCGGACCAGGCCCGGACGCTGACCGCGACCGACTTCAAGACCAACCGGTACGACGCCGCCACCCGGACGCTCGCGTTCACCACGCCCCAGGCCCGTGCGTTCGACGAGCTGCGGGGGTACTATCAGGAGTTCTTTGCCGCCCCCACCACCCGCACCGGGCTGCGCCCGCGGGCGATCACCGATCCGCAGACGATCACGCGCCTCACCGCGTTCTTCGCGTGGTCGGCGTGGGCGGCATCGGCCCTGCGGCCGGCGCACCAGTACTCGTACACCAACAACTGGCCCCCGGAGCCCCTCGTCAACAACTACCCGACCGCCGACACGCTGGTGTGGAGCGTGCTCTCGCTGATCGTCCTGCTGGGGGGAATCGGCATCCTCCTCGCGGCCTTCGGCCGGTGGAATTTCCTGGGCTGGCACGGGCGGGAACAGCACCCCCTGTCCTTCCGCGCCCCCGACGCGGTGGCGCTGACCCCCTCCCAACGCGCCTGCGCGTGGTTCTTCCTGACGATGGCGCTGCTGTTTCTGCTCCAGACCGTGCTGGGCGGGGCGACCCAGCACTATCGGGCCGACCTCTCCACGTTTTTCGGGATCGATCTCGCCCGGGTGTTGCCGTTCAACCTGGCCAGGACGTGGCACCTGCAGCTCTCCATCTTTTGGGTCGCCATCTCTTACCTGGCGGCCGGCATTTTCCTCGTCCCGATGATCGCCGGCGACGAGCCGCGCGGACAGCAGCGCCTCGCCTACGCCCTCCTCGCCGCGCTAGCGATCGTCGTGGCGGGCAGCCTTGCCGGTGAGTACGCGGGGATCTACGGGTGGATCCACCGGAACTGGGAGTGGTTCGGCAATCAGGGCTTCGAGTATCTGGATCTGGGGCGCTTCTGGCAGATCCTGCTGATCCTGGGTTTGGGGTTTTGGGTGGTGATCCTCTACCGGGGGCTGCGGGGGCGCCTGCGATCGGACCACCTGGGGAACATGCCGTGGCTGTTCTTCTTCTCCGCGCTGTCGCTCCCCGCGTTCTACGCGGTGGGCCTGCTGGCGCAGCCCTCCGCGCACTTTACCTCCACCGATTTCTGGCGGTTCTGGGTCGTCCACCTCTGGGTCGAGGACTTCCTCGAGCTCTTCACCACGATCATGGTCGCCTACCTCTTCGTCCTCCTCGGCGTGGTCCACGAACGGGTGGCCCTGACGATGTGCTACCTCGATATCCTGCTGTACTCCGCGGGCGGGATCATCGGCACGATGCACCACGTCTACTTCTCCGGCGAACCCGCGGTGCACATGGCCCTGGGCGCGTTCTTCTCCGCCGCCGAGGTGATCCCGCTGACCTTCCTCACCCTCGACGCCTGGAGCTTCCTCCAGTTGGGGGTCCGTCAGGGATCCCAGTCCCCCACCCCGTTCCCGCACTTCTGGGCGGTGATGTTCCTCGCGGCCGTCGGGTTCTGGAATTTCCTCGGCGCGGGCGTCTTCGGGTTCCTGATCAACCTCCCCATCGTCTCCTACTATGAAATCGGCACGGCGCTCACCGCCAATCACGCCCACGCCGCCATGATGGGGGTGTACGGGATGCTCGCCGTGGCCCTGGCCCTGTTCTGCCTGCGGTACATGGTTCCCGAGTCCCGCTGGTCGGACCGCGCGGCGCAGATCAGTTTCTGGTCGCTCAACCTCGGCCTGGCGTGGATGGTCTTCGCGACGCTCTTCCCGCTCGGCATCCTGCAACTGTACTACTCGGTGAGCCACGGCTATTTCGACGCCCGATCGCTCAAGTTCCTCACCAACACAACGAACGCGCTGATCGAGTGGCTGCGGTTCCCGGGGGATATGGTCTTCATTGCCGGGGGCACGCTGCCCATCGTTTACCTCAGCTGGCTGGGGGTACGCCACATGCCCCCCGCCGCCGTGATGGAGGAACCGCAGCCGGTGCTGTTCGTGGAACGCGCGGAATCCCCGCAGACCTGAGACGATGCTCGCGGGCGTGCACCTGGAGGCGTTACTCGTGGCCGGATACGCGGTGCTGCTCGTGGGCATCGCCGGCGGCCTGGAAACGGTCGCGCGGTTCGCGTTTCGGCGCGCCGATCGCTACCACGCGGCCGGGTTCACCCACCGGCGGAGTCTGGATGCCTGGGAGTGCCCGCAGGGGGAGCATCTCTACCGCCAGGGCATCGATCATGCCCGCCGCGTCGTCCGGTACCGCGCGCCGGCGCACGCGTGCAACCGGTGCCCGGTGAAGCCGCTCTGCACCGACTCCGCGAACGGGCGGGTCCTGGAACACCACCTGGAGTCGTGGCTCGAGTCGGAGATCGGCCGGTTCCACAGAGGGCTCTCGCTCGCTCTGCTCGTGCTCGCGGGCCTGATCCTGGTCCTGGAGGTCTCCCGCCACGATCAGCCGGGGGATCTGCTGGTCGTGACCGGCCTGCTCATCCCCATCGCCGCACTCGGCGGGCGCGCGGTCATCGGACTGCGGGGACGCCCCGGGCGGACCCCCTTCTCCCCCCCGTAGCGCTCGGGTCACCGGGCGCGGAGGTACTGTGCCGGCCAGGCCGCCGCGTCCGGGCTCCCCAGCGTCGCCGCCGCGTGCAGGGCGGCGTAGGGGTGGCGGAGGAACTCGCGGGCCATGGCGACGAGATCGGCCTGCCCCTTGGCCACGATTCGCTCGGCCTGCTCGGCGGTGGTGATCAGCCCCACGGCCATCGTCAGCACGGACGCCTCCCGGCGGATCCGTTCGGCGAAGGGCACCTGATATCCGGGGCCAAGGGGCACCTGCTGCGCGGGGGAGGTGCCGCCGCTCGAGCAATCGACCACGTCAACCCCATGCCGGGCGAGTTCCGCGGACAGGCGGATGCTGTCGTCGGCGTCCCACCCCCCGGGGACCCAATCCGTTGCGGAGAGGCGAACGCAAAGGGGGTTCCCCTCCGGCCAGGAAGCCCTGACGGCGTCCACCACCTCCATCAGGAGGCGGCCGCGATGCTCGAACGACCCTCCGTACCCGTCGGTGCGGCGGTTCGCCAGCGGCGAGAGAAACTCGTGGAGCAGATACCCGTGCGCCGCGTGGATCTCCAGGACGTCAAACCCCGCACGTCGAGCCCGGTCCGCCGCCTCCGCGAATGCCCGGACGACCGCGGCGATGTCCTGCCCCGTCATCTCCCGCGGGGTGCGGTAGGTCTCGCTGAAGGGGATCGGGCTGGGCCCGACCGGCACCCATCCCCCCTCCGCATCGCTGAGTCCCCGCGACCCTTCCCACGGTCTCGACGTGCTGGCCTTGCGGCCGGCGTGGGCGAGCTGGATGCCGGCCGCCGCGCCTTGAGCCTTGACGAACGCGGCGATGGGCGCCAGCACCTCGGCGTGCGCGTCGGACCAGATCCCAAGGTCCTGAGGGGAGATGCGCCCTTCCGGCGTCACCGCCGTCGCCTCGGCGAACACGAGCCCCGCTCCCCCCACCGCACGCGTCCCGAGGTGGACGAGGTGCCAGGAGGTGGCCAGTCCGTCGCGCGCCTCGCACGAGTACTGGCACATCGGCGACACCACGAGGCGATTCCGCAGCGTCACCCCGCGGAGGCGGAGCGGGCGGAATAGATGCGGGATCGCGGCCGCCCCCGGCGGGCTCACATTGTCCGATGCGCCGGTCTCGGATGCTGTTCGCGGTCCTCGTGCGGGATTCATGGACGGCCCGTCCCCCTCCCCGATGATCTCATCCCCAGCGGAGAACGGCCGCGGCCGCCCCCGGAATCCCGCGCATGCCGCGGATCGGGGCAGGTCATCCTTCCGGGGAATCCGGGGCACCCATAAGAATGGCAGACTGAACAAGGACGGACCGCGTGGCACTCGCCCGGCAATGACGACAATCGATCACGGTAGCGACCAGGGGGCCGCGCCACGCCCTTCCGGCGGCGGCGCAGCCGTCCGCCCCTGGCCCCCCCGGGGCCTCTTCCCGGGCAGCGCCGACGAGTGGACCAGCCTGGTCCGCCTGGCGGTGCTGCTCGCGGTGATCCCTGCGCTCTGGGTGGGGGTCATCCCCCTCACCTCCCCCGTGCTGACACCGATCCTGGCGATCTTGGGAGGGTACGTCATCCTGCTCGCGGCGGGCCCCCGCTGGGTGACCGGCCTGGGCCAGGCGGATCTGACCGTGGGGTTGGATCTCGTGGTCACGACCTTGCTCGTCACCGTGTCCGGGGGCATCGACAGCCCCTTCCGGTATCTCTACTATCTAGTTCGCCATGAAATACGTTGCTGCAAACCCAAGTAAAATAAGGATTTCTTGGGTGAGATACGTGCGAAATGCTAGGGATTCCCACCCCAGACGGCGAATCGAACTGATGCAACCGCCAAGTCACACCTGTCCGACGCACCGGGGAGGGAATCCCAATGCTGTTTCTTCGCGCTCCGGTTCGCCACTCCTCCTCCCGAGGCTGGTCATGTTGC
>Ga0209580_10000336_pt1 | contig 27549 bp, 25 predicted proteins | sample Coa_R1_5_FD_187153 | JGI IMG/M metagenome (GOLD analysis project Ga0209580, IMG submission 187153) | Surface soil microbial communities from Centralia Pennsylvania, which are recovering from an underground coalmine fire - Coalmine... | ecosystem: Environmental > Terrestrial > Soil >... | reverse complement strand
ATCGACGACGAGCTGCCCGTGACCACGTGCACATTCACTTCGAGCCGGCTGCCGGTCATCCCGACCGGCACGGCGATGCCGTCCAGGTCATCGACGACGAAGTCCTGCGGCAGGACGTGGAGGATCTCGCGGCCCCCCGGAAGCGCCACGGCCCGGGCCGCTTCGACCGCGCGCTTCACGTCCTCGCGCGTGATTTCCCGGTTGCGACCGGCCACCGCGACGACGCCGCGACTGTTGAAGGCCTTCACGTGCGCGCCCGACAGCGCCAGGTACACCGTGTCGATCTCGACGCCGGCGGTGAGTTCGGCCTCGTCCAAGGCTTTCTTGATCGACTCGGCCGCCGACTCGACGTTGTTGACGACGCCCCGCCGGATGCCCTTCGACTCGGCAAGCCCGATGCCGATGATGTCGAGCGTGCCGTCATCCATCATCTCGCCGACGATGGCCGACACCTTGGACGTCCCGACGTCCAGCCCCACGAGATAGCGTTCCTTCCTCGGCATGTACCCTTATCCTTGTGACGTCACGGCCTGCGGGCCGGGCGCGTCGACACGGACACGCGTCCGCGCGGCATTACGAACAGGTCTTCGAACCTGACGTCCACGTATTCGAGGTCCGACAATTTCTCACGCAGGGTCGGCGCGAGCGCCAGATAGCGCTCGAGGCGGTCGACGAAATGCTCGTCGCCGACCCGCACGAGCGTCGGATCGCCCGCGAGGAGCACGGTGATGTCGTGCGGATCGGACACGTCGATCTGCGCGACCCGGGCTCGCAGCGACGGCGCGGCCGAAAGGGCGGTGAGAAAACGGTCGACCAGATAGACGCGCCAGTGGTCGACCGACGCGCCAGGCGTCGCGCCAGGCGAGGCGAGACCGTCGACCACCGGCAGGTCCAAATCCCGATACTGGGGACCGCGCTCGTCGATAATCGCGCCTGTCCGGTCCACGAGGTACAGGCGGTCACCGAGGTGCGCAAAGATCATCGGCACCCGCTCGGTGACGTCGACCACGACCGTCGAGGGCAGCTCACGGTGCAGGGTCACTTTGTCGATCCACGCCGAGCGGAGCAGTTGGTACTCGTACCGTCCCAAATCGGCGCGCAGGATGTTGTCGTGCCGGAGGTCGCCGACGAGCCCCTCGACCTCGGTCGCCGTCAACCGGCTCGTGCCGCGCACGGCGATCTGACGCACGGTGAACCAGCCCGACGTGAGCGCGGTGTAGCCGCCGTAGGCCAGTCCCCCGGCCACGAGCAGGGCCGTCGCGACGAGTCCGACGACCCGGCGCGAGACGACAGGCCGCGAGCCGCCGCCCGCCGGACGGACGTCCGGCCGCCGGAAGCGACGATCGCCTTGGGCCGGCACGCCCATCGCCGGCGGAAGGCCACGACGCAGCGCGCCCGATCGCCGGCTCATGGCGTCACCCTTCGCGTCGCCAATGCGGCGAGCAGGCGATCGCCGACCGTGCCGATCGACCCCGCACCGAGCAGAACGACGAGATCGCCAGGCCGAGTCAGATCGGCTACCGCGCCGGGCACCGTGGATAGATCCTTCACGACGTGCAGTTCACGCGCGCTGCCGCGAACGGCCTCCGCCAGGCGATCGATGGTGATGCCTGGAATAGGGGCCTCGCCGGCCGCATAGATGTCCGTGAGCACGACGACGTCGGCGAGCGCGAGCGCCGGGCCAAAGGCGTCGAGCAGGTCGCGCGTCCGGGTGTACCGATGCGGCTGAAATACGGCGACGACTCGTGAGGGGTGGCCGGCCCGGGCGGCCCGCAGCACCGCCGCGATCTCCGTTGGATGATGGCCGTAGTCATCGACTACGGTGACGCCATGCGCCGATCCGCGTACCTCGTATCGCCGTTCCGCGCCGCGAAACCGCGCCAGAGCGTCGGCCAGGACCGTGAACGGCACGCCGACCTCGAGCCCCACGGCGACGGCCGCAAGCGCATTCTGTAGGTTGTGCACGCCTGGCACGGCCAGCGTCAGATGTCCCGATCCCGATCCACCTGGCGCCCCGCGCACGTCAAATTGCACGCCGCACGAGGCGGATCGGCCGTCCGTCGCCGGGGTGGTCCCCCGCACGTCGGCGGCCGCGTCGAATCCGTACGTGATGATGCGGCGTCGGAGCCGCGAAAGGAGGGCTGCGACCGGCGCGTCATCGAGGCAGGCGACGACCGCGCCATAGAACGGCACACGGTCGGCGAACGCGGCGAAGGCGTCGGTCAGGCGGTCGAAGGAGCCGTACGCCTCCAAGTGCTCGCGATCGATGTTCGTCACGACGGCGATCGTCGGCGACAAGGTCAGGAAGGACCGGTCGCTTTCGTCGGCCTCGGCCACCATGTACGCGCCCCGACCGAGCCTCGCGTTGCCGCCAAACGCACGAAGGCGTCCGCCAATGACGGCCGTGGGATCGAGGCCGGCCTGCTCGAGCGACCACGCCACCATCGAGGTCGTCGTGGTTTTGCCGTGCGCGCCGGCGATCGCGATGCCCGTACGGAGCCGCATGAGCTCCGCCAGCATCTCGGCGCGCCGGATGACGGGCACATGCCGGCGGCGCGCGTCAACGAGTTCCGGATTCGTCGCCGCGATCGCCGAAGACACCACGACCACGTCCGCGTCGCCGACGTGGCGCGCGTCGTGACCGATGGCGACCTCAACGCCGATCGAGGCAAGGCGGTCCGTGACGTCTGACCGCCGTGCATCCGATCCGCTGACCGCGTATCCCAAGTTCACGAGCACCTCGGCAATTCCGCTCATCCCGGCCCCGCCGACGCCCACGAAATGAAGGCGCCGCGTTCGTCCCAGCCCCACGGTCGTCACGCGCGCCCTGCCCCTGCCGTCCGGTCAAGGGCGAGTGCCAGTGCCCGGTCCACGATCCGCTCGGCCGCGTCGGGCCGCGCGAATCGGCGCATCGCCGCACTCATCGCGGACAACCGGCCCGCGTCGCCGAGGAGCGTCGCCACCAGGCGCCCGATCTCCGCGGCGGTCATGCCAACCTCGTCGACCACCACGGCCGCGCCGGCCGCCGCCACGACCTGCGCATTGCGGCGCTGATGGTCGTCGGCGGCCGTGGGCAGGGGCACGAGCATCGCCGCCCGCCCGAGCGCCGCCAACTCCGCCAGCGTCGTGGCGCCGGCGCGGCAGACAATCAGGTCCGCCGCCCTCATCGCGTCGACGACGGGGTCGAAGAAGGCCTCGACCCTGGCCGGCACGCCACGCCGCTCGTACTCCTCGCGCACCATCCCGACATCGCGTGGTCCGGTCTGATGGACCAGCTCGACGTTCCCCGTCCGAACCAACTCCGGCGCTGCCGCCACCATGGCCACGTTGATGGCGTGCGCGCCCTGGGAGCCGCCAAGAACTAGAAGCCTCCGCCGGCTGCCCGGGGGCCTCTCCGGCTCCGGCCGGCGAGCCAGGAACTCGGGGCGCACCGGGTTGCCGGCCACGAAGCCCTTGCCGCGAAAGTACGACAGCGTCTCGTCATAGTTCACCGCCGCGGCGTCGACCCAGCGCGCCAGCCAGCGATTGGTGACGCCTGGCATCGCGTTCTGTTCGAGGACCATCGTGGGTACCCCGCGCCACGCAGCGAACAGCACGACCGGGCCCGCGCTGTAGCCGCCCACGCCGATCACGATGGCCGGCCGCCGCTTCGAGATGACGCGCCAGGCGTCGCGCGCGCTCACCGGCAGCAGACCCACACCGCGTCCCCGTGCGCCGAGGGTCTTGCCTTTCAACCCGGCGCTCCGAATCAGGTCCAGCGCAAATCCCTCGCGCGGCACGATCGTCGCCTCGAGACCGCGCGCCGTACCCACGAAGGTGACCGTCGCGTCGGGACGCCGGCGCATCAACTCGCGAGCCACTGCCAGTCCCGGATACACGTGGCCTCCCGTGCCGCCGCCGGCGATGAGCACCGAGAGACCTTGGGGTGTCACGCATGCCTCACGACTCGGGCGCCGGCCGCATCGGCGCTCGCGACCCCTGTTGCGAGATGTTCAGTAAGATGCCCATGCCCACGAGGTTGATGAGCAACGACGAGCCACCGTTGCTGACGAGCGGCAGGGGAATGCCCTTGGTCGGCAGCAGGCCGATGACCACGCTCACGTTCACGAGCGCCTGCAGCGTCACCATCGTGGTCAGCCCGAGGGCGAGCAGCGCTCCAAAACGATCCGGCGCGAGCACCGAGGCTCGCAGCCCGCGCCAGCAGATGACCACGAAGCACACGACGACGAGGGTGGTGCCGACGAGGCCCAGCTCCTCGCCGATGACCGCGAAGATGAAGTCCGTATGGGGCTCGGGGATGTAGAAGAGCTTCTGGACGCCGGCCATGAGCCCTTTGCCGAACCACCCGCCGGATCCCACGGCGATGAGCGCTTGCACTTCCTGAAACCCGGTGCTCTGCCGGTATAGCCACGGATTGAGAAACGTCAGCCAGCGCTGCAGGCGGTACTGCCAGAACAGCACCAGGGCGATGCCAGTCGGCAACATCATCAGGAACAGACCAAAGAGGTAGCGGTAGCTCAGTCCGGCGGCAAAGAGGATCGTCGTCACGACCAGGACGAGCACGATGGCGGTGCCGAAATCCGGTTCCTTGAGAATGAGGCTGGCCAGGATGACCGTCACGGCTGCGATCGGCGCCACGGCATACGGAACGTCGTTCACCCGGTGCATGCGCCGTTCGAGAAGCGCGGCAGCAAACAGGATGGCTGCGAGCTTGGCCAGCTCTGACGGCTGAAGCGACGCCGGCCCAACGGCGATCCAGCGTTGCGTCCCGTTCGTGGGGCGAAACAGGAATACCGCGACAAGGGCGACGAGCACGACCCCGATGAGCGACCAGATGAGCGCCGGACGCCGGTACTCGTGGTAATCGATGTGCATGACCGTCAAGAGCGCGCCCAGCCCGAGACAGGCCCACGCGATCTGCTTGAGCAGAAAGTGCTCTCCGTTTTGAAACCTCGCCTGGGCCTGCACGGCCGACGCGCTGTAGACCATGACCACACTGACCGCCACGAGCAGGACGGTCACGACAAACAGTGTTCGATCCGACTTCAGCGTTCGCGCCATGTCCCAGCTCCCGCCCCGCGTCTAAAGCCGACCCCCGGTTTCACCGAGAAACCTGGGGCAGAGTCCTCAGCAGTCATCAGTCGGACAGGACCGGACACCAGCCTCACAGGTCGGGGCGACCTGCGTTCCCAGCGGTTGGCTCTCATTCGCGGTCCGAGCTGATGACTGTTGACGACCCCGGGGTTGCCGCCCCGTCGTGCCTCCTCGCGCCCGCCGACCCTCATCGCGGCACGCGCCGTACCGCGTCCTTGAACGCCCGTCCTCGTTCCGCGTAGTCCACGAACATGTCGAAGCTCGCGCACGCCGGCGCGAGCAGCACCACGCCGTCAGGCCTGGCGCGCGCGTATGCCAGCCGTACGGCGGCCTCCATCGAGGCCGCCCGATCGACCGGCACGACGCTCGCGAGCGCCTCCTCAATCTGCGGCGCCGCCTCGCCGACCGCGACGACGGCGCGGGCGCGGGCGCGCACGACCGCGCGCAGGTCTTCGAACCGTCCGCCTTTGAACCGGCCGCCCATGATCGGCACGACGCCGCCCTCGAAGCTCTCGATCGCCAGACGGGCCGCCTCGATGTTCGTGGCTTTCGAGTCGTTCACGAACCGCACGCCGTTGATCTCGGCCACCCGTTCGAGGGCATGCTCGAGGCCGTTGAACGCCTCGACCGCGCGTCGCATCGCCGCCGGCGGCACGCCGACGAGGCAACCGACTGCGGTCGCCGCCAGCACGTCCGCCAGGAGGTGGCGACCCGGCAGCTTCACCGACGCCAGGGGCACGAGAGGGACTGCCGCCCCGCCGTCGCGGCGGACGATCGCGTCCCCCTGGACCGTGACCCCGTCGTCCGGCCTCGTTTCGAGCGCGAAGTCGAACCGCCGGGCGCGGCCGCGCCGCGCAAGTGCCAGGGCCATGGGATCGTCGGCGTTCACCACGGCCCAATCGTCGGCGGTCTGGTTGGCAAAAATGCGCGCCTTCGCCGCGCCGTAGGCCTCGAACGACGCGTGGCGATCGAGGTGGTCGGTCGACAGGTTGAGCAGCACGGCAATCCAGGGATGAAAGCGATCGGTCGTTTCGAGCTGGAAGCTGCTGACCTCGACCACGTGGATCGACGACGTCGTCGATGCGGCGACCTGGCGGCTGAGCGGCGTGCCGAGGTTGCCGCCCGCAGGGGCGTCGAACCCGGCTTCGGCCAGCATCCGCGACGCCAGTGTGGTCGTCGTCGACTTGCCCTTCGTGCCGGTGATCGCGATGATGCGGCCCTGCAGCCAACGCGCCGCCACCTCGATTTCGCCTACGACGGGCCGGCCGGCGCGCCGCGCCGCCTGGATGGGCTCCTGATTGAGCGGCACGCCCGGGCTCACGACGAGCAGATCGGCCGCTGCGAACCGATCCGGCCGATGCGGGCCGAGGTCGAGCGACACGCCGATCGCGTGCAGGTGATCGGCGTCCTCGAGGTACGTGCGCGTGTCGGCGAGGGTGACCCGCGCGCCGCGCGACGTGAGGAGTTCGGCCGCGGCCCGGCCGCTCCGGCCCGCGCCGACCACCAAGACGTTGAGGCCCCGCACGTCGACGCTCATCGCATCACCTCAGCTTCAACGTGATCAGGCTCAGGAGCGCGAAGATGATCGACAGGATGAGGAACCGCGTGATGATCTTGGGTTCCTTCCAGCCGATGAGCTCGAAGTGATGATGGAGCGGCGCCATGCGGAACACCCGCTTGCCGCGCAGCTTGAAGGACCCGACCTGGATGATGACCGACGCCGCCTCGATGACGAAGACCCCGCCGACGATGGGTAGCAGGAGTTCCTGCTTGATCAGGATCGCGACCGTGCCCAACGCGCCGCCGAGCGCCAGCGATCCGACATCGCCCATGAAGACGTCGGCCGGATGGGCGTTCCACCAGAGAAAGCCCAGGCTTGCGCCGACCAGCGTCCCGCAGAACACGGTCAACTCGGCCACGCTCTCGAAGTGAATCAGGTTGAGGTACGCGGCAAAGACGCGATGGCCGGTGACGTACGTGAACGCCGTGAACGTCGCGGCGGACACGGTGAACGTGCTGATCGCGAGGCCGTCGAGCCCGTCGGTCAGATTCACGGCGTTGCTCGCGCCGACCAGGACGAGCACGGCGAAGATCACGTAGTACCAGCGCAGGTCCGGAATCCAGCTCTTGAAGAAGGGAAAGGTCAGCCGCGTGCTGTACAGGGGCGGCGTGTGACGCGCCAGCATGAGGAGCGCGACGCCCACGGCGAGGGCCACCACGACCTGCGCCGCAAACTTGTACCACCCGGCGAGCCCGTGATGACTGCGCCGGGTGACTTTCAGGTAGTCGTCGACGAAGCCGATCGCGCCGAACCCGACGGTGGCAAAGAGCGCCGTCCAGACGTCGGGGTTGGTCAGGTTCGCCCACAACAGCGTCGGCACCACGATCGCCGCGAGGATCAAGAGGCCGCCCATCGTCGGGGTGCCCGCCTTCGGATGGTGCGAGGCGGGCCCGTCGGTCCGGATGACCTGCCCGACCTGAAACGCGCGCAGGCGCTTGATCAGCCACGGCCCGAGGAGCAGGCTGAGCGCCAGAGCCGTGAGGCTCGCCGCAGCGGTGCGAAACGTCAGGTATCCGACGACGCGTAACACCGACAGGCGGTCGTGCAGCGGGTAGAGGACGCGGTAGATCACGCCGCCACCCCCACCATCGCGACGACCCGGTCGACGATGACGTCCGTGCGCGTGCCGCGCGACCCTTTGACGAGCAGCACGTCGTCGGCCCCGAGCGCCGACGCCACGCGATCGGCGGCGCCGGCGCTGTCGCCATACCGGTGCACGTGATCGCGCGCCAGGCCGGCGGCGATGGCGCCGTCGACGAGTCCGTCGACGGCCGGTCCACCGACGACGAAGAGGTCGGATACGCCTGCGGCGGCCGCCGCGCGACCGCACGCTTCGTGCAGACGACGAGCCGAGTCGCCCAGTTCGAGCATCTCGCCGAGCACGGCGAGGCGACGACCCGTGGTCGCCGTCGCGGCGAGCGTGGCGAGCATGGCCTGCACGGCGGCGGGGCTGGCGTTGTAGGAGTCGTCGACGATCCGGGCGCCGTTCGACAGGCGGGTGACCGCCCCCCGGCGGGCGAGGGCGCGAAGACCCGCGAGGCGAACCGCAATCGCCTCCAAGTCGATGCCGAACTCGGTGGCCACCGTCACCGCCGCGAGCGCGTTGGACAACTGCGCGCGGCCCGGCAAGGGCACCGACACCGCCACGGGCCCGGCGGGCGTGTCGAGGTCGGCCGTCGTGCCGTCGAAGCCGTGGTCGGCCACGCGAGCGGCCCGAACATCCGCGCCCCGGCGCTCGCCGAAGGTCAGGAGTCGGCCGCGCCACCGCGCCGCGCGGTCCATGACGAGGGCGTCGTCCGCGTTGGCGACGAGGAGCGCGCCGCGCGGGGCCGCCTCGAGAATCTCGGCCTTGGCGTCGGCAATCGCCTCGCGCGACCCGAAGAAGCCGATGTGCGCGTCGCCGACGTTCGTCCACACGCGGACGTCGGGCTCGGCGATGCTGACGAGCGCGCGAATCTCGCCCGCGTGATTCATGCCGAGCTCAACGACCGCCACGTCGAAGCCGGCGGCGAGCCCGGTCAGGGACAGGGGCAGGCCGATGTGGTTGTTGAGGTTGCCGCTGTTCCGGAAGACGCCGAACCGCTCGGCGAGCAAGTCCGCGGTCACTTCCTTCGTCGTCGTCTTGCCGGCGCTGCCGGTGATTGCCACGAGCCGAACGCCCGACTCACGCCGGATCTGACGGCCCAGTTGCTGCAGGGCTGCGAGCGTGTCGCCGACCGCGATGACTGACACGTCGGGCATGGGCCCCACCGGGTCCGCGATGACCACGCCGGCGGCACCATGGGCCGTCGCGTCGGCGACGAAGGCGTGGCCGTCGAATCGTTCGCCGCGAAGCGCGACGAAGAGTGCGCCGGGGAGCACCGTGCGGCTGTCGATTGACACGCCCGCGAACACGCGATCGGGCGGACCGGACGTGACGCGGCCGCCCGTCGCGTGCGCGACCATGCTGGCGGAGAGGGTCACGGCACTCACGAGGGCCGTCACACGCGCGACGCCGTGCGTCGCTGTCCTAGCGCGGCGCGCGCGACCTCGACATCGTCGAACGGCAGCGTTCGATCGCCAATCACTTGATATTTCTCGTGGCCCTTGCCGGCGATGAGGACGAGGTCGCCTGGCTTGGCCGCCCGGATGGCGTGCTCGATCGCCACGCGTCGGTCGACTTGGATCACGAGCGGCGTCGCCGGCCGCTTGGGCGCGCCCGGACTCGAGGGCGGCACGATGCCGCGCGTGATCTCGTCGATGATCCGGACCGGGTCCTCCGACCGCGGGTTGTCGGAGGTCACCACCACGAGATCGCTCAGCCGCGCCGCGACCGCGCCCATGAGCGGACGCTTGGTCCGATCGCGGTCGCCGCCGCAGCCGAACACGGTGATCAGTCGGCCCGGCGCGAGCGGGCGGGCGGTCTCGAGCAGGTTCTTCAGGGCGTCGTCGGTGTGCGCGTAGTCCACGACGACCCGGACATCGTCGGTCGTCGACGACACCATTTGGAAGCGGCCGGGCACGTGCTCGAGACGGGCGACGCCGTCCTCGATGGCCGACGCAGGAAGGTCGAGGCCGATCGCGGCACCGGCGGCGCCGAGGATGTTGTAGACGTTGGGCCGACCGACGAGCGGCGAACGAATCGACATGGCGCCCCGTGCGGTCTGGACCTCGAACGCAAGCCCTTCGAGTGACGAGTGAATGCCGGCCGCCCGGATGTCGGCTGGCTTGTCGATCGCGTACGTCAGCACGCGCGGCAGGGATCGGGCCAGCTCGGCGCCGTACGGATCGTCGATGTTCACGACGGCTGGGGCGCCGGCCGGCAGCATCGCGAACAGCCGGCGCTTGGCCTCGAAGTAGTGCGCCATGTCGCCGTGGAAATCGAGGTGGTCGCGCGTCAGGTTCGTGAAGATCGCGGCCGCGAAACGGAGGCCCGCCACGCGCTCGAGCACGAGGGCATGCGAGGACACTTCCATCGCGCAGGCGCGGCAGCCTCGGTCCACCATCTCGGCGAGCAGCCGCTGGACCTCCGGAGCCTCCGGCGTCGTATGGGACGCTTCCCGCTCGTCGGTGGGCACCGGACTCGTGCGAACCGTGACGGTCCCCACGCGTCCGCACGGCCGGCCAGCGGCGTCGAACACGGACGCGACGAGATAGGTCGACGTGGTCTTGCCGTTCGTGCCGGTGACGCCGATCACCGTGAGCTTCTCGCCGGGGTGGCCGCTGACCATCGCGGCAAGCTCCGCCAGGGCGAGCCGGGCGTTGCCCGTTCGAAGCCACAAGCCGGTTACGCCCGCTGGCGGATCGGTCTCCGCCACCACGGCTGCGGCGCCGCGCGCGAGCGCCTGGGCGGCGAAGGCCGCGCCGTCCACGCGCTGTCCCCGGATCGCAACGAACACGGCGCCGCGCGCCGCCGCGCGTGAGTCGTACGCGACGGACGTGACTGGGGCTTTCGACTTCCCCGCCGCCTCGACGAGCCCGCGGGCGTCAGGCGCCAGGGTCCGCGCGCCGGTGACCAATTCGCCGAGGGTCATCGCACGACACCTCCGACCGATGCGCGGATCTCGCTCGAGGCCGGCCGTCCGAACTGCAGACTGCTCACTTGACCGGTCGAGATGGGATCGCCGGGCTTGGGAGTCTGCGCGGTCACCACGCCCGAGCCGGTCATCCGCAGGATCAGACCGGCCGCGTCGAGCGCTCGCAGGGCTTCGCGGGCCGTGAGGCCGCGAACGTCCGGCATTCGAGGACCCGGGGCGTCGGCGCTCCGAAGGACGATGGGCTGGGCGACCGCCGGCGGCGGCTCGATCGTGGGCGAGGGCGGAGGCGTCACGATCAACCCCGCTCGCGACGCGACGGTGGGGAGCACGCGAAGGTGGCGCAGGGCGGCGTCGGCGATCCGGCTGAAGATCGGCGCGGCGACGTCGCCGCCGAAGTAGCTGCCGCCGTGCGGCGTGTCGACGACGACGACAATGGTCAGGACCGGGTTCGACGAGGGGACGAAGCCGACGAACGACGCGTTGTACGCGGTCTCCGAGTACGCGTGGTTGATGATCTTCGCCGCCGTGCCGGTCTTGCCGGCGACGCTGAAGCCTTCGATCGCGGCCTTCGTGCCGGTTCCGCGGAGTACGACCTGCTCGAGAATCGACCGCAGCGTGGCGGCGGTCTCTGGTGTGATTGCCTGACGGATGGTCTTGGGCTCGATCGGCTGGCGATCGCCGTCGCGGATGAACGCGCGGACGAGATGCGGCTCCAAGAGCCTGCCGCCGTTGGCGACGGCGCTGACGGCGACGGCCATTTGCAGGGGCGTGACACCGATCTGGTAGCCGATGGACAACGACGCGAGCGCGCTCGCGTTCAACTCGCTGACGCTGTACACGCGGCCTGCGCTTTGACCGGTCAGGTCAGGCAGCAGCACATGTCCGAACCCGAAGCGCTGCACATAGCGCTCCATGAGCTCAGCCCCGACACGCAGGCCGATCTTGGCCGCGCCGACGTTGCTCGACTTGACGACGACGTCCTCGAATGGCAGGACGCCGTAGATATGCCCCTCCGAATCGTGAATTCTCCGGGATCCAATCTGCAGATAGCCTTGCCCGGTGTCGACCTGATCGGACAGGGACCAGATGCCTTCTTGGAGCGCCGCGGAGACGGTCACGATTTTGAACGTCGAGCCGGGCTCGTACTCGTCCTGGACGGCGCGATTGCGCCGTGCGTCCGCCGGCGCCAGGTCGTAGGCGTTGGGGTTGAACGTCGGGACGTTCGCAAGCGCGAGAATCTCGCCGGTACGCGGATCCATGATCAGGGCCGTGCCGGCCTCGGCATGGTGCGCCTCGATGCCGGCCGCCAGTTCGCGCTCCGCGATGTGTTGAAGGTAGAGATCGATCGTCAGCTCGACGGTCGCACCCGTCGTCGGCGCCTGATCGACGCGCGTCTCCATGCCGTGTCCGCGAGCATCCACTTGAACGCGTGCCGTTCCCGGCTGCCCTTGAATGGCGCCCTCGTACGCATACTCGATACCACCGAGACCCCGGTTCTCCCGGCCGACGAACCCGATCACATGCGCGGCCAGCTCCAGGTTCGGGTAATAACGCTGTGTATCCGGCATGAGCGCGATGCCCTTGAGCTTCAGGCTCCTGACGCGCTCGGCCTGGCTCGGCGAGACTGCGTTCGACCGGCGCACAAGGGCATACGACGCCAACGTCGAGAACGCCGCGAGCAACTCCGCGCGATCCGATGGGGTGCAATCCGAAAGCGCCTGACACAGCTCACTGACGGTCTTCGTAGGCTCCTTGATTGCCTTCGGCGTCGCCACGATGGTGTCCGCCGGAACGGAACGGGCCAGGACCTCGCCGTTCCGGTCGACGATGGGGCCGCGCACGCCGACCGGATGAATGGTCTCCTGCTGCTCGCGCAGCGCCTGCTCGAGCATCGCGTCGTGTTGGAATACCTGCAGTTGAACGAGGCGCGCCTCGACGGCTGTGGCCCAGAGCGCCAGGAACGACAGCACGACGATCGTGCGGCGCTTGACGTTATTCCGCCAGCACCCCTCGAACGCGGGATCGGGCCGATCGGTCCGGCGCAGCGGGTCGAGTTCGGCGGGCCGGGTCGGCAAGCGGCGCACGAAGCGCAGCACTCGCCCGCCGCGCAGGTCTCCCAGCCCCCGGCGACGGCCGGCGCTCATCGAATCGCTCCGGCGCCAGGCGTGCCCGCCGGACGCTCGATCACGAGCGTCGTGGCGGGCGTCGGCGCGACCATGTGGAGGTCGCGCGTGGCCTGCGCTTCGATCACTTGCGGCGCGCGCAGCATTTCGACCTCGAGCTGCAGTTGCCGGTTCCGGGCTGTTTCGATCGCCAGCTGCGCCTGCAGAACCGACTTGTCGTACCCGTTCTCGACGATGCCGAACCGCTGCCAGACCCAGAAGAGGAGCATCGCGACCACCGCGCACGTGGTCACGACCGTCCGCATCAACTGCCGCTTGTGTTCGAGGTCGACTTCCCGCACGACCGGGTTGTTCCGGATGTCCTTCTTGATGGCGTATTCGACGTCGAGATTCATGCCGTCTTCTCCGCGATTCGGAGCCGCGCGCTGCGCGCGCGCGGGTTCGTTGCGATTTCGGCGCCGCCGGCGTCAACCGGCTTCTTGGTCAGCACGCGCACGGTGCCGGCTGCGTCGAGCGCCCGCAGGGTGTGCTTGACGATCCGGTCCTCGAGCGAGTGAAAAGCGATGGTCGCCAATCGCCCACCGCCGGACAGCGATGCCACGGCGGTCGTCACGAATGCGTCGAGCCCGTCGAGTTCGTGGTTCGTCCAGATCCGCAACGCCTGGAACGTCCGCGTGGCCGGATCGATCCGCCGCCAGGGGCCGCCCACCGCGCGACGGACGATCGAGGCGAGCGTACTGGTGGTGACGATTGGCGCCTCGGACCGGGCGCGCACAATTGCGCGGGCGATGCGCCGCCCGTGCCGCTCCTCTCCAAAGCGAAAGATCACGTCTGCGAGCGTGCGCTCGTCGACATCGGCGAGCAACGAGGCGAGCGGCCGGCCCGCGGTCGGATCCATGCGCATGTCCAGAGGTCCATCGTGGCGAAAGCTGAACCCGCGCACGGCCTGGTCCAGTTGCGGCGACGAGACGCCGAGGTCAGCCACGATCCCGTCCACGGTGGGCTGGCCCTCGTCCGCCAAGACCCGGGCGAGGGCGCGGAAGTCCGCGTGGACGAGGACGACGCGATCGCCGCGATCCGCGAAGCGAGTGCGACAAGCCGCGATCGCCTCGGGGTCGCGGTCCATGCCGATGACGAGACCAGCACCGGCCTCGAGCAACGCGGCCGTGTGGCCGCCGTACCCGACCGTCGCGTCCACGTAGGTACCCTGGGGACCCGGCTGCAGGGCGGCGACGATCTCGGCAACGAGAACGGGGGCATGCACACGTCAGATGCCAGCGGCCGCGAGCGCGCGGGCGTCGTCGTCGTCGAACGGCTCGCGTTGGAGTTTCGACAGGAAGCGATCGTGATTCCAGACTTCGAGGTAGTGAAGCTGCCCGAGGACGTCCACCTCGCCCGCCATGCCGGCCGCCTCGCGCAGCCGCGCCGGAATCAGCACACGGCCCTGCGCGTCGAACACGCCATCCTGGCCGTAGTAGTTGACGCGGTCGAGAAACTTCAGGCGCGCCGGATGCGTACTCGGCATCCGGGAGAGGCGCTCCTCGACACCGTGCCACACGGGCATGGGATAGATGCGAACCGAATCGCCGGTGAGGCTCGTGAGATAGAGCTCGACCCCGTGCGTTCCGGCGATGAGCGCGCGGAAGGCATTAGGGAGCTTGAGGCGCCCCTTGGCATCGATCCTTGCGGAATGGCTTCCTCGGAGCACTTTTACTCCACTTTGATCCAAATGAGGCCACCCGATGGTAGGCGCGCGGTCCTGGGCTGTCAATTGCAAAGTGAAGACTGCGTTGAGCTTACGTTTTTACTTCGCCTTTGTTATTGACATCGAACAAAAGGCGAAATGTGACCTGCATGCTAGGATGTCCGGTCCGCATGCTGAGAGCCGGCCTGATCGGGCTTCCCTCGTCCGGAAAGACCACCCTTTTTCAGCTCATGACGAGCGCTCGCGAGGCCCCTCGCACGCATGGGAAGGCCGAAGCGAACGTCGGCATCTCACGAGTCCCTGACGCGCGGCTCGACCAGCTCACCGCGCTCTTCCAGCCCCAGAAACGGGTTCCGGCAATCGTCGAATTCGCTGACATGGCCGCCGGGCGGGGCGAAGCCAAGACCCTCCTGGACGTCGTGGCCTACCGAAACGCCGACGCGTTGCTGCACGTCGTCCGCGCCTTTCGCGATGCGGCGGTGGCGCATCCCGCCGGTTCGATCGATCCGCTGCGCGACGTGAGAACCGTCGAAGAGGAGGTCATCCTGGCGGACCTGGTTGTCGCGGAGAAGCGGCTCGATCGCCTCGAACGGGACCTCAGAAAGAGCCAGGCGGTCGACCTCCGGCGCGAACAGGAAACGCTCACGATGTGTTCGGCGGCCCTCGAGGCGGGCCGCGCCCTCCGCACCCTCGCTCTCTCCGGCGCGGACGCGCACCGGCTGCGCGGGTTTCAGTTTCTGTCAGCCAAGCCGCTCCTCGTCGTGCTGAACCTCGACGAGTCGGACCTCGCCGACACCACGGCGCCCGCCGCCGCGCTTGCGCGCTGGCTCGGCGACGCGCAGGCGGCGAGCATCGGCGTGTGCGCCAAAATCGAGCTCGAGATCGCGCAGCTCGATCCGCCCGACGCCGCGGCTTTCCTCGCCGATCTGGGCCTGGCCGAATCGGGGCTGGATCGCGTGATTCGCGCCGCGTACGATTTACTGGGCTACATCTCGTTCTTCACGGTTGGCGACGACGAGTGTCGCGCGTGGTCGATTCCTCGGGGCACACCCGCGCTCGAGGCGGCTGGCGCCATCCATTCCGACATCCAGCGCGGCTTCATCCGCGCCGAGGTCGTCGCGTGTGAGCGCCTCCTCTCCCGCGGATCGCTCGCCGCCTGTCGCGATCACGGTGAGCTGCGTCTCGAAGGCAAGGAGTACCCGGTCGCCGACGGCGACGTCATCACCTTCCGGCACGCGACATGACGCGCGTGCCCGTCCGGTGAGCGTTTCGGGTTCCGGAGGCTGCTAGATGGCCGATCCTGCGGCGGTCTCGGTCGTCATCCCGGCGTTCAATGAAGGGGAGGCCATCGGGGACGTCGTGCGGGCCCTCGCGGCCATCGCCGCCTGGCGCGAGATCGTGGTCGTCGACGATGGATCCAGGGACGACACGTCGGCGCGCGCGGCGGCCGCGGGCGCGCGCGTCGTCCGTCATCCGTACAACAAGGGCAACGGCGCAGCCGTCAAGACCGGTATTCGCCAGACCGCAGGCGAATTCGTGCTGCTCCTGGATGCCGACGGCCAACACCAGCCCGCCGATGCCCGTCGTCTGGTCGATCGGCTCGGCGATTACGACCTGGTCGTCGGCTCGAGGGCGCGGGCGGCACAGGCGGGCGTCGCACGGGCGGTGGGCAACACGCTGCTCAACCGCCTGGCCAGCTTCCTCACCGAGCGCGAGATTCCCGACCTGACGTCCGGCATGCGCGCCGCGCGGCGCGACTGCCTGCTCGAGTTCCTGCCGCTCCTGCCGAACGGCTTCTCCACGCCCACGACGACGACCCTCGCGTTCATCAAGGCGGGCTACAACGTGGCCTTCGAGCCGATCGAGGTCCGCGCCCGGGTTGGACGGTCGAAGATCCGCCTGTCCCGCGACGGCGTGAAGTTCCTCTTGATCGTCATGCGTGTCGTGACGATTTTCAGCCCTATGCGCGTGTTCCTGCCCGTCGCGGTCGTGTCCTTCGTCGCGGGCGGAGGGTACGGCCTCTGGACCGTCATTGCCACCCATAAGATCGCGAATGGCGCGGTCCTGCTCTTGCTGTTCTCCGTGTTGGTGTTCCTCGTCGGACTGGTCTCCGAGCAGGTCGCCGCGCTGCGACCGGACGGCCGACGCTGACTTTCATTTATGACGTTGCTGGTCGTGCTCCCGACGTACAACGAGCGGCCGAACCTCGAGCGGGTGGCCGCGGGCATTCTCGAGCATCCGTTCACGCGCCTTCTCGTGGTCGACGACGCGTCCCCGGACGGCACCGGCGAAATCGCCGACGCGCTCGCGGCCCGGTCGAGCGGACGGGTCGAGGTCATGCACCGGACCGGTCCGCGAGGACTCGGGCGGGCGTACATCGACGGTCTCAAGCACGCGCTCGCCAGCGCCGCCGACGCGATCGGCCAGATGGACGCCGACCTGTCGCACGATCCGAAGTACCTGCCGGAGCTGGTTGCCGCGCTCGCAGACTTCGACTTGGTCATCGGCTCGCGCTATCTGCGCGGTGTCAGCGTCGTGAACTGGCCGCTGCGCCGAATCGTGCTCAGCGCGTTTGCGAATCGGTACATCCGCGCGATCACCGGCCTCGGCCCGCACGACTGCACGAGCGGCTTCCGCGTGTGGCGCCGCGAGGCGCTGGCCAGACTCCCCATCGAGACGGCACGGACGAGCGGCTACGCGTTTCTGACCGAGATGCTGTTTGCGGCGGGACGGGCGGGCTGTCGGATCGGCGAAGTGCCGATTGTGTTCGTGGAGCGCCGCGAGGGTGCGTCGAAGGTCTCGTCGGGCGTGCTCCTCGAGTCTCTCGTGACGCCGTGGCGACTCATCCTCGGATCCGGACGGATTTCGCGCCCGCGGTAGCGGACGGCCTGTTGGTCGGTCCGGCTCGAGCGTGTTAGCGTTTGGGTCGAACATGGCGGAGCGCATCAGCGAGCGCCCGATCGGGCTGTCGATCTTCTTTCCGGCCTACAACGACAGCGGCACGATCGCCAGCCTCGTGATTACGGCGCGTCAGGCCGCCGCACGGCTGACGTCCGACTTCGAGATCCTCGTCGTGAACGACGGCAGTGCGGATGCGACACCGGCGATCGCCGACGAACTGGCGCGGACGTACCCGGAAGTGCGCGTGATTCACCACAGGACCAACCGCGGGTACGGGGGCGCACTCCGCAGCGGCTTTCTCGGCGCCCGCAAGGAATGGATCTTCTACACCGACGGCGACGGACAGTACGATCCGGCGGAACTGGCGGCGCTCTGGCCGTACATGAGCGGGACCGACCTGGTCAACGGCTACAAGGTCAGCCGATCCGATCCACGGCATCGCAAGATCGTCGGGCGGATTTACCATCACTTCGTGTCGCGGCTGTTCGGTCTGCGCCTACGGGACATCGACTGCGACTTTCGCCTGATGCGGCGGTCGATCTTCGACCGAATCCAGCTCGAGCACACGAGCGGCGTCATCTGCCTCGAGATGATGAAGAAGATCGCCGACGCGGGGTTTCGCATCACCGAGGTCCCCGTGCACCACTACCATCGGACGTTCGGCAAGTCGCAGTTCTTCAACGTCCGGCGCCTCTTCACGACGGGCCTCGACGTGGGCGCACTCTGGGTCGACCTCGTGATCCGGCGACGTCATCAACGGCTCGCCGGGCCGCGGCGCGCGGTGGATCGCCGGGCCGCGCTCGAGCGCGACCAGCCATGAGCGGGGACTATCGGGACTTCTACCGCCGGCGTCGCGTCCTCATCACCGGCGGGCTCGGCTTCATCGGGTCCAACCTGGCGCGCGCGCTGGTCGATCTCGACGCCGACGTCCTCCTGGTCGATTCGCTGATTCAGGACTACGGCGGCAACCTGTTCAACATCGCGGGCATCGAACCGCTCGTGCGGGTGAACATCGCAGACGTCCGCCAGTCCTCGACGATGCAGGCCCTGGTGCGCGATCGTGAGGTGATCTTCAACCTCGCGGGCCAGGTGAGCCACATCGACAGCATGCGGGACCCGCACACCGACCTCGAGATCAACTGTCGAAGCCAGTTGACGATTCTCGAGGCCTGCCGCCTTCGCAATCCCGAGACGAAAGTGGTCTTCGCAGGCACGCGCCAGATCTACGGTCGACCCGATCGGCTGCCGGTCGACGAGACGCACCTGGTCCGGCCGACGGACATCAACGGCATCAACAAGGCGGCGGGCGAGAACTACCATCTCGTCTACAACAACATCTTCGGCATTCGGGCTTGCTCGCTGAGGCTGACGAACGTCTACGGCCCTCGCCAGCTCATTCGGCACAACCGCCAAGGGTTCATCGGCTGGTTCATCCGGCTCGCGCTCGAGGGCCGGGAGATTCAGATCTACGGCGATGGGTCGCAGATCCGCGACTTCGTGTACGTCACCGATGTCGCGGATGCTTTCCTGCGCGCCGGGGCGAGCGACGCCGTCAATGGCGACGTGTTCAACGTCGGCGGCCGCGAGCCCACCACGCATCGCGATCTCGTGACGATGCTGATCGAGGCGGCCGGCCGGGGGTCGATGCGGTTCGTCGCCTGGCCCGAGGATCAGAAGCGCATCGACATCGGATCCTTCTACACGGACTCGTCCAAGTTCGAACGGACCACCGGCTGGGTGCCGACGGTCGGGCTCCGGGCAGGCCTCGTCGACACGCTGGACTACTATCGGGACCGCATGGATCGCTACATCGACGCCGGCGGACCGACGTCGTGACGATGCGCGTGCCGTTCATGTCGCTCGGACCGGGTCCCGACACGCCAGACGTGCGGGCGGCCATCGATCGCGTCATCGCCCGCGGCTGGTTCATTCTCGGACCCGAGGTCGAGGCCTTCGAGGCAGAATTCGCCGCGGTCAGCGGCGCGCGGTATGCCGTTGGCGTCGGCTCGGGCACGGACGCCCTGGCGCTGTCCCTCCGCGGCCTGGGCGTCGGGCCTGGCGACGAGGTCATCACCTCCCCGCTCTCGGCGGCCTTCTCGGCGCTGGCCATTCGCATGGCTGGAGCGACTCCCGTCTTTGCCGATCTCGATCCGCAACGGCTCACCGTGGATCCGGCTGCCGTCGAGGCGGCGATCACGCCGCGCACGCGCGCCCTTCTGCCGGTTCATCTGTATGGGCAAGCCGCCGACATGCCGGCCCTCCAGACTCTGGCGACGCGCTACCGCCTGGCGATGATCGAGGATGCCTGTCAGGCGCACGGCGCGACATCGGCCGGTCGCCCCGTCGGCACCTTCGGCGAGTGCGGCGCCTTCAGTTTCTATCCGACCAAGAATCTGGCCGCCCTCGGCGACGGCGGCGCCGTCATCACGAACGACGCCGCACTCGCCGCCCGCCTCCGGCGGTTGCGCAACGGTGGCCAGTCCGATCGCTACCATCATCCCGAGTTCGGCGTGAACAGCCGGCTCGACGAGATTCAGGCGGCGATCCTGCGCGCGAGGCTGCCCTTCCTGCCGGGATGGACGACGAAACGCCGAGAGCTGGCCGGAAAGTACCGACACGCGCTCGCCGGTGCAGCCGTCGTGCTGCCGCCGGAGTGCGATCCCGGCCATGTGTATCACCTCTTCGTGGCGCTCACCGGCGCGCGCGACCGCTTGCTCGACCACCTCGCCGCTCGCGGCGTCGGAGCCCTCGTTCACTATCCGATTCCAGTGCCGAGACAGGGCGCGTTCGCGGACTCGCCGGCGACCTGTCCGGTCGCCGATCGCGTATGCGCGGAAGTGTGCTCCCTGCCCCTCCATCCCCGGCTCGACGACGATGCGCTGGCGTTCGTCGCGGCGGCGGTCGCCGAGTGGCGGATATGATGAGCGGACGATGAACGCGCTGCTCACCGGCGGAGCCGGCTTCGTGGGGTCGCACTTGGCCGAGGCCCTGCTCGCTCGCGGCGACCGGGTCATGGTCATCGACAACCTGTCGACCGGATCGATGGGGAACATCGCTCACCTGAAAGGCCGCCAGGGGTTCGAATACACGATCGACACCATCATGAACGGACCCCTGATGGCGGAACTTATCGATTCGGCCGACGTCGTGTTCCATCTGGCAGCCGCCGTCGGCGTGAAGCTCATCGTCGAAGCGCCGGTACACACAATCGAGACGAACATCGGCGGCACGGAGGTCGTGCTGACGCACGCCAGCAAGAAGGGCAAGCTCGTCGTCATCTTCTCGACGTCCGAGGTGTACGGGAAGAGCGTCGACGTGCCCTTTCGTGAGACCGCGGACCTCGTCATGGGTCCGACGCCGAAGCACCGGTGGGCCTACGCCTGCAGCAAGGCGATCGACGAGTTCCTGGCCCTCGCGTACTACAAGGAACGGAAGCTGCCGGTCGTCATCATTCGCCTGTTCAACACCGTGGGCCCGCGTCAGACGGGCCGCTACGGAATGGTCATCCCGACGTTCATCAAGCAGGCGATCGCCGGTCAGCCCATTACGGTGTTTGGGGACGGCCGGCAATCCCGATCATTCGGGTACGTGGGCGACATCGTCCAAGGGGTACTCCGCCTGACCGATGAGCCGAGGGCCATCGGCGAGGTCTTCAACCTGGGCAACCCGGAGGAGATCTCGATGCTCGAGCTCGCGCACCGCGTCAAGTCCCTCACGGAGAGCACATCCGGGGTCGTTCTGATTCCGTACGACGAGGCCTACGAGGCCGGATTCGAGGATATGCCCAGACGGGTGCCCAACATCAGCAAGGCGCACGCGCTCGTCGGGTTCGCGCCCACGGTCCACCTCGACGAAATCCTCCGACGGGTCATCGCGCACGCACGATCGGGCCGCGAGCTCTAGCAGCCCGTGGTGCACAGCGGCCTGCCTTCACCGGCTGCATCCTGTCCGGCGCGCGGCGGGCCTGATCCGACCGGCATCCCGGTTCAGGCGTCACAAGAAGGGTGGCGCCGGTCGTATACTGGGCGCCTCGACGTCATTTTTCAGGGAGTCTCGCAGCGATGCGCGCGATCTGTGTTTCCGGCTGTCTCGTCGCCGTGCTCACGGCCGTCTCGACCCTCGCGCCGCGCGCGCAGGCACAAGCGCCGCCGATGCCGAGGCGACTGGAACTGACGTTCAACAACGGGAAGGTCACGCTCGTCGCGCAGGGCGTCACCGTGCGCGAGATCATGGCCGAATGGGCTCGCCAGTGCGGCTGCCTCGTCCAGGGTACGGACCGGCTGACGGGTGGATCCGCGCTGCCGATGCAGTTCGAGGATCAGCCCGAAGCCGCCGTGCTCGAGTCGCTGCTGAGGAGCGCAGGCGGGTACCTGCTCGGTCCCAGGCCACCCGGCAGCCGCGGCGCGTCAATCTACGGCAGCGTGTCGGTGTTCCCGGTGTCGCACGGCATCGCCGCGCCAAGCTATGCGTCGCCGTCGGTGCCGATTGCCGCGCCGCTCGTGACGGGCGGCACACCGGACGACGAGATACCCCCGGTGACGCCCGTGAGCAACCCGCAAGCGCCGGCTCAAACCGCGCCGACCCCGCCGCCCGGGCGCCCGGGAGGCCCGGCCGTGCCCATCGTGCCCGTCGGCAGCGGGTCCGCGGGCTCAGTGTGAAGCGGTTGGCAGCTGAGCCCTGATCGCCCGCTCGACTTCGGCCGGACTCCACGCCTCGTGCCGGACCGGGCGACGCCCGAACGTCGACCAACGAATCGGATACAAGTCCTTCAACTGAAGGAGGTATCTGAACGCCTCGCGGCTGTTCATCTTGCTCCGCCCGGCCTGGCGATCGCGGAATTGGTACGGCACTTCGACTAGCGACGTCGGACGGGCGCGCATGAGCAGCTCGAGTCCGATCTTGAACCCACCGGCCTTGATGGCGACTGATGTCGCAAGCGCTCGCGGGACGACGAAGAAGCCAGACGTGACGTCACGCACCGGCGTCAAAGGGCGCGCCAGCCCGCAGGCAAGCCGGGAGGCCAGCCGGCGTCGCAAGGGCCACCCGGGCGTGCCGCCGCCGGGCACGTAGCGGCTCGCGACGACGAAGTCGGCCCGAGAGGCGCGACTGACGGCAAAGAGGGCGGGTACGAGGGACGGCGGATGGCTCATGTCGGCGTCCATCACGCCGACCGTGCTGGCGGTGGCCGCGGCAAATCCAGCCATGGCCGCCGTTCCCAGGCCCGCCCGCGCGGGTCGATGGACGACCCGCATCGGATGGATCGTCGCCAGCTCGTCGGCCAGGGCCCCGGTGCCATCAGGCGAGTTGTCGTCGACGACGATGACCTCGAGCACCAAGCCACTTCGGGTCGCGACGTCATAGAGCGCGGCCACTAGATCCGACAGTCCCTCGCGCTCGTTGTATGTCGGAACGACCATGCTCAGATCGGGCGCCCGGTCGTTCGTCACGCCAGCACTATAATTCATGGGCCCGCGCGCCACGGTTGAGACGCGAGTTGACGATGGCAGACATCGACCGCTACCGACCGGACGATCGGCGCCAACTGGAGGCGCTCTACCGCCGCGTGTTCGGCGCCGACGCCGCCGACGCGAATCGCCTGCGGTGGGACTGGCAGTACCGGCGAAATCCGAACGGCCCAACGGCCGGGCCGCCAATCTGGCTGGCACGCGAAGGCTCGACCGTCATCGGTCAATACGGGACGATGCCGGTCCGGCTCGCCGTGCTCGGGCGTGAGATCGAGGGCGCCTGGGGCATGGACGTCATGGTCGCTCCCGAACGGCAGCGACAGGGCGTGGGCGATCGGTTGTTTCGGACGTGGGATCGCCAGGTCGGCGCGGCGCTCGGTCTCGGACCCTCGGACGCCTCGGCGCAGCTTTTTCGCAAGCTCGGGTGGCCAGAGGCCACGACCGTCCCGTGTCTCGTCAAACCACTGAGCCGTCGGGCACTTCGGCGTCCGACCTGGCCGATGGGGCTCAATCGATTCGTGTCGGCCGTCACCCTGCCGTGGGTCCGGCTCGTGGCCCGCACGCGGCCCTTGCACGGCGAGGTCCGTCCGATCCGACAGTTCAGCGACGAGTTCACCTCGCTGTGGGATCGGATCGCGCCCCGCTTTGCGTTAGCCGTCCGGCGCGACGCCCGCTATCTCAACTGGAAGTACCTTCAGACGCCGCACGTCCGTTATGCGGCGGCCGTCCTCGAGCGCCAGGGCGTCCCCGAGGGCTACGTCGTCTATAGGCATGTCCACGAGCCGCGCAGCCGGGTGACCCTGCTCGTGGATTTTCTCGCGGATCCTGACGACGAGACGGGGCTCTTGACGCTGTTGCGTTGGGTCGATCGCGAGGCCCGCGCGGCCGACTCCGACAAGATTCGAACGTTTGCCTTACACGCCGGTTTCCGCCGGCTCCTGAGGAAGTCCGGCTACTACGCCGTGAAGTCCTCGATGGCCCTCGTCGCCAAGATCAACGCCGTCACCGTGCCGGCCGACTTCTACGAACAGACCGACACCTGGCACGTCACCCTCGGAGATTCCGATCAAGATCGGTGAGGGACGGGAAGAGGGTATTCTCTGTCCATGTCCTTTCTCGACCGGGTGACACACGATATCGCCGAGGCGATGAAGCAGAAGAACGCGGCGGCTCTGGCGCCGTTGCGGATGCTCAAGGCGGCCATGATGAACCGCGAGGTCGAAAAGGGTCGGGCGCTGGACGACGCGGAGGCCCTCCAGGTCGTCAACGCCCTCGTCAAGCAGCGACGGGACTCCGTGGACCAATTCCGCGCGGGTGGCCGGCAGGATCTGGTCGATCACGAGCAGGCGGAAATTACTTTTCTGCAACGTTACTTGCCACCGGCAGCCGACGACGCGGCGATTGGCCGGGCCATCGAGGCCGCGATGGCCGAAACGGGCGCCTCCGGACCCAAGGACATGGGCAAGGTCATGAAGGCAACGCTGGCGGCTCTGGGAGGCGCGACCGTGGACGGGCGCATGGTGAGCGAGTTGGTCAAAAAGCGACTGGCGAATCCGACCTAAGGGCCCAAACTTTTTGCTCTGCCGTCCGTCTAAGTTTATGAAAGGCGCGAAAGCAGCCTCTCATCCATCCTCCGGGCAGGGGCCTCAATCGCAGGGGTTGAGGCCCCTTCTTTTTTTCGGTACCCTCGCCGGCGGTAGATGCCCACCCGGCCAGCCCCGCGCGTGTCCCCTCGAACTTTCGGCCAGCCATTGACGCGTTCATGAGCGAACGCCTGGCGCGGTCCGCACGCCTCATCGGCATCGCGACGCTCTCGAGCCGGGTGCTCGGACTCGTTCGCGATCAGGCGATCGCCTACTTCTTCGCGACCGGCATGGCAGCCGACGCATTCGGCGTTGCCACGCGGATTCCGACGCTGCTCCGCGACCTATTTGCGGAAGGCGCCATGAGCGCGGCGTTCGTGCCGACGTTCACGCGCTATCTCGAGCGAGAAGGCCGGCCGGTCGCCTGGCGTCTGGGATCGCAGGTGCTCAACGGCCTCGCGATCGTGACGGGCCTGCTCGTGACGGCCGGCATCGTCTTCGCGGCGCCCATCACGTCGGGCTACGCCGGAAAATACGCGGACGTGCCCGGCAAGCTGCAACTGACGATCCTGCTCACGCGGTTCAACATGCCCTTCCTGCTGCTCATCGCGGTCGCCGCGGCCTGCATGGGCATGCTGAACGCGCTGCACCGGTTCTTCGTGCCCGCTATCGCCCCGGCCGTGTACAACGTCGTCTTCATCGTCTGCACCGTCGCGCTCGTGCCGATCTTCACGCACATCGGCGTGCCGCCGGTGATGGCGCTCACGGCGGGCATGCTGCTCGGCGGCCTGTCGCAGATTCTGATGCAGTGGCCCCTCCTCCGGCGCGAGGGCTATCGCCACCAGTGGGTGCTCGACCCTCGCGATCCGGGATTGCACGAAGTGCTGATTCTGATGGGACCCGGCACGCTCGGCGTCGCCGCAGCCCAGGTCAACCTCTTCGTGAACATGTGGCTCGCGACAGGCGAGATGGGCGCCGTCGCGGCCCTCGGCTACGCGTTCCGTCTGATGTACATGCCGATTGGCATCTTCGGCGTCTCAGTGGCGACGGCTGCGATCCCCGACCTCGCGCGGCACGCCGCCCACAACCGGCTGGACCACATGCGGCGGACGCTGTCGTGGGGCCTGCGGTTGATGCTGGTGCTCAGCGTGCCCGCGACCGTCGGGCTCATGGTGCTCGCGACGCCGATCACCGAGGTCATCTTCCGCCGCGGTCAGTTCGACGCGCACTCGGTGGTGCTCGTCTCGTCGTGTCTGTTCTTCTATGCGGCGGGCATCGTCGGCTACTCGGTCGTCAAGATCGCGTCGCCGAGTTTCTATTCGCTGCAAGATGCGCGCACGCCGGTCATCATCAGCGTGGTCACTATCGTCAGCAACCTCGCCTTGAACCTCTGGCTTCATCAGGTCATGGGCTACCGCGGGCTCGCGCTCGGCACCGCGATTGCGGCGAACATCAACGCGGGCCTGTTACTGGTGCTGCTGTCGCGTCGCATCGGCGGAGTCGATGCCCGGCGGGTCGGCGGTCTGTTCCTCAAGATTCTGGTCGCCTCCTCCGCCATGGGCGTGGCGGCATATGCGAGCGAGGCCTGGCTCCATGGAACGCTGCCCGCGACGTTGGGGCAATCGGCCGAGCTGCCGCGTCTCCTGCGGGTGGCCGGCGGCATCGCCGCCGGCCTGGTGGCCCTTGCGGCGGCCGCACGCGTCCTTCGCATCGAGGAGTTCCGTATGGCCGTGCGCCGCGTGATCTCGCGGCGGGGCGGACCGGACGCGGAAACCGACGCCGGCTAGGGGCCTCGCCGGCTGAAGCGGAACCGGGCGCTTGGCGGGATTTTCGCCAACCTGCTAGCATCGCCGCGATGGCTGGTGGCGCGCCGTCCGGCGTGTCGTACTCGTTCGGGCCAGGTCCGATCACACCGGCCGTCCGCGGCATCATCGTCGCGAACGTCGCGGCCTTTCTCCTGACGTTCCTGTCGCCCACGGCCGTCATCGGCACGTTCGGACTCGTCCCGCAAGCGGTCCTCGAGCACGGACGCGTGTGGCAACTGGCGACGTACCTCTTTCTGCACTCGCCGACGTCGATCACGCACATCCTCTTCAACATGCTCGCGGTCTGGATGTTCGGCGTCGACCTCGAGCGACGATGGGGGGCGCGCGGATTCCTCACGTACTACTTCGTGACGGGCGTCGGGGCGGGTGCCTGCACGGTCCTCGTCACCTGCCTGCCCTTCGCGGGTGCACAGGCCTCGTACCACACCGTCACCATCGGCGCGTCGGGCGCGGTGTACGGCTTGCTCCTGGCGTGGGGCGTCCTCTTCCCCGCCAGGCAGATTCTCTTCATGCTGCTGTTTCCGCTGACAGCGCGCGTGTACGTGGTGCTCATGGGTGCGATCGCCTTCTTCTCGGCTGTCGCGGCAACCGACAATGGCGTCGCGAATGTCGCGCACCTGTCCGGGCTCCTGATCGGCTGGCTGTACCTCAAGGGCCCCCGTGACCTGCGATTGGACCTGCAGTACCGCATGACGCGATGGCGGATGGATCGACTGCGACGCCGTTTCGAGGTCCACAAGGGCGGACGCGGCGACTGGGAGCGCAACGTTCATTGAGCCTGGCGCGGCGTCTTGTCGTGCCCGGCCTCGTGCTCGGCGCGATCCTTCGGGCGGCCGCGCTCCCTCTGCCCGGGATGGAGGACTTCGGGTCCTGGAAAGTCTGGAGCTATGCGGCCGCCCACGATCCGACATCCGTGTACGGCGTGGGCGGGTCGCCACCGGAGCGGCGCGTACTTCGCTGGCGTGATGCGGCCGTGACGACCGACTATCCGCCCCTGGCTCTCGACGAGCTGGGAGCGGTCGGCCGTCTCTATCGAGCGGTGTCGCCGACCTATGAGGACTCGACGCTTCTGACGGTCGGTCTCAAGCTGCCCGGGCTCCTCGCCGAGATTGGCCTCGTCGTCGTGCTGCTCACCTGGGGCCGGCGGGTCTACGGTTGGGATCGAGCCGCCGGGGCGGCGTTGACGTTCTGGCTCAACCCGGCCATCGTGATCGACGGCGCCGCCCTCGGTTTTCTCGACCCTCAAATGGCCGTGCCGGCCGTGATGAGCCTGAT
>Ga0209580_10000333_pt1 | contig 27758 bp, 24 predicted proteins | sample Coa_R1_5_FD_187153 | JGI IMG/M metagenome (GOLD analysis project Ga0209580, IMG submission 187153) | Surface soil microbial communities from Centralia Pennsylvania, which are recovering from an underground coalmine fire - Coalmine... | ecosystem: Environmental > Terrestrial > Soil >... | reverse complement strand
TATGCGCGCGACCTGTCACGTCCGCTGATCTTCACCCTCGACAAAGCCATCCTGGACGACGCCAAGAAGAAGCCCGAGGACCTCCGAGTCAAGGACGTCTTCGAGTTCCGGACGTTCACGGCGAACTCCATCGATCTGACCTACGGTGGCGTGACCTACAGCTTCACCAAGGTGAAGGCGCCGGCCGCCGCAAAGCCCGATCAGTCGGCGGCGCCAGTGGACACCTGGAAGCAGACCAAACCCACGGCCAAGGACGTCGATCAGACGAAGTTCACGGACCTGCTGACGACCCTCTCGAACCTGCGGTCGGAATCGTTCGCGGACAAGGCGCTTGCCTCGGGCGACGACCTCACCGCCGACGTGAAGTTCGGCGACTCGACGTCGGCCAAAGAGGAACGGGTCACGCTGCGCAAGTCGGGCACCGCCGCGCAGGCGGTGCATCCAGGCGATACCGGCGCCGCCGTCGTCCCTGTCGCCGATCTCGACAAGATCGTGAGCGGGCTCAAGGGAATTGTGGGGATCAAATAGGCCGGCCGTTGCGACTGATCGTGCCGCTCGCAGCGGTCCTCGTCGCTGTTCGGGTATCAGCTGTCGCGCTGCCGCCTGGCGCCCTTCCGCTCTTCCAGCCTTCCGGCCTTCCAGCCTTCCAGCCTTCAGCCGTCAAGCCTCAGGCCCGCCAAGCCTTCAAGCCTCGCTCGACGCCGTCCTCGCCGATCCTGTGCTGGGGCGCGCGCTGGTGGGCGTACGCATCGAGGTGCTTGCCGACCCGGCCCGGGGGATTCCCCCGTCCGTGCTCTACACCCGCGACAGCCGAAAACTCGTGATGCCGGCATCCAACCTGAAGCTCGTCACGCTGGCCGTCGCCGCGGACCGGCTGGGGTGGGGCTTCCAGTACGACACGCGCCTCGAGGCCCTGGGCCGAACGGACAGCGGCACCCTCCAGGGCGACCTCGTCGTCGTGGGCGGAGGCGATCCGTCGATCACCGGCCAGGATTTCGGCCCCGCGCCGTTGTTTGCCGAATGGGCCGACGCCGTCACGCGGGCCGGCATTCAGCGGGTCAACGGACGAATCATCGGCGACGACCGGCTGTTCGATCGCCAGGGCCTGGCCCCGGGCTGGTCGTGGGATTACCTGACGGCCAGCTATGCCGCGCCGTCGGGCGCGCTCAGCTACAACGAGAACGCGATCGTCGTCCGCGTGGCTCCTGGCCTCGCCGCCGGTACGGCCGCGACAATCGACGCTGCACCCGCCGGACACGGGCTGACGATCCGGAACGAGGTCACGACGGGCCCGGCCGACTCCAGCGCGCACGTCGAGCTCTCGAGGCCGCCGGGCGGTCTCACGCTGACCGTGGTCGGTTCGGTGCCGGTTGGCGGCCCGGCCATCGTGCGCGGCGCGGCGGTCGACGACCCGACCCGCTTCTTCGTCGAGGGCCTGCGGCTGGCGCTTTCGGACCGCGGGATCCTGGTTCGGGACGGCGTCGGCACGATCGACGCGCCCACCGCGCCGGCCGAGAGCCGGCGCGTCATCGCCACGCGCAGCTCGGCGCCGCTTTCGGCGCTCGCCGGGTACTTCCTCAAGGTCTCACAGAACTTCTACGCCGACATGCTGCTGAAGACGATCGGCCGGGCCGCAGGCCGGCCGGGCTCGGCCGCCGAGGGTGTCCGCGTCGTGCGCGAGACGATCGCAGCCTGGGGCGTCGCACCCGACGAGATCGTGATGAACGACGGGTCAGGCCTGTCGCGCTACGACTACCTGACGGCTGACGCCGTCGTCGCCGTGCTTCGCCACGTGTGGCAGGACGCCAGGCTGCGGGGACCTTTCGTCTCGGCGTTGCCGGTCGCCGGACACGACGGCACGCTCGACACGAGAATGCGCGGCACGATCCTCGACGACCGCGTCGAGGCCAAAACCGGAACGCTGGCGAACGTGCGGTCGCTCTCCGGCTACCTGGAGACCACGACCGGCAAGCACGTCGTCTTCGCGATTCTCGCCAACAACTTCATCGCGCCGGCCGGAGAGGTCGACGCCATCGTCGAGCGCGTGCTGTCGACCGTCGCTTCCTATTAGCGAGGCGACGGTCGAAAGGCAGGAGGCGATCTATCGCCCGCCCCCTCCGCCGCGCCGACCGGGCGCGGTCGGCGTCGTGGCGCCGGCCGACGGCGCCCCACCGGACTGCTTCGACAGCGCGCGGTAGTACTCCTCGATCTGCGACCGGAAGGCCGCGGGCACGTCCTCGGAACCCGAGAGGTACAACTGCTGGTTCGTCGTGTCGATCTGCTTGCGGAGATCGAACTCGAGCTTCTTCATCTTGTCGAGCGCCGTGTTCTCGAGCGCGCGCAGTTCCGCCGCGTTGTCATAGGCGCGGCTCGCGGCCATGTTGCGAAGCGCCTGGGAGATCTCGTCGAGCGACTGCTGATCGTGGGGCGTCGCACCCGCCTGCTTCAACTGCTGGTTGAGATCCTGGGCCTGGGTGGCGAGCTGCTGGGCCTGCGCGCGATATTGCGCGATCTCCGGCAGGGAGAACGGCCGATCCTGTCCGCCGGCATTGGCGCTCATGGTGCCGTTCGGCGCGCCTCCGCCCTGCTGCCCGTTGGGCGGCCCTTGCGGGCGACCCTGTCCGGGCTGACCTTGGCCTTGGCCTTGGCCCTGGCCGCGCTGTTGACCTTGTCCTTGCCCCTGCTGGCCCGGCTGCTGTCCCTGACCCTGGCCCTGCCCCTGGCCCTGTCCCTGACCCTGCTGCCCTTGACCTGGCTGTCCGGAGGGCTGCCCCGGTTGCTGGCCTGGCTGCTGGCCCTGCTGGTCCCCCTGACCCTGCACCTGCTGATCGAACTGCTGCATGCCGCGCAGGAGGCCGGTTGCCTGGTTGAGCGCGCGATTCAGGCCCTGGCCTTGCTCGGCCTTGTCGGACGCGCCCGCGGCATCGGCGACCTTCTTCCGGAACGCCTGCATGCCGCTCGAGATGTCGTCTTCGAGCGGCTTCGTGTACTGCGAGCCCGCGCTCATCGCCTCCTTCGAGTACTCGATCTTCTCCTTCAGCATGTTGTCGTTGACCGAGGCGGCGGCCTCCTGGGCCTTGCGCGAGGCATCGCGCGCGTTGTTCGCCGTCGCCTGGTTCGCGAGCTGACCGAGCTCCTGCTGTAAGTCGTTGAGCTTTTGGCGTTCCTGGTCCTTGTCGGCGGTCAACTGTTTGGTCTGGGCGTCCTTGTCGGCGCCGGCCTGATCCAGCTTCGACACGCGCCCCGCGATGTCCTGTTGCTGCTTGACGAGCGCATCGGCCTGCTGGAGCGCGGTCGCCATGTTCTGCCCCGCGCGAGCCTGCTGCGTCTGATCGAGGAGACGCTGTGCATCCTGCAGCGCCTGCATGGCCTGCTGGGACTCTGCCCCGTTGGCCTGATTGCTGGCGGCCGCTCGCCGCATCGCATCGGCCGACTGCTGCAAGCGCTTCGCGGCGTCGGCCAGATCCTGGCGTTGCTGACCCTGGCGCTGCGCATCGCGCTGCAGCTGCTCGAGCTGCCGTGCCATCTGCTCGGCCTCATCGGCGAGCGATCGCTCTGCCGACCCGGATCCGGATCCCCCCTGGCGGGCGGCGCGCGCCTGCTGCTCGACCTGCTGGAGCTGCCGCCGCGCGAGATCCCGCAGGCGCTGCGCCACCTCGTCGACCTGCTGATCCGTGCTCTGCTGCTGCGCGCGCTGCTGGAGCTCGTATTGGTTCGCGTTGCGATCGAGCGTCATCTGGAACAGGTCCGCCAGGTCCTGGGCCATCTGACCGCCGCCCCCACCACCCCCGCCGCCGCCCTGTTGGCGTCGCACTTCGATCTCATACGCCTGCTCGGCGTCCTGGAGGAACTTCAGCGCGCGGAGCTCGGGACCGAGGGCCTCCTTGGTCTTCTGCGCTTTGAGGTCGCCCTCGGCCTCCTTCATCTGATCGGCGGCCTTGGGGAGCGCTTCCGTGATGTGGGCGAAGCTCTGGTCGCCGGACAGCCGCTGCTGAATCTGGGCGAGGAGCGCCGCCACCTGGTCGCGCAGCTTGGCCTGGGCCAGCCCGATGAACACCGTGTCCTTCTGGAACTTGTCCGGCGGCGTCTTCGGTCGATCCCGATCCGAGTTGAACGTCGCGGAGATGATCTGCTTTTCCTGATCGGACAGGGACCCGACCTGGTTGTTGCCGCCGCCCCCGCCGCCTCCGCCCTGCGATTGCGCCTCGCGGAAATTCTGATCGAACGGCAGGACCTTGACGAAATAGATGTCGCTCGACGCGCTCTTCGGTCCCTTGACCGTGTCGTTGTCGAAGGCCTTCGCGTAGTACGAAATGAAGTCGCCGGGCTTGACCGCCAGTTCCTCGAGATAGAGCGTGTGGGTGCCCGTCACTTCCACGAGGGGCTTCGCGCCGTCGCCGTAGAGCGTGACGGTCTTCTCGGGGCCGCCGTTCACGGAGTAGATGAAGTCCAGCTCCTTCACGCCGAAGTCGTCGTCGGCCCGCGCCGCGACGGTGACTTCCTGCACGGGGTTGGCGGAGATGTCGCGCTTCGGCTTGTCGAACCTGACCGAGGGCGGCTGGTCCTCGATCATGTCGACCGTATATTTCGGCGACGCCGCGACGTGATCGCCGTGCGAGCTGTCAAGCTCGACGTGATAGAAGCCGCTCTGATCAATCTTGAAGCTCCCGGTCAGCGTGCCGTCCGGCTGCGCGGAGAGCTCAGGCGATCCGGCCGGCTCGACCTGCAGCCGCCCGGCGGTCGTGGGCATCGTCGGCGTGATGCGGACTCGCACTTCAGTGCCGCGAAGCGCCGCGACGTCCCCCGTGGAGTCGACCTTCTGCGGCGGCAGGCCCGTGTAGGCGGGGAAGATGTACTCCAGCTCGAGTTTGGCCACCGCCGGCAGCTCGACCACTTTCATGTGGTAGGTCGACGACCGGACGTCGTCGGACTCGACGTAGTAGTCGATGGGCTTCTTGACGTCGAAGAGCATGCCCTCGAAGGAATTCGGATCGCCCGTCGCAATGAGCGCGAGGCGAGTGTAGTCGGATTCGCCGTCGGCCCTGACCATCAGGGCGACCTCGGTCGATCGGAAGCCGGCCAGCTTGGCCGTGACCTGCTGCGCCGATCCCTTGGGCACCGTCTTGTTCCCCGGCGTGACCGCGATGCTGTACGGACTGGCGGCTTCAGCGGTCCGCGAGAGATTCAGGAGGGCGGACGCGCCCTGCCGGAAGAACTCCGGACCCACGATGAGCAGCAGGAGCGTGACGCCGGCGACGGTCACGAGGGCCACGGCATGCCGTTGGATGGCGCGCTGGCCGACCGCTTTCCCGCCGTCGAGCGACTTGCACTTGTCCACGGCCTGCTCGACGAGCCGGTCGATCACCGGCGACGACTCCGACGGGCCGGCGGGATGGGCCGCGCCGACTTCGACCGCGCTCAACACCGCGGCCTGCAGTTTCGGGTCGTGCTCCTCGACGTAGAGCGCGACCTGCATGTCGGTCACGCGGCGGCGCAGCGGCTTGACGAGCCACAGACCAGCCAACGTCACGAAGACCGCGAAGATGCCCATGCGGAAGCCGAGCACGGCCTCGGGGCTGAACTTGGCCGCCCGGAGTCCCCACGACGCCAGGACGAGCGCGAGGAGGCCTCCTCCAATCAGAATGAGCCCGCCGCGGAGCAGGAGCTTCGTCCGCCAGCGGCTGCGCACCTGCCGGATGACCCTGACGAGCTCCTGGCGATCGAGACCGCCACGCCGCACATCGACCATGACTGGCTCCTTCGATGACTTGAGCTTACACCCGGGCTCGCAGCCCGTGGTGCCCGTCGGCCTGCATTCGCCAGCCGCTGCAGCGGGCTGGCTCGGCGCAACGGCCGTCGTGCGCCACGGACTGCTAGCCGCGCCGGACTTGCATCAACCCGATCCCGAATCGACCCGACACCCGGTTGGCCAGCACGGCCTCGCCGAGCAACGCCAGCGCCCCGGCGACCAGCAAGAACCACCAGACGTACTGCTTCCGCTCGACGTCTTCGAGCGTCAGATCCGGGTGCTCGAGCGACTGGCCGGCAGCGGTCACGGCGGCCTGGCCGGTCACGCTCGCCACGAAGCTTGTCGGCTCGAGCGGCGCCAGATCGGATTCGGCCGGATCCAGGTTGACGGCCGCGACAAACGGCCGCTCGCCGCCGGTGCCCTGCATACGAACTGTGTAAAAGCCCTGCTCCGCGAGCTCGACCGAGGGCGCACCGCCCTCGCCGATCGTCGTCTGCTGTCCGGAGGGCGAGACGACGAGGCCGGTGGCCTTCCGCGCCGCGGCCGACTGCGTGTCGCCGGCCGTGCCCTCCCGCACGATCGCCGCCATGGGCACGGAGACGTCGAGCAGATGGCCGACGGTGTACGAGGTCGTCGGCTCGGTGTACTGCGCGAGATAGGTGACCATCTCGTGGACGAGCGGCAGGAAAAGCTTCGCTTTCGGAAAGTCGACGCTCCAGGAATCATCGAGCGGCGAGGTCCACGCGATCACGCGGCCGGACCCGACGTGCCGCTCGGCCATCGCCACACCGCCGTCGTCGAACCGCGCGAGCACGCGGTCGGTAGGACCGGGCGTCAGCGTGCGGTAGCGCAGGAAATGCGCGTCGGCGAAGTTGCCGCTGCGTGGATCCTTGAAGAGCTCGAGGACGTGATGGCTGTAGTCGAGGAAGCCGAGCATGCCACCCACCCCCGACGTGCGATCGACGGGGGGCCCGATCGCGCCGGGCAAGAGGGGTGACTGCCCGCCGGCCCACGGCGTGTGATCGCCGAGCGCGACCAGCAGACCGCCGCCCTGCTCCACGAAGCGCTTCAGGAGATCGTCGGCCGCCGAGGGCAGCGGCGTGACGTCATGGAGCACGACGACTGTGCGGTGCTCGATCGTCGAGGGCGTCACGCGCGACACCGGGACGACGTCGGTCTTGAAGGGCGGCGCGCTGCCGACGCCGAGGGCGGTCGTGAGATACACGCTCGAGGCCGTGTCCGTGCCGTCGGCCTGGACGATGAGGACGGAGAGCGGACGGCTCGGCGACAGCGAGAAGTAGTACGCGTTGTCACTCGGCAAGGCATCCGTGCCCGCGCGGACGACGCCGCGCATGCTCGTCTCGGACACGGTGAACGGCAGGAACGTGACCGACTCGGACGCGTTCGGCGCGACCGTGATCGGCCGCGAATCGATGCGACGACCGTCGACCTCGAGCGTGGCCGCCACATTGGTGTAGGGCGTCAATCCGCGGTTGGTGAGGCCGGCCGTCACCTTGACGCGCTCTTCGCCCGAGAACGTGTCCCGCGTGAACGTCACCGAGGACACCGACAGATCTGACAACCCATCGGTCGCGACCGACACGGGCGTCATGGTCGCGCCCTCGGGCAGATGAATGTCCTCGTGACGCTCCCAGCCGGTCTTCTGGAAGTCGCTGATGAGCACGGCCTCCTTGCGGGGCAGGCTGGCGCGGGACAGCAGGCTCTGAGCGAGTCGAAGGGCGGGCGCGAACCGCGTGCCGTCCGATCCGACTTTGGCCGCCGCAATCGCCGCATCGAGTCGTCCGCGATCCGACGTGGCGCGGACGTTCTCTTCCGCGTTCCGCGAGAAGAGCACGAGCGTACACCGGTCCTCGGCGCCCAGCGTGGCGACGACCTTGTGGGCGGCGTCGGTGGCGTGCGCCCAGTGATCGCCGTAGCCCATGCTGGCTGAGACGTCGAGCAGGATCACGACCTCGCGCGCGCCGCTCCGCGCGGCCGCCGCCGCCACGCTCTCCTTCAGGAACGGCCGCGAGAACGCGGCGACCAGGCACGTGATGGCCGCCGCGCGCAGCGCCAGCAGAAGCCAGTTGTGGATGCGGCGTCGCTCGACCGACTGGTACGGAATCCGTCGCAGGAACATCAGGGACGGAAACGCGACCACCTCCTTGCGCTCGCGCTGAATCAAGTGAATCAGCACGGGCACGACGAGCGCGGCGAGGCCGGCGAGAAACGCGGGGGCAAGGAAGGTGAAAGGCATCGCCGGTCAGCGCACCCGCATCAGCCGCTCGCGATTGCCGAGGTACAGGAACAAGGCCTCGTCGAGCGGCTTCGCGGTGTTCAGGAGCACGTAGTCGATGCGCACCTCCGCGCATTTCGTCGTGAGCGCCTCGATGTGCGCGCGCATCAACTTCCGGTATTCGTCGGCGAACGAATCGGCGATGACCGGGATCTCCTCGCCGCTCTCGAGGTCCTGGAAGCGGGACGCGTCGCGGTACGGGAAGTCGATCTCGGCCGGATCCAGTACGTGAAAGACGACGACGTCGTGCCCCATGAACCGGTAGGGCGTGAGTGCCTGGATGAGATCGTCCGGGTCCTCGTAGAGGTCGGAAATCAGCGCGACGATGCTCCGCCGCTTGAAGTGCTCGGCCATGCGGCCGAGGGGCACGGACAGCCGTCCCGGCCGCTCGGCCCGCGCCTGGTGGAGCGTGTGCAGCAACACGTGAAAGTGCTTGGCCGATGACGGCACGTACGCGACGACGTCCTCGTCGAAGGTCGTGATGCCCACACGGTCCCGCTGGAGATGCGACAGGTAGGCCAGACACGCGGCCACGTACGAGCCGTACTCGAGCTTGCTCACGCCCTGGCTGGCGAAGGCCATCGACTTGGACACGTCGAACAGCACGGCGAAGTTGGCGTTCGTGTCCGCTTCGTACTGTTTGACGAAGTACCGATCGGTCCTGGCGTAGACCTTCCAGTCGACCCGCCGGATGTCATCTCCGGGCACGTAGCCCCGGTGCTCCGCAAAGTCGATCGAGGCGCCGAAGTACGGCGCGCGGTGCAACCCGTTGATGAAGCCCTCGACCACGGTCTTCGCGAGGAGCTCCAGGTTGCGGATCCGCCCGAGGACCTTCGGGTCGATGAAACGCGCGCCGGGGGTGGTGGACATATGCGCTGGTGTCAGGATTGACAGGGGTCAGACCCGGCTTACGCCGGCAGCGTCAGACCCCTACATCCCTGACTTCGGCGTTGGCACCGTCTTCAGAAGCTCGTCGACGAGCGTATCGGTCGAGATACCCTCCGATTCGGCACGGAAGTTCGCGAGCACGCGGTGCCGCAGGACCGGATGCGCCAGCGCACGGACGTCGTCGAAGCTGACGTGGTACCGGCCCTCCGTGAGGGCTTTCGCCTTCGCGCCGAGGATCAGGTACTGCGCTGCCCGGACGCTGGCGCCGAAGGAGACGTATTTCTTGATGAGATCGGGCGCCTGCGGCGACGGCGGCCGGCTCGCCCGCACGATCGCCAGCGCATAGCGCATCACGGGCTCGGCGACGGGCACGCGCCGCACGAGCTTCTGGAACGACACGAGATCGGCGCCCGTCACCGGCCGGGCGAACTTCGGATCGAGCATCGCCGTCGTCGTGCGGACGACGTCGAATTCCTCGTTCTCCGGCGGATGCTCGATGACGATGTGGAACATGAACCGATCGAGCTGGGCCTCGGGCAGCGGGTACGTGCCTTCGAGCTCGATCGGGTTCTGCGTCGCGAAGACGTAGAACGGCTCGTCGAGCACGTACGTCCGGCCCTGAATCGTCACGCGGTGCTCCTGCATCGCTTCGAGCAGCGCCGCCTGGGTCTTCGGCGGCGTGCGGTTGATCTCGTCGGCGAGCACGATGTTCGCGAAGATCGGCCCGGGCGAGAACACCATTTGGCGCCGGCCGGTCGCCGCGTCTTCCTGAATGATGTCCGTGCCGGTGATGTCCGACGGCATCAGGTCGGGCGTGAACTGGATACGGTTGAAGTTGAGCTCGAGCACCTGCGCCAGCGTGCGCACGAGCAGCGTCTTCGCCAGGCCCGGCACGCCGACAATCAAGCTGTTGCCGCCCACGAACAGGGTCAGCATGACCTGATGAATGATCTCCTGCTGGCCGATGATGAGCTTGCCCAGCTCGGAGATGATCTGTTGCTTGCCGGCGTTCATCTTGTCGGCTAACGCGATGTCCTCGGCCGACTCCATCCGCACGGTGACGTTCTGGGTTGCTGTGTCCACGGTCCCCTCGCTCGCTAGCGCCCGATGGCCGATGACCCCGTGTCACGGCCGATGGCTTGATGACGACTCCCGATCACGCCAGTCCCCGTCCCCGGCGATACGCCCACTCCGCGCCCATCAGTCCGAGCAGCAGGAAGAGGACGATCGGCATGTCCCACAGCTCTTTGTCTTCGATGACCGTAATGCCGTGGCCGCTGTATGTGATGGCGTCGACGAGCTTCGACGTGTCGCTCGCCCGGAAGAAGCGCCCGTCGGTCTCGTCGGCGATCCGTTTGAGAAGCGGCGCGCGCATGGCGGCATCGAAGTACTCCGCGTCGCTCGGCGCGACGCGGAAACTGGCGCGGCCCGATCCCACGTCCTTCGTCTCGCGCGCGCCAGCGTTCACCGCGTCATAGCTGCCGCCCACCGACACGCCGTAGACGCCGTCTTCGGTCGGCGTGTAGCGCGCCGCGTACTCCCCGTCCCGCTCGACGGTCCACGCCATCGGCACGTCCTCGACCGCGCCCGACGGCGCGGTCACGTGCGCCGTGATGCGACCGTTGTCAATGCCCTTGAACGCCGGATCCACAATTTCGGCCGTGAGCGTCACCGGCTCCCCCGCCTCGACGTGATCCGGCGAACCCGACACCATGACGCGGTCCGGAACGCCGTCGACGAGCCAGCGCACGAGCCGCTGCCAGAACGTGTGGTGCGTCGAGTCGGCGAGCGGCATTTGCATGCGCCACAACCACGTGTCCTCGACCGTCAGCGCCACGGCCTTGCCCCGCCCGAAGCGCTGGTAGGTTAGGACCGGCGCGGTGTGACCGCGCTCGTCGACGCCGTCGAGCAGCACCGTCGCGCCCGGCTTCACATCCTTGATGATGTTGACGGTCGACAGCGGCGTGAGGTCGCGCCACTTGGCCGCCGCCGCCGATTCCTTGTCCGTAATTTGGGTCGCCGGGTGGTTCGCGCCGGCCTTCGTCGGGCGCACGAGCAGTTGGTCGAAGTAGCGCGCGGCGCCCTTCACCGAGCGATCGAGCACGACGGGCAGGGCCTCGGCGAGCGGCGTGCCCGCCCAGCCGCCCTCGGAGAACGACGCGTCGCCGCCGAGCGCCAGGAGACCGCCGCCCCGCACATCCACGAAGTCTTCGAGCAACCGCTGCTGGTCGGGCGTGAACGCCGACGCCTCGATGCTGCCGAGAATGATGGCGCGATACCCGAAGAGCTCCTCGCGGGTCGAGGGGAAACCGTTCGCCAGCTCCTGCGCGTTGTCGAGGCCGGCGCGCCAGTACTTCTCCGGCGCGTTCACGGCCGCCTGGGCGGTGCGCTCGAGCAGCGCCACCTGAAGGTTGTTGTCGGCATCGGTCGCCTGCCGGATGAACTTCGATTCAGGACGAAGATCCTCGAGGTAGAGCAGCTTCTCCCGCCGGTCGTACACGTCGATGAGCGCCTGGCGTTCGTTGTTCTGCGAGACCTCTTCGCCATCCTGCACCGGGACCCGGAACGTGAAGACGCGCGGGCCGGCCTCCGACGTGACGAACCTGACGTGCACTGTCGCCGACTCGCCATCGGCCGGGAGCGTGATGTCCTGCTGGCTGACGACGCGTCCGGCATCCTCGACGACGAGCGGCACTTTGACACCGGCATAACCCGTCGCCGTGACGACGGCGTCGACGACGAGGGCCGTGCCCTTCAGCACGCGCCTCGGGGTCTCGACGCGGGTGAGCTGGACGTCCCGCGCGAGTTGGTCCTTACCGACGCCGACCGTGAACGCCGGCATCGCCTGTGCCTTGAGCCCGGCGATCGACTGATCGATGGTCGACTCGGAGTTGTCCGCGCCGTCGCTCACGACGATCAGGCCGGCCACCGGGAGTCCGCTCAACTCGTCCCGGGCGCGATCGAGTGCCTCCCCGAGCTTCGTGCCCGTGCCCTGAAAGCTCAGATCGCCGGAGGACTGCAGCCGCTCGGCCGAATTCGAGAACCGGAACAGCCGAATCACGAACCGCTTGCCAAGGGCGGTCAGGAGCGGGCCGTCGACGCGTCCGAATTCGTCCTTCACGAACTCGGCGCGCGGCTTGCCGCCCTCGTCCGAGATCTGCATGCTGCGCGAGTCGTCGAGCAGGATGCCGACGAAGTTCTGTTGCGGCACGGCCACCTTGAGGAGCAGGGTCGGCCGGAGAAGCGCAAAGAGCACGAGAACGAAGAGCGGCACGCGCAGCGCCAGCAGACGCCAACGCTCGCGGCCCGTGACGTTGGCCAGCCGACGATAGGTGAACAGGGCGTAGACCGCCGCGGCGGCCGCGATCGCCGCGACGACCCACATCGATCGCGTCGCGCCAAAGACGAACTTCCCCTGCTCGAAAACCAGGGGCTCGTACTTGAAAAGGAAGCGAAAGATCGAGGCCGGCACGGGAAGCGCGATTGTAGCCTTATTGGTTCATGGATTCACGAGCGAAGGCCAGCACGTCGTCGGCCGAGGCGGGAAGCCCGCCTTGCGCCACCTCAGGACGACCGCCCCCTCGCCCACCAAAACGCGCCACCGCCTGTTTCAACCAGGCGGCGGCGTCAAACGTGACGTCAGCCGATCGCGCCGCGATCACGGGCGCGGGCTGACCGTCGCCTACTAACACGGCCAGAAAACCGGGTTCCGCTACGATCGCCGCGGCCAGCGCCTTGAGCGCACCGGCGTCCGCGCCCGGGGCTGTTATTAAGACGCCACGACCACCCCTCACAGTTTCGGCCCTCGCGCGCAATTCGGCGGCACGGTACGCGGTCAATTCATCGAGCAAGCGGCGTTCGGTGCGGGCGGCGCTCTTGGCCTCCGTCTGCAGCCGCTCGATCGCGGCGGGAAGCTCGGGAATCGGCCCGGATACCAGGCGGCCGGCCTCGGCCAGGACGTCGCGGAACTGGCCCAGGATCGCAAGGGCTCTCCCGCCGCAGATGAACGTGATCCGCGAGGCCCCCTTGAACCGCTCCCAGCCGGCGACGGCAATCATCCCAATCATCCCGGTCCGCGGCACGTGGGTGCCGCCGCATGCCGAAAGGTCGAAATCTGAAACGTCCACGAGGCGAAGTCGACCCGTACGCGTCGGCTCCTTTCGTAACGGCAGCGCCCGGGCCTCGTCGTCTGTGGCAAATCGCACGCGGACCTCGCGATCGGACCAGACGACGTCGTTGGCCGCGCGTTCGGCGCTGCCGATTTCGCCTGGCGTCACCTCACGCGCCAGGTCGATCGTCGCCGTCGCCGCCCCGAGATGGAAGCTGGTCGTTCGCACGCGGTAGAGGCGGTCGAACGCCGCCGACAGGATGTGCTGGCCGGTGTGCTGCTGCATGTGATCGAGTCGCCGCGGCCAATCGATCTCGCCATGGACGCGCTGGCCGACGTCGAGCGGCTGGTCGACGACGTGCGCGATATCCTCGTCCGCGCGATCGACGACGTCGAGCACGCGCGCGCCGTCGAGCCTGCCGACATCGAAAGGCTGACCGCCGGACGTCGGATAGAACGCCGTCCGGTCGAGCCGCACTTCGGTCCGGCCGTCTGCGGTGTGGACCGCGACGACTGTGGCGTCGAAACTGGTGAGCAGCGAGTCGGTGTAGTAGAGGCGGTCGGTGGGCATGGTCGTGGGCTCAGGGCTCGAGGCCGGCAGCGGCTATCGCGGCCGCACGAGCGGATCGGTGACGCCGGCCTCCTCGAACCCGCGCGCGCGAATGCGGCAACTGTCGCAGCGTCCGCACGGCCGTCCGTCAGCCGACGGGTCGTAGCAACTCGTCGTCAAACCATAGTCGAGCCCGAGTTCGATCCCCAGCCGAATGATGCCCGCCTTGGTCAGCGATTGCAGGGGCGCCCAGATCCGAATATCGCGGCCTTCGACGCCAGCGCGCGTCGCCAGTTGCGCGAGGTACTCGAACGCCGCGAGGTACTCCGGCCGGCAATCGGGATAGCCGGAGTAGTCGATCGCGTTCACGCCGATGACGATTCGCGCGGCGCCGAGAACCTCCGCCCAACCGAGCGCCAGGGCCAGGAGCACGGTGTTGCGAGCCGGCACGTACGTCGAGGGGATGCCGGCCTCCTCGAGCCGCCGATCCTTCGGGATCGGACCATCGCCGACGAGCGACGACCCGCCGAACGCGGCCAGGTTGACGTCGAGTTCGACGTGCCGGACGGCGCTGACGGCCGCCGCGACCCGGCGGGCGGCCTCCGCTTCACTGGCATGGACCTGGCCGTAGCGAACCGTCAGCGCGTACACCGACCAACCCTCGTGGCGCGCGAGCGCCGCGGCCGTCGCCGAGTCGAGCCCGCCGGAGAGCAACACGACGGCCGACGGCATCACACGCCTCTCGCGTCGGGCCGCCAGATGTACTTGTGGGCCTGCAGTTGGAGACGAACCGGCAAGCGGGTCTCGAGAATCCAGCTCGCCAGGACGTCCGGCGCCATGACCCCGTGAACGGGCGAGAACAAGACCGCCGCCGCGCGCTCGGTCAACCGATGGTCACGAACGACGGCGACGGCATAGTCGAAGTCCACGCGATCCTTGATCACGAACTTCACTTCGTCGACCGGCTTGAGCGATCCGAGATTGGACCAGTGCATCTTGCCGGACTCGCCGCTCCCGGGGCATTTCACGTCGATGATCGCGCGGGCTTTCCGCGGCAGGCGGTTGAGGGGCACGTGCCCGCCGGTTTCGACGAGCACTTCGTGCCCGGCCTGAATGAGCGCCTCCATCAGCGGATAGACGTCCGCCTGCAAGAGCGGCTCACCGCCCGTCATCTCGACGAGCTTGCACCCGAAGCGGTGGACTTCCGAGAGGACGGCCTCGACCGCCATCTTGCGGCCCTCCGTGAAGGCGTACGGCGTGTCGCACCAGGAACACCGCAGGTCGCAGGCCGTCAGGCGCACGAACACGCATGGCCGACCCACATGCGTGGATTCGCCCTGGATCGAGAGATAGATCTCGTTGACCGTCAACATGGACGACGTCCCATTTTGTCACTTACGCTGGACGGAGCCATGGCGATCCCGGAGCCGCATCACGCCCGCGCGGCCGCGATTCGAATCGGCACGTCCGGCTGGAGCTACCCTTCGGGCAGGGGGACGTGGAACGGCGTCTTCTACCCGGCGCCGCGCCCGCGCGGATTCGACGAGTTGGCTTTCTACGCCGATCACTTCGATACGGTCGAGGTGAACTCGACGTTCTACCGCATGCCCGAGGCACCCCAGACCGCGCGGTGGGTCGAGCGGACGCCGGACGGCTTCCGCTTTTCGGTCAAGCTCTTTCAGAAGTTCACCCACCCGGACATGTACCTGGCGCGCGGCGGCGCGTCCGACTGGGATCCGTCGCGCGTCGACATCGATCTCTTCCGCGCCGGCATCGAGCCGCTCGCGGCCGCGGATCGGCTCGGCATGGTCATGGTCCAATTCCCGCCGAGCTTTCATCATGGGCTCGAGGCGCTCGACTACCTCGAGTGGCTGCTCGCCTCGTTTGCGCCCTTCCCGACCGCCGTCGAATTGCGCCACAGGAGCTGGAGCGATCACGCAGCTGAGACCCAGGCCCGGCTCGTCGACCAGGGCGCGGCCTGGGTCCTCATCGACGAGCCGAAGTTCTCATCGTCGATTGTCCAGGCGATCGGCGGCCCGACGACGCTCCCCCGAGGAGCTCCGCCTTTCGCCTACTTGCGCCTGCATGGGCGGAACGCGGCGAACTGGTGGGAGCACGCCGTCGCCGACGACCGCTACAACTACCTCTACTCGGCCGAGGAGCTGCAGCCGTTTGCCGAACGGGCCAAGGCCGAAGCCGCCGCCGGCCGCAAGGTCTTTCTCTATCTGAACAACCATTTCTCGGCAAAGGCGGTGGCCAACGCGGCCATCCTGCAGCGACAGGTCGGCCAGGCGCTTCGCGGCGAGTACAGCCTGGCGTTCCGCCTCGCCTACGACGAAGTGTTCAGCTGACCGCGACGCTCTCGGCAGGTCTTCTCAGCTCACTTCCCCAGCTGCGTGACACCGACCCGCGGGCACAGCCGACTGACGACGCAGGCGCCGCAGCGCGGATAGACGGGGCGGCAGACGTTCTGCCCCCAGGTCACGAGATAGAGATTCACGCGTGGCCACCAGCGACGCGGCACGACCTTGTACAGCGCGTGTTCGGTCTCCATCGGCGTCCGCGTGCGCACCCAGCCCAGGCGATTCGCCAGCCGATGCACGTGCGTGTCGACGCAGATGTTGTCCCGACTGGCGTGCGAGAGGATGAGCACGAGATTCGCGGTCTTGCGACCGACACCCGGCAGCGTGAGGAGCTCCTCCATCGTCGCCGGCACGCGTCCGCCAAAGCGCGACAGGATCTGGCGACAGGTCTCGCGAACGTGGCGCGCCTTCACGCGATAAAAGCTCACCGGATAGATGAGGCGCTCGACGCGCGCGGTCGGGAGCGCCGCCATGGCCCGTGGCCCGCGCGCGGCCGCGAACAGCCGACGCGCGGCCGCGGCCGTGACCGCGTCCTTCGTCTGCGCCGAGAGCATCGTCGCGACGAGGACGCGAAACGGGTCTTCGCGAGTGTCTTCGCTGATCTTCTCGACCGCGGGTTCCTCCCAGCGCCGGGCGGCGCGGGCGAGCAAGCGGAGAACGGGGATGACCCGACCGTCCATCGTCAATCGGCGGGTCTCGTCAGTGTCCGTGACTGCGACAGTACCCGCAGTGATTACACGTCACGCTCGGTTCGATGACGCACGCCTCGCCCACGTTGACGAGCGCCAGGTACTGGTAATGGCTGGGATGGGCAGCGACGGCTTCGGGCTCGAGGCTGAACGCTCGAGGCCCCGGTGCGGACACGGGTCCGGTGAGCCCAGGCCCTCGAGACGCGAGTGACGAAGGCGGGCTCCCGCCGACATGACGGGCGACCGCCTCGCGAATCAACGCGCGGAGCTCGTCGTCGTTCACTCGATCCTCTCCCGATCCTGGGCCCCGGGGGCCCGGCAGCTACCCATGCATCTCCACCGCGTCGATGATCCCGACGATCGCCGCGTCGACCGGAGCCGCTGACCGTCGGAGGGCGGCACCGGCCGCCCGGCCCTCGAGGACGATCAACACCCGCTCGCCGATGCCCGCCCCAACCGAATCGATCGTGAGGACGGGCGTGCCGCGTGCCGCGTTGTCCATCCCCAGCGGCTGAACGAGGAGCAGCTTGGCCGCGTCGAGCTTGCGGTGCTTCTGCGTCGCGACCACCGTGCCGATGACCCGGCCGATCTGCATCAGTCGAGATCCCACCGATCGACGATGCCGACGACGCACGCGTCGGCCGGCGGCTCGGCCGGCAGAAACGGAAAGGACGCTTCGCGGCCGCGCACGAAGAACACGTGCTCGCCGACGCCGGCCCCGACCGCGTCGAGGGCCACGACGAGGCGCCCCACGGGCGTGCGGTCGGGCAAGAGAGGCTGCAGCACGAGCAGCTTGTGGCCGAAGAGGGCGGCGTCCTTGACCGTCGCGACGACGTCTCCGGTGACGCGAGCCAGTTGCATGGAGGTCAGCCCCTGGTGACGTCGACCACGTCGACGACGCCCACAATCGCGGCGTCGACAGGGCAATCCTTCAGGCCGGCCGCCATCCGGGCCGAACTGCCGCTCACGATGAGGACCGTCTCGCCAAAACCGGCGTCGACGGTGTCGACGGCGACGAGGTAGTTCCCGTCGAACGCGCCGGCCGGATCAACCGGCCGCGCGACGAGCAGCTTATGGCTGACCAGTCGCTCGTCCTTGCGGGTGGCGACAACGGTGCCCACCACCTTGGCGAGGATCATCGACGCCTAGCCTTTGGCGGCCTTGCCGATCGGCAGCACGTCTTCGAGGTTCGCATGCGGGCGCGGAATGACGTGGACGGACACGAGCTCGCCGACGCGCCGCGCGGCCGCGGCGCCGGCGTCCGTCGCCGCCTTCACGGCCGCGACGTCACCGCGGACAATCGCCGTGACGTACCCCGCGCCGATCTTCTCCCAGCCGACGAGCGACACCTTCGCGGCCTTGACCATGGCGTCGGCCGCCTCGATCATCGCGACCAAGCCCTTCGTCTCGACCATGCCCAGCGCCTCGCCCATTGATGCCTCCTCAGAAGGCTTGAGGGCCTGAAGGCTTGCCGGCCCGGTGGGCCTTGCCAGCTTCAAGCCTTCAAGGCTTCACGCCTTCAGGCCTTTCATGATCTCTTCGACCGTCGCGTCGATGAGGGTCGTCAGCTGGGCGTATGTTAGCCGAATCTCGCCACCGGTACCTACGCCTGCGGTGACCGGGGCGGCACGCGTGGGCTCGGCCGCCGTGCTCACGGGCACGAGACGGTCCCCTGGCGATTCAGGCGAGATCAGGATCTGGCACGACGGATCGACGTCGGCGCCTGCCGGCGGTGGATCAGGACAGATCGGCGCGGGGGCCGCGATGCCGTACGTCCCGCGGAGCGCCTGCAGCCGATCGACCTCCTGGCGCGACAGCAGGTGCTCGCGGCCGAGCTGCCGGGCGACCAGACTGATGCGGGCGAAGTGCTCGATCGTCTCCATCTTGTAGTACGCCGCCAACACGTCCTTGCCGAGCGCGAGCGCGCCGTGGTTCGCCAGGAGCAAGGCATCGTGGGCCTTCACGAACGGCTCGACCGTCGTGGCCAGCTCCTCGGTGGACGGCGTGCCGTAGTCAGCCAGCGGGATGCTGCCGAGCGTCGTGACGACCTCGGCGAGGACGGCGCGATCGAGGGCGATGCCGGCGACTGCGAATCCGGTGGCCGTCGGTGGATGCGCGTGGACGACAGCGCCGACGTCGGGCCGGTGCCGGTACACGACCAGATGCATCAGCATCTCCGACGACGGCTTGCGGCCCGGCGCCGCGGACAGCACCTGCCCGGCTAGGTCCGTGACAACCATCATCTCGGGCGTCATGAAGCCCTTGCAGACGCTGGCCGGGGTCATCAGCAACCGGCCGCTGTCCAGCCGGGCGCTGATGTTGCCGTCATTCGAGGCGGTGTAGCCCCGCACCCACAGCCGCCGGCCCACCTCGACGATGTCCGCGCGGAGCTGGCGTTCGTTATCCATCGGCATCAGGCAGGAGCGGCGCAGCCGAGGTCACGCGACGGAGCTTTGCGCCTTGCGGTAGGCGTCGCGACACGCGACCGAGCAGAAGTACAAGGTGTGGGGGCCCGACACGAGGTGGACACTCGTCGACATCGGCACATACGTCCCGCACTGCGGGTCGCGGACGAGTTGACCGCCCGCCCGCTCGACGGCGGTGTTGCGACCGCCCGCCCTCGGCGACGCCGGACGCGGCTTGGGCGCGAAGTAGCTCTGAATCAGGCGCAGGACGAACAACACGACGATGATCCGGAAAATCCACGGGAGGACGTCGGTGAGGCCGGAGAGGAGCTCCATTAGATCCCGCCCGATCCAGCGCCGCCCGGTACGCCGCCCACAGCACCGCCCGGGTGCGCGGACTTCAAGGTGTCGAGAAACTTCTGGGCCTGGCGCGCCTCGTCCGTGCCCGGCGCCACGGCCACCACGCGCTCCCACGACTGCATGGCGCCCGGAAGATCCTGCTTGCCGAAGGCCCGAATGACGCCCTGATTGAGCAGCGTCTTCGCGTGCTTGGGATCGATGGCGAGCGAGTGATCGAGCTGCGTGAGCGCCTGATCGATCTGGTTCGAGTAGTAGTAGCTCACGCCGAGGTCCGTGCTGACGTCGGCGTCGGCCGGGTTCAACTTGAGCGCGGCCACGTACCAGGGAATCGCCTGATCGAACCGCTTGGCATCGAAGTACAGATTCGCGAGATCGACACGGACACCGACGTTGGCCGGCTGGGCATTCGCCGTGCGCTCGAGGTCGGCGGCGCGCTGGACATCGAGGGGCGGCGGCTGATCGCCGGTCCCATCGCCGCCACCCGACGTCGGAGCGGTCGACCCGGCCGCCTGGGTCGATGCGGCAGGCGCGGTTACCGGCCCGGTTTGCTGGCTGCCCAGGATCCAGCCGACCAGGACCCCAAAGCACGCGAACGACACGGCCGTGATAAGCGTTTCGGGTTTCATGCGGGCCAGGACGGCGTCGCCGCCGCCCCTCCGATCATACTCCGGCGACCGCGGCGAGGTACTCTCGCACGGCCCGATCGAGCCCCACCCAGAGGGCCCGGCTGACAAGCGCATGGCCGATCGACACCTCGGCGAGATGCGGCAGCGTTCGGAACAGCGGCAGGTTCTCCAGATCGAGGTCGTGACCCGCGTTGACGCCGAGGCCCAGATCGTGGGCGAGACCCGCCGCTGACACGTAGCGCTCGAAGCTGGCGCGAGCCGAGCCGGCGTCACGAGCGAAGGCCTTCGCAAACGGCTCCGTGTAGAGCTCGATCCGATCGGCTCCGGCGGCCGCGGCCCCCCGCACGGCCTCGACCGTCGGATCGACGAAGAGACTCACGCGAACGCCGGCCGATTGGAGCGTGGTCACGGCCGGACGGATCGCGGCCGATGCATTGGGCGCCCAGCCGGCCTGGCTGGTGACCTCGCCCGGCGCCACGGGCACGAGGGTGCACTGGTCCGGCCGGACGGCCAGCACCAACTCGAGGAACGCCGGCCGGGGATCGCCTTCGATATTGAACTCGATGCCGTGGCGCCGTGCCGCTCGTGCCGCGAGCTGGGCGGCGATCTCGAGGACGTCGGATCGGCGGATGTGCCGCTCGTCCGCCCTCGGGTGGACGGTGATTCCCGGCGCGCCGGCGTCGAGGCACACGTCGACGGCGTCCGCGACGCTTGGCACCGACCCACCGCGCGAGTTGCGCAGCGTGGCGATCTTGTTGACGTTGACGGAGAGGCGGATCATCAGGCGATCACCCCAGCGTGTCCCTCACCGCCTGGGCCACTTCCTCCGCCCACGCTTGGACCGTGGCCTGATCCTCGCCCTCGACCATGACCCGAAGGAGCGGTTCGGTGCCCGAGTAGCGCACGAGCAGACGACCCCGGCCCGCCTGCGCCGCCTCGACGCGCGCCATGGCCGCCGCGACCTCCGGCACTGACGAAATCGGGCGGCGGTCGCGCACGCGCACGTTGACCAGCGTCTGTGGAAACGTGACGAGGCCGGACGCCAGATCGGCCAGCTCGGCGCCGGTCTCGGCCATCACGCGGAGCACCGCCAGCGCCGTGGCCAATCCGTCTCCGGTGAACAGATGCTCGGCAAGAATCACGTGCCCGGATTGCTCGCCCCCAAGCGCATAGCCGTGCCGGAGCATCTCCTCCATCACGTACTTGTCCCCGACCGGCGTCCGGATCAGGCGAATCCCCCGTTCCGCCAGCGCAATCTCCAACCCGAGGTTGCTCATCACGGTCGCGACGACCGCCTGGCCGGGAAGGTCGCCTTGGCGTTGCCGGGCGGTTGCGAGCAGGAGCAGGACGGCATCCCCGTCGATCACCCGACCGCGATGGTCGGCGAAGATGGCCCGATCGCCGTCGCCGTCGAAGGCCACGCCGAGCCGGCATTGTCGGGTCACCACGGTCTGAATCAGCCGCGCCGGGTGCGTCGACCCGCAGGCCAGGTTGATATTGCGGCCGTCCGGCACGTCGCCGATCGGCACCACGTCGAATCCCAGACCGGCCAGCACCCGCGCGGCGGTCGTCGTGGTCGCGCCGTTGGCCATGTCGACCGCCAGTCGCGCGCCCTGGAGTGGGCCCGGCGCGGGCAGCATGCGGGCCACGTGCGCGAGGTACGCGTCGGCGATCGGCGCCGGGTCGAGCGACGGCGCGACGAGGTCGGCGGCGGGCGCTGTAGCCTCGGCCATCAGGGCCTCGACGGCGCGTTCCTCGCCCTCGCCGAACTTCTCGCCGCGGCCGGAAAACACCTTGATGCCGTTGTCTTCGAACGAATTGTGCGACGCGGAAATCATGACGCCGAGGTCGAAGTCGAGCGCGCCCGCCAGGTACGCGACGCCAGGCGTGGGCAGCACGCCGACGCTCGTGATCGCCGCGCCTTGTGAGGCCGCGCCGCGGGCGAGCTCGCGCTCGATCCAGGAGCCCGACTCCCGCGTATCGCGTCCGATCACCAATCGGGCCGGCCGGCCCAGCGGGTGCGCATTGACGATGGCCGCGCCGAGCCGCACGAGCGTCGCCGCGTCGAGCGGGGCTTGTCCCGCGACGCCGCGCACGCCGTCCGTGCCAAACAGTTTCGGCGAGGCGATCGCCGTCATGGGGTCCCGCCCCGGGTGATATCGATCGTCACGCGGGCCTTCTGCGGTTCTCTGAGGCGGAGCGTCGCGTTCGGCACTTCGATGTCGACCGTCGCGGTCACGGCGGCCCGGGCGCCGTCGATCGAGATGGCGCCTGTCGCCGCCGAGTGAAGCCCGGTCACCTGATTGGCCGGCCCGAGTACGTCCACGGTCGCCGGGTCGACCGTCACGCGGCCGCGCACGTACCCGGGCGCTGGCGTGCCTGTGATCGTCGGCACGACCGACACGGTGGCGAGGCCAATCGTCTCGATGCTGAGCGAGACCTCGTGCGGCTCGATCCACATGACTTCGGCGCCGGGCGGCGCGACGACCTGGTCCGTCCGCAACGGAAACGTGCCCCGGTCGACCGCCGTGGCCAGCGTCATGTCGAGAACGGCGCGCACGTCACCGGGCTCGAGCCGACTGATCACGTTGTCCGGACCGCGCAGATGGACGGACACGCTCTCGGTCTGGTCCCCCGTCAACTCGAGCGACGCCGGCACGTTGCGGTATTCGACCGGCACGCGCACGCTGCGCTCGGTCTGCTGACTGCTGACGGTGAACCAGAGCAGCGTGCCCAGGGCGAGCGCCGCGACCTTCAGGCCGAGGTTGCGAAAGGGCCGCCAGGCCATCAGGCCTCCGTTTCGACGACCGCGTCGGACGCGCCGGCGCCGGTCTTGTGCAGGATCAGCGTCTGCAGGCGCGACCGCAGTTCATGGGCGGACAGGCGGCGCTCGAGCCGGCCGCGCGTGGACAGCGATACCTCGCCGCGCTCCTCCGACACAATGAGGGCGACGGCGTCGCATTCCTCGGTCAGGCCGATCGCCGCACGGTGCCGGGTGCCCAGATCGCGATCGAGCTTCGGGTTGACGCTGAGCGGCAGGAAGCATGCGGCGGCCGCAATGCGATCTTCCTGAAGGATGACGGCGCCGTCGTGGAGCGGCGTATCGGGCTGGAACACGGTCGTGAGCAGGTCATAGCTCACAAGGGCATCGATGCGGATGCCGCTCTCGACGTAGTTGCGGAGGCCGATCTCGCGCTCGATGACGATGATGGCGCCGACGTGGTCATGGGCGAGCATACTGGTCGCCGTGAGGATTTCCTCAATCGTCTCGGCCGCCTGCTCCGATCGCGCGAAGTACCGAAAGAACGGCGCGCGGCCGAGGTGCGACAGCGCCCGGCGCAGATCGGACTGGAAGATCACGATCGCGGCGAACACGCCATACGACAGCACGTTTCGAATGAGCCAGTTGACCGTCTGGAGCGGAAAGAGCCGGGACGTGTAGAAGAGGAACAACACGAGCACCGATCCGATGGCCATCTGCATCGCCCGCGTCCCGCGGATGAGCTTGAGGGCCTCGTAAATCAGCACCGAGACGATCAGGATGTCGGCGACGTCCCATCCGGTGAGGGGCCGGCGCACGAGCGCGGCGAATTGGTCGATCACCGCTCCCTAGTGTTCCACAACTTCGCGCGGGGCCGACAGACGGATGGCGTCGGCCACGCGAACCACGTCGCGCGCGCCTCTGACGTCGTGGACGCGGACGATGTGCGCTCCGGCGAGCACGGCGGCCGTCGTCGCCGCGGCCGTGCCCCAGTCGCGTGCGTCGGGCGGCACGTCGCCGAGCGCGGCCGTGAGAAAGGACTTGCGGGAGGGGCCGCAGAGGATGGGCCGGCCGAGCGCGGTGAGGCGCGCCAGGTCCGCGAGGAGCTCGAGCGAGTGCGGCGCGCGCTTGGCGAAGCCGATGCCCGGATCGACGATCACCCGTTCGGGGGCGACGCCGGCGCCTTCCGCAGCGCGAATGCGCGCGCCCAGTTCCGACACGATGTCGTCCACCACGCGACCGTAGGTCGCGCGCGCGTACATGTCTGACGACCGTCCGCGGTTGTGCATGAGGATCACGGCGGCGCGCCGACGGGCAACGACCGGCGCAAGGGCCGGGTCGTACGCGAGCGCGCTGATGTCATTGACGATCGTGGCGCCGAGATCGAGCGCCCACTCCGCGACGTCGGCCTTGTACGTGTCAATCGAGAGGGGCACCGCGACGCGACCGCGCAGCCCTTCGAGGACGGGCAGCACCCGGTGGATCTCCTCGTCAGCGGACAGCGGCGCGGCGCCCGGCCGCGTCGATTCGCCGCCGATGTCAATGATGTCCGCGCCCGCGGCCGCCATGTCGAGCGCCGCCGCGATCGCGACGTCCGCGTCGAGGCGGCGCCCATCGTCGGCAAACGAATCCGGCGTGACGTTCAGAATCCCCATCACGAAGGTGCGGGGGCCAAGGTCGAGCGTGCGACCGTCAGGAAGTGGGACCGAGAACGACGGGCGTGGGGCGATCACGTCGCCGCCACGTGAGGGCCCGGAGAGGAATGCAGGCGGCGTCTCCTGGCCCTTACTCCTGCGCGACAGGCTTTCCAAGCGACGGGACGATGGGTTGCCGGTCGGCCTCACGGCGCTGCGGCTCTCCAGCGAGCGGTGCGAGGACCGGCGGCACGGCGGCGGGATCCTCGAGCGGGAGGCCCTGCGCGAGGCGCTCGACCTGATCGGCGTCGAGCACCTCGCGGGCGAGCAGCTCGTCGGCAATCCTCAACAGGACCGGCTTGTTGTCGACCAGGATCTGCTTGGCGCGGGCGTAGTTCTCCATCACGAAGCGTTTCGTCTCCTGGTCAATCCGGACCGCCGTTTCTTCGCTGTAGTCCTGATGCTTGGCGATCTCGCGGCCGAGGAAGATCTGTTCTTCGCGCTTGCCGAACGTCAGGGGTCCGAGCGAATCGCTCATGCCCCATTCGCACACCATCTTGCGCGCCAGCTCCGTGGCCTGCTCGATGTCATTGCCGGCGCCGGTCGTCATCTTGCCGTTCGTGATTTCCTCGGCGATGCGGCCGCCCATGAGCACGGCGAGGCGGTCGGTCAGCCAGTCGCGCGAGTAGTTGAGTTTGTCCTGCTCGGGCAACTGCAGCGTCACGCCGAGCGCCATCCCGCGGGGAATGATCGTGACCTTGTGGACCGGATCCGCGTTCGGCAGCATCGCCGCGACGAGCGCGTGGCCCGCCTCGTGGATGGCCGTGACCTGCTTCTCTTCGTCGGTCACGATCATCGACCGGCGCTCCGTGCCCATCATGACCTTGTCCTTCGCGTACTCGAAGTCGGCCATGCGCACGACGCGCTGGTTGTAGCGGGCCGCGTTGAGCGCCGCCTCGTTCACCAGATTGGCGATATCGGCCCCGCAGAAGCCCGCCGTGCCGCGCGCGAGCACCCGAAGGTCGACGTCATCGGCGAGGGGAATCTTCTTGGTGTGGACCACCAGGATCCCTTCGCGGCCCTTGACGTCGGGACGGTTCACGACGATCCGGCGGTCGAAGCGGCCGGGTCGGAGGAGGGCGGGGTCGAGCACGTCGGGCCGGTTCGTCGCGGCGATGAGGATCACGCCCTCGTTCGACTCGAAGCCGTCCATCTCGACGAGGAGCTGGTTCAGCGTCTGCTCGCGCTCGTCGTGCCCGCCGCCCAGGCCCGCGCCGCGATGGCGGCCGACCGCGTCGATTTCGTCGATGAAGACGATGCACGGCGCGTTCTTCTTGCCCTGTTCGAAGAGGTCGCGCACGCGCGAGGCGCCGACGCCGACGAACATCTCTACGAAATCCGATCCGCTGATCGAGAAGAACGGCACGTTGGCCTCGCCGGCGACCGCGCGGGCCAGCAGCGTCTTGCCCGTACCGGGGGATCCGACGAGAAGCACGCCCTTCGGAATGCGGCCGCCGAGCCGCTGGAACTTCTGCGGCTCCCGAAGGAACTCGACGATCTCCTGGAGCTCCTCCTTCGCCTCATCCGCACCGGCGACGTCCTTGAACGTGACTTTCTTCTGGGTGGACGACGAGAGCTTCGCGCGGCTCTTGCCGAACGACAGGGCCTTGTTCCCGCCGCTCTGCATCTGCCGCATGATGAAGATCCAGAACCCGACCATCAGGAGGACCGGCGCCCAGTTCAGCAGGATCGTCGTCCAGGGGCTCGCGCCCTCGGGCTTCGCGTGGATCGTCACGGAGCCGTTGGTGGTCTTCGTTGTCAGATCGCTGACCAGGTTCTGATAGTAGGGCGCGGCCGGCGCATAGGTCACGAAGGTCGGCGGCAGCACCTGGTTCGGAGGATTCTTCGGTCCGCCGGAGATCTGATTGCCGCTGAACGTGACGTCCTGAATCTCGCCCGACTGAACTTTGGCGATGAAATCGGTCAGCGGGATCTCTTTGGCCGGGCTCTGAAAGGCCGCGGCAAACTGCCAGATCGCGACAATCAATACGATGATGCCGAGCCAGATGAGCAAGCTCTTCAGCGTCGAGTTCATAAGGCAATAATTTTCAACAATACCACGCCGGACTCAGGCCTCGTCACGCGGAACTCCTCGGCCAGGGCATAGCCGGCCACCCACACAATCCGTCCCGTGTCATCAACCACGATCGGCACCCGATCACGCGCGTGCCTCGGCACTTTCCGGTCCACGAACACATCCTGAATCTTGCGACGCCCGGGCGCCCCGAGTGGTCGGAGTCGATCACCCGGCCGCCGGCTCCGCACTCGAAGCCCGCCTTCGAGGGCGTCGCCCTGGACCGCCGCGGCCTGGCCCCGGCCGTTCGGCCAGTCTTGGACCCCCGCTCCCGGAACGTCCGTCACTTCGGCCACCAGGCGCACGCCAGCTTCAGGTACATCCACCGACCCGGGTACGGGCAACGGCCGGTCAAAACCACCTTCAGTTCGTCGCCCGCGGCCGGCAGCCCGCGTCAATACCGCCTGGTCGGGCGTGAAATCCACGGCCGCGCCCGGCAGGTCGAGGTGCCCCTTCGACGTATCGGCGGCGGACAGGGTCCGGATAGCGTCGATGTGCCGTGCGGCCACCCCCGCCACGCTCACCCGTTCCAGGGCCCCGCGGACCACCCGCCGGGCCACGGCCGGGGCCAAACCGGTCAGCAGCGCCCGGCTGAGCCCGACGGCAGCCCCCTCAGATGAGACGATCTTTCGCGCCGCTTTGATTGCCGCTTCCTCGAGGACCGCTTCGTCGTCTCTGGCCAGGGCGGCGAACCGCGCCAAGGCCATGACCCCCCCGGGGGCGAGTCGTTCGATGGCCGGCAGCAGGTCATGTCGGATGGCGTTACGCGGAATCGAACGCGCGGCGTTCGACGAATCCTCGCACCACGCTTCGCCGCGCGCGACGAGGTCGGCCCGGAGCGCCGCGCGACGCATGTCGAGCAGCGGCCGGACGAGGCAGCCGCGTCGGGGGCGGATGCCGCCCGCGCCCCGCGCGCCGCTGCCTCGCAGCAGACGCAGCAGGACGGTCTCGGCCTGGTCGTCGGCCGTGTGCGCCGTGGCCACGCTCGACGCGTGTAGCCGGACGGCCGCGTCCTTGAAGAACGCGTCGCGCGCCTCGCGAGCGGTGGCCTCGATCGATCGATGCGCGGCCCGGGCGTCGGCCGCGATGTCGCGGCGCGCCACGTCAACGGCCAGGCCCAACCGCTCGCCGAGGGCTCGGACGAAGGCCTCGTCGCGGTCCGACTCGGCGCCCCGGAGACAGTGGTTCAGGTGCA
>Ga0209580_10000331_pt1 | contig 27814 bp, 30 predicted proteins | sample Coa_R1_5_FD_187153 | JGI IMG/M metagenome (GOLD analysis project Ga0209580, IMG submission 187153) | Surface soil microbial communities from Centralia Pennsylvania, which are recovering from an underground coalmine fire - Coalmine... | ecosystem: Environmental > Terrestrial > Soil >... | reverse complement strand
GATCGACCGCGGCGGCGTGGTCCTTGCCGAGGTCCATCAAGGCGCCGAGGGGGACGCCGGCCGCGATCAGCTTCATGCCTGCCTCGATCGCCTGCAGGTCGTCGGTGGGGTAGAGGGGTTCGTCGCCGCCCTCGATGGGGACGAGCAGCCCGGCCTGCTGGAGGCTCAGCAGGAGCGGCTCGGCGACGCCGCTCCGCTCCGCCAGCTCGTGCAGGGTGAGGGTTTGCGGGGCGGAGGGGCGCGTGACGGCCGCCACGAGGGCCTCGTCGGAGGCCTCGAGCTCGCCCGTCAGGAAGCGCTGGATCACGGTGAGGCTGAAACCCTGCTGCTGCAGCTCCTTGATCCGGCGCAGCCGCTCGACGTGGGATTCGTCGTACCAGGTGACGCGGCCTTCGCGCCGGGGGGAGTCGAGCAGGCCCTTGCCCTGGTAGAAGCGGATGGTGTCCACCGCCACGCCGGCGGTCCGGGCCAACTGTTCGATCCGGTACTCCACGAGTCCCTACTCTAACGATGGCTCGGAGTTGGGCGGCCTAGCCGAACGTGTTCCAGTAGTAGACCCGGTCGAGCCAGACCGGGTCGGCGCGGAAGGCTCGCGCGAGCGACTCCACGGCGTCGACGTAGTTGAAGTCCAGGTTGTAGTGGTAGATCGCGTTGCGCATGTTGTACGGCGCGCCGTTGTGGGCCAGGTAGCGGGCCGCGGCGAGGATCGAGTCGTGCGGGTCCATGATGTTGCCGCCCTGGCCGTACTCCTGCCAGGTGGCGGGCTCGAACTGCATCGGGCCCAGCGCACCCGCGGACGACGGGCCGTTGATGCGGCCGAAGTTGCTCTCGATGTAGTTGATCGCGGCCAGGTAGCTTCCGTCGATCCCGTAGGTGCGCGAGGCCTCGAGGTAGTAGGAACGCAGGGCACTGAGTGGCTTCGCATCGGTGTAGGCATGGGTGAAGTGCGGATTGACCAGGTAGTACTGGTCGATGCCGGCGAGGATGTAGATCGAGTGCAGCATCGATATGGTGTCCTCGAGCGAGCCCTGCACGTCCGAGGGCAGCAGCGGAACCACTGCCGACTCGACGCTCGCGTAGCCGGCCAGCTCGTAGATCCGGCTCTGCTCCTGGCGCGCGGCGACGCGGAAGTCGTACTGGGCGGCTTCGACAGCCAGGTCGTGGCGGAGCGACTCCGCAAGGTCGGCGGGCGACTCGGCCGCGAGCGACTGCAGATCATCCGTCGCCCTGGTCATGGCGAGCTCTTCGGCGATGATCCGCGCGGCCTCGTGGTGCGCGTTGGGCCCCACGCCAGGGTCTTGCGCCGCGGCGCCGGCCGGACTCAAGGCCACCAGCGCCCCCAGGACGAGGGCGGGGATGAAGCGCCTCAGGCCGACTCCGAGGCGATGGCGACCGGCCGCTCGGGCACCGATGGCATGTCTTCCGGATAGGGGTCGGCGTCGGTCGGCTCGCGAAGGCCCACCGAGTCGAGCAGCCCGCCGATCTCGTCGCCCACGAGTTCGCCGCCCGCGGCAAGGAGCGCCTCGACCGCCAGGTCGATGCCTTCCTTGTTGACGTACATCAGGCGCCAGTCGTCCATGTACGCGGCCCCGAGGATCTGCGCCACCGTGCGACGAGCCCGAGGATTGCCGAGCACAGCGCCCTCCCAGGTGGACTGCTCGTGAAGTCCTTTCGGGATCTCCGCGATCGAGATGATCTGCTCGCCGAGGTTGGCAGCCTTGACGGACATTTCCGGGTCCAGCTCATCGGCGCCCATCCCCACGATGCCGGCCATCTGGCAGGCGGTCGCAGTCGCCATCCGCAGGTCTTCTGAGACGCCCGTGGTGTTCTCGCCGTAGAACACGCGCTCGCAAGCCATGGCGCCGAGCGTGTGCCTCACCCGTGCGGCCAGCGCAGAGCGGAACCACGAGTGCTGCTCCTCCGTCGGGATCGACAGGTGGTATCCGCCGATCTCACCAAGGTGTGGATCGGCCCGCCGTCGGACCGAAAGACGGACATGGCCGAAGTCCTTCTGGAAGAAGTGCGATGCGATGGCGTGGCCGAGCTCGTGTCGAGCGATCCGGACCTTGTCCCGCTCGCTGAACTCGGTTGGGATGGGAAGTCCACCCTCGACGTTGCCCATCGCCTCGCGCACGTCCATCCAGGTGAATGCACTGCGTCCGTCCTCGAACGCATACAGGAGGGCGAGAGAGAGGATCTGCTCTATGTCCGCAGGCGATTTACCCTCGGTGATGCGCGCGAACTCTTCACGACGCTCGGGCGTGTCGAGGGCGGGGTCGTGCTGCTTCTTGTCGAAATAAAGGTTCGCGATGTCCTTGCGGGCCTCGCGGTTCGGCGTCAGGAACACGATCTGGCGCCCGAATCGACCGGGCCGAGTCAGGGCCTCGTCCATGACCGATGGTCGGTTGGTCGCCCCGATGAAAAGGAGGTTGTAGTTCGGCGCCTTGAGCGGCGGGATCCGGAGGTTTGCCCTGGAGCCGTTCGCGCCGATGACGCGGGGCAGGAAGAGTCCGTCGAGCAGGATGTTCACGAAGGCGCGTGCCTGGCGGACGAAGAATCCGGGATTGTCGATGCCGTCCATCAAGACGAGCAGCATGTTCAGCCCGAGGGCGGACGAGCCGCCCATCATCATCCCGCCCATCATCGCGCCGCTGGTGCCGGATCGCCGGTTCCCCAACGCGTCGATCTCGTCGATGAATATGATGCAGCCGCCCCAGGTCTTGGCTCGCTTGCGGGCCGCGCGCACCATCAGGTAGACGCTCAGCGCGTCGATCCCGAGGAACATTCCGGCGAAGGAGCCTCCGTTCGCGATCGAGATCGGTACGTGCAGCGATGACGCGATGGCTTTGGCCAACATGGTCTTTCCGGTTCCCGGCGGCCCGACCATCAGCACGCCGCGCTCGCGCTTTCCGCCGGCCTTCGTGAAGAGCCGGCCGTGCTCGATGAGGTGGAGGATCTTCTTCATCTCTCCGACGGCCGGTTTCTGGCCGCGCACGTCTTCGATGTTCACCCCGAAGTTCGCGTCGTCGGGGTTGATCATCGACTTGCCGATGCGGGTGTAGATGTAGAACGGCAGGAAGAAGATCGAGAACTGGGCGATGATCAGGAAGACGATGTAGAGCAGGTTCGTGAAGAACGCCGCCAGGACTTGCGGGATGATCGCGATCGCGTCACCGGGAGCAAGCCCGAAGACCAGGTCCATGAAGATGAAGTAGCCGACCGGGATGGCCAGCACGTAGAGTGCGCGCCGCCAGAAGATCGCCCGGTTGGTCTCGACGGTCCGCTGGAGGACGTCGGCTTCGGGGGTCATGCTTTCGCGGACGATCAGCCAGCGCCGGACGATGCTCAAAAGACCCCGAGCCAGCAGCATCGCGGCCAACGCGAAGACGAGCGATCCGACGATGCCGTACTGGAGCGCGATGTAGGCGAAGGCGAAGGCAGTCGCGCCGGCGAAGAGGGCGAAGATCCAGAAGATGATCACGGCGGGCTAAGCATGATCACGGCGGGGTCAACCCACTATACGGGCTGGGGTTGCAGTGGACACGAACACGAGGATGGCGAGCCCGACCGCGATCAGCACATCTCCGGGGCTGTACGCCTCCGGCAGCGGGTTGAGCCAGATCCAGTCGCCCAACAGGTTGAGATGCGTCGCTGACGTCATCACCGTGTACTGGCCCAGCGTGCCATGGCGGGCCAGCGCGCCGGCCAGCTCTGAGGCGACCGGCATGCGCCCGGAGTTGGACGCGATCACGAGCAGGTTGAGGGCCGCACCGGCGGTGAGGAGCCAGACGCCCGGCAGGCGGCCGAAGTGGGCGATGGTCCAGACCACGATCGCGGCGAGCGCGAGCACGTAGACGTACTGCGCACCGTCGATTCGGTTCAGCGGCGTGAGCAGGACGGCCTCGCGGATCAAGACCGCGGCGACGAGCACCCAGGGCCAGCGGAAGCGCAGTCGCGATAGGTTCGTGATCCGGCCTCCGACGAGCAGGCCGAAGACCAGGCCAAGGACCATCGCGAAGAGCCAGAGCACCGACTACTCGACGGCGAGTCGGGATGCGGCTCCGGCCAGCACCTTGACGCCGACCGGCAGCGCGTCTTCGTCGATTCGAAAACCTGGCGAGTGGTGGGCTGGCGGCGAGTCGCCCGCCGGCATCGCGCCGAGCATGAAGTAGCAGCCCGGGATCCTGGTGAGGAACTCGGCGAAGTCGTCGCTCACGGTGAGCGGCCGGCCGAGCACGCTCGCCTTGTTTCCGATCAGCTCTTCGCCTACTCCGAGCACGGTGCGAGTGACGTTCGGTTCATTCATCAACGGCACGGTTCCGTGCACGAGGTCGAGCTGCGAGGTGACCTCGAACTCGCTCTCGGCCTCGTGCAGCAGGTCGCGCAGGCGATCGAGCGCCTGCTCGCGCAGCCTGTCGTTGAACGTGCGAAGACTTCCCTGCACGAGCACTCCGCGCGGCACGATGTTCCACGCGCCGTCGCTGCTGATGTTGCCGACGGTCGAGTGACACTGCACGCCGTCGTGCACGAGGCCTTCGACCACGGTGTGCAGGCGCTCGACAAAGAAGGCCTGCGCCGCGAGCACGTTGCCGCGCCGCCCCATCATCCCGCCGTGTCCTCCCGGGCCCTTGAAGCGGATGTCGAATGCATCTGAGCCCGCCCACATCAAGCCGGGTCGAGCGATGACGGTGCCCGATTCGAGAAAGCTCGTGACGTGGAGGCCGATCACGGAGTCGGGCCGATGATCGTCGAGCAGGCCCTTGGCGATCATCGCCTTCGCGCCCTCGACGATCTCTTCGGCGGGTTGAAAGACGAAGAGGTATTTGCCGCGCACGTCCCAGATCCGGTCCACGAGCGTGCGCGCAACGCCGACCATGATCGCCATGTGTGCGTCGTGACCGCACGCGTGCATGTGTCCGTCCGTGCGTGACGCAAAGCTGACGCCGGACTCTTCGTGGATCGGCAGCGCGTCGATGTCGGCACGCAGCATCACGGTCTTGCCCGGCCGCCCGGTGTCGAGCATGGCGACCACGCCAGTCTCCGTCGGGCAATGCTTGATCTCGAGGCCGAGCTCTCGCAGCCGCTCCGTCAGCTGGCGGCTCGTCTCGTGCTCGCTGAAGCTGACCTCCGGGTGTCGGTGGAAATGCCGCCGCAGCTCGATGACCTCGTCGAGCACAGAGCGGCTCGGCAAGGGCGTGGTCGCGCTCTCTTCATCATTCATGTATCGCGACCAGGCTGTAGCCGCGCGCCGACGCGCGGACGAATCGCGAGCCCAGGTCCGGCTCGAGCTCATCGAGGCGGCGCCGCAGCGTGAGCAGAGCGGAATGCACTGTGGAGTGCGCCGCGTTGTCGCGGAAGAGCCCGGCCTCGATCAGGTCGCGCGCTGTCGCGGGCTTCGATCCCTGCGCGAGGAAGAGAAGGAGGGCGGCCTGCTGCTGCGTGAGGCGGATCGCCTTGCCGCCGAGCTTCACGCCGCGGCGGGTCGGGTCGAACTCGAGCCGCCCGAACCGGTAGCTGCCCGGACGTCCCGTGCCGCGCTCGACGAGCCGTGCCGCCAGGTCGGAGTAGATGTGCGCCATGGGCACGTTGCCCTTCACGAAGTACGAGCTGGCGCCAAGCTCGTACGCGCGGCGGATGGCCGCCGAGTTGACCTGGGCGGCCGAGAGGACGATCACGGGCAGCCCCGGGTGGTGCATGCGGATCCAGGTCAGAAGCTCGAAGCCCGAGTCCTCGCCCTCGTCGAGCACGAGGTCGAGCAGCACCGCCGCGATCCGCTCGTGCTCGAGCACCTCGCGGGCCTCGGGGGCGGAGGAGGCTACCGAAGGTCGGTAGCCGAGGTCGTGCAGGTCGATCCGCAGCTGCTGCTGCATGGGCGCCTCGTCCTCGACCACCAGGACCGAGGAGCCCAGCACGTCGGCCGGCCGGTAGACCTCCAGCCCCGGCGGCAGCGGAGGCAGCCGGACCTCCCGTCCCCTGGGTGGGCCGTGCGGCGCTGGATTGCGGGTCGGCGGTCGCATCCTTCGATTTTCCAAGGAATTAGCCTATATGAATCTTTACCATTATTGACTGGACATGCACAATCAAACTCACCGGGTCGGCGTCATACTCTCCAACGGACCTGGCACGGATTGGAAAAACAAAGGGGTAAGATGGGGATGACTTGGAGGGTTAGGGTCCGGGGTTTGGCCATTGCGTTGGGTCTGCTCGCCGCTCTGGCGCTGGCCTCGGGCGCGGACTACGTCGAATACTTCTGCTCGCTGAACTGGTAACCACCTAGCAAGAATTCTGGCGCTCGCGTGAGCGCCGGATGGCGGGGGGGAGCAGCGCGTACAGGTCCGCACGGTCGACCGCCTTGCTCATGTAGCCAACCACGTCGGGGTCGTCGGTCCCCGAGGGGAACACGGGGTAAGCGGTGTAGAAGATGACAGGCACCTTCTGCCCGCGCGCCCGCAGCTCGTTCAGAAGACCCCAGCCGTCCATCGGCTCGGGGAGCATCAGGTCGATGATCGCGACCTCGGGCTGGTCCGCCTGGGCCCGCTCCAGCGCCTGGTCGGCGTCCTCCGCCATCGACACCTTGTAGCCAAGCATCCTCAGGTCGGTTTCGAGGATCACCCGCCAGGCACGTTCGTCGTCCACCACGAGGATGGTGGCGCCGCGAAGCTCGTCCGGCGTCGGCGCAATCGGCTTCGGAGGAGTGAACGGCAATGGAATCTGCGGCAGTATATCCATGCCGATGCCAAATCCAGCCCGGCACGTCGCCGGCTCCCGCTCCCGCCTGGCGCCCGTGAAGCGGGCCGCGGCGCGGGCCGTCCCCGCGCGGGCGGTGCGCACGCTGGTCCCGGCCAACACTCCGGCCGCGCTGATCCATGAGCTGAGCAGCTGTCTGACCGAAGCCGACCTCGTCCAGGTCCTCTACCGCAACCTCCAGCCCAGGTTCGGCTATGACGTGATCGTGCTCCACGTGATCGAGCGGGACGGATGGTTCCGGTCGTACCCCATCGACTCCGGCGTGCTGCAGGACTCCAAGCGACGGCCGATCAGCAGCTCGATCTTCGCCCGCCAGTACCAGAACCCCAAGCTGACGGTGCTGCCGGTCGGGTCGCAGAAGACCCAGCTGCCGAGCAAGGGGCCCGGCACCGGGCGCCGGATCAGGTTCGTGATCTGGGTGCCGGTCGAGCACCAGGGCAAGCTCATCGGCAACGTCATCTATCAATCCCGGCGCAACCGCCGCGTCCCGGCCTCCGAGACCGCGTTCCTGGACGAGGTCCACCGCCGGCTCGGGGTCCTGCTCGCGAACGTGTCCCTCAACGAGCTGACCCGCAACCAGGCGCGGCGCCTCGAGGCGCTGAACAGCATCGCCCGCGCCATGGCCTCGACGCTCGACGAGCCCAGCGTGCTCAACGCCCTGCACAGCACGTTGAGCGAGCTGCTTCCCGTCAGCACCGTCGAGATGGTCACGCTCGAAGAGGGGCGGCCGGGCCAGGTCCGCCTCCTGCACGTCGAGTCCGGCGCCGCCCCCACCGCCAGGTGGGTGCCCCTGCGCTCGGACCACGCGATGGCCGCCCGCGCGGTGATCCGCGAGGAGAAGGCGATCCTCGTCCACCATCCAAGCTCCTCGCTGTGGGTACCCATCAAGGAAGGAGGGGTGGTCCGCGGCGCCTTCGGCATCACCGACCCGAGGCCCTATGCGTACGAGGCGTCGACCGCCGCCTTCCTCGAGCCGGTCGCCGACGAGGTGACCCTGGCCCTGCGCAACGCGCGCAGCTACGAGGCGATCGAGGAGCAGAAGCGCCGGCTCGAGGTGGTGAACACGATCGGCCGCCGCCTGGCTTCGAGCCTCGACCGGTGGTCCATCATGCGCACGCTGCGCGAGGAGCTGGCAGCGTTCCTCAGCTTCGACGGCTTCATCCTGGCCACCATCACGCAGACGCCGGACGGCCCTGTCGCCGAGGGCTACCAGTACCTCGGTGGTGCCGAAGAGGTCGTGCCGCCCGTGGCCCTCGCCGTCACCGGCACCTCGCGCGAGGCATACGAGACAGGCAAGCCCGTCCTCGTCCGCCGCAATCCGTGGGCGCGCACCTTCGCCGGCAAGGAGCTGGAGCACGAAGGGTGGAGGGTCGGCGAAGGAGCGGCCGTCTACATCTCAGGCTCGCCGTCTGACCGCAAGCAGGTGTCTCGCTCGTTCGTCTGGGTGCCGGTGCTCAGCGGCGACCGCACCACCGCCCTGCTGTCGCTGCAGTCGTACCGCGAGGCGGCGTTCAACGAGTGGCACGTCAAGCTGCTGCAGGACGTGGCGGCCCACGTCAGCCTCGCCCTCGCGAACGCCGAGCACTTCGCCCAGGCGCAGACCGAGCGGGCGCGCCTCGAGGCCCTCCACGTGCTCGAGATGGGTGTGGCCGGCGCGTCCGACGAGCTCCAGATCGCGGAGGCCGTCTTCCCGGTCGCGACCGAATACCTGGAGGCCAGCCACGCGATGCTCGCCTACCTCGACGTGGCCGGCACCGTCGCGGGGTTCGCCGCCGAGCGTGGCGGAGCCGCCGAGCCGATCGGTCCGCTCCCGATCGAGGAGGCGCCCTTCTTCCGCCGGATGATCGAGGCCGAGAGCAAGGGCGGCGTGGTGGATGTCGGCCCAGCGCAGCCCGGCGACGTCGATGGGCCGATCGGCTCCTACGTGTTCACGCGCTCGCCGAGCGACGTGGTCTGGGTGCCGATCACGCAGAACGACCGGGCGGTCGCGGGCATCATCGCCATGCGCAACGACGGGGGCCGGTTCCAGGCCGCGCACCTGAAGCTGCTCGAGGCGGCGGCCCCGGTCGTGGGCATCGCGCTGCACACGATGCGCCTGCACCACGCCAACGAGCTGGCGCTTGCGCAGTCGGTCCGCATCCAGGAGCTCGCCGCCCTGGCCGGACACGAGCTCATGAGCGTCGTGGCCAACATCGCCGACCAGGCGAGGACCATGCTCGAGTGCGCCGGCACAGCCTGCTGGGCGTTCGACACCGAGGGCAGGATCACGGCGCTCCGGGGCAGCGGCGAGCCGGCGGGGGAGGAGGTGCTGGCCTGGGCCGGCTTGAACGGCGAGGACCGCAGCGCGCCGACCGGACTCCTCAACGGCACGACGCACGGCCAGGCGTGGAGCCTCATCCCCCTCTGGTACGGCGACCGCCTGGTGGGCGCCATCGGGGCCGTGCACGCGTCGACCCTGGTCGCCGAGCCGGGCACGGCCGCGCTGGACTTCGCACGGCACGCGGCGGTCGCCATCGAGAACTCCCGGCTGGTCGCCGAGACGCGCGGCCGGATCCGCACCCTCGAGGCGGTGGCCGCCTTCACCGAGCTGACCCCAACCGAGCCGGATCGGGCTCGCTCCGAGATGGCACGCCTCGTCAACCGCGCCCTCGCCGGCTCGCAGGGCGAGCTGTGGCTGCTCGAGGACGGACAGCTCGTGCGGCGCTCCGACGACAGCGATACGGTGCCGAAGGTGCCGGTGAGCGACAGCGTGCAGCTGCTGCGCGCGCTCACATCGCAGGCGGGCAGCCGCAGGCTTCGCGCGCTGCTGGACCTGCTCGGCGCGCCCCAGGACGCGTTCGCCATCCCGATCCAGGTCGAGGGCCGCCTGGCGGGGCTGCTCGTGGCGCGCATGACCGGGGGCGGGGCGGAGACCCGGAGGCTCGCCGCGGTGCTGGCCGGGCAGGCCGCCGTCCTGATCGGACAGCTCGAGCTGGTCGACGCGCTCGACCGCGAGCGCCGGATGATGAACGCGATCCTGCGCCACTCGCCCGTCGGTGTGATGCTCGAGGACGCCGCGGGCCGCATCGTCTATGCGAACCCCGAGGTCGAGTCGATCTACAACCTGCAGGCGTCGGAGATGCCCGGCCGCAAGCCGGCCGAGATCTACGCCGCCGCCGGCGCGACCCCCTCCGAAGACGGCGACTCCGACGGCACCCTGGAGCTTCGCATGCGCGACCCCGACCGCACGGTGCACGTGCGAAGGGTCGTGATCCCCGGCCTCGAGGGCGAGCCGGCCGGCATCCTCACCCTGCACGAGGACGTGACCACGCAGCGGCTCGCGCTCGAGGCCAAAGACCTGATGCTCCGCGCCATCGGCCACGAGGTGCGCAGCCCCGCGGCCGCGATGAAGAACACGCTGGCCGGCATCATGCAGTGGGACGACACCATCGAACCGACAGGCCGGCGTGCCCTGCTGCAGGAGGCCTACGAGTCGTCCGACCGCCTGCTCAGCCTGGTCGAGAGCCAGCTCATCATCGCCAAGCTCGAGACGCGGCACTTCGAGCCGAACCCGGAGCCCGTCGACCTGCGTCCCGCGATCGACGGCGTGGCTGCGGTCCTCTCCCACCGCTATCCCGACCGGGTGCAGGCGGTGATGGTCAGCCTGCCCGACGGCCTTCCTCAGGCCTTCTGCGAGCCGGCGCACCTCGGCCAGGTCCTGACCAACCTGATCGGCAACGCGCTGGAGTACACGTCGGGACCCGTCACCGTGGATGCGCGGCAGGTGCAGCGCGGGTGGCTCGAGGTCACCGTCACCGACCGCGGGCAGGGCCTTCAGGCGGCGAGCCTGGACACCCTGTTCGAGAAGACGGGGCCGGCGGGCCGCAACCGCTCGCAGGGCGGGCTCGGACTCGGGCTCTACCTTTGCCGCCTGGTGGTCGAGCGCTCGTTCGGCGGCCGGATCTGGGTCGCCTCGAGCGACCGGCGCGGAACGACCTTCAAGTTCACCGTGCCGGCGAGGAATCGCCCCTGATTTCGTCAAACGTCTAGGTGAACACCGAGCCCATGTGGGTGAGGGTTGGCGGCGGCCTCGAATCCGTGCCCGACCGGCGGCGCCACGGGCCCGCCGACGCCGAGTTTCCACCGCCAGGCGGTCCATGGGAGCCGCTCATCCTGGGCGGGCGGCTCGTCGGTTGGGCGACCCGCGGGGGGCTCGGCGCGGCCAGGCGATGCGCGGAGCTGGGCCAGCAGCTGACCGCCGAGCATCGCGACTACCTGCTCGGGCGCCTCGGGCACAAGCTGCGCTCGTCGCTCCTCGCGTTCCAGGAGTCGACGCGCCAGGCGGCGTTCGGCCGCCCGGACATGCTGGAAGGCCTCTTCGAGCAGGCGCAGGAGATCGGGCGCCGGGCGGCCGCGCTCGAGGTGGCGGCGGTCGAGCCCAAGGACAGCGCGCGCGGCGTCGTGCTCGGCGCCGTGATGAACCTCGCCATGCCCGCCGTCGACCGCAAGCTTCCCGCCGACGCGGCGGTGCTCGGGTCGGAGCCGGTCCTCGTCGAGGCCTTCAACCGCGCTCGGGAGTGGCTCGACGGAGACTCGCTGAAGGTGGTGGCCGAACCCGTCGGCTCGTGGTGGAGGGTGCACCTCGACGCGCCCGGCGAGCGCAGGCCGCTCGCCGTGCCCGAGATGGGCGAGCCGCTCCTGCGCCTCATCGTGGACACACAGCTCGACGGGTGGCTCGATACGAGCCAGCCCGAAGGCCCCGACATCTACCTGCCCGCGTACCGTCCGCGCTGAGTGGCAGCCGTACAGCGCGTCGTCGCCCCGAACCCCGGGCCTTACACGGGGCCGGGCACGAACACTTGGATCGTCGAGGGCGGACCGGTGGTCGCGGTGATCGACCCCGGGCCGGACGACGACGCCCACCTCGCGGCGCTCAACCGGCGACTCGGCGGAGCCGCTGTCGGCGTCGTCCTGGTCACCCATTCGCACGCAGACCACCTGTCCCTTGCCGAGCGCTTCGCGCGTGAGCATGACGTCACGGTCCGAAGGTTCCCGGAGCTGGGCGACGGCGACGTCGTCCGTGCCGGCAAGCTCAACCTGACCGCGCTCCACACGCCCGGGCACAGCGCCGACCACCTCTGCTTCGTCATCCCCGAGGACGGCGCGGTCTTCACCGGCGACCTGATCCTCGGCCGGGGAAGCTCGATGGTCACTTACCCGGAAGGCGACGTCGCCGCCTACCTGCGCTCGCTGGACCGGCTCGCCGCGCTGAAGCCGCGCCTGCTCTTCCCCGGCCACTGGGACCCGGTGACCGACGCGATGGCGAAGATCGCCGAGTACCGCGAGCACCGGCTGGAGCGGGAAGCCCAGGTGCTGGCTGAGGTCCGCCGCGGTGGAGGCACCGCGGCCGAGCTCACGCGTCGCGTGTACGGCGAGCTCGAGGAGAAGCTCCTGCTCGCGGCGGAGATGACGCTGCACGCGCACCTGCGCAAGCTCGTCGACGACGGCGCCGTCCGGGCTGAGCGCCGCAGCGGCGAAGAGGTGTACGAGGCGTCCGTACAGTAAGCGGGTGCCGGAAACACAAACCGCACCCCTCATGCCCCTGCTTTCGCTCCCGGCCGCGGACCTGGAGGCGTGGTTCGCCGCGCAGGCAGCTCCGGCCTACCGCCGGCGCCAGGTCTGGGCGTGGCTCGCACACGGCGCTTCCGGCTTCGCGGAGATGCACGACGTCCCGAAGCCTCTGCGTCAAGCGCTCGAGCGCGACTTTCGGGCCACCTCGCTGCGGTCGATCGCCGCGTCGGAGGCCGACCACGGCCTCACCACCAAGACCCTCTACGAGCTCGACGGCGGCCATTCGGTCGAGGCGGTCGTGATGCGCTACGCGGACCGCTCCACGCTGTGCATCTCCTCCCAGGCCGGCTGCCCCATCGGCTGTCCTTTCTGCGCGACCGGCAGGTTCCCGTTCGGCCGCAATCTCAAAGCACACGAGATCCTCGAGCAGGCGGTCGACGCCCAAAGGCTGCTTGCCGGCGAGGGCCGCCGGCTTTCCCACGTCGTGTTCATGGGCATGGGAGAGCCGATGGCCAACTACCGCGCCGTCGTCGACGCCGTGCGCCGGCTCGCCGACCCTGAGCTCTTCGGCATCAGCCCGCGGCGCATCGTGGTCTCGACCAGCGGTCTCATCCCGCGCATCGAACAGCTGGGCGAGGAGAAGCTGCCGGTCACGCTCGCCATCTCGCTCCACGCCGCGCGCGATGAGCTGCGCGACGAGCTGGTCCCCATCAACCGCAAGTACCGGCTGCGGCCGCTCGTCGACGCCGCCCAGTCATATGGAGAGAGGACGGGCCGGCGTGTCAGCTACGAGTGGGTCCTCCTCGCCGGCGTGAACGACACCGAGCGCGACGCCGGCGAGCTGGGTGCGCTGCTCAAGGGCAGGTTGGCCCACGTCAACCTGATCCCGTTCAACCCGGTGGACGGCACGCAGTACAGGGCGCCGGACCGCGCCTCCATCCGCGGGTTCAAGGAGATGGTCGAGGCGCGGGGCCTCAACGTCACTGTGCGCGACACGCGTGGGCGTGAGGCCGACGCGGCGTGCGGCCAGCTCCACGAGCGAACCATGCGTGGGCGACAGGTCGCAGGGGTCACGTAGACGCTCTACGCCGGAACTTCGGGCTTCAGCTATGCGACCTGGAAGGGCGGCTTCTACCCGGCGAACCTTGCTGGCTCGAAGATGCTCGCCTACTACGCGACGCTGCTGAACGGCGTGGAGCTCAACGGAAGCTTCTACCGCACGCCGCCCGCTTCCACGCTCGAGCACTGGGCGGCCGAGGTGCCGCCGGGGTTCCGCTTCTGCATGAAGGCGAACCGCGCGCTGACCTACTCGGCCGACGGCTTCGACCGCGTGGGGGTGGCGCGGAGCTTCGGGCAGCGGATGGCCCCGCTCGGCGAGAGGCTGGGCCCGATCCTGATGCAGTTCCCGCCTATCCGCCGGCTCGACGTCGGCCTGCTCGACGCCCTGCTCGAGGCGCTCGGCCGGCCCGCGGCGCTGGAGTTCCGGCACGAGTCGTGGTTCACGGACGAGACCTACCGCGTGGTCCGCGAACGCGGCGGCGCGCTGGTCGTCACCGACGAGGAGAAGTGGCCGCGCGCGCCGCTGGTCGAGGTCGGCCCCGTGGCCTACTTCCGGCTGCGCCGCGGCTACACAGACGAGGCCCTCGAGCCATGGATCGCGGAGGTCAGGTCAGCGGCGGGCGCGCACGAGCACGTGCACGTTTACTTCAAGCATTTTCCGGAGTCGCCGGCGCTGGCGCTTCGACTCCTCGAGCTCGCCGCAGCAGGATCGGGATAGCGATCACGCCGATGACGACCATCAGCAGCGAGGCGAGCTGCGCCTGGCGCAGCCCGAAGACGATCTGCATGTCGGCGCGGTAGTAGCTGAGGAAGAAGCGACCGGCCGCGTAGAGGCCGAGATAGATCAGCCCGAGCACGCCGTCGGGCAGCCTGGCCTTGAGCTTCCGGTGAAGCGGCAGGATCAGCGCGAGCAGCACCAGCGTCAGCAACATCTCGTACGCGACCTCCGGATGCACGACCTTGCCGGGCTCGCCCAGGGTGTTCGGGTTCACGTAGTCGACGCCCCACGGAAGGCTCGTCACCGTGCCGTGGTGCTCCCCGTTGATCACGTCGCCGATCCGCCCGATGGCCAGGCCGATCATCGCGGCGGGACCGCCGGCGTCGATGATCTTCCAGAACGAGAACTTCGTGAGCCGCGCCCAGACGAACGCGCCGATGATGGCGCCGAACAGGCCGCCCCACTGGCTGATGCCGCCCTCGGTGAGGGCGAAGACCCGCAGCCACTGGCCGTTCTCGAAGAGCGCGTAGTTCTCCCACACATAGAGAAGACGCGCGCCGATCAGGCCGAGCACCACCATCCACGCGAGCAGGTCGCCGGTGCCGCGCACGTCCGGGACGTCCTTGTTCAGCAGCCAGAACCCGAGCCGCGCCGCGGCGATGATGCCTAGCACGGCGAACACGCCGTGCCACGTGATCAGGAGCGGCCCGATTTTCACGATGTTCGGGTTGAGGTCGATGACGATGGTGAGCGGAATCAAGCCGCGCCGCCCGCGGCGCGCAGGAGGCGCGCCAGCGCGACGTCTTTCGGCAGCAGCCTCAGCGTGTAGTGGATCGGCAGCGAGACCTTCTTGCCCGTGAGCGCGTCGCGCAGCGGGTTGTAGAACTTGCCCTTGCCGACACCCGATCGCCCCACCGCGGCCTCGAGCGCGGTCTCGATGGACTCCGGCTCCCAGTCCACGGTGCGCAGGGCTTCGGCCGCCGCGCGAACCCTGCCCGCGGTCTCGGCGTCGAGCGCCGGCGGGGCGGGGTCAGTCCACAGGTAGTCGAGGTAGTCGACCGCCTGCACCAGCTTGTGCATGCGCGTCCGCAGCGCGGGCACCCCGCACCTGATCGTCGCTGCGTCAACCTGTGGCACGAATGGCTGCAGCCGTCGGGTGAGCTCGGCGTCGTCCAGCGCGCGGATGTACTCGCCATTGATCCAGTTGAGCTTCTCCCAGTCGAAGCGGGCGCCCGCGTGCTGCACGCGCTCGAAGGTGAACTCCTTCAGGAGCTGGTCGAAGGTGAAGATCTCCTGCTCGGTGCCTGGATTCCAGCCCAGGAGCGCGAGGTAGTTGATCAGCGCCTCCGGCAGGTAGCCCTGCTCGCGATACAGCGCGAGGTTCATCTCCGGGTGCTTGCGCTTTGACATCTTGATCCCGTCCGGCGCGAGGATCAGCGGCATGTGGGCGTACGCGACGGGCCGCGGATACCCCAGCGCGTCGACGAGCATTAGCTGGTACGGCGTGTTGGACAGGTGCTCCTCGCCGCGGATCACGTGCGTGATCTTCATCAGCGCGTCATCGACGGGGCTGGCGAACTGGTAGACCGGATAGCCGTCCGATTTGACGATGATGAAGTCGCCGATCAGGTCGGAGTCGAACCTCATCTCGCCGCGGATCATGTCGTCGAACCTGACCTCCCCGCCGGGCACCTTGAAGCGGACGGTGAACTCCGTGCGCCCGGGCGGCGGATTGACGAGACAGCGCCGCGAGTACCTGTACGGGCGCTTTTCCGTCTGAGCCTGCTTGCGCTCGGCCTCGAGCTCCTCGGGCGTGCAGTAGCAGCGGTACGCCTTGCCCTCGGCGATCAGCCGCGCCGCGTGCTGCTTGTAGAGGTCGAGGCGCTCCGACTGGCGGTAGGGCGCGTCGGGCCCACCCTTGTCCGGGCCTTCGTCCCATTCGAGGCCGAGCCAGCGCAGCGAGTCGTAGATCAGCGCTTCGTACTCGGGCCGGTTCCGTTCGAGGTCCGTGTCGTCGATCCGCAGCACGAAGGTGCCGCCGCGCGGGCGGGCGAAGAGCACGTTGTAGAGCGCGGCGCTCGCCGTTCCGAGATGCGCGAACCCCGTTGGGCTCGGCGCGATTCTCACGCGGACAGGAGGAGCGGCGTCGGACACCGCCATATCCTACGGGCGTGCCTGAAGTGGCTGGACACGGGCCCGGTTTGCTCGCTCTCGTCGGCGGCGACGAGCTCAAGCCGGGCAACGAGGAGCAGGACCGCATGCTGGCCGACGCCGCCAAGCCCGGCCCCGCGTTCGTCGTGCCGACCGCCGCGGCGAGGCAAGGTCCGGACCAGGCGGTCGCGCACGCCACACGCTGGTTCGAGCGGTTGGGCCTTGCCCTACGCGAGCTGCCGGTGCTCAAGCGCGCCGACGCGAACTCCAGGGAGCTGGCCGAGCTCGCGCGCGGCGGTGGCTTCTTCTATCTAGTCGGCGGCGACCCCGGCCTGGTGGCGCAGGTGCTCCGCGGCTCTCGCGTGTGGGCGGCGATCTTCGAGGCCTGGCGCGAGGGCGCTTCTCTGGCGGGATCCTCGGCCGGTGCGATGGCGCTCTGCAGCCACACTCTGATCCGGGCGAGCTGGCCGAACCGGTTCAACCGGCGTCCCTCCGACGCCCTCGGCGTGGTGCCCGACACCGCGGTGCTGCCCCACTTCGACACGTTCGGGCATCGCTGGATCGAGTCGGCGCGCAGGGAGCTGCCCGGCGTCACGCTGCTCGGGATCGACGAGCGCAGCGCGGCGGTGTGGAAGCGTGACGGATGGCGGGCCGCCGGGCCGGGCGCCGTGACGGTGATCATCGGGGAGAAGGTCGCCACCTTCGAATCCGGCTCTGCCATCGCCGGACTTCCCACGCCCGCACGTATGCTTCCGAGCGAATGACGGGCGCAGTGTTACAGGGCAAGCTGATGCGCTCGGGCTTCGTCGACGTCGGTCCGCTTCGCGTGCACCACACCCATGGCGGGCGGGGCTCCGCCGTCCTTTTCGTCCACGGTCTTGGCTCGTCCGGCTACATGGAGTGGCGCTACAACCTGGAGCCGGTCGCGACACGGCACCGCGTCTACGCGCCCGACCTGCCGGGCTACGGCCGCACCGAGAAGCCGCGCGCCCGCTACACGATCCCCTACTTCGCACGTTTCCTCGAGCGGTACATGGAGGACCGTGGGCTGCGGTCGGCCACGCTCGTGGGCGCCTCGCTGGGCGGCCGCATCGCGCTCGAGGTCGCGCTGGAGCAGCCGCGCCTGGTCCGGAGGCTGGTGCTGGTCAACACGCTCGGCTTCGGCCGCCCGAAACCCCAGATGGCCCACATGGCGTACGGCCTGGTCACGATCCCACGGGTGGGTGAGGCGGTGATGAAGTTCACGCGCGGCGCACTGCGCTGGGCGTCGCCGGCGACCATCCGCAGGGTCGCCGCCCGGTACGCGGGCGCGAGCGCGGACCTCGAGAAGACGCTCGACGACGCATACCTCGACAACCTCCGCGAGGTCTACGCGATGGACGAGTTCCACAGCGCGTATCTCTCGACGGTGCGGTCGCTGATCAACCCTCGGGCCCTGTTCGGCGGCCACCACGACGTCACGGCGCGGTTGAACGAGCTCAAGATCCCCGTCCAGCTCATCTGGGGAGCGGACGACCCGCTCTTCCCGCTCGCGCACGCGGCGCGCGCGCACGCGCTGATCCGCGGGTCGAAGCTCGCCGTGATCGAGGGCGCCGGCCACACGCCGCAGGCGGAACGCCCGGAGGAGTTCAACCGCGTCCTCAACACCTTCCTCCGCGACTGAGGCGCGGCTGACAACCCTGGGCGAAGGCCCGACGAGGGCTTCCCCCCGCGCCGGCGGCCGGTACACCAGCCCGGAGTACCGCGCCCTGGTCGGCGCGCCGCTCGACCCGCTCGTCCATCCGGTCCCGCTTGCGCCGCCGCGGCTCTATCGCATCATCCGCAGGCTCGCGAGACGGGTCGTGACGACGTTCCTCAGGGTCAAGGTGACCGGGCTGGAGAACATCCCTGCGCCGCCGTACATCATCGCGGCCAACCACCAGGCGTGGTTCGACCCGGCTTTCATCATCCCGTTCTTTCCGCAGTCGCCCGTGGTCTACACCATGGCGAAGCGGGAGACCGTCTTCAACCGGTCGTGGAAGCGCAAGCTGCTGCCGTTGATCGGTGTGTTCCCGATCTCGCCGCATCGCGGCGAGCTGGACGAGGCGGGCGTGCGCACCGTGTACCAGATCCTCGAGCGAGGCGGCGTGGTGCTGATGTTTCCCGAGGGGCGCTACTCGCGAGGTCGCGCGCTGCGTCCGCTCAAGGTTGGGATCGGCCACTTCGCGCTCCAGGCGGGTGTGCCGATCTGCCCTGTCGCCGTCCGCGGCACCGACGTGCTGAGGCCCTTCAGCCGGATCGACGTCTCGATCGGTCCGCCGATCCAGCCCGACCCGCCCGCCTGGTGGGAGGTGAGCAGGCGGGTGGCGGGCATGGTGGAGAAGGTCCGGCTCGCCCTGACCACCGCGCTCAACCGCCGCGCCGTCGGCGACGGACCAAGACCGGGATAGAATCCGTCCGGCTTTGCATCTGGTCATCGGAGCGGGGGAGTTCCTGGGAGACCAGGTGACGCGGGCGCTCGCGCCCGACGTGCCGGTGATCGAGCTGACCGCCGACGCCGACGACGACACGCTGAACGACGCGATCCGGTCCGTCGAGGTGGTCGTCAACTGCGCGCAGGCGTGGTCGCCGGCGCGCCGACTGAAGTACAGGCGCTCGACCCCACCGAGCGTCGAGCGGATCGTCGAGGCGGCGCGGCGCGCAGAGGTCCGCCGCATCGTGCACGTCTCCACGGCCGGCGTCTTCGGGCCGAACCCGAAAGCTCGCGTCAACGAAAAGACGCGGCCGCATCCCGTCCACGTCTATGGGCGGCTCAGGCTGCGCGAGGAGCAGTGGCTCCTGGAGGCGGCGGGCGACCTCGAGGTCGTGGTCCTGCGTCCGGGCACGATCTTCGGTGTCGGCGAGGACTGGATCCTGCCGCGGTTGATGGCGTCCATGGCGACGGGCCGGCTCTGGCTGCCCGGCGGCGGGCGCGCCGTGCAGACCTTCGTTTCGGCGGCGGACGTGGGCCGCGCGTGCCTGGCCGCAGGCGACCGCGGACGGCCCGGCCACGCCTACCTGATCGGCGGCTTCGACGCGACCTGGCGCGACCTGCTGGAGGCGTCAGCCCGTACGGCGGGGTTCGCCCCCGAGATCGGGTCGGTCCCCTACCAGCTTGCCTACATGCGGGCCCTGGCCGCGGAGACCGTCACGCCAGAAGGGGCCGTGGTCTGGCCGGGAATCCACGCCGTCGACGTGATCGGCCGGTCGCACCTGCTCGACGACTCGGGCTCGCGCCGACAGCTGACCTGGTCGCCCTCCGTCGGAAGCTTCGAGCAGGAGATGCCCGCGATGGCCGGCTGGCTTTCGGGGCTGCCCGAGGTGGCGGCCTTGCTGTCGAGCGCGCCGGCTCAGACGGGAGTGGAGGCTACTTCACCGCCAGGCAGGTGATCGTCTTGAAGACCCCGTCGATCTTCTGGATCTTGTCGACGATCAACGACCCGATCGAGTTCACGTCGGGGGCTTCGCAGACGGCGATCACGTCGTACTCGCCCGTGATGGCGTCGGCGGCCGTGATGCCGCTGACGTTCTCCATCTTCTTGGCCACTTCCAGCGCGCGCCCGGGTGACGCGTTGATGAGGACGTAGGCCTTCATACATCTACCCCCACTCGATGCGTGAACGGAATGGCATCAGCGTACATCGAGCAGGCGGGCGCGTCAGCGCGTCTTGAGCGCGCGCAGCATGACCTCGTCCGAGACATTGGCGCCCGAGAGGACCACCACCACGCGCTCGTTCGGCGCGGGCCGGTGGTGATGCAGCAGGGCGGCGAACCCGGCCGCGCCGGCGGGCTCCGCCAGCAGGTGCTCCCACTCGAAGAGCAGACGGATCGCGCGCAGCATCTCGGTCTCCTCGACGCGGATCACGGAGTCCACGTACCGGCTCGCGAGCTCGAAGGTGATCCTGCCCGGCGCCGAGGCGGCGAGCCCGTCGGCGATGGTGCCGACGTGCTCCAGGGTCACGATGTGGCCCGACTCGAGCGACTGGTACATCGCGTCCGCGCCTGTCGGCTCGACGCCGATCACCCGAATGCGGGGCTTTTTCGCTTTGAGATAGAGCGCGATGCCTCCGATCAGCCCGCCGCCGCCGACCGGCACGAGCACCGTATCGAAATCCTCGAGGTCGCGCAGCAGCTCGATCCCGATCGTGCCCTGTCCCGCGATGACGTCCGCGTCGTCGTACGCGTGCACGAAGGTCGCGCCCCCCGCGCGCTGCTCGTTCATGGCCTCGAGGTACGCGCCGCTGTAGTCGCGACCGGCGGCGACGACGGTCGCCCCCAGCCGGCGTATCGCCTCGACCTTGTGGGGGTTGGCCGTCTCGGGCACGTAAACGGTGGCCGGCGTCTTGAAGGTGGCCGCCGCGTAGGCGACCCCCATCCCATGATTCCCCGCGGAAGCCGTGATGACGCCCGCGGCGCGCTCGCGGTCGGTCATCCGCGAGAGCTTGTTCAACGCCCCGCGGACCTTGAAGGCGCGGATGGGCTGAATCGACTCGACCTTGATGTGGACATGGCAGCTTGCCTTGTCTGCGAACGCGCGCGAGTACTGCAGCGGCGTCGGCGAGAGAAACGGGGCAATGGCCTGCGCGGCTCGCTCGACGTCGTCCGGGGTGACCGAGCCGGCCCCCGGCTCGACCCGCGTCATCCCGTGGTCTTTTTGCGGCGTCGCTTGTCGGCCAGGTGCAGCGCGAGCTTCTTCAGCCCGGGGTTGACCGCGATCACCTTCGGCTTCCGCTTCTTGCTGTCTCGGGCCCGCGCGTGAGCGCCCTCGCGCGGCGAGACGCGGTCCAGGTCGTCGCTCACTAGGCCGGCGCGGGCGGCGGAGCCGCCGGCGCGTAGGCCGGCGGGAGGTCGATCTCCATGCGCCGGAAGGCCAGCGTCCAGTAGGTCGAGGACTGGGCGCCGACGAACGCGGACACGGGTATCGCGATCACCAGCCAGAGCAGCACCAGGAAGGCGACGATGAACCACAGGCCGGCCCCCGCGCCCGACGCGGCCGCGATCCCGGCGATCACAGCCGGCAGGGCCACGACGACCAGGACGAGGCCGGTAGCGATGCCCACGACGATCCCGACCGCGACCGAGATCAGCCACACCAGCAGCACGCGGCCGAAGCGCTTGAGGAGGAGCCGGTGGGCCCGGGAGAGGGACGCGATCGCCTGCTGCTGCTCGAGGATCGCGGTCCGGCTGCCCAGGCGGTCGAGCAGGCTGATGTAGACGGCATAGACGAAGGCCGCCAGGAAGAAGAGAGCGCCCACGATCCCGACGATCACCGCCGTGAGAACCAGGCCTTTGACGATCGCCAGCACGAACCCGGCGATCAGGAGGCCCGCGATCACCAGGACCGGCAGGATCAGCGCGATCAGCAGGAGGCGGAAGCGCACGATCACCCACATCGTGCCAACCCCTGCGCGCCAGGCCCGGCCGAGGCCGAAGGGGCGCTCGGCGTCATGCTCCGCCGAGCCGCGGATGGTGGCGCCCTCGCAGGCCGCGGCCAGGATGAACAGGCCGACCAGGATCAGCAGCCACAGGACGAACAGCAGCACCAAGAGGCCGGCGTGCTGGTTCAGCCACGTGGCAGCCTGCTGGGCGGCCTGGCTCGGCGTCTGGTTGCTGGTGCTGCCGGTGCCCTGGCTGTAGCTGAAGTTGAACCCACCGCCGCTCTCGCCGGCGAACAGCGCCAGCAGCCACAGGTACTTGTGGCGCCACGGGATCTCGAACGACCTGACGACGTTCTGCCAGTAGGGCACCGCTTAGAAGACCGCCGGCACGACGGCGCGCTTGTGCATGCCGGTGCCGAGCAGCGTGTCACCGTCGTGGCATTCGACAGCGAAATGGAGCTTGTTGCCCTTGACCTCGGTGAGGCGGGTCGTGACCGTGATCCTGGACCCTGGTGCCGTCGGCGCGAGGTGCTTCACATGGACCTCGTAGCCCACGCTTGTGTGACCTTCAGGCAGCAGGCGTTCTATCGAGCGATGGCAGGTGATCTCCATCAGGCCGATCATCGCAGGCGTCGAGAAGGTGCCGCGCCCGCCGACGTGATGCGTGAGCAGCTCGCCGTCGACCACGCGCTCCAGGCGTCCCTCGATGCCGGGTGCGAGGCCGGCGGCGATTCCATCGACAGCGTCCACCAGATAGATTGTGGCTTGGGATGACCATGCCTGCCGTAAGAAAAGCCATCTTCCCGGCCGCCGGCCTCGGCACGCGCTTTCTCCCGGCGACCAAGGCGCAGCCGAAAGAGATGCTGCCGCTGGTCGACAAGCCGACCATCCAGTACGGCGTCGAAGAGGCGATCGCGAGCGGCATCGAGCAGGTGATCATGGTCACCGGCGGCGGTAAGCGCGCCATCGTGGATCACTTCGACCGCTCGCTCGAGCTGGAGCACTACCTCGAGCAGCGCGGCAAGAGCGAGCTCCTCCACATCCTCAGCGAGGTCGACGAGCTGAGCAACAAGCTCGACATCACGTACATCCAGCAGAAGGAGCCGCTCGGCCTGGGCCACGCAGTGTGGACCGCCCGGCGCCTGGTCGAGAACGAAGCCTGCGCCGTCCTGCTGGCCGACGACGTCATCCTGTGCGAGGGGAACCCCGTCCTGAAGCAGTTGATCGACGCCCATCGCAAGACGGGCGCGACGGTCCTGGCCGTGAGGCGCGTGCCCAGGAACGAGGTCAGCCGCTACGGGATCATCGCGACTGGCGGGTCGAAGGGCGGGGTCCACGAGGTCGTCGACATAGTGGAGAAGCCTTCGGTCGCGGACGCCCCCTCCGACCTGGCGGCGCTGGGCCGGTACATCCTCATGCCTCCCGTCTTCGACGAGCTGGACAGGGGTGAGCCGGGGGCCGGGAACGAGATCCAGCTGGTCGACGCGATCAAGCGCACGATCGGCCGCCAGCCCGTGGTCGGGGTCGAGTTCGAGGGCGACTACTACGACACCGGCACGGTGCCGGGCTACCTGAGGGCCAACCTGATGCTCGCCATGAAGCGGGAAGGCTTGCGCGAGGAGCTGGCGCCCCTGCTCCGGGAGCTCCTGGAAGGCGTCCCCGACCGCCGCTGAGCCTTTCGATTGGCGGGCCTATAATCAGTAGACGCTCAATGAGCCGCATCCCCGCCCGAGTGATTTACCTATGGCTGTTTCAGGACGAAGAAGGTTCGACGACGACAGAGTTGTCAAGTACGAGACCGCGGAGAAGGACTTCGAGGTCGAGGTTTCGCGCACCCTCAACAAGTGGTGCGTCACCGTCTACCAGCAGCCGGACCGCCAGATCGTGGTGCAGGACTTCTACCCGGAGCGCTGGAAGGCCCTCGCGCGCGCGCAGGACTTCATCCGGATCCTGAACCAGCGCAAGAAGAAGGAAGAGGAAGGCCTCTCCAGCTCCGACGACGATTACTGATCCCTCCAGGGACGGTTCTTTGGAGTCGGATCGCTCATCGGCCGCCACCACGTCGTCCGCCCTGGCTCGGTAGAATTCACCGCTCGTGAACTGGGGTGTGCTGCAGCGGGAATGGGGCGCGGTGACTTTTGTCCTGACCGTGCTCGTCGGCATGATCGTGGTGCCGGTCACGCTGTACTTCGCCAACCTCTCCCCTGGTCCGGTCAGCGCGGCGCCGATCACGACTTCGAGCAGCGCGCGGGCCAGCAGTGCGCAGATCGCAAGCCCGGCCCGGACCTCGCCGACGCCGTCGGCGCACCCGTCAGCCAGCCCGACGAAGTAGCGCCGGCTAGCCGCCCACCCCCCAGAGCAACCGCTCGCCGTTCGTCCGGACGATTTTCTGGAGCGGCAGCGTCAGCTCGGCGATCGATCTCTTCTCAGCGCTCACGCGCATCTCGATCACCTCGGAGAGCCGCAGCCGCGCGATCGCTGCGCAGTCGCGGAGAAACGTGAACACGACGGGTTGGACGAGGTTCATCACGTAGTCGGCGATCGGCGCGCCGTCGGATAGGGTCTCGCCCTTCACGCTCCGGTCGCGGAAGGCGAGCACCACGACTTCGTCGCTGAGCATCACGGGGTCGGTCCACGAGTAGCTCTGCGGCTCGGCGCCGCTGAGCAGCTGCAGCATCTCGGCCAGGCGGCGCATCGGCGGCTGCGGCCCCTCGATGAGCAGCGGCACGTCGCGAAGCGGCTCGTTGAAGTGCTGGGCCCTGTACTGGGCCGTGAAGCCGAGATCCGAGATGCCTGCGAACGGCGCCGGCACCTTGATCGTCATCTCGCCGAGGTGAGGCTGGCTGGGGCGCATGCTGGGACGGGACTCTTCCATGCCCTATTAACGCACGGCGGCAACCGAAAGTCTCCTATCACAGGCCGGGCGGCGGGAGAATTCGACTTGAGATGCCCCTCACCGGGATCAGAGTCCTCGACCTGACGCGCCTCCTGCCGGGCGCCTTCTGCACGCTGCTCCTCGCCGACATGGGGGCGGACGTCGTCAAGGTGGAGGAGCCGCAGACAGGCGACTGGATGCGCTGGCTGCCGCCGCTGGTCGACGGCCAGGGCGTCGCGTTCAACTCGCTCAACCGCAACAAGCGCAGCGTCACCTTGAACCTCAAATCACCCGCCGGGCGCGACCTGCTGCTGAGACTCGTCGAGCGGGCCGACGTGCTCGTCGAGGGCAACCGGCCGGGCGTGATGGACAGGCTCGGCCTGGGCTGGGCGGTGCTGCACCAGCGAAATCCCCGCCTGGTCATGTGCTCGATCACCGGCTACGGGCAGGACGGGCCTTTCGCCGCCCGAGCGGGCCATGACCTCAACTACATGGCCACGGCGGGTGCGCTCGGCCTCAACGGCGAACGCGAGGGCGCGCCCGTTCCGCTGTCGCTGCAGGTGGCAGACATAGGCGGCGGCGGCCTGCAGCCTGCGGTCGCAATCCTCGGGACGCTGGTGGCCGTCCAGCGCGGGGGGGAGGGGCGGTGGATCGACGCTTCGATGCTCGACGGCGCGCTCAGCTGGCTCGCGCCCACCCTGGCCGCCCGGTTCGCGGGCGAGGAGGTCGGGCGCGGCGACACACGCCTTGGCGGCCGCTACGCGTGCTATCGCGTGTATCGCTGCAAGGACGGGCGGTACTACAGCGTCGGAGCCCTCGAACCGAAATTCTGGTCGGCGCTGTGCGAGGTGCTGGGCCGGCCCGACCTGGTCGAGCTGCAGTACGCGGAGGGGCCGCGGCGACTCGAGGTGCACCGCGCGGTCGAGGACGTGTTCGCGAGCCGCACGCGAGACGAGTGGGAGGCGGTGCTGGCGCCGGCCGACGCGTGCTGCGAGCCGGTGCTCGACCTCGACGAGGTCGCCTCGCATCCGCAGGTCGCCGCGCGGGGGTTGATCGAACGTCAGCCGACCGGCGTGGAGGTCGCACCGGCGACCCGGCTGCGCGAGAGCTGGCGCGGGAGGGACGCGCCGCACCTTGGCGAGCACACTGCCGTGGTGCTCGCGTCCGTGGGGGTCGACGCCGCGCGCTACAAGGAGCTGCAGGCGGAGGGTGTCATCTAAGGCGCGAGCCGCGCCCAGAGGTCCTCGACCTGCGCGCGCGTCGCCTCGCGGCTGCCGCTGTTGTCGATCACGTGCCGCGTCCTCTGCTTTTTCTCCTCGATCGGCATCTGCGACGTGACGATCGAGTGGGCGCGCCGGGCGCTCATCCCGCGGCCGCCGACGAGCCTTTTCACCTGCATGTCCTCGGGCACGTAGACGAGGACGACGTCCGGGTAAAGCGACTCCAGGCCGTTCTCGAAGATGAGCGGCACGTCGTGGACGATGACGCGCGCACCGCGCTCGGCGGCCTCCGCCGTCCGCTCGGCCATCCAGTCCCGCACCAGCGGGTGGACGATCGCGTTCAGCCTCCGCCGCGCGTCAGCGTCGCGAAAGACGAGCTCGCCGAGGCTCGCGCGGTCGATGCGGCCGTCGCGCACGAAGCCGCGGCCGAACTCCTTCACGACCGCGTCGAAGCCAGGCGTGCCCGGCTCGTACACCGCGTGCGCCGCCTCGTCGGCGTCGACCACCGCGGCGCCCAGCCCGCGAAACATCTCGGCCACCGTCGACTTGCCCGACCCCGCGCCGCCCGTCAGCCCAATGAGCTTCAATTTGCGGAGATGGCCGACGAGGAGAAATTCGATGCGGTGGTCGTCGGGGCGGGGCCCGCGGGCTCAGCGGCGGCGATCACGATGGCGAAGGCCGGGCTGCAGGTGGCGCTCCTCGAGCGCGGGGTCAAGCCGGGTTCGAAGAACGTCATGGGCGGCATTCTGTACAACCACTACCTCGAGGAGATCGTAGGCGAGGACTGGAAGCAGGCCCCGCTGGAGCGGCCGATCATCGAGGAGCGGCGCTGGATGATGACGCCGGAAGCCGCCATCGGGCTCGACTACAAGAACCTGCGCAACCGCGCGAAGCCGCACTCATACTCGGTCCTGCGCGCGCGTTTCGACGCGTGGTTTGCGGAGCGCGCTGAGAAGGCGGGCGCGATGGTGGTACCCGAGACCGTCGTCGACCGCCTCATCGTGCGCGGCGGCCGCGTCGTCGGGGTCGGCACGGGTCGGGGCGACGACCTCTACGCCGATGTGACGATCGTCTGCGAGGGCATCGGGCTCGGCTCCGGCCTGCTCGAGAAGACGGTCATCGACGGCAGGCCGCTGCGCCGCAAGCTGCGGCCGAACGAGGTCGCGATGGCGGTCAAGGAGATCATGCAGCTCGACCCCGGCCTGATCGAGGAGCGGTTCAACTGCGAGGCGGGCGAGGGCTGCACCATCGAGTGCTTCGGCGACTCGACGATGGGCATGTCCGGGTTCATGTTCATCTACACCAACCAGGACACCCTCTCGGTCGGCGGCGGGGCGCTGCTGAGCGAGTTCAACTCGACGCTGCGCAGCCCCAACGAGCTGATGGAGCACTTCAAGAACCACCCGGCGGTCAAGCCGCTGCTGCGCGGGGCGGAGACCGTCGAGTACCTCGCGCACCTCATCCCGGAGGGCGGGTACCGGGGCATCCCGAAGGTGTACGGGCCGGGCTACCTCGTGTGCGGCGACGCGGCCATGCTCTCCAACCCTGTGCACCGCGAAGGATCGAACCTGGCGATGGAGTCAGGCCGGCTCGCGGGTGAGACGGTCGTGCGGGCGAAGGAGACGGGGGACTTCTCGGAGCGGCGGCTGGGCGAGTACAGGGGGCGGCTCGACCACTCGTGGATCATGGCCGACATGAAGAAGTACGACGGCGCGGTGCCGCTGCTCGAGCACAACCCGCAGATGCTCACGAAGTATCCGCAGGTCGCCGACCGCGCGCTCGACGAGTTCTTCAGGGTGGACGGGACGTCGAAGTGGGACAAGCAGAAGAAGATCGTGAAGATGCTGCGCCAGGAGGGTCTGGTCCGGATGGGTTGGGACACCTTCAAGGCGCTGTGGACGATGAAGTGAGCGGCCTCGCCACGCGTGGCATGGAGGACGGCGTCGCCTTTGAGGATGGGGTGCTCACCCTTCGGGACGGGCGCGAGCTCGCCTGGCGGTGGTGGGGCGAGGCGGGCGGGTCGCCTGTGCTGCGCATTCAGGGCACGCCGAGCTCGCGGCTTCAGCGCAACCCCGACTCGAGCGTGCAGCGCGACCTG
>Ga0209580_10000330_pt1 | contig 27986 bp, 28 predicted proteins | sample Coa_R1_5_FD_187153 | JGI IMG/M metagenome (GOLD analysis project Ga0209580, IMG submission 187153) | Surface soil microbial communities from Centralia Pennsylvania, which are recovering from an underground coalmine fire - Coalmine... | ecosystem: Environmental > Terrestrial > Soil >... | reverse complement strand
AAAATGTCGTTCGGGAGGCAGAGTGCCCGACGCTGGTTGTGAGGGGGCCAGAAATCCCCGCAGGACAGCGCCTGTTGCACCGCGTGCTGTGTCCGGTGAACCTCACTGACACGGCGCGCGAATGTGCCGAACTCGCATCCGGCGTGGCCGCGGCGCTCGGGGCCGAGCTAAGGGTGCTGCAGGCCGTCGAGGGCAAGGCTCCGCACAGCGACACTACACGCGAGCATCTGTGCCAGTGGGTTCCCGAAGATGTCCGGAGCCGCTGCCGCGTCTCTGAGATCGTGTTGAAAGGCGATCCCGCCGAACAGATCATCCTTTCCGCCCGCCGCGAGAAGGTTGATCTGATTGTGCTGGGAGCCGAACATCGGTCCTTTCTCGAATTCAGCACTCTGGGACGAACAACCGAGCGAGTTCTGCGTCACGGTCCAAGTTCGATACTGTTAGTACCTCATGACACAAGCGGGAAATGACCGCGTGTTCTGTCAAGGAGCGCGGAGGAACATATATACGACGTGCCCTCACGGTGCGGGTGCAGTTTTGGCATTTCCAATCGCATGGCAAACTCGGCCAGTTTGACATTGTCCGGACGCTGGCACGAGCGACATGTGATCTAGAATGAGAAGCACCGGAATCAGCCACCCTCAAATTAGCTATTCCATCTCAAACGCGAGCCACTGAAACCCTCCTCCCCTCTCTACCTGTAGTACGACGGGATCGTGCGACTTGATCTGCGTCAAAGCCGCACGGAGAGAGCTTAGAGAGTCGATCGGCGCCTGGTTCACGCTGTGGATGATGTCTCCAGTCTCTAGGCCAGTCTCGGCACTCATGAAATTCGCTACTCGTGCGACTACGACAACGCCGGAAGGATTGCGTAGCGTACCCACCATGGAACGCAGCTCATCGTTCAAACTAAGCGCGAGTATCCCCAACCGAGAAACCAGGTTTTCGCGTGAACTGACCAAGTCTGACAGAGAATCCATTGGATCTTTCATTTCAATCGCGGGGATGAAGAGTGTCTTTCGTTCGGTCCCGCGGAGAACTTCCAGCTTAAGCACTTCATCCAAAGGATGGAGATAGAGAGCAGCGGTGAAGGCCGGCAGCGTAGCGATGAGACGGCCATCAGCCCTGACGACGATGTCGCCGACCTTCAGGCCAGCCGCCTCAGCAGGGCCTTCGGGCATCACATCATCGATCACTACTCCCCAATTTTGCGCAAGACCCAATCCCTTGGCCAAGCTGGCCGTGATCGTTTGAGCCGCTGCTTTGACCTCGATCCGGTGCACGTGCCCATACTTTCGTAGGCTCTCGTAAACGAAGCTCACGATCCGTGCGGGGATTGCAAATCCTAGCCCCTCGCTTCCACCTGCTTCAGAAAGAATGAAAGTGTTAATCCCCACGACGTAGCCATCCGTGTCAACCAAAGGTCCACCACTATTGCCTGGATTGATGGGAGCATCTGTTTGAATGTAAACCATTGGACGGCTTGGATCTGCCTGCCTAGCAACTGAACTCACAACACCCATGGTCACCGAGTTCTCAAGTCCTTCGGGGCTGCCCAGCGCTAGGACCAGTTCCCCCTGATGCACCGGCCGGCGGTTGCCAAGAGAAAGTGTGGGGAGGCCCGTCTGATCAATCTTGAGTAGGGCAAGGTCAGTGTCCTTGTGGATGCCAATGAGTTTAGCCTCAATGATCCGCTGCTTACCCGGTGGCGCCATCTGGTCCGGAAAATCCACCGAAGGCAGGGCGAGAGCCACGTGGATGCGCTGTGCGCCCTCCACGACGTGAGCATTTGTCATGATGTAACCACTCGTGTCCACGATGACTCCTGAACCGACTGCGTGCTCGCGGGTTATAAGCGCCGTTTGACCCCGACTACTTTCTTCCAGAGGCCCGTACCCGGTAACCAGAATTTGAACCACCGCAGGAGAAATCCTGGCTGTGAGTTGTTCGATCGCGGAATTAAGCTGCTGCAGCACTGCTGGCGGTTCGGCAGGGCGGGTTCCACTCAGTTTTGCCTTGTCGATGTCCGATTTCGCCTTTGTAGAATTCGAAGCGGGCGGGACCTGAGACGTTGACTGTTGCCCGAAGCTCGGTGCCGCAAACCACTGGGAACAAAAGCACGCAGCAAAAACAAAAACTGGGACTTGGGATAGCCTTCTTGTGCCGCAAGATGGGAAAAGCATAGCGATGCACTCCTTCGTCTTACGCCAGAAATTATGATTGCGCTTTAGTGGGATAAAAGCTACCGTCTGTCCCGACTCGGGATACCGTGAGCGAGTGGAATACTGATCCGGTAGCCGCGAGCTGTGACGTTTACGCCTGATCAGCGATACCAGGTCCTAGCTTTCATTTAGATTTTCAAAACTGCTACCACTCGATGCCCGGGTACAGGCTGGACAAACGCTGAACTCGGAACTGCGCTGCGTTGGGCGTTACCGCTTGCCACACAATCTGCGTTGTACCAGTGGATTCACTAAACTGCTCAATGGTTGCGCCGCTCTGGACCGCGCAGAAATCCGCTTCGATGTCTCCGTTGGCAAGCTGATCGACGTTTCCTCCAAAATAGCTATAGAGATCGGGGTTTGGCCTATAACTCGAGAGTAACGTCGCCGTCATCGCATTTTCATCGACTTCCAGAACCGGTACCCTGGAATACTGGCAGGGCGGTTGGCCCGGTTGATCGCACTGCACTCCTGGCGGAAACTGCCGGTCGTCGCCATTGTCCATTAGCCCCAGTTCAAAGACGCCGATCGTGTTGTTGCTGAAGAAACTGGGCCCATGTTGCGCGTAAAACCAATCGGTCGGTTCCGTTCCTCCCAACAGCTTAAAATCTCCACCGGGCCCCAGCCGCCACATAACGTTTCCGGAGCCGTTGCCATCCTGATAATCGATCTTCACAATCCAATTTTGGTGACGCATCGAAAACAGCAGATCATGGTCGTCCGCGGAGTACAGAATGGCGTTCCCATGTGTCCAATCCGGAAAATTAATAGGATGCCGATTTACATCCAAGTGATCAAACGTGTTCCAAACCCAGGTCGGCTTGAAATTCTCATCGACATCGATGAGCAGATCTCCCAAAACAGACGCCGTTCCGGGAGAACCGACCAGATTCGTATAGGGTACCCTCATATCTGCAAGGATGACGATGTGCCCGTTTGGCAGCGGCAGCACGTCGTGATGAAATCCCTGGAGGGTGAAGGTGTATCCCTGAGCCGTTAACGATTGCTCCAATTGAGCAAGTGAAACCTCGCGTATGGTGTTTCCCGCCAAATCTATCTCGCGAATCGCATCGATCGTTCCGCCCGGCAGGTTGGACAACTGGGCTGTCGGGAGAGACGAAGCAAACGAAATCAAAAGCAAAAAATGGCCGTTCGGCAGCAATTTCGCAGCTTGAATTGCATCGACCGCAGATCCTTCGTAACGGTAGGTCCACAGAACGTTCCCTTGAAGATCGGTGGCAAATAGCTGCGCTTCTGTATGTGGTATGACCGTGTCAAAGATTTCGACTCCGGATTGCGGTGAAGCTCCTGTAGGAATGGTGATCTGGAGAGGCGACGTTTCCGGTGCACTGCCAGTGTTGAACGTCTGGTCTGCGTCAATGAACGAAGCACCATTGTCCAGGTTGACCATGGCGCGCATACGGTAAGAAGCGTGCTGAATCATTCCAGCGACGTAGACATGAACCATACCGCCGTTCGGAGAAGGGGTATCTTGCCGCGAGGTCATCAGATTCTGTGTTCCGAACTGAACGTTGACGTTTCCCGGTGCGGGCAGATAAATGGAATATGCCACCACCTGTGGATTGGGTGTTGGAGTTAGCTGTCCGCTCTGGATTACGGCGACGACAGCAGTTGCAAAGTTAGTGGCGGGAGAGGAAGCTAGGACAGCACTGATCACTACATTGATTGAAGAAGTCAGCGGGGCCGTATAGGTCCCTTTAGCATCGATCAGCCCTACCGACGAATTGCCGCCCGAAGTGCCGTTGACCATCCATTGCAGTGTTCCGCTCAGGCTGGATTGTGCGGTGAACTGTGTGGTCTCTCCAGGGCCGATGGCGGCGTACTGCGGTGTGACGGTCACCGTGCCGCTTTGCTGGGCGACCGGCGGCGGCTGCGCCGGAGGCGGTTTCTCAGGAAGTTGATAATTCGGACCGGCACCGCAAGAACCTAACAACACGACTAGCATCCCGGCAAATGGCACGAGAATGCCCGATCTCCTCACGGGGCGTCCTTTCCACACTACGGATTTAATACAGATTCAGGAACTCAGCTTTTGACTTCCTGTGGATGAGCATTGAGATCTATTAATGAGTTCATCGTGCGCCCGAGGGCTCTGATCAGATTCCTCCTCGCAGAAGTTGCAGAACTTCGACCACGGGACTACTTCAAGCCGTCGTTGGTCAATCTCGTGTCCACAGCCGACACAATTGCCGTACGTCCCTTCCTGCATTCGGGCAAGGGCTGTCGTAATGTCGTCGTGACTTCGCAGCAAATACTCCTTCAGAACCGTCGCTGAGGTTCCCCATCTGACGCTCCATACCGTATCCTCATCTGAATCGCTATTTAGGTTTTCCAGAATCTCCGCAAGATGAAATCTTAAGTACCTTTCAAGCCGTTGAACCTCCGAACTTTTCACTTCTACCTCCAGCCAGCCGCCGCCCACCGTCGAACCTGACGAAATCAGGAACGTCTGCTAAGCGGCTTTCTACAGCAGAGTAATTTCTAAATCCTCTCGAAGAAGTGCGCGACACTTCTGCCGGCATCCTCGGTGGAATAAATTGCGACTTTTGTACCCTTTTCCGCACTAGCGGCCACGTCTTTGCCTGCATCAGTGGCAGCGCGATTCGTTAGCCTGAAAGCATGCTCCGTTCCATCAGCAGATTCGACAACCAATTTCTTTCCCTGACGATCGATTTCCTTCACGGTCCCCTCCGTTTTTTTGAGACCTTTGTCCCCGACGTTGTCCACTTCGACGGCTGTATCTTTTGTTCCCCGTTTCGTCGAGTGCGCAACTACTTCCGAGCCCTGTTTCAACCCATGCCAGGACTCTTTCGCGGAGAGATCCACGGACTTCACTCCATGAACACTCGTATCTTTAGCCCAGTAAAAAACGTGTTCTGTCCCATCTTCCGTCTTGACCGCAATGGTTTTCGCTGTTCGATCGATCTTGGTGATCGTGCCGTGGGTTGCTGTTACGACATTTTCAGCGGCAAAAACGAATGAAGTGAGCGAGCAGACAAGAATTGTGATTCCTATGATTTTCATGTGCGTTTCTCTCCTTGTGCCTCTATCAAATCGAGAACTGGAACATTGCGTACTACAGGCGGTTCAACCATCTTTAGGAACAGCGAGTGATCATGGGGATTTGGCAATACCAGGCGAGTCTCCGGCAAAACCATCTGCTCCGCCCTTAGCCCTTCTGCTGTAGTTATTTTTTGAGCTTTGCGAAGACGCAACAGTTCAGACCACACAACGAGCAGAAGAGATGCGAGCGACGACAAAAAGTAAACTCGAGCACGCTCCCAATCCAGTTCCACCATGGAAACGATCAGACACACAAGCAGCAGCACGCGCCTCATATGGTTGCCTTCTGTTGTGGCCATCTCTTCTTCTTGAAAAAACGCATAAGGCTCGCTCCGCTTCGTGTTCACTGCCCAGTTGCGATCACACGCAAGAGCATTCCGCTGCCGGCCCGCACTTTGACGTTCCCCTTGTCGCAGAGCAGTTTGATCAGGCCAACCGGATCGGTTCGCCCTGAGTGTCCGAGAGTGAGATTTGGCAAGTCGTAAAGTCCGCACGCATCAGAGGAAAAGACCCACAACGCTTGTGGCTGCACGCTACCAGCCACCTCACCCCGACACCCGAGTGCCGCATTTGGCTTAACTCGAATCAGAACACCGCTGGCAAGCGCTTGCCCGACGATATCCGTTCCACGCGCGACCGGGCCTTCCCCATAAGCCACCTCGCCGCCAATCAGATTCCTCGTTTCCCAAACCCACGGTGTTCCGCGATCTGGCCCTGTCGGTGGCACTTGTGCGTCCTCGACGTCCATCATGGAAGCCAGCGCTCTTAAGTTCGTTAGCATCGCAACGCGACGCTTTCCGATTGCCAGTGTGTCAAAGCGTACCGAAAGGTCTGCCATCATCCCATTAACCGCAGGTCGGGCAGAGACAATGTGCCCAATGACTTTGGCGCCAGCATGAATTTTGCGACCACCTGGTAAGGACACGTCCTGCATAAGCCTTGCACTGATTTGCTCATCCGCTCGCGCCTTGTCGGAGCGCAGCGAAGAATTCAGCTCAATCGGCAGAATGGTTCCCACGGGGAGCGCATCCTGGGCAAACAGCTTTGTGCAAAGCACAATTAAACTCACGAACAGAAGTTGTTTCATAACGGCTACCTCCTGGGTTGCGTCATAAGCCGCGCCTCGTTTCTCGCATCGTTATTTTCCGCAGTTCTCGATTGGAATCGCTTCCCGTGGAGTCGCGGTCACAGCAAAGATTTGCTTGGAAGATGGGGCTTTCGTCTAGAAAGTAGATGGTCCCGATCCCAGCTTGCACCAGCGCGATCTCGGATCGAGTATCGAGTTGCTTCGTGGCTTCTCGGCAACAGAAAACAACCATGCTCTCAGCAGGGAGCCACTTCAGCAGGTTGGGTAAATGAGTTAGCCGTACAGCTAGCCAATGAGATGCGAGCTCATCCCATCCGCCGATTCCACGATCGAGGTGTATGTCTAGAATCACGAGATCTGGGACTTCTTCAGACCACTCGAGAAGTAAGTAGTCCGAGATCGCCACACGTCGCACCATCGGTCGGGGTACTTGATGATTCAAATCGACTCCCTCCTCTCGTAGCGTGCTCCATACGAGTACAGCAGACGCACAGATAGCGTAGAAAACGAAAAGAATTAGAACCTGTCCCATAGGTTGTGCCCAATTGCATCAGGTATTAACGGTCGAGATCTCCGCTGCAGCTCCCGCCTTCTCTACCCTCGGACGATGTCATGGGCAGAAGGAAGCAGGACCGTTCCCATAAGAAGGCCTAAGCAAGACGATCCTGCTGCCCATGAAGCACGTCAACTTTCCGTTTTCGTGCCATCACCTCCGATGTCTCGACGCCGGAAAACCTATTTACTAGTACCGGTGCCGCCAAACGTATACCCCAACGAAACGCCGTATCTGACCGGATAGTTCGAACTGAACTCCACGTTGTTGTGGATCAGATACAGCCGAACCTCGGGCCTAACAAAAGCATTCCGCCAGACGTAAAAGCGAATTCCTCCACCTACATCCGCCATGAAATGGTTACTGCTAACGTAATTCGAGCAGTTTCCGTAGTAGTCACAGTTGTACTGACCGGAGTAGAACCTGACGCTTTCGCCTCCGATTCCGCCCAGAGCTTCAGCGCCGAGGCGCCCACCAAATTGCCGCGCATAAATCGCATTAAAGTCCCAAAACACCGGACGATACGGGACCTGCCCTCCATACAACGCCTGGCTAGCTCGCCAATTCACTTCCCCCTGTACCCCTAGATTCCCCCTAAAAAGAACATTTCCGTTAAATCCGATAAACGTTCCTCCTCCTTGGCCCGGGACAAAACCCGACGAGTTAAAGGAATTGCCGGCGGAAAACATCGACCCTCCAGCAAAGGCAACGTCGACCTGTTGAGCAAACGCCGGTGCGACCATCACATAAACCAAGGCGATTAACGCAAGAGCATCCAGCTTTCTCATGTGCTTTCTCCTGACGTGCATCTCGATTCCACAACAACCTCATTTCTCGGCTGATGCACCCACAAAAGCTCCTTCATTACTAAAGCTCACGCTGACAGAAATGCTCCTTTGTCATTGAATTGATCGCGCTGACCTTTCGGCCATGAGTAGAGATGGCCCACATCCACGACGATTTGTCCGTCTGGGGCCAGATTGAGATGAGCTCGATCCATCGGTCGCGGAGCCGGACCTTCGAAGTTGATTCCCTCGCTGTCGTAGCCGCTGCCGTGGCAGGGGCACTTGAATTTGTTCTCGGCTGGCTTCCAATCGGGAGTGCAGCCTAAATGTGTGCAGCGCGCGTAAATGACAAAAAGTCGATCAGGTGTTCGGTCGACCCAAATCCGGTACTTCTGCAGATACTTTTCGTCGATACCGAGCGCATAATCGGCTGGGTACCCAATCTTGAAGACAGTGGCCGGTTCAAAGAGCACGCGCGGCAGGAAGAACCGAAAGAACGCGATGAACCACGCCGTCAGAAAGGCCACCACGCAGCTCCAAACAAATCTGCGCCGACGCCGGTCGGTGATGGTATTCGTGGGCCCTATTGAAGGGACGCCGGCTGCGGCTGCCGCCTTCGAAGTTCCGATTGCCGGAGTGCCGACGTATTGCGTGGGGTCGGGCTTGGAGGCTGGTTGATCTGCGGTCGCGACGGGCGACTGTTGTCTAGATTGGCTTTCTCCTTGCACGTCTTCCACCACCGTTGTGAAAGGCACCCTGTCGCCTTTTTCACGTTCGTTGTGAACAACCTCAACGTGTCGATCAATGAATCTGTTACCCAGCGCGCCGCCACGTAGCGGTTGCGGCTATCGAAGTCCTTGTCGATAAGCTGGTGCCAATTGTCTCTTCGAGTTGGCCTTGACATCGGAGGCAGAATTGCGTCCAGGGCAGTGCTTGCAACCTCTGATCTTGAATTTCGTCACCGCACCCCACGCATGTTCCGAAGGAGCCATCAGAGATTCTCTTCAGAGCCGCTTCAATTAGGCGCAAAACGGTCCTTCGCTGGCTACTTCGCTCGAACAACGACTCCTTTGACACACTGATGACGCAACGGTCCGCACTGTCTTTTGTGGACTCGGCATCCAGAGACTGTACTTCGAGGTCTAGACGACGCAAGAACTGCCGGGTCTCATGGCGCTGGAATTCGAGCTTTTCTCTCAGCCGTTCAACATCTACGTGCTTCATCGGTTTTTCCTCACTCTACGAATCTTTCTCATCCTCATCGCATCCTCATTGACCTGTTAAAACACAGGGGAATCCTGGCTGTGGATGATTGGTCGAATAACGGCACCCCTACGCATCTAGATCTTGAAATGCCCACTCCGGCTTTTCAGCGTTTCGGAGATAGGCATCGAAGAATCGAAGCAGGAAAGGCGTCTGACTCCCTACTCCTGCAAACAGGAGAACCGGAACTTCAGGCTTGATACGTTTCATTTCAGCGCGAACCGAACTGCCAGTCGCATCCGGGAGGTCGTACTCCAGAAGGACGCCATGGATGGGTTGTTTCATGAGTATCAATAGACCCTGACTGCCCGTGGTTGCAGACAAAACCTCGTAGCCAGCCGTCTCCAGCATGTATTTCAGGGCATCGAGATACTCGATATGGTTCTCGACGCATAAAACTTTGACGTTATTCATTGGTCTTCTCCTGGCCTGCATAGGTTGTCGCATGCGGGTCTGTCGTTGGGGCGTATCTCAGCCGATCAATTTCTTTCTCTGAAATCGGTTTCCTTCGCAGCAGCACTTCTCGAAGAGTCCACTCGATGTGATCGACACTGTCGGAGATGACTCGAACGCAATCGTGGTTTTGGATCGAATCTGTTGTTAGAGAAATGGCGCCTAGAGCATTCCGAATGTGGTGATTCATTTCAGAGATCACTTGCATCCTGAGCAGTGCGGCTTGCTGTCGCTGGTTCGCCAGATCCAGAAGACCGGCGGTCAACCCCGCAACAACAACAGCCGAAACGCCCTCGGCCAGCAGCCGTTCCCAGTGACGTCCAAGATCTGCAACCAGAAGGCGATGCATGAGTTCGGTCACAAGAAAGGACACGAGCCCGACGGCCGAGGACACCACAATTACACGAGGGGTGATTCCCCAAGAGACGACTCTTCGAGTTTGAGGTCGGTCCAAACGGGCCACAGGAGCCTCTCATTTCCGGCACAGCCCTTATTGCTCTTTGATCTCAACACATGACAGCATTAAGGAATTCTGAAGTATTTCTGAACTTTTCATTTCGGCGGCTCACTGCCATGGAGCTGCTGTAGAGTGTGAGTCATGTTTGGCGGGGAGACTATTCACGCAAAAGGAGCGCTCGACATTCTGGTTGTCGAAGACGAGCACAAACTGGCGAACGCAATTGCCGAGGGTCTCCTGCGCAATGGCTATCAAGTCAGAATCGCCTATTCAGGGGAGTCAGCGCTCGAGCAATTGCGTGATCACAACTTCGACCTGATTCTCTTGGACATCATGCTGCCCCGGATGGGTGGTCTTGAGACCCTGCGTGAACTGCGTCGCGACGGATTCAAAATGCCGGTACTGGCCCTTACGTCGAAGGGCTCTGTTGATGACCGTGTGCGCGGTCTGGATGCTGGTGCAGACGATTATCTTGTCAAACCTTTTGCCTTCCCCGAGCTGCTTGCCCGCGTGCGAGCACTTCATCGCCGGGCCACTCCAGCGGCAGCCTCGGTGTTGCGGTTGGCGGATCTAACGATGGATGTCAGCGGGCGAATAGCCACGCGCGGCGATCAGGTAATCGAGCTCACAGGACGAGAATTCGATTTGCTCGAATACCTCCTACTCAATAGCGGATCGGTTGTTTCTCGGGAGATGGTCGCCCGTGATGTATGGAAGACAACCATGCGCTACACCTCGATGGACAACGTGATTGACGTCCACATTGCCCGCATCCGGCGGAAGATTGATGATCCGTGGCCAGTCAAGCTTCTGCACACAGTTCGTGGAGTAGGCTTTGTTATGCGGATGGAGGACACGAAGAAGTGACCTTCCGGATTAGTCATATCAGAAGCCGCCTCACGCTCTGGTATGTTGCCATCTTCGGTCTCTTGTTTGCAGCCTACATTTGTACTGCGTGTTTTCTCCAGTATTGGCAGCTGAAGCAGCAGCTTTACCATGCTGAAATACAGGACATGGAGACCGTACAGGGTCTCCTATACTTCACCGCCGATGGGCAACTCTCGTTGCATGAAGGGTATTTCAATCGGCCCGAATCACGACTTTTGCTCGACCGGCTGTTGGAAGTACTTGATTCAAATGGGCACGTGCTTTTTCGCAATCGCAAGCTCGATGGAAATAGACTGGGCGACCGGCTTCTACCCGACGAGGGAGTGAATGGCTTTTCTCGGCGGAGCCTTCGCCTCGCTGACGGGACGCCGGTTCTAGCTATCAGTCATGTTCATGTTCTCCAGGAAACCCCAGTTCTCATCCGCCTGGCGTACAGCACGGAGCCACTGAGACTCCAATCGCTTCAGTTGCTTGGCCTACTTACTCTTGTTCTGCCGGTCGCGCTGATTGCTGCCGGTTTTGCTGGCTACAGGTTCGCCATCAAGGTTCTCGACCCACTCGAACAGATGGCCGGGCTTACCGAGCGCATCACTGCGCGCCGCCTCAACGAACGCATCCCCGTCCAAAATGCCGACGACGAACTCGGTCACATGGCGCTTGTCCTTAACGGACTTCTTCAGCGGCTAGAGGAGTCTTTCGAACAGCTCCAGCGTTTCACGTCTGACGTCTCGCACGAACTCAGGACACCGTTGGCAGCCATGCGCAGTGTTGGAGAAGTGGGCCTGCAGCAGGAGCACGATGCCGAGAAATATCGCGACATCATCGGAAGCATGCTGGAGGAAGTCGCCAAGCTCACGGTCATGGTCGACACGCTGCTAACCATCGCACACGCTGATTCAGGAGCGATCCAACTGCAACAAACCACTTTCGCTCTTATGGACCTCGTGCAAGAGGGGGTCGCGGTCGTTGCTGTCCTGGCAGAGGATAAGAAACAGACTCTTTCCGTGACGGGCGACCAAGGAGTGCTAGTCCGAGGCGATCGCGCCTTTCTGCGGATGGCCCTTGTCAACCTCCTCGACAACGCTGTGAAGTATTCTCCATCTGGCAGTAGCATTCATGTTTCTTTGCATATTGTTGGATCGGACACCCAGCCGGCGCAGTTTGTGGAAGTCGCCGTCCAAGATGAAGGGCCCGGAGTTCCCGAGGTTGCCCAACAGCGAGTGTTTGACCGCTTCTACCGGCTGGACGAAGCCCGTTCGCGTGACTCAGGCGGCTTCGGGCTCGGATTGCCCATAGCCAAATGGGCTGTTGAAGCCCATGGAGGCAGCGTTGATGTGAAAGCCTCTTTCCCAACTGGAGCCATCTTTTCTATCAAACTGCCTGTCGCTACAGGGATAAGCGCTTAATCACTGCAATTCAGCATCCCAGGCCTCATTTCTTCCAGAAAGTCCCAGATCTGCCGCGGGACTTGAGAAATCCTGAAGTTTTTCTGAACTTTTGGGTTTTTGCGAGGAGAGTATTCTCGCTAGCTCATCAAACGTAGTAAGAAGTTTTGTGGAGGCGAGATATGAAAGCGCCAAGGTTGAAAGTAGGAGCGCCAAAGGAATGGCTCCTCGGCTTCTTCCTGGCCGCGATTCTATCTGCACCGTCGTGGGGAAGCGTGACGAGCGCACAATCAGCGGTACCAGGAACCCTTAATTATGTTGAAGGCCAGGTGTCAATCGGCGATCAGGCTCTCAACTCCAAGTCAATCGGCAATGCGGAGTTGGAGCAGGGCGCATCGCTGGTCACAGAAAAAGGCAAGGCTGAAGTTTTGTTGACGCCCGGTGTCTTTTTGCGAATCGGAAACAACAGTTCGGTAAAGATGATTTCATCCAGCCTCACGGACACGGAGGTCGAAGTCGACCGGGGGCATGCGATGGTTGAAGTCGCCGAGATCCACCCGGAAAACAGTATTCGAGTCGACGAGGATGGCACAGCCACGCAACTGTTAAAGACCGGGCTATATGACTTTAATCGGAATCAAAGAGAGCTGCGCGTATTCGATGGCAAGGCGTTCGTAGAGAGCGGCCACGAACATGTCGATGTGAAAGGCAGCCGCGAGATCACGTTGGCCAGCAACGATCTGTCGAAAGCGAGAAAATTCGACAAGAAGTCGTATGAGGAAGGCGACCTATATCGCTGGAGCAGTCTGAGGTCGGGTTACCTGGCAGAAGCCAATGTCGATGCAGCTGGCATGTACGCCCAGAATGGATGGGGCGGCCCCGGGTGGTGGGGAGCCGATTGGTATTGGGATCCCTGGTTTGACGCCTTCACTTTCATTCCGGGCGACGGGATTTTCTATAGCCCGTTCGGCTGGGGTTTCTATTCCCCGTGGTGGGTATATCAAGCTCCGTTCTTCGGGTACGGTTATGGGTACAGCGGATACGGACGCGGATACGGTCACTACTACCATCACTTCAGTACAGACGCCCGTAACTGGGGACCCGGCTCTCACTATGTCGGAGGACACAGCTATGCCCACGGCATCTATCGCGGAGCGGGATCGACAGGAAGCGGGTTCCATTCAGGAGCCATGATGGGTAGCGCTGGACGTGGGTTCGGAAGATTCGGAGGAGGCGGAGGGTTCCATGGCGGAGGAGGCGGATTCCATGGTGGCGGTGGGTTCCACGGTGGTGGTGGAGGCGGCGGATTTCACGGTGGTGGTGGATTCCATGGTCGGTGACGGGGGACGATCAAAAACCTGTCAGACGACTTGCAAGCAATCGCGGTGGGAGGCTCGCGCGAGTTCGTTTCAGTGCATCGGCAGACACTGACGCGGAGGGGCGAGCCTGTTCGCCGCGAACGTAGACCCCCCATACTTTGTTTTCAAACGGTCTGCCGGAAAATCTATTTAGGTGGCACATGGCATAGTCGATCTGGTGTGCAACCCGAGAATCTTTTCAGCATGCAGTCTGAGAATGCTTGCTTCATCTGACTCGATGTTTGAGGATCGATAAACAAATGGCGCTACGTCATAAGGTTCTACAGGAGGAAACATATAATGAAACATCTGAACTTGCTGGCACTTCTTTCGACCTTAACCCTGCTATTTCCTCTCTTCGCACTCGCACGGGACAAGAATCAATACTCGGTAAACATTGCTGATACAGTGCGAGTGGGCAGCACGCAACTGAAAGCGGGCAGCTACAAGATCGAATGGGAAGGAACCGGCCCGACGGTGCAAGTCCGATTTCTGAAGGACGGCAAGACGCTCGCCACTGCTCCCGCGACGCTACAGACTAACGACAAACAAGTGACCCAGAATGACGTCGTAGTTGACAAAACAAGTGCTAACACGAATGCGCTCAAAGAGATCGATTTCTCTCACCAGAAAGAGGCGTTAGTCTTTGCACAGGGCGGCATGTGATCCTTTGATGCAGAATTGAAGGCCAATACAGCCGAACTGTGACTAGAATCTGAATGTCACAGCGGCCGCAATGTCTTCGGTTCTGCAAAAATGATGCCGTTCAAGCAAGGATCGTTGGGCCTGTCCTATCCGATGCACTTCTTGGCAGTATTGTTCTTCTGCCTGGCGGCGTCTCTCGGGGCAAAAAGTGCCTCTGGGTCTGGACTCGCCACGCAGCCTGGAGAAGCGCTTCGGGGCCAAGGACGCGCACAACTTAGTTCGCCCGCGTCGGACACGCTGCAGGGCCTTATTAACCTCGACGTCGTGGTCACCGATAACTCAGGGAAGCCAATCTCCGGCCTTGGGCTCGCGGATTTTGCGTTGCTGGACAGCGGGCAGCCACAGACGATCCTTTCTTTTCACGAGTTTGATGAATTATTCTCCAAGGCCGATCCTCCCGTCGGAGTGATTCTCCTCATCGACACTATCAACATGCCATCTTATCTGACTGCTTTTGAGCGGCATGAAGTCGAGAGGTTCCTGCGACGGAACGGTGGTCATCTGGGTCAACCCGTTTCAATCTTCGGGCTTTCCGATGCTGGGTTCTGGACCCTAGCCCAGCCTTCCGGCGATGGGAATGCCCTAGCCACAGAAATCGCTAGCGATAGGCTAGCGTTTATCCAACGCCGCCAGCTCGTGGGCAACGGGACGGGAGAGTTCGTCGACCATGATCCTCCCGGCTTGCTAGCCTTGAGGGCACTCGGCTACATTGCCACGTCTGAAAGGCGGAAGCCTGGGAAAAAGCTGTTGATCTGGATTGGGCCCGGCTGGAGTATCGGGAGTGAAAAAGACTTTGAAACTCAAGATCCCAAATCGCACACCTTCGAGACAATTTATTGGTTTTCCACCCTGCTGCGAGAGGCCCGCATTTCCTTCTTCTTCTTTAGAGTGGGGCAGCTCGAAACCGATCCGAGGAGCTCAGATCTCTACACGCACTTCCTAAGCGGAGTGGAATCAGTTCAGGAAGCGAGCCTCAAGAATCTGGATAAGAAGGTTCTCGCCGTGCAAAGCGGCGGTCGTGTGCTGGGGTCTTCTCCGGGTAACGACCTAGTCAGTCAGATAGATGACTGTATTCGAGAGGGGCACGCCTTCTATACTCTTTCGTTCAACCCTCCCAATACGGACCGACCGGCCGAGTATCACAGCCTGCAAGTGCAGATCGGCCAGCCGGGTTTGAGTGCCCGCACCGACACCGGGTATTACGATCAACCGTTTTATTCCGACCAACAAAATCTCGCGGCCAAGCGCGTCACGGTTGAACAGTTGGATCATGTTTTAGCAGCGGCTAGCCATAAGTCAGATGCAGACCTGGCGCGGCAACTTTCTAGTCTTGAACTGACCGAGCGGCTGAGCGCCAAACAACTTTCGTCCTGGACCGCACGCTTACGGGGCAACAAGGCACGTGAGGCGCTGGTTGCTCTTGCAGATGTGTCGGCCTTTCTGGATCCTCCTGCCGCCGAAATCCCCCGCGATGCAGCTCCGGATCTCACGGTGCAAAACGCCATGCTTACGCTCGCAGTCGACTACGTACATAAAACGATTCCGAAGTTGCCGAACTTCTATGCCACGCGGACGACGAACCGCTACGAGGAAACTCCTCAATATTTCGACGCGCGTACCACACCTTACTATCGACCACTGCGTCTCGTGGCCAATACTAAGGATACGGTGCTTTACAGCAATGGCAAGGAAGTCATCGATTCCAACGCGAAGGGCAAGAAGCGCAAAGCGGAAGATGGTATTTACTCACGTATGGTGTGTTTGGGCCACTGCTGAATACGGTAAACGATGCCATTGCCAATGGTTTGACCTGGAACCACTGGGAACTGGGCGCGGGCAGGCCTGTTGCGGTATTTCGCTACAAGATTCCGGCGGAGACATCGCATTATCAAGTAGGGGCCTGCTGCCTTCCAGACGGCGACGGAACCGGTGCTTTTGAAACCACCGCCGGATATCACGGGGAGATCGCCATCGATCCTGCGAGCGGCGCGATTCTTCGCCTGGAACTCGTGGCAGAAATGAAATCGACCACACCTCTTATCCGCTCCGACATCATGATTGAATACGGCACAGTAGAAATCGGAGGCAAGACCTACATCTGTCCTGTGAAAAGCGTCTCCATTTCCAGAGCTCGGTCAGTGACGACTCTGACGGAATGGGATGAAAGCTTCAGAACCTATGGACCGTTTGCGACCATGCTGAACGATGTTGTTTTTGAGCATTATCACGTGTTTCGCGCCAAGTCGCGCATGATAACCGGCTTCAACCCAACACAACAGGAGGAATCAGTGCCCACGAAGTCTCAGTGACAACCGCGTTCGTATTCCTGAGACCGACTGCTCCGGCATCATCTTCATCATGCCCAAGCCGACAATACTGGTATCAAGGGAGATGTGTGTCGTGCGAGCCGCCAATTGGTCGATCCTGTCCTAGTCAAATGGCCAAATCAGTGTTTTCACTTTATGAGAAACCGAGCAACCCTAACGGCTGGGGATTCCACCGTAAGAGCGGCTCCGCCTTTCCTCTGAGCGCGAGTGCTCATTATTGACGGCCCATGAGATGTACTCTCTGAAGGGGAACAAATAAAATGGAGCCCTCTAAGTCCGCAAACCATAAGCTCCCTGACATTGCTTCTGCGTCGGTTCCCGACACGCTCGCCGCGCTCCATGTCAATCCCGACACGGGACTCACGCAAGCGGAAGTAGGCGTCAGCCGGAAGGAACATGGCTACAACGAAGTCGCCGAAACAAAGGGCCACCCGGTCTTAAAATTCCTCGGAAAATTTTGGGGAATCTCAGCGTGGATGCTCGAACTGATCATGGTGCTGTCGGCGGTTCTTAGGAAATTCTCCGACCTCGCCGTGGTGGGCGCGCTACTGGTTGTCAATGCAGTGCTGAGCTTTATGCAAGAGTATCGGGCCGCCGGTGTCGTCGAAGCACTGCGGAAGCGTTTGCAGGTCAGTGCGCGTGTCCGGCGCGAGTCAACTTGGCAGGTCATTCCAGCACGGGAACTGGTTCCGGGTGACATTGTCCGCGTGCGTCCCGGCGACATCGTCCCAGCGGACGTGAAACTTCTCACAGGTGCGTTAAGCATTGATGAGTCGGCGCTCACCGGCGAGTCAAAAGATGCTGACAAGGCTCCCGGCGGCGTGCTCTCGTCGGGTTCCATCGTCCGGAGGGGCGAGGGCAACGCCGTTGTGATGCTGACTGGGGCGAAGACCTACTTTGGGCGCACCACGGAACTGGTGCAGAAGGCGCGTCCGAAACTTCACATCGAAGCGGTCGTCTCTAAAGTGGTCCGCTGGCTCTTCGTCATCGTCGGCCTGCTGATAAGCGTGGTCGTCGTGCTGTCGCTGATCCGCGGCGCGCCGCTCATCGAGATGGTTCCGCTCATGCTCGTCCTGCTGATGAGCGCGGTACCGGTCGCTCTCCCAGTCATGTTCACGGTCACCATGGCTGTCGGGTCAAAGGAACTGGCGAAGCGCGGTGTGCTGGTCACTCGCCTTAGCGCCTCGGAGGATGCTGCGACGATGAATGTGCTCTGTGTGGACAAGACAGGCACAATCACGATGAACCAACTCGCCATCACCGGCGTGATCCCTCTGGAGCGTGCGACAGAAGCCGACGTGCTGTTCGCCGGCGCTCTCGCATCGCAGGCAGCTAACCAGGATCCGATTGACCTTGCGTTCCTGACTGCGGCAAAGGAGCGGCACATCTTCGACAATCTTCCCAAGGCCACACCTGTCTCTTTCGCACCGTTCGATGCGAAGAATCGACGGACTGAGGCCGTAGTCGAGCAGAACGGACAGCGGCTACACGTGATGAAGGGTGCCGTTCGCACCGTCGCCGAAGCCTGCGGACTCCAACCCCAGGCGATCGAGGCGTTAGAGGCACGCGTCAACGAATCGGCCGCGAAAGGCTATAGGACTCTGGCGGTAGCACGCGGCCCCGAGACAGCTACTCCCGCATTGCTTGGGCTAGTGTCACTGTATGATCCGCCCCGGCCGGATGCAAAGCAACTGATCGCCGAGCTCGAAGATTTGGGCGTTCCGGTAAAGATGCTCACCGGCGACGCACTGCCGGTGGCGCGTGAGATCGGCAAAGGAGTCGGGCTGCCGAACATCCAGCGCGTTGCCGACCTGAAGGCCGCGAGCGCTCAAGCCGGCAACAAGGCAGTGGACTTGTTAGCGGGCGCCGACGGTTTCGCCGAGGTGTACCCGGAGGATAAATACATCGTTGTACAGCACCTCCAGGCCTCAGGGCATGTAACCGGCATGACTGGCGATGGCGTCAACGATGCGCCCGCCCTCCGTCAGGCCGAAGTGGGAATCGCCGTTAGCACTGCAACCGATGTGGCCAAAGGCGCCGCGAGCGTCGTCCTAACCGAACCAGGACTAACGAACATCGTGGCGCTGGTCGAACAGGGACGAACAATATACCAACGCATTCTGACCTGGATTATCAACAAAATCAGTCGGACGATCCTTAAGGCCGCCTTCGTGGCCATTGCGTTCGTGGCGACCGGCAAGTTCGTTGTCTCTGCCTTTGCGATGTTGCTGCTGGTCTTCATGACGGACTTCGCGAAGATATCCCTTTCCACCGACAATGTTCGGCCATCCAAGAAACCAGAAACATGGAACATTGGAGGTTTCATTGCCGTCTCGGTCGTGCTTGGTATTGCGATGGTTGCTGAGACGCTCTTCTTATTATGGGTCTGTTGGTCACATTTTGACTTAGCAACCGACAACAATGCCCTCTATACCTTCAGCTTTCTTCTGCTGCTTTACTTTGCCGTGTGCTCCGTTGTATCGGCTCGGGAGCGCGACTGGTTCTGGACGTCCCTGCCCAGCAAGACCCTCCTGTTAGCCCTTGCGGCCGATGCTCTCGCGGGCACCATCCTTACATTCGTGGGTCTCCCGGGTCTCAAGCCTTTGCCTTGGTGGCAGACGGTCGCGGTCTTTGTTTATGCCATGGTCGCCTGCCTCGGAGTGAACGACGCCGTCAAGGTCGGGATGATCAAATGGCGCGTTCCAAATGCCGTGGCAAGGCCGGTAGATGTGACGCCACAGATAGCCCAGCGCGCCTATGCACTCTACAAGAAGTGAGGCCGCCAGGACGGTCGAGCAGTTCGGGCATTATTCGGGATAGTCTAGCGCTGCGAGGCCGTGGAATCATCCAACTCGGCCTTTTGTTGCTTATTGCAACCCCCGTCGGCCGTGTTGCTTTTTCCATAGTTGGGTGAGGAAGGAAAGCGACGGCACGTATGTGGTATTCACTTCAATCGTGCTGGTCATTCTCTTGTATAGCCCTCGGATCGATTTAGTGAGCGAAATGGGAAAAATCGAAGGACACGCGCTCTATCTTTTCAGGATGGAGGCGCCATCCATGCGGTTGCTCGGCAAGTTCAATATTTCGCCGGTGAAGGAAAAAGCCGATAAAATTTATGCCTAGCAGTGACTCTCCTCCGTAAACTTTCGGCGTGCTGGTTTCTTCTGGCCCCATTGTGCTTCGGCGCGCAGAAGGAAGATACAAACCTAAAAGCGCTCTACGATGGCCATCGATGGTTTGAGCTTCGCGATTCCGTGAGCAAAGGTGGTGCGTCGGCCTTCTATCAAGGAGCTGTGGCGTGCGCATTTAATAATGTACGCAGGTGCGAAAAGACATTCCGAGTTGTATTTAGATCCGCATCAGGTTCCGACGATGCGGTCGAGGCACACAGGGTTCTGGCTTCTGCCTATTTCACTCACGGTGAATACAAGAAGGCGTTGGCTCAAGTGGACGCCATCCTCGCACTTAGGCCGACTGATGCTGATGCCTTGGGCGACCGTCCTGTTATCGCTGTAATTGCCAACGCTCCCGATCAAAAGCGTGCAGGACGAAACACTACAGTGAAACTCCAAGATGGTGGATTGCCATTCTCAATCAACGGTGTTCACGCGACATATTGGTTTGACACGGGGGCGGAGCTTTCTGTTTTGACCGAATCAGAAGCCAAACGCTTCGGACTACGAATAGACTCAGCCCCCGTCAAAGTGGGAGATCTGAACGGAACTCAGGTCAACAGCCGGATTGCAGTCGCCGATGAACTTTCCGTCGGCTCAATCCGAATAAAGCATGTGGCATTTCTGGTCTTGCCTGACAATCAGCCGCCATTCAACGAGCAAACTCCCGGTTCGCGTGGACTCATCGGAATACCAGTCTTGCTGGCTTTCGAGAGGTTTGTGTGGGGAGCAAACAAGAGTTTTGAAATCGGACCACAATCTTCGCTCAAAGGAATGCCTCACGCGGGTCTCTGCTTTGACGGAAACCACCCAGTCGTGCAGGTAGCATACGACAAGAGGTTCTTGGCATTCACTTTAGATACCGGGGCTACTAATACCGACCTCTATCCGCCGTTTGCGTCCTCATTTCCCGAACTCATCCGTTCTGCGACAAAAACGGATTCGTACAAGATGGAAGGTGTCGGCGGTGCCAGGTACATGGAGGCTGCAACTCTTGAATCGTTGAAGTTCAGCATCGGTGGATTCTCGACGACACTCAAGTCAGTGGGAGTACTGCTTAAGCCTACAACCGATGCAAGCAAATTCTTCGCGGGAAATCTCGGAATTGACCTGCTTCAACAGGCCCACAAGACCACTTTCGATTTTAGGGCAATGACTCTTACCCTTCAGTAGTTCTCGAAAATCCGAAAAGATTTAGAGTGCGGAGTGGAACCATCGAGGAGACCTGCGACTCATCTCTTCAGGATGGGAGAACACTCCATTTAGGCGTGCTTTGGCCAGTTCATTCGTCGCGAAGCAAGACCATGGGATCAATCGACAGCGCGCGTCGTGCCGGAATCCACGTAGCCATGAGACCCAGAATTGCCATGACGAGCACAACGCCGGCGAGTACGAGTGGATCTCGAGGAGTCGCCTCAAACACGATGGACGCAAGGATTCGACTCGCTAGAATTCCGAGCAGCAGCCCGGCACCAGAACCAAAGGCTAGCAATCGGAACGCGCGCCCCAATGCCGCCTTTAACAGTTCCTTGCGCTGCGCTCCTAGGGCAACACGAATGCCCAACTCGCGCAATCGCTTGCTGACGGAGTATGCCGCCATCCCAAAGATGCCGGTCATCGCCAGCAGAGCCCCGATTCCACCCATCACCCCCAGGGTGATCGTTGCTATTTGAGCGGGAAACAAGACCGGTACCATTTCGTCATAGCGCGTTTCCATGTCAACCGGCAAAGCCGCGTCGAGGCGGTGCAGTGTGTCTCGTATCTCCGGGCCCAAAGTTCCGGCATTCTGGCTCGAACGCACAACGAGATAAGCGCTGCTGGAAGGTGATTGCAGGAGTGGAAGAAACATCGCAGCATGAGGTTCTTCCGTCAGGCTGCTGTACTTTCCATTTTCCGTGATGCCCACCACTTGCACACGACTTTCGTCCGGCAATTTGAAATAACTGCCGATTGCATTTTCGGCGGAGCCAAATACTTTTCGTGCGAATTCACCGTTCACGACAGCGACGCGCGGCGCCTCTTTATCGTCATGCCAGGTGAAATCGCGGCCTCGGAGCAGCATGGTACCTTCTGCGCGACGGTAATCGGGGGAAACGTGGAACATGTAAACATCGGCTGCGGAGTTTTCAGGCCGCAGATCAGTCGTTTGATCGCGGAAAACATCGACCGATTGGGTATCGTTCAAGAGCAGCGGATCGCTTAATCCAACTGCTTCCACACCGGGAATGCCAGCGACGGCTTCAATCATGCGCTTCTGCATGGGCGGTACCCGATCGCCACTGTACCCAGCCATGTGCAAGTCGGCATTCACCAGGAGTGCGTTCCGCGGTTCAAAACCGAAATGGGCGTGTAGAGAGCGCGACAGTCCGCGGAGAGCAACCATGGAAGACGTCACCAGCACAGCACAAAGTGCAATTTGTACGGCGAGCAGAACGTCCCGAGAAGTAATACGCCGTCCAACTCTCACTGTCGATCCCGCCTTGACAATCTCGTACGGATTGGCACGAAGCACTTGGCCCACTGGAATCGCACCAAACAGAAATCCGCTAAAGACGCTCAAAAGGAGAGCGACGGCATACACGCTAGCATCCGGGTTTACGGGTGAATGCATGGGGAAGTTTCCGAATGGCTGCCATTCACTCAGCCATCGCAACAGGGCCGAGCCAGCCCAGACTCCCAAAACGCCGCCGACGAGTGAAACGAGCACTGCTTCGCTGAACAAGCCCCGCATAATCCGTTTGCGACTTGACCCGAGAGCAAGCCGCAAAGCCACTTCGCGGGAACGGTCAGCAGCACGCGCCGCGAACAGGCTACCCAGGTTGGCACAGGCGGCCAGCAGTATGAGGCCGGCCAGCAGCATCAATCCGCCCATGAATGCGGTGAAGGGGCCAAGAAACTGATCGCCAAACAAGCTGGGCCGCGCTAAAGAGAAACCCATTTGACCATCATCTTTTGGAAAACTCTTCTTCAGATAGGCGGCAATCAAGTTCAGATCGCTAGTCGCCTGAGCTGTCGTGACCCCTGCTTTCAGATGCCCCATAACCTGCATGATGGACCGATTATTGCGGTCCTTGAGGTAATCGGTACCTTCTGCTTGCTCACAGTCGACTATTGGCACAAAGAAATTTGGAGACAAGAACACTAATGTCCCGCGAAATCTGGGTGGTGTGACTCCGATGATCGTGAAAGGATGTTTGTTCACCTGGACAACACGGCCCAAAACGGCACGGTCGTCTTGAAAATGGGAGTGCCAATAGGCATAGCTGAGAACCATGTAAGGGGCGCTGTTGGGGCCGTTTTCGTCCGAGGAGTGGAAATAGCGGCCGAGATAGGGCTGAATCCGAAGAGCGTCGAAGTAGTTTCCGCTTACTTCCAGACCCCAGGTCGGCGCTGGACCTTGGCCCGTGTCGAGCGCCACCTGAGGAATGCTGTAGGCTACGAGATCTTCGAAGCTGCGGTTTCGATCGCGTAAATCCAAATAGTCGGGATACGATTGGTTGGTCTCCTTCTGGATCGTGCGCTGAATCGAGTAAAGGCTTTCAGGTTGCGGGACATTCAGTGGGCGCAGGATCAGCCCATTTAAGACACTGAATACAACGGCATTCGAGCCGATTGCCATCGCCAGAGTCAAAACGGCGCTGATCGCAAAAGCTGGAGACTTACGCAACTGCCGCAGCGCATAATTGAGGTCTTGAACTAGCCCACTCATCGCACACCCTCCTGTCGCAAGAAGAAGGCCCCGAAGCGTGCTGGCGTAAACTGCAATTTTCCTACCATCTTCGTAGAACCGCAAGCCACGGGCTGCAAAGGCCTGAGCCTTTGAACCCGCGGTGATTGGGACCATGGGATGTTCGCTAGTGCTAGATCTTGTCCAGAAGCGGACAACCGGTAAGCGACACGCCGCAAGCTCTACGGTAGTTACGCGGGCAACGGGAGGTCCATTTGCTGGGCGAGGTTTGAAAATACGAGGCGCACGTCACGTCTTATCGTTCCCCATAATGTTTCCATTCGCTCAGCAATATGGTTTGCTGGCTGTCTAGGAGCTATGGAAGGAAAGGGACTCGCGCCCCGTGAGTCACTTGTAGACTGAATTCCCGAGCTCCGCGTCAATGCTTCTCATGATCCGTTGAGCCCATTGCAGGGCTGATGCTACGAGTGACTCGGTTCGTGGACTTGAGCGGCTGTCGTGCAGGTCTTTTGTCGTCTTCAGTTCCATCTGATTCCCCGTTGCTCCGGGATGTCCAACAGCTTAATATCGCGGAAACGTCACAGGTCCTGCGTATCAGCGAAGAGAATGTTAAGTCGCGACTCTCACGCGCCCGCCTGCAAATGAGAGATGCGCTGGCACCTGGGTTCGGGGCCGCGCTGAATCAAACCGCGTCATCAATCACCGCAAATACGGCGCAGTCATGATCTGGCGGACGGCAGCGACATGCCGCGCTCCGAACTACACTCTTCCCAAACTCGACTGTCCTTTAACTGTCCAATAACGATTCCCAGTCGTTCCTTACAAGGCTTTTAGGTAGCCACCCGCGTCTTGTAAGTTGTTGAAATTCCATATTCCTGTGGGCTCATAACCCAAAGGTCGGTGGTTCAAATCCACCCCCCGCAACCAAATTCTTCATTTGGTTTCAACGGGTTGAGCCAATCTCATGAACTGGCTCGCTGACTCTAAACCCTGATTCCCAGCCGATTTTCCCGAAATTGTTTACGCACAGATTTACGCAAAGTTCTTTTTGAGGCACGATCTTGCCTCCTCTCTGGATTTTCGCCTTCGATTTTCTGATCAGTCTCTTCACGACAGGCGCATCCTTGAACTCCGGCAATGGGACTCGCTCGACACTTTGACCCACTGCCCTCTTCGCCCAGTAACCTCGTCCGGGGTGGGGTATTTGCAGTTTCCGACACACCTTGCCCAGCCTGACGTCTGAGATTCCATACTTCCGCGAGAGCTTCACGAGCGGCTGATCCCACACCTCGTTGTACAACTCTACTCGGTTCCAAATTGTGCAATTTGGTGGGGTTTGGAACGCAGCGATTTCGCAGGGATGAGTGCATTGAGGCTTGGGTTTTGTGGATTGCCTTAGCCATGCTTCTTCCCCCAAGAAAAACCGCCCCAAGTTGCGAAGGCGATTAGAGAGACGCCGGAAATCGGTTCTCGTAATCCCCAGCAACTCAGGTGCAGCGGCAGGAGTAACGGTCGCTGCAATCTCTTCCATTGCAGGCAGCACACTCGAATCTTGGCGCTACACGAAATCGGCAAACTCCGCTAATACATATCTTGCTTCTCTCTGCCTGTCCTGCTGCTCACACCGTCGTCTCAGGTATGCCGAGTGCGAGTGGCAGAACTCGTCTCCGATTTGATCGTCCGCACCATCCCAGTGCGTGGTCAAGGAGAGGTTTCCGGGGCGGCACAGCGGGTTCTTCATCAGGGCTGACTGCATCGACCTGAACTTGTTTGCCAGACACAGATTGATGTAGTTGAAGAACCGGGCGCTGTTCGCCCCGTGATGCTTGCACGGGTCGAACGTCTGCACGACGTCCTGTTTGCCAGCCTTTCGGTGCTTGGAGGTCGCGGGCAGGTAGCGCAGGTGGATCAGCAGGTCTTGCGCCCAGTCCTCGACATCCTCTTTCGGCGTTGACCTGTTCACGTGCCTTCTGACCCAGTTGCGGACGTATTCGGGAAACCGTTCGTGGAACTCATCAAAGTCTTTCGGCACTACGAACCCGTCGTGCCCTACGTTATGTCCATCGACCACACTGAAGCGGTCGGGGCGTCGGGTTTTCCACAGGTTTATTGGCAAATTTGAGGGTTTGATTCCGAACTGGCTCGGTATTGATCAGCATGAAGACGTTCCTTTCAGAGAGGATTTCAACTGCATGCGAGCAAGCGTAGGAGGTCGAGACGAATTGGTTTCGCGGGTTCAGCAGGCGTTAGCTGTGCCGACGAAGAAGCAAGCCGAAATGATCCTGGAGGCTGTGGTTGCAGCACTCGAAGAAACACCTCTTAACAATCTGCCAGTGGATGGGTTCACCTTGAAGCTGGGCACCTTCGGCAAGTTCTCAGTCCGGCACAAGGCGGGCATACTCAGGAGAATTCCGTTCACTGGCGAGACAATCCTGACAAAGGACAGGCGGAAGGTGAGGTTCGTCAGCTTGGGCAGCCTGCGGCAGTATGAGAAGGTGAGCTAAAGCGAATTTGAGAGGAAGGTGTAGGCAAATGACGAGCTAGGCTCAGCGATAAGTTTGTTCTTACAGTCGATGAGGATTTTAGGCTCGGTAGGTTCGCCGTTTGGAGCGCGGAACGCCAGAATGAAGTCTCCATTACGAGGTAGTTTATCGCTGATCCAAATGCCCGCCCACGTCCGTACCTCCTCTTCGAAGGTCATTTCCTCGCGCTTTCCGACGCGGGCGACCTTCGCTAACTCGCCTTCCAATAGCTGATTCCTCTCACGAAGCTCAGCCATCTCCCGTAATGAGTCTTCGACTCGGCGACCGAGGCTATCCTTCTCGGACAATGCTAGATGCAGTTCGTCCTTATGCTGCTCCCTGATCTCGGCAACTCGCTTCCCTAATTCCATCTCGAACCGAGACCATGCGCTCTGGTGCTCATGATCGTGCTTCTTCTGCAAAAGCCGGAACGCTTCCTCGGCACTGAGTTGCGCGACTCTGGCGAAATCCTTCACGCCAAGTCGGTCGAGAATCTCAACCCGGCTGAGTTCGCCCGCACCACAGCACAGCGGGCATTCAATTTTCTCTGATGATGGAGATCGCATAAGACTCCTCGTGGTGCCACAATCGGGGAGAGTGAGACTATCGGGGGAGTTGATCGTCCGGTGCCTTGCGTGCCTCGCAGGTCATTCGCTAGTGCCGAAAGGCGACTGCCCGATGAGGGTCTCGGTCGTCACCTTCCCGGTGCTGCGGTCGCGCACCGAGATGGTAGTGATATTGCGAATCTCATGCACAGTGACCGACTTGTCCTTGGAGAAGGACTGGTCGATCCTGCCGATCTGTTTGCCACCATTGTCGAAGGTTTTCATGGTTTCCTCCTATGTTGAAACAGAACTCCACAGCCGGGTAGCAATTCACCTCAGCGTGCGCACGAGCCGTGGTTGGAGTGAACAACTCACGGCAGACGAGACATTCCCGCAAGCCGTGACTACGCACGACGAAAACCTTGCCAATCACGTCGGCATTGACGGAGCCTACATCTCGCTTCGTTCTTTCATCGGTGGTCACTAGGCGCGAACCTCCATCTGGGAGGGTTGGGTGCAAACTCGGAATCGCGAGAGTGGAATCGCCGTTCGCCTCTTTCATCAGGCGGCACACCGAGGCTCTGGAAATGTTGTGCCGCTTGGCGACTTGGGTCAGGGACAATCCAGATCGGCGGTCAAGGATGACCTGCTGGCGGTCAATATCGAGCCGTGCGCGACCTATGGGCTTGCCGAGCCGACGCGCCATCGCCATGCCGGATTTCACGCGCTCTATCACAAGAGACCTTTCGAGTTCTGCAATCGCCGAGATGATCGTCACGAAAAGACGCCCCATCGCATCCCCCGTCGCCACGCCTTCTCGGCGGCTGACAAACTCGATTCCCAGACTGTCCAGTTCGTCCACTACTTGCAGAAAGTTCCGAGTGCTCCTCGCAATCCGGTCGAAAGCCGCGACCAGCACGACGGAAAACTTCTTCCTTCGCGCATCCGCCATGAGGGCGTCGAGACCCGGACGGCGTGCCTTCTTGCCACAAACACCTCGATCTTCGTATTCGTGGGCGACCTCGAAGCCTCTCTGTGCCGCCAACTCTCGAAGATCGTACAACTGAGATTCGACATGCTGGTCGGGCGTGCTAACCCTGACGTATATGGCTGCTTTTTTCATGTGCCTCCCCCAAGTCTGTATGCAGTATAATAGACAAACCGATTATTGTCAATAGGACTGCATACATGAATTTCAAGAATGCCACAGATCGTCTTTTCTCCCGTATCGACCACCCAGACTTGGCAAGGGCGCTCGGCGTCTCCGTTGCGTCAATTCGCCAAGCAAGGCTAAAGCCGAATGCCAAAGCACACCGTTCGCCTCCTCCCGATTGGCAAAACGCTCTGCTGCGGCTTGCAGAAGAGCGAGTGCGACACTTCCGAGAATTGGTCGAGGAAATTCGCGGTTCCTCGCAAAATGAGCAGACCAGTCGGCGCGGTCGCTAGGAATTAACCTGTCATCCATGCTCACAGTTTCCTCCACTGACCGAG